>Ga0209491_10009811_pt1 | contig 11637 bp, 9 predicted proteins | sample BON02_FD_187213 | JGI IMG/M metagenome (GOLD analysis project Ga0209491, IMG submission 187213) | Freshwater microbial communities from Lake Bonney liftoff mats and glacier meltwater in Antarctica - BON-02 (SPAdes) (version 2) | ecosystem: Environmental > Aquatic > Freshwater > Ice > Glacier...
GACGATTATGCCGCTTATGACGATGAACAGCGTGTTGACCCGTGTCTTTTGGGCTTTCGGCAACTTAACCTTAAATTTGTCCAAAAGCGATGAGAAGATATCTTGTTGGTTTTTCACTCTCTCCTAATATGCCTTCCATCGCTTTTGTCAGTTTTGTCCAGTAATCAGGTCGGAAAGAATAAGCCGGCATAAAAAAGCGGGGAAGGGCAGGCCAAAGGGTTCAAACAACAAAGTAAAAAGCGAGCCTTCCGGCACGTCTTATCAAGTCTTAAAATCACTTTTATCGTTGGCCCAGAGCAAGTTGAAAATATTCTTACCTGAATTGAGTTGTTTTTACCTGGTACTCGACGGATTCTACGGCCACCACGATTACGTTCTTTTAGCGGCTGAATACGGACTGAATGTTGTGTCCAAACTCAAAACAAACGCTCACCTGATACTGCCTTTTGAGGAGCAATATGCTGGGGTCGGGCGACCAAGGACATTGGGCGACAGGGTGAGGTTTACGGATATTGCTGAAAGGTTTTTTGTTTCAACACTGGAAGACAAAAACTCAACCGTTTCAACTAGGATTTATCAGTTTGAAGCCTTCACGCCAAAAATGTCGGGCCTTAAATTGAATGTTGTGGTCATGATTCATACACATCAGATCACCAAAAGAGTGAGTCGTACCATTCTCTTCACTAATGACTTAACTTTGGATGCTCTGGTATTGATCAACTATTATTCGCTCAGGTTTCAAGCGGTTCGCCGCTGCGATAGAGTTTGACTTTAGAGATGCCAAACAATTTTACGGCCTGTCTGATTTTAAAAATTACAAGAAAACCCAAGTGACAAATGCGGTAAATAGTGCGTTCACAATGAATGTTGTTGGCAAGTTGGTCTTAGAAAAATATAAAGTAAAGCTCAACTGTCCAAGTAGGGGGATAATAGATTTGAAAACAGTGTTTCGAACTCAAAAGTATGATGAAATACTTTTAAATAATATCAAGATAGAGCCTGATGATTTTTTAGATAGCCCCCAATTCCTCAACATCGCCAGAATGGAGGCTATTCATATTTGAAAATGGCGAACACATTGAAATATAACCACATGTTATTACAAAAGAGTGCCGCTAATAAACTCCGCTCCTCACAACCTCTTCACCTCAATCCAGATATCCGTGTTTCTTCCCTTGTCGTCACTGCACGATATTTTGACCCGGCCGGGTGGTGGGCTCATGAATACCGCGTCTGCAGGTGCGCTTTTCTGATAGAGCTTGTCATTGATGTACCAGTATACTTCTTCAACATTATTGGCAGCCTGACAGCTCAGTAATAGTTGCTGAGGTTCGTCGCGCCGGATGTAATATTCACTCCCCTCATTTGGACTTACAATCAAAGGTGCCCCTTCGCGATACACCCGCTCACAGGCAGGGTTATGGGGCGGCTGTTTTTCGTAGGGTAGTTTTTTTAGTTCGTAGTAGGCAATGAGTTCAGGGGCGAGGTTGGGATATGAGCGTCGCTCGTACCCGTTGGCGGGTAGGCAGTAAGGGCAGTAGCTTAGCTTGGCGGCCTTGTCCGTAAAGACCCACTTTTGGTGCGAACAGCGTCGGTAGGGCGATATGCCCATGAGATGGTAGTCTACGATAGGATGGGTACAATACTCCGAGGGAATATCCCCACTCACAGCACAAACTTTCCGCATTGCAACGGCATCAGGTGCCCGGTACCAGCCTTTGGGCGAATTATAATCCAAGCTATTAAAAACCGAAAAGAGTAGGGGAGTGGCGGTTTCGGCTCCGCTTAGCTCGGGTACTCCCGCTCCCGAGAAGTTACCCACCCAAACGCCCACGGTGTAGCGCTTGTTGTAGCCCACACTCCACGCGTCGCGTCGGCCGTAAGAAGTACCGGTTTTCCAGGCGATTCGGGGAAGGTGGTAGGTATTGTCAAAGTTAGTAGGTAGGTCGGGCCTTGTAACCTGCGTAAGAACGTTGGTGATAAGAAAGGCCGCTCCGGGCGAAATAATTTCACTCCCCTCATCCGCTTGTCTTACGGAAAGATTAGTGGGCGATCCATAGGTAAGCGGCCGGACTTTCCCTTCGTGGGCGAAAGCCGTAAACAGCCGGGTAAGTTCTTCCAGCGTGACGCCGCACCCTCCCAGAATGAGCGATAGTCCCAGGTCTTTGGCCTGCTTGCTGACGGTTTGAAAGCCTGCCTTTTTGAGTTGTTCTACCAGCGTGGGAGTACTTACCTCTTTTAGCACTTTCACCGCCGGGATATTGAGCGAATTAGCCAGGGCAAACTCCACCGTCACCGGGCCGTTGAATCGCTGGTCGAAATTCTCAGGTTCGTATCCACCGAAATTGGTTGGAACATCGTTCAGCACAGTTTTGGGAGTGATCAACCCTTTGTCAAAAGCCGTAGCGTACAGCAGCGGCTTTAAGGTACTACCCGGCGAGCGTACCGCCCGGATACCGTCTACTTGCCCTCCGTCATATGGATTACTGAAATCGGCCGAGCCTACGTAGGCCTCCACGGCCATGGTTTCATTGTTGATCACCAATACGGCGGCATTATGAATATTACTACTTCGCAGTCGGTTTACGTAGTTTCGTACTAAGTCTTCGACCTGCTGCTGCTTTTGCGGACGAATGGCCGTGTAGATCATGTATTCACCGGGGTACTGGTTTTTCAACCGTAGAGCCAGGTGCGGAATCTCGCGGGGTGCCGGTCGGCGTGTTACTTGCAAAGGCTCGTTGAGTGCATCCTGTATGCTATTTTTGTCAAAAAGGGCTTCTTCCTGAAAGCGTTTGAGCCAGGTGTTCCGAGCAGCGAGCAGGGTAGTTTGCCGGGTATCAGGGCGAAGGCTCGACGGACGGTTGGGCACAATGGCAAGCGCGGTGATTTCGGCCAGACTTAGTAGCTGAGGCGGCTTGCCAAAATAGATCAGCGAGGCCGCTTTGATGCCCTCAATATTACCGCCATACGGTACCAGATTCAGGTAGAGTTGCAGGATTTCAGCCTTAGAGTAGTGGAGTTCGAGCTGAAAAGCCTGTAATATCTCGATGAACTTACTACCGTAGGTGCGTTGGCGTGGTTGTAAGAGCCGCACCACCTGCATGGTGATGGTAGAGGCTCCGGAGGTACGGCGTCCGGTCAGTAAGTTACGCAGGGCGGCCCGACCCAATGCCAGTGGATTCACGCCCGGATGGTAGGCAAAAAAACGATCTTCTTTATAAATCAGCGTTTTTCGGAGCAATGGGGTGATTTCCGACACTTCTGTATACAACCGCCATTTATCATCTTTACTCAGGAAAGCGTGCAAGACGGTACTGTCCGCCGCCAGAATCTGCGTAGAGTAAGGTACCTGTGGCCGGAATGGGAAGGCAAGGTCCAGTAACAGGAAAGTTGTCACCAACAGGAACAGTACGCGCAGTAGATTCGATCGCGTCAGGGTTTTGAGGTAGGTAGCAACTCGGTTATTCAAGGGTTCGCTATAAGATCATACATGGGTACAAATAACGAAATTTCCGGGCAGCGGACATATACTGCCCTCGGAACTACCATGTTGATGCCTGATTTGCAAAGAATTATCGAAAAACTTTTCTTAGCCTACATAGCTATTGGTCCGAATTATGGAAGCCCGTTGGCAAAATCTCCGGCAAGGGTACTCCGCATAGCACCGCAATGGCTGGGTAGTGCTCGATACTGATCTTATGCTTTTTATTGATCCAGTTGTTGTAGGTAGCCTGCGATACATGTAGAAAAGAGGCCATTGTTTCCTGTGAGTAGCGGTGGGTTTTGCGGTAGTTTTCCAGAATATCGATTACACAATGTGGCATGAAGTGCTAGGTTGGAGTGGTACATACTATTTAAGTTTTTCTGCGTGTGCGTTGTATGGGTACGGATACAAGTTTAAAGAATTATTCTAGAAAATCTAATGTATTTGTACACTAAAAATTTAATCGATTGAGAAGTTGGGGGGGGGTAATGTATTGATATACAGACCATTGATAGGAAATTTTTATATTAACTACTTAGTAAACGGTCACAGTTTTTTCCACTTTATCCACGACTTTAAACCAGCCTCTGCCATACCGCCCGCCTCTTCCCTTTCACTCTAAACGGAAAACTTATTAGGAACCTGATAAAAATTATCAGCAATCTAATAAAAATTATAAGGAATCTGATAGGAATCGCCGCGACCGGGAGTGACATTTGAATTATCAACACAACTCGTCAGACACTAAGCCACTATCTGTACACAAAATTTTATCCTCGAAGGTTTTTAGTCCACCTGATAGAAAATGCAGGCAGAGAGTATTCAAAATAACCAAGATTTGTAGATAAACGAATGAAAAATCTGAATCCTCAACTACTTCATAGAGTTACACGTGAGCTGCTGGGTGGCAAAGCGAAGGTTACGCAAGATACCTGGAAAGAATCCCTGGAACGGCATCCCCAGTACCCCAGTATGCAAAGCTTATCGGATACGCTGCACCGTTGGGGCTTCGACAATGCTGCTCTCCGGTTGATTCCCGAACAATTGGCCGAGCTTCCCCATCCTTTTATAGCCCATTTTCGTGACGAAGGCGGCAAATTTATTGGAGTATTAGACCGGAAGAAGGATCAGTTCAGGATTACGGACGGGTTGAAGGAATCATGGGTAGACATGGTTACCTTCGAGAAAAGTTGGTCGGGGGCCATTCTGTTAGTTGAACCCAAAGAGAAGAATGGAGATCCAGAATATTTCCACAAAAGGAACAATGAAATACTTCAAAAGCTTCGCTTGCCCGTATTGTTCAGCACATCTGCTTCACTCATTCTGTTTACACTATTGGTGCTTCCAGCATTCAGTATTGTTGTTTTAAGCTATGCTTTTTTATCCATTGTGGGTTTAGCCCTAAGTACTGCTCTGGTATCCCTACACGTAGACGGAAAAGGATCACCCGCCCGGAGGCTCTGCCAAACATCCGATACCACTGATTGCCACAGTATTCTGGACAGTCCGGCGGCGAAGCTATTCGGCCTCTTTTCCTGGGCTGAGTTGGGGATGCTTTACTTCGGTTTCCAGTTAGTAGCTTTGCTGATTGGAGTGCTCAGCCAGCAGCTAACATCTACTCTTGGTATACTAGCCGGGCTTGGTTTACTGGCAGTACTTTATGTACCCTATTCCATTTATTATCAAGCCCAGGTAGTACGCCAATGGTGCCGCTTCTGTTTGGGAGTACAGGCAGTCCTGACTTTGCAGGCAAGCCTGAGCCTTGTTACCCATTCTTTTTCATTCAACGTCTTTTCAGTATTTCCATATACTCCTTTTGTATGGGGAGTGGCACTTCCCGTATTAATATGGCTGATAGTTAAACCCCTCTGGATAGAATCAATAAAAGGCAAAGAAGTCAGCCGAAATCTCCGCCGCTTCCAGTCCAACGAGAAGTTGTTTGCAGATATGCTTGCCAGCCAAGAGGCTGTGCCGCCAATTCCGAGGGATATGCCCGTATTGCGGTACGGCAATCCCGAAGCAGCTAACACTCTTACCGTCGTGACCAATCCGTTTTGTGGGCCGTGTGCGCAGATGCACGAGCGAATCGACAAATTATTAGCGGCAAATCCCTTCGTTAAGATTGAGACAATAGTGCTTACTGGCGACGACCCCAATGAAAAGCGTGCGCGGTTGGCTGCCCTTTGGTTAGCACTGCAAGAAAAAGGGCAGGACGTTCAGATGGCAATGAAGCGGTGGTATAAGCTGCAAACAAAGGACATAGATTCCTATGCCCAGGGGATAAACGATGCTGTCGATGAGCCTCAGATGGAAAAAGTCATGACATCGTCTGAATGGGTAAACAAAGCAAATATAAATGCTACACCTACCGTACTTTTAAACGGCAGACGTTTCCCAGAACCATTCCAGGTCGAGGATTTGAGCTATTTGCTTATTAACGTTCCAGCGCTTGAAATGAATTAGTGAATGAAAACCACGCTTTTCATAATGCTACCAAGCATAAGCCATTACCATGCTGCCTTTGGCTTGGCAAATGAAATTCGGAATTCAGGGCAGAGGGTGATTTTTACGGGCACCTTAAAAGTTAAAGACACGATAGAGGATGAAGGTTTTGAATATATATACTTTGGGTATTTGACAGAGTATATTATTTTGAATTTCAAGGTATTTAATGGAATACTGATAAAAAGCCTAATTGATAAGCGGTACCTGAAAGAACGATATAGAGATTTCCTGGATGGTCATCAACGACTTAACAAACTATTAGAGCAAACCAATCCATATCATATTTATATTGATGAACATTTATCTGAATATGCTATTTACCTGAGTGTAAAAAACATCTTGATTTCCATACTTTGTACTAAGTTGTCTAGCAGAAAGGCGAAGGGGGTGCCACCTATGAATTCGTATTTTGTCCCAGACAACAGCACTTACTCAAACTTAGTCTGTGAGTTACTTTGGTGTAAGCGTTGGCTTCGCAAAATGTGGAACAAATGGATCATTAAGATTGCCTTTTGTGGAAATGATGAGGCAAGTTTTATCCAGAGATGGAAGAAAAGCGTGAATTATTCCATACGGATACCTATCGATGAGTATAATTATCACTTTAAAGGAATTGTGGGCATACCTAGGATTATTTTGGGAACTAGAAACCTGGAATTTACTTGGCGTCCTGAATTTGAAGGTGAAAAATACATTTTCTCTCCCACTTGCCGTAAAGAAATAAAATACATGACAAAAGAATATAATGACTTAATTGAGTTTATCAACGTAGTGCGGATGCTTGCCGCGAAGAAGGTGATATACTGTTCTTTCGGAACTGTAAGATATAAGGATGAAAGGCGGATATCACTATTTATGAAAAAGATACTAAGTGCTAAGTCAGATTTTGGTGAAGGTGTTATACTGGTAATTTCAAAAGGAAAACTGCTTTTTGACTGGCCGGAAATGAAAGATACCTATTACTTTGACTTCTTACCACAATTGGATTTCTTGAATCATTGCGATTTGATGATTACCCATGGTGGCCATAATTCGATTAAAGAGTGCTATCAAAAAGGAGTTAAAATGCTGGTTTATCCTCACATGGAGGATAATGATCAACCGGGGAACGCGGTGCGAGTAGAGTCAGGTGGGTTAGGTTTGATGGGTAATCTTGAAGCGGATAACGCGAGAGGTGTATGGAGTAAAATTTCTTATTGCATAAGCAAGCTCCCTAAGCCATGTGTTCCCGAATTATGAAGATCTTATTTTTGTTCAACTTGACTTATCTCGAGTAAGTGTCTAATAAATTTCCAACCAAAAACCGTTTCAGAATGAAAAAAATCTTAATGAATTTTGCCGACTCTTTGCTTTCCCGCGAGCAAATGAAGAAAGTGAAGGGCGGGTACTTATCTAATGGTGAGGAGGAGTGCGCCACAAAATGTACTTATTTTGTCGCATCGACCAATAGAAACGAAACATTTCCATGTGTAAGATTCCCTGGTCAAAGTATATGCTCGTGTCCAGACGGAAGGTCTAGTTGCATTTAATTATTTATAGTCATTCTGCTATCACTAGCAGAATGACTTACTACTACAAATACTAACATTAATTTGCATTAGGAAACCTAGCTACTAGCTAAATGATTCTATTGACTGGAACTTTTTATACTACCAAAACCACTTAAAAATTCTCATGAAACACTATTTTTTTTTATTTTTTTTTATTTATAGTATTGCAAGTGGGCAGGTAATAAATGGAAAAGGATCAACAAGCGCTATTAATATTTCATGTAATAGCTGCGTTGGACAGTTCGCTTCTATTAATACCGTAGAGTCACTATCTGGTAGAATTATCAAACTTGCTAAATCTTCAATAGATACTTCTGGGCTTCTTTCGATGCAAGTACCCATTACTCATGCTTTATTTACATTCCTCCTGATTGAAGGGGATAGTTTACATAAAGGCTATCACTGTCGTCTTTACCTTGAACCTAATCAAAAAGTCGATGTTTTCTTATCAACAAACAATATCAACTTTGGGGGAGAACTTGGATTAATCAATCAGTACCTTTATGAATCTGATAAAATAGGATCTGTTTTGGTAGAAAAGGCAAATAAGCTGGTGGGAAAATTTAATGAATTACCTGTACAGGAACAGAAAAATTTTAAAGACTCCTTTGGATCTGAGTTTATAGGTATCCATGAAGCTATTGAAAAAAGTAATGAGCTATCTGTTTCAGGCAAGAAATTAGTAGTAGATGACAATAATTTCTTGGTTGAGCGACAACGACAGGCGGTTCTAGGGGTTGACTGGCTCAAAGTAGAAGCAGCAAGTGATCTTGATGCTTCACCATTTTTTGAGAATATCCCAGTAAATATAGCCGCTATAAAGGCCAATTTGGATGGATATGATTTATTGATAAGTCGAAGCATGGGTATGTACCTCTACTCTTCTATCTATTTTGCGCTCAAGAAAGATGGGTATAGCGTAAGTGAAGATACCCTTATTCTAGTAGCAGATTCAGCGATACGCCGCAATGAACGCTCTGCCACGATCCGTGAATACTTATTGGCAATGAATATTAATAGAAAAATGAGAGAGAATGGACTATCACCTTCAATGATGAAAATAGTTGATGATTTTAAAAAAGACTTTCCAACCTCAACATACCTCTCATTTCTTGAAGAAGAGTATGATAAAAATATGGCTTTAGGAGAAGGCATGATAGCCAAAGAGTTTGAGGCCAATGATTTAAAAGGGGAACCATTTAGTTTAAATGACTTAAAGGGGAAGATTGTGTATATGGATATTTGGGCAACCTGGTGTGCTCCTTGTTTAGAGGAATTCAAACATTCCAAAAAGATTATTGATCATTACAAGGACGATGGACAGGTAGTCTTTTTATATGTTTCGGTAGATGACGATATTGAAAGATGGAAGGATTTCGTGGCAAAAGGGAAAGCTCCAAGTGGTATTCATGTAAACAATAACACCAAAGTGTATGATCGGTCTATCTACAATTTATACAGAATCTCAGGCATACCTCATTATGTACTGATTGATCAGGAAGGAAAGATAAAAAAGAACAGAGCTTCAAGACCATCTCAAGAGCAAACTTACAACCTCATCAATAGTTTATTAAAGAGGTCCAACTAAAAGAAACTAACGGAGACTGTAAACAGAAGGTTAACCTACTGATAAGGGCGAAAAAAGAATATGTCCAACAAGCCTCCGGCCTTGCCGTATGAAAAAATTCCCCCACTACCACCAACTCGAACAAATGGACTGTGGCCCCACTTGCCTGCGCATGGTGGCGAAGCATTTCGGGCGGCACTACTCGGCGCAGACGATGCGGGAGCGGGCGCAGATCGGCAAGGACGGGGTAAGTATGCTGGGCATTGCAGAGGCCGCCGAGGCGGTGGGTTTCAAGACTGTGGGCGTGCGGGTCACGCTGGATAAGCTGGTAGAAGATACCCCCCTGCCGTGCATCCTGCACTGGGGTCAAAACCACTTCGTGGTGCTGCATAAGGTCGAAAAAGACTCGGTGAGCCGGCGGCTGTTGCAGGGCATCATGGGTGGGCGCAGTGGTACGGGCGGCCCGCGTCCGGGCGGCCCGCCCGTCATAGGACATATTGCCACCGACCAAGCACAATCCAATCATCTGCGAGATACTAATCCCCCCGAAACACACCCCCCAAAAGCCGACCCCACCTCCAGCACCGCCCTCTTCCACATCGCCGACCCAGCCAGCACGCTGGTCACCTACACAGCCGAAGAATTTGAGCGGCGTTGGCTGTCGGCTGAGCACGAGGGCGAAAAAAAAGGACTGGCCTTGCTGCTGGAGCCCGGCACGCGCTTCTACGAGGAGGGCGAAAAAGTGGAGGGCCTGCGGCTGGGCCAACTGATAGGCTACCTGCTGCGCTACCGCTCGCTGGTGGTGCAGCTCGGGCTGGGCATGCTGGCCGCGAGCGGTCTGAGCCTGCTGCTGCCCTTCCTGACGCAGGCCGTGGTGGACGTGGGCATCGGTACCCAAAACCTCTCCTTCGTGTACTTGGTGCTCGTGGCCCAACTGGTGCTCACGCTGAGCAGCTCGGCGGTGGGCTTCCTGCAAGGGTGGATATTGCTGCACATCAGCGTACGCCTCAACCTCACCATCCTGTCGGAGTTTCTGGCCAAGCTCATGCGCTTGCCGCTATCGTTTTTCGACGTCCGGCAGTTTGGCGACATCATGCAGCGCATCGGCGATCACCAGCGTATCGAGGCCCATGTGCGCCAGAAGCTCGAGGCGGACTACAGCCCTGAGCAGATCGTCGGGGACGCTGCCCGGAAGGGCATCGAATGCGTCTCGCACGAGCGCATCTACCAGTTGGTGTGGGACGACAAGAAGCAGGGCGGCAGGTTGTACCGCCATATGCGTACCAAGGGCAAGCGCTACGCCAAAAGGGGCAGTGAGAAGGGCAAAAGGGGCCAAATCGTGGGTAAAGTGGACATCGACCAGCGTCCAGACATCGTGGAAGAGAATCAGCGGGTGGGCGATCTGGAGATGGACTTGGTCATCGGCCGGGGCCACAGTGGCGTGCTGCTGACGATCAACGACCGGGCCACGGGGATGCTAAAAATGGGCATCCTGCCAAGCAAGGCGGCGGCCCTGGTACAGGCCAAGGCCGTCGAGTTGCTTGCCGACTGGAAGGCACTCTTGCACACGGTGACGACCGACAACGGAAAGGAGTTCGCCCACCACCAAAAGCTGGCTGAGGAGCTGTGCGTTGACTGCTATTTTGCCAAGCCCTACCATAGCTGGGAGCGTGCCGGGCGGCCGGTGCCGAGCTAATGAAAATTTGATCGGATCGCCGTTGCGACGGGCTGGTGCGCCAGTACTTTCCGAAAGGGAGTAGTTTTGAGCGCGTAACCCAGCAGAGGGTAAACGAAGTGATGGAGAAATTAAACCAAAGACCCAGGAAGAGATTCGGGTACCAATCCCCGAATGAAGTTTTTCAAAATGCTACCCTAAATAACGAGGGTGTTGCATTTATTACTTGAATTCACCCAATGAAGAATTCCCTCTTTTTTTCTTTTGTTAACTCAGCAGGTGATTTTACACCATAAAGTCTCATCTTTTCTAAAAAGAAGGCTCTATACTCTTTCTGTAATTCAGATAGCTTTCTTTCGTTCATTGGACTTTTTTTTTAAGGTAATTTGTCTTTTTGAAACAAAGTCTATTGGTGCGATGGCAAAAAGTGGCTCTTTTGGTTTTGCCGAAGCGTTGGCATTCTGTGTCGGGGCAAAACCAAATGTGCCACTTGTGCTGCTGGTTAAAAGAAATTTAAAAAAATGCGAAGGGTTGGCTTTTTCTTTCTTCCCTGTCAACTGTCCTAATAGCAAAACACGGGATACTGATTTCATCAGCTGTCAGATTGTAAAGTTGGTAAACAAATTGTTCTATTTGTTTTTCTTGAATAAAAGCAACCAGTTTACTTTTTATGTTTGTCATACAAAATCTGGCACTCTTTATCCTTTTTTTTGAAACTTGCCGCATCAACGTCTGGAGCTTTAGTAATGCTGGTTAAGTTTACTACCGCATTGTAGAGCATTTCATTGTCGTTACGTCCAATACGTTCAATAAAATTTACTTTGTTACTTCCTTTGGGTGAATCTGAAACAATTAC
>Ga0209491_10009812_pt1 | contig 11636 bp, 2 predicted proteins | sample BON02_FD_187213 | JGI IMG/M metagenome (GOLD analysis project Ga0209491, IMG submission 187213) | Freshwater microbial communities from Lake Bonney liftoff mats and glacier meltwater in Antarctica - BON-02 (SPAdes) (version 2) | ecosystem: Environmental > Aquatic > Freshwater > Ice > Glacier...
CCACCGCTGCGAAAACATGATGGTTCACCCAGTAACCTTTAGCGCCACAGTGACCGACCTGCTCCAAGAATGTTGCCCAGTCTTTGGCATCATCTTGAGGAAACTGGCTCCAAGCATATTCCTTATCTGATAACCAAGCTGCTGTTTCACCACGCACAGATTGTAAAGTGGCAGGTATTCCCTGCTGATGGAGTTGGTCGATAATGGCCCATATCCCGCAATGACCATCTCCCTGTACATCCTTAGGTCGTCGCCCAACGGAGGCGAGACGCTGAGCAAGAATCTCATTTCCGCTTGAAGTAGAGCGAGTGCAGCGCTGCATGGTTGCACCTGCAACCCCCGCACCCTGAAAGCCTCTCGATGCTCAATTGAGAAAATCAGATGGCATACTCTTTTGATTCCCCCGTTGTACACTGCCCGATGAAGCCGCGAGACTACCATGCCTCCATGTGGTGTTCTTTGGGCTCACAGCTGTCGACCACGCCCACAGCTTGCCTCATTGATTAACGCCTGCAGGCCACACAAAACAAATGCGATGCTCTACCCACCCACTGGTGGAGCTCTCACGATGACATCGACATATCAGACGCGATGTACAGTGACGGTCGGTCTACTTCATCGCCATCGCAGCGGCCATTTTGCCGTTTTTTTATGTTACGATTTTGCATGTTTGCAGAAACATTTCTCTGGTTTTTGCCGATGAATTCTAGGCATTCCAGCTTGACGCGACGCTTGGAATCGAGAGCATGCGGAGGATGTGGGTGTTGAGAATGGCGTGAGCACCCTACCAGTACGCAAGGACTCATACGCGGCTTCTCACACAGCAGATCGGCATCGTGTTTGTACGCATTCCCGGCGTCTTCTGCGCTTCAAACGCAGCGCTTCTAGGGCGAGGTCGGGCGGCGGCGGCGCACAAGTCAAACAACACGACGGGGAGGGCAGTAAGGAGTGGGATGATAACAAAAATCGTATCGCAAACTGGGCGATGTACTGATCCGCAGGTGGGTCGCAATTTCAAGAGCCTAGCAATGGGCAGGCGGAGGGCAGCCTTCTCGCGCTGCGCAGCTGTCGCTTTCTTGTCAATACTACATTTCGGAATAGTAGGCTCGGGCCCCTTGAAATGGGCGAGCTCAATGGCGTCCAGACTTGGGTCAACAGCAAGATTAAAGAGTAACACGATAGACGCAGGGCCGCCACAGACACAGGCACGTGCGGACGAAGACGGGGCAAGTGCTGCCGCACGGACTTCGTACGCACACACCGCACACACAGGGCATTGGCGGCAGCTGCAGCAAATTGGAGATCCAGACGCTACCGAGGCTCCAGATCCAATGGTGACACACATGGAGCCCTCGTTAGGATCAGTCTACGGATCGACGACGTTGTCAATAATTGGCACCGACTTTGTCGATGTTGGCAACTACACACTAACCTTCTCAAGCCAAAAATTCATAAGAACGGCGACATTGTGGATGTTCGAAAGCGCGGAGGTTCTGGTTTTTCTGACACCGGTCTGGGGCGCCTCTCTGGAGGAGCTGTACGGCACGTTGCGAACAGACGTCTCTCTGTTTTCTCACCTTCAGCCAGTATACAAGTCAAACACTACCGCGCCCTTGCGATTCAATTATGAGCCTTCGTGGTCACCTGAAAGCTTTGGGCCGACACTGTCAGGATCCGTTTTGGGGGGGACTAGTCTATCGTTTATGGGCAATGGATTCAACCCAAATGACATCTTCTACTGCCGCTTCTCCTTAAGCGAAGGCTTCGATCTGCTGCACGAGGCGCAAGCCCGCGCCATTCCTTATTTCATCACCACAACTCCACTCCCATCTACGACAACAACACCGGTTATTACTAATACAGCAACACCAGCGCCAACCACGAGCACAACATCAGCTCCTACCTCAACCAACACAACATTGGCTTCTTCAGCCGCGACAATACCCCCCTCGTCAATTCCCTCACAGCCAGCTCCTGAATGGGATGGTTTGGCAGTGAAAAAATTCATGTGCGCAGCTCCCAGATGGGATTACATCGCACGCGTCGCAGCAGTACACATCTATCACGTGCCAAGTCAACTCACCTACATAGTGCAAGGCATTTTAAATAGAAGCATTACAGACTCAGACAGCACGTCATTTCAAGTGGCCGTGGCGCCTAGAGGCGAGGCCAATTTCTTCGAGTATCATGAGGTCTGGAGCCACCTAACACCTTTGTCGGGCGGCGCTGCTGGGGGGTATGCCGTCACGATCAATGGCCTCGGCTTCGATTCCGTGACTGAGATGGACGAGGTGGCATTTCAGGTGGATGCTGTGCACACCACTCAACGTGAATATGTCGTGACATTAAGCAACTCGAGCAGCCAGTTCATGACGGTGCCATGCCAAGTGCTTGACCGGCACAAGCTACGCTGCACACTGCCATCCTGGTCGTGGCAGGCAGCCATGGTTGGAATTGCAGTGCAGAAACGGTTTCTGCGATTGGAGGGGTATCTGCAAAGACAGATTGCTCGGCAGTTGCAAAGCTACGGGGGTGTCTCAAATTCAACTGTTGAAAACAGGCGCTTTAGTATCACGAGCGAACTCATTTCAATAGAGCCTAGCATCGGTGATAAGTTGGGTGGTTCTATTGTGACATTGCGAGGCCACGGTTTTGAGCAAGGTGCCAGTTACGTGTGCCGCTTCCACAGCCCCAGACCAAATGTTGCGGGACTCTACCTTGCTGCTACATTTGTTTCCTCTGAGTTGGTGCTATGTGCATCAACGTCTGTCTGGTCGTTTTTTGCATGGATACGCATGTTTGCCGAGTCAGCCCACGTCTTTTTACTTGATGGAGATGTGAGTGTGCTGTACAAGACGTCTTCAAGCGTGCTATACAACACTAGCACCATACCTCCACCCCCATCACCCATGTTCAAATTTGTGTACATTAACAAGGCACCAACGTTCATGGGACGTAATTTGATTATGCCAGCGTACATGCGCAATTTCTCGTCAGTGTGGCTAGTGGGGGATGCTCAGGCGGGAATGTTTAACGGCTCTGCAGCGCCTGATGAGTCGAACCAGTCGCTGACGTTTGTCATTGCATATTCGCCCATGTCCTTCTTTCTCACACCGCCGCGTATTGAGGTTTCGAATCTCACGTTTCAACTCGCGGAAGGGGTTAGTGGGGTTGTGTCGGTGAGAGTGATGCTTAAAGACAATGGGGGTATCACCTACGGTGGCGTCAACTTTTCGGACACTCAGACCTACACCATTAATATTTTGCCAGTCAAGGAAAGCGCGACCTTTGTCATCCTACCCAACGTGACTGTAGAGGAGAACTCAGGGTTCAGTGAGATTTTGAACTGTATCAGCGGCATCTCGGCGGGCAGGTCGCTGGTGCAGGTGCCTACTTTCTCCATCATCATCCTGCAAGGCCCCCACATTTTCGAATTTGAACCCGGCATCTTTGTGAACGGCTCGTTGCTGTTTGCGCCGCGCAGCTTTGCCCACGGCTCGGTAACACTGCAAGTCACAGTGAGCCTCGTGGGCGATGCAGCCGAGGACGATGCGCCTGCCACAGCACACAACATTACAATTTTTGTGCTGCCCGTGAATCAGGCGCCGACATTGCTCATGACGACACGTACCTTGACTTTTAATGAGAGCCAGACTGCGAGGTTGCATGATGCTGTTGTGGCATACAACGTCACAAAAGGCTCGGTGCTGGATATGGAAAACTTTGAGGAGCTTCAGAATGTGTCCTTTTCTCTTGTTCAGACGCAAGGCAATGCATCTCTCTTTGGCTCATCGTCTGATTTCCGCGTCATGTACCGTTGCGATCCAGGGCAGGCTGGCAACGCAAGTAGTGACAGCAGTGGTGGCGAGCAAACCTCACTTGTGACTCTGTGTGAGAACGGCAAGGTGTACCTAGTGTTTGGCCTGGCGCCTTTTGTGTGGGGTTCTGCTCGATTCAATCTTACCTTGCAAGACAGTGGTGGTCGTGAGCGTGGTGGCTGGGATACAGCAGCTACAGAATCGTTTGACATTCAAGTTCTGCCGGTGAATTCAGCGCCGTCTTTTGACTTGTCTTCGCGCAACATCACTGTCTTAGAGTCGTTGGTGAGCATGAATACAAGCGTTGCTGATATTGCCATCAACATCTGGAAAGGACCTGTGGGCTACAGTGACGAAGACTGGCAGCTGCTGACGTTTGAGCTTCGTGTCCTCGACCAGGCCGTGTGCTACATAGAAGGGGAAGGCCTCTGCTCAAGTGCTCTCTTGCTTCCTCTCTGGCCTGCCTGGCTTGGTGATCTCGAGCAGGACAATGTGATACTCAATGTCACTGCAGCAAGCGCCACCCTGTCGGCGCATGCTGCAATGAGTCCCGGGGGGCTGCTGTCATTTCAGGCGCGGGCATTCGAGTATGGTAGTGTCAACTTGAGCGTGACACTGCACGATAATGGAGGACGACTGAGCGACGGGCTTGACAGATCAAGAGAAGAGTGGGTGCAAATCAATGTATTGCCTGTCAACAACCAGCCCGCATTCACCATGCCATCAACACTCTCTGTCAATGAAAATTCGGGCAACACGACGCGCGTGGCGTTTGTCTATAATATCTCGCGAGGTTCTCCTACTGGTAATGAGGACGCTCAAAATGTGACTTTTTCTGTGGTGTTGCTTACAGGCAACCAGTCACTCTTTGTTGCGCGCAGCTGGGTATGTGGCGGTGGTGACGGCAGTGTTGGTGACAGCGGTACTGAGCGGACCTCGCTTGTGGCCGTGTGCGAGGATGGGGAAGTGCAACTAGAAGTGGCGCCCTTGATGCATGGCACTGCGATTTTTTCGGTGGAGATGCAGGATTCTGGTGGGACAGCGCACGGGGGTGTGGACACGGCAGACATGCAAACTCTAACCATTGTTGTAAGCGCTGTCAACAATGCGCCCGAGTTTGATGCCAGTCACGTCACAGTATGGGAAAACTTTGACAATACATCGGGCAGCAAGACAGTGCCAAATTTTGCGTTCAACATCTCGGCAGGGTCTATGCTAGAAGGCAGGCAAGTGCTGAGCTTCCGTGTCGAGATTCAGCGGCACAGTGGGTGCCTCTTTGCTCGCACTGCAGATTTTGCAGAGACAGGCGCGCTTCCAGTGGTGTCTCAAGAGGGCCACCTTACCTTTGCACTCGCGGCCTATATGCACGGGTCTTTCGAGATGAATGTCACGCTCGTCGATGATGGAGGACGGGAGCGTAGAGGCATTGACACATCGCACACCAAAACGTTTACCGTGACTATTCTGTCGGTCAACAATGCGCCGTCATTCACTCTGGACAAGCAGCACATCCAGGTCAACGAGGGTGCTGGAAACGTAACGGTGGGGCAGGTGGTGTCGTCAATGTCTGCAGGCCCGCCGCGAGGGAATGAGACCAGCCAAATGCTCAGATTTTCAGTGGTGCTGGCATCGGGGGACGAGAGCATCTTTGTCATGCGCCCGTGGAGCTGCAACCTGCCCGATGCGGCAAGCACCTTTTCTTCCACGACTTCTGCGCCCCTCACTGCTGCTACACCGGCGCCAGCGGGCAACAGGTCCAACAGCTCCAACGCATCGCTGCCACAAGAAGCATTGGTGTGCTATGATGACGCGGCGCAAAGCTTGTTTGAGCATTCCAACCACCTGCCTGGTGACGGTCTTGATGTACGCTGGCTCTTGTGTCCAAATGGCGAGTTTGTGTTTGAACTGATGCCCTTTGCCAACGGAGTGGTCTCGTTTAATATCAGCCTGAGCGATGATGGCGGAGTTGAGCGCGGCGGTGTCGACACCTCGCTAACCCACCTCCTCTCTGTACAAGTGGACCCAGTTAATTCAAAGCCCTCCTTCTCTTTACAAACACAGGTGGAGGCGGTGGAGGACTCAGGCAATCAGTCTCGACTGCATGTTGCCACTCACATCCAACCAGGTGCCGTCGATGAAACTGACCAGAACGTGACGTTTTCAAGTGTGCTGGTCACTGGAAGCGGAGATCTGTTTGTGCCCCGTCGCTGGTTGTGCCCGGGTGCCTCGGCCTCGGATGTGCCATTGGTGACGCTCATTCTTATCTGTCCTCCTCACGGCCTGCTCCTATTTGAGTTGGCGCCAAACATGGTGGGTAGTGCCACTTTCAATGTCTCGTTGCAGGACTCGGGAGGCCGCGAGGGCGGTGGTATCGACACATCGTCGGTGCAGGTGCTCAACATCAGTGTAGCTTCTGTCAACGATGCGCCCTCGTTCAAACTTGTGCCCTTGATTCAGGTGTGGGAGAGCAGTGGGGAGCATGTGATACAAGTAGCTTTTGACTTATCATCAGGCACTTCAGAAGAAGGCATGCAGACCCTTTCCTTTGACCTGGCACATCACTCTGGCTCAACCTTTCTCTTTGTTTCCACCGGCGGTGGTAGCACCGGGGGCCAGGCAGCGCAGTGGTTTATGAATGCGAGTGGTGCGCTGACGTTTGCACTACAGCCATTTGCATCTGGCAATGCTACACTGGCTGTTACCTTACGTGACAGCGGAGGCAACGAGAACGGAGGTGAGAGTGTGTCAGCTACACTCCTCTTGCACATTCAAGTCCTTTCCAGAAACAACGCGCCCTCCTTCCAGCTGCAACGCAATGTGAGCCTTTTGGAAGACCAGACCAACATCTCCATCCCAAACTTTGTATATACCATCCTTCAAAATGGCGACAGCAATGCGCCAAAGGGCGATGAGAGTCAACAGCAAGTTACCTTGTTTGCATTTGTACAAGCTGGGTCACATCTACTGGAGCGATTATACAATGTGTCTGATATGTCTGATTATTTGCCTTTTGTACACGAGGGTGTAGGGGAGGGTGGGTTGGTGGACGTAGATGCAAATGGCACTCTTTCGATGAAGCTAGTAGCCAATCTGTCAGGCATGGTGCACGTGGGCATTGTTGCCCGGGACAACGGAGGCACACAGGGAGGCATGGGTGTGGACAGGTCTGAGATGAAATATGCCTTTCTCTCTGTGGGTCCTGTCAACGATGTGCCATCCTTCCACCTCTTTCAGGGCGACTGCTTCAGGCAACTGTCGACATGTTCAGACACATTGCCGACCATTATGATGATGCGCAACAGCTTTTTGGGTGGCAACGCCTACGTAGCTCGGCAGTTTGTGCAACAAGTGTCTGTCGGGCCCCCTGACGAGGCGCTCCAGATGTACACGTTTCATGTGCGTAAGGTGCAAGGTGATAACATCTTGTCAACCGATCCCAGTCTGGATGCGGCTGGCAATCTGATAGGCACGCAACTGAAAGATGCTGCGGGCACAGCTATATACAAAATGAGCGTCACAGACTCGGGTGGAGAGGAGTCTGGAGGCCTCGACACCTCCTTGGAACAATCCTTTCGCTTTATCACCATAGGTGGTTCAGTGCAGCAAGAAGTGACATTGAATGTGTCGCTCGCGAGTCTGGACAAAGAAGCCTTCCACACGGCAATTGCTCTCAAAATCGGCTATCCCCGCGACCTGATCGCGCTTACCTTTTCCGAGGTACCCAGCAGCAGCAGGCGCTTGTTGTCGGTGTACGTGACAGTGACGCTGTTTGCGGCGACGAGCGACGCAAAGCACTTAGCAACCATAGCCTCCAATCTCGGTGCACTAGTTAACCTCACCGGCGTGACCTCCTTGCAGGCAGTGCGCGTGGTACAACTCAACACAAACTCCAGCTATGCCTTTTCGGTAGCGGACAATGAGATCTTGGTGAATGAAGACTCAGGCCTCTACGGCCAGCAGCTCTTTGTGCGCAATGTGTCGGCAGCGGATGTGGCACAGATCGTGGCGGGCGGAAAACAGGTGGTGTATTTTGATGTGCAATTTGTGAGCGGGTCTGAAGAAACGACAGGTTCCACGGATGCACAGGCCCTCTTTCTGTCTACCCCTGCCATTGAGTGGCTGCCGTGTGAGGGCGATCGGCAGTGTGGAGGCACTCTGACGTTTGCACTTCGTCCCAATACCTTTGGCACGGCGCACCTGATCATCTACATGCGTGGTGCGGGCATTGCTCGCGCCTTTTCGATCAGAGTGGCAGGTGTGAATGACAGACCTTCCTTCCGTCTTGTCAAGCCCCACATCCTGCTGCAACAATCCCTTCTCATGTCCTCGCTGTCCATTACTGTGCCTGGTCTTGTGGCGAATGTGACAGCAGGTGCAGGAGAAGATACCTTGCAAACTGTTGCCTTGAATGTCACAGTGGTATCAACCACTTGGCCTCTCAACTGGCCTGCGTCTGCCCCAACCTTGGGTGGTGGCAGTGTGTCGTTGATGTCCTCGTCAGCAGCGGCTGGATCGACGATGCATGATACCACGTTGGCCGTCTGGTTCCACTCTTTCACTATTGATCCACTCAATGGAACCTTGACGGTGGTGCTCAAGGCAGACGTCTTCGGAAATGTCACTGTGTCATTGGAGGCGGTCGACAACCTGGGCACCGTGTCCAACGCCTCTACCCTTGTCATTGAAATCGAGTATGTCAATCAGGCGCCGACATTCAGGCTAGCTACCACTCATGTATCAGTTCTTGAGGACTGTGCACCGGGCACAATCACTGGCCATTGCAACAACCTTTCCTTTACCTATGCGAATTTCGGCTTGGACATGTTTGCAGGGCGTAAGAATGAAGAGGCACAGGGGTTGTCTTTCGACACCTCAATGCTTGGCTGTCAAGTGCCGTGGCGTGCTGGAGGCAGCTGGCAGAATGGGTCGCTCTCGGCGCTTGTAAGCCGTGGATGCCCGAGCGATACAACATTTCCTGGCATAGACGCAGGGTTTGAGCTTCTTTTGAGCACTCCGCTTGTCATTTGGCCCAATGGTACCATGACAGTATCCCTCGTGGGTGATCGGCACGGCGCAGTGCAGGTGGCCATTACGCTGTCTGATAATGGAGGGACCGAACGAGGTGGTCTAGATCGCTTCACTCTTGACTTTCTCTTGGATGTAGTGAGTGTAAACGACGCTCCTTCTGCCACCTTGAACCCCATCTTGCTCAACATGAGTGTGAATGAAGGATGTAGCAACTATGCGGCACAGCGACCTTATGCGCATGGATGGACCTGGGTACAAGATGCCCACCTGTGTGGCGGGTGGCGAGGAGCCTCCTTTTCGGGATGCTGGTTTCCCCTATATGAGTGTGCCTACTCTCCTACCTTGCATCAGAAATCGATTGGCAGAGATAGTATGGATAAGTCCTCCTGCCCTGCTTCCTGCAACTCCACCGTGGAGGGAGAGGTGGTATTTGACGGCGGAAACATGCAGATATTGATCATGAACCAGGTCGCCTTCAAAATGGCAGTGGTTGAGGCATTCAAGCCCCTCCAACTCCTCATTCATCAAGTCGCCATTTTGTCGATTTCGAATATAACGCTTCCGTATGCGCAGCAAGCCACGCGGTCCCTAGTGAGTGAGCACTCTAAGACAGGTCTGCGAGCTGTCTTTTCAATTGACAATCTTGACACTGACAAGGCAAATGGTAGGGGTAGTGGTCAAAGCCTGTGTGGGCACCGCTGTCTCACCGTGCCCAACAACGTTTCTGGTGGAGATGGGAATGGTAGCAGCAGTGGTGACAGCAGCGGCGGTGACGACGCGTGTGCTTGCATGCTTGCTGCGTGTCTGGAGAGCTGTGTGGCCGAATCACTTCGGCTCTTTTTAGAGGCAGCGCACAATTCAAGCATTTTTCCAAGTGTGGGAGTGTCACGTTTGCAAGTGCGGCCTCGCTCTGGTGCCTTGAGTCAGGCGCCTGCCACATGTGTTGACCCACCCCCCCCGCCTCGCGTGCAATGTCAGGATGGCAAGTATGTGCTAGAGGGACAGGTAAATGCTATCAATGCGGGGGCCTGGGGTGAAGAGGACCAGGTCATCTGGTTCACTGTCCATCAAACTGCGGGTGGTGCGATTGGGGAGGTGCAGGTTGCTTTACCTTTCGACAATGTGACTAGCCAGGCGCTCGTCATGTTTCAGCCAACGCCTGGCCTCTACGGACTCATTTCATTTAGTGTCACCATTCATGACTCTGGTGGCACGACGCATGGAGGCATCGACACAAGCCTCTATCCCAACGTCGTCAACATCCACGTAAAGGGCTATAATCGACAGCCGTCCTTTGAAATGATACCCGTCTTGTTTGTGGTGCAGGACTCGAGCTGCGTGCAGATTGCAAATGGTGCTCCCTGTGCTGCAACCTGCCAGCACGGGAAAGCGTTGTGTCAAGGCGGTTCTTTGTCTGGCAGCCTCTGCAACCTGCACCACCAGTGTCCGGGCAAGTGTGCCTCTGGCAATCTCATTGCTGTGTCAGTCTCGTGCACTGGTTCATGCTCGTGCGACCAAGTGGGTAACGGACTGTGCAGCGCCCAAGGCCTCTGCTCCTGTAGGCCCCCCAATTCTGGTGCTGTTTGCTATGGCTCTTCCGAGTGCACCGGCGGCGGACAGTGTGACGCGCAAGGCACTTGCACATATCCCTCTGATACTGCCGCCGCCTGTGTCAGTAGCTCGCAGTGCGACAATCAAGGAGTGTGTGTCTTGAGCGCTCCAGGTTCTGGGCGGCATGAAAGGTATTCGATCGTCTACAATGTCACGGCTGGATCACCTTTAGAAGACGCCTTTCAGACCCTTTCCTACATTGTGGTGCCTCAGGACGAAAGAGAGGCTCGCAAACTCTTTGTGGAGTTGCCCACTATGCGCAGCGATGGCTCCCTTGTCTTCAACCTCACGGAGGGGTCATTTGGAAGACATTTGTTTAGTGTGCATCTCACAGACGACAGCGGCGATCTCCAGACCATGCGTTCTGAGACACGGCCGTTGACGATAGTGGTGAACCCCACAAATGCCCTGCCAGACTTTAGCGTTCCTGACTCCATCACAGTCTTCGAAGATAGTGACGCGTATGACGCAGTGATTGCGCTTGACATCTTCTCCCCAAACGCGGCTGACGTCGCGAGTATGGCAGTGCACTTTGAGGTCACGACAGACGAGGCGCGGCTTTTTGTGCAAGACAAGGCGGTTGGGTCGCCCAATGCCTCTCTGTCGACTGGACTACCTCAGTTGGACAAGATGGGTAGGTTCAAGTTCCGACTAGCTCCACACATGTTTGGTGAAACGCGCCTTGTGATTACAATGATAGATTCCTCGCGCCTTGAGGCTGGTGAGGTGCGCAGAAGCAAGCAACTCCTCCTCACTATCCAGCCTGTTAACAATGCACCAACGTTTGGCGTGGCACAAAAGATCATGTCCTTTCCTGTCAACAGTCCGCGGCAACGACTAGTCGTGATGGGTAATATCACTTTGGGTCCAGCCAACGAAGTTTGCAATCACACTGCAGCATCGTTGGGATGCCAGCAGCAACACGGAAGCTTTATTGTCGAGGATTTGAGCAATCCATTCCTGTTCTTGGAGTTTCCAGCAATAGACGCCGAGACCGGAGAACTGGTCTTCCGCCTCGCGCCCGACACCTCTGGCGTCTCCACTGTGACGGTGCGGTTGGTGGATGATGGCCTGCTGAATGACGACCTGTCACATGCTGCATGTGTCGAGTATTCCAAAACTGCTTTTTTTACAAAGCTAACGGGCGACGCGGCGGAATATCGCAGCAATGGCGCTAAC
>Ga0209491_10009817_pt1 | contig 11633 bp, 11 predicted proteins | sample BON02_FD_187213 | JGI IMG/M metagenome (GOLD analysis project Ga0209491, IMG submission 187213) | Freshwater microbial communities from Lake Bonney liftoff mats and glacier meltwater in Antarctica - BON-02 (SPAdes) (version 2) | ecosystem: Environmental > Aquatic > Freshwater > Ice > Glacier...
CAAGTTCGTGTTGCCGTCCTGAACGGCTTCACCGCTCTCGGCACGCCCATTACAGAAGTCGTGGGATAAGTCTGTCCGGGGATAGGGGAACCCTCACCGTCAGACCATTTGTGCAACAGAGCCTGTCGCTAGCGAAATGGCGCGCTGCGCCCCCCCGTATACGGATCGCGCCCGGGAGGAACCATGCCAGGGGGGCGTGTCGGTTCCGGCCCAAAGCTGCCTTTCATGGCGAACCCAAATAGCGACACTGGCTCTGGCAAGGTCATCCATGCGTTTTAGCCTTCTGCGGATCGTAAATTGGGCTTTGAACGACCACGGCTGTCGTCTCGATACCATCGGCGGACAGGTTCATAACCGTTCCGACGGCGATGTCTGGATTGATATGGGCAAGCGCCAGCGATTTGTTCAGCCGATGCGAGAAGCACGGGCTGTTCACGACGCCAACTTGTTTTCCATTCATCTTTACCGCAGCACCGCCTGCGACCATTTCAGGCCAATCTATGTCCAGACAGACGTTTCTGACTGCCTCCTGCCCTTTGGCGGCCATCAGGGCAGCTTTGCCGCGAAAGTCCCCCTTCAGCTTGTTTACGGCAAATCCAAGCCCTACTTCCCACGGGGTGTTAGCCTCGGTCATATCATAGCCGTAAAACAACAGGCCCGCCTCGATGCGCACCTTGTCCAGCGCGGTGAAAGAACAGGGCATGACACCTGCGGCCACCAACCTGTCCCAGATGTCGCCAATCACCGCAGCGTCGGCAAAGATCTCATAGCCCCGCTCGCCGGAATAGCCGGTGCGCGACAGCCGGCATGCATGGCCGAACAGCTTGGCCGGCGTGTGCTGGAAATAGGCCAGCGCGGTCAGATCAATATTACAATGTGCGTTGAGAATATCGCAAGACTTTGGCCCCTGCACCGACAGATCATGCAGATCGTCGGTAAAGGACACTTGCACGTCTCGGCCCTGTGCTGACTCCATCAGCAGGGCCATGGTGTCGCCCGATCCATGCACGATCATCCATTCATCGCCGCCATTGTTTGAGACGATCGCATCATCCGCGATACCGCCCGTTTCGGTCAGCACGCAAAGATAGGCGGCTGTCCCCGGTGCGATTTTACTGATGTCGCGCGTGGTCAAATGGTCCAGCGTGGCAGCCGCATCCGGCCCGCGCACCATGATTTTCTTCAGCGGTGACATGTCGAACATGCCCGCCCGCATCCGCACCGCATCGTGTTCGGCATTGGGGTCAGTAGCATAGCTCCAGGCCGTGCCCATGCCGTTCCAATCTTCTAGGCCCGAACCGAGGGCGGAATGGCGTGAGGCAAGCGCCGAGATGCGGCTAAGGGGTGCAGTCATTTGAATTCTCCAAAGTTATTTTTGGCACGATTGGTCATGTTAATACCATTCGTCAGCCATTGAGGATTTTCGCGCCAGAACAAAAGCGTCCAGCTCGGCACGGATAGCAGGGTCCATCGGCGGGGGCTGATAGTCGGCCAGCATCTGCTTCCAGCGCGGTGCTGCGCGCTGATCCAACGTGGGGCTACCCTTTTCGAACCATGTTTCAAACGGGCCAGCCTCGCGGATCTCGGGCTGATAGTTCGCGGTGGCATAGTGGCGCAAAGTGTGCTGCGTCGATAGAAAGTTCTGCCCGGGGCTGGTTTCAAGATAGGCATCACGGCCAAAGGTTTCGGCATCGGTGCCAAAGCCTTGCAGCATCGTCAGCATCGCGCCGCAATGATCCAGATCCATGATGAATTTCTCATAAGACATCACCAGCCCGCCTTCCAGCCAGCCCGCTGCATGCCAAACCTGATGCGCGCCGGACAAAAGCGTCGACCACATCGCATCTGTGCTGTCCTGCATCGCTTGCCCATCCGCCGCGTTCGAGGCGGTGATCTGTCCACCGCCCGACCGCACCGGAACCCCCAGCCGCCGCCCCAGTTGCGACAGCGCCATCGTCACCAAATTGGCTTCGGGCGATCCAAAGGTCAGCGCGCCGGATTTCAGGTTCATCGTGGAATGAAAGCTGCCAAACACCACCGGACAGCCGGGTCGCACCAGTTGCGCCAAGGCGATGCCGACCATGCCTTCGGCCAGTGTTTGCGCGGCCACAGCGGCAGGCGGCAACGGCCCCATCGCGCCGGCAAAGATCGCAGGCGATACGCAAACGCATTGATTTGCCGCCGCATAGACCCGCAACGCCCCCGACATCGTATCATCATAGATCAGCGGCGAGTTGGCGTTGATATTGCCCTGCATCACCGCATGTTCTTCCATGAAGTCCGCGCCAAAAACGATGCGGGCCATGTCGATACTGTCTTGCGCCCGTGACGGCGAAGTGACGCCACCCATAAAGGGCTTGCTGGACAGCGTCAGATGCGCCCGCACCATATCAAGATGGCGTTTGTTCACCGGAATGTCCGTTGGCTCGCAGACCGTGCCGCCAGAGTGGTGCAGCCAAGGGCTGCTATAAGCCAGCCTCACAAAGTTCTGGAAATCTTCCAGCGTCGAATAACGGCGGCCGCGCTCGAGATCGGTGACGAAAGGTGATCCATAGCCGGGCATCAGCACGACGTTGTCGCCACCCAGCGTGACAGTATTGGCCGGATCGCGGGCGTGCAGCTGAAACTCTGCCGGAGCCGTCGCACAAAGCTGCCGCGCCATTCCTGGGGCGAACCTAACCCGCTCGCCCTCGACCATTGCCCCGGCCGCCGCAAATAGCTCAAGCGCTGTTTGGTCGCCGCGAAACTCGACCCCGATGGTCGCCAGGATCCAGTCTGCTTGATCCTCGATTGCTTCCAAAGCAGCGGTCGGCAGCAACTCATAGGCAGGAATTTTGCGTGTGCGCGGCGCAATGACCGGCGCAGGGCTTGATTGCCGTGTCGCCCGCCCGCGGCGCACGGCATGGCGCAGGTCAGGTTGAACAGAAATGTCTAAATTTTCCAACTCAACCCTCCTCTAAGCCATCAGTAAGCCATCAGTTCGGGCAAATTTGATTGAGTCTGATCTAAGTTCAATCGAATTTATCTATACGCAGCGTTCAAATAATTTATACTCGGCCTATGCCAATTCCGTTCAAGCACTTTGATACCCTTCGCCTTTTTGTCGAGGCGGCGCAGCATGGCAGCCTGACAGAGGCGGCTCTGGCGCTGAACATGACCAAGGGGGCTGTCAGCTATCAGATCAAGACACTTGAGGCGGATCTGGGCATCAGGGTTTTTAATCGCACCCCACGGGGCGTCACCTTGACCGCAGAAGGGCAACGCCTTGTGACGATGGCGCGCCCGCATTTTCGCGCCATCGAAGAGGAGCTTGCCGCCTTTCGCGAGCCTCGCCAGCAGACACTGACGGTAGGAATGTCGAGCTATTTTGCCTCGCGCTGGCTTTCGCCGCGATTGATGACCTTCATGCAGGCGCATCCGCAAATCCAATTGCGGATCCAGCCGATGACGCAGCTATTTGACTTAGACCGCCAGGGGGTTGATCTGGCGATCCGCTGGGGCAACGGTCAATGGGATGATGTCGAGATTGAGCCGTTTACGCCACTGCCGGCTTGGCCCACTGGCAACGCCGAGGCAGCAGAGCAGGTGCAACGATTTGGGCTGCAGCGCGCTTTTTCAGAATTCACCCTGTTGCGGGATCATGATGGCAGCGACGCTTGGTCCGACTGGTTTTCTGCGGCAGGGTTGCCACAGCAGACCCGCAAGGACACGTTGATCATTCCGGATCCAAACGTCCGGGTGCAGGCGGTGATTGATGGTCAGGGCATCGCCTTGAACGACAGCCTTGTGACGCGCGAGATCAATGAGGGAACTCTGTTTCGCTTGTCTGATGTCGAGCTTGCGACCTACGGATACTTCCTTGCCATACCCCGCAAGGCGAAACGAGCGCCGAGCGTCGACGCCTTCGCGGCATGGCTGCAAGGGCATTGAGTGTAGGGTCTGGAGTGCTTGAACTTCATCCCTTCTATTTACATTGGATTATCCCGCCACTTCCGTGGCAAACTTTTGCACTGCCGTTCTCACCGCTTCTGTCTCAAAAAGTAGCTTGTGCCAACGCCTCGATTAGAAGGCAGTTGCCGCCACAAACGATGCACGCAACCGAGCAAGGGCGGCTTCACGGATTTGGCGTATACGCTCTCGTGATACTCCAAACCGCTCACCTAACGCTTCCAGCGTTTTTGGTGTGTCAGATACATAAATTTCTATGATAATCTCTTGTTCACGCTTGGAAAGTCGGTCCAGATAGCTAGATATCTGGATCCAGAAAGTACGAGAATCCAAACGCGCGCCGACTTCCTTTTCGACGTCCATATCCGGATCCTCAAGCAGATCTTGCAGTTGCGTTGAGCCACCATCGTCACCGACGGGGCGATTCAGCGACCAATCCTGAGCAGCCAGTCTTTGTTGCATCATTACAACCTGTTCGGGCGTAACCGCGAGATCGGACGCTATACGGTCAACAAGGTGTTCAGGTGGAACCTCGCCCGCGGCGATCAGTTGGCTTTCAACACGTTTCAGATTATAAAACAGCTTACGACTGGACGCTGAATTCGGAAGTTTCACCAAGGACCAGCTTTGGATCTTGTAGTCCTGAATTTCCGCCCTGATCCACCATGCGGCATAGGTGGAAAAGCGAAAACCCTTATCGGGGTCAAAACGATCGGCCGCCTTTAACAGCCCGATATTTGCATGCTGCAGAATGTCAGTATCTAGCTCGCGGCCTTTGCCCCCAGCTCTGCTGGTCGCCGCTATCGCGAGAGCCTGGTGTGATGTGACCAGACGGTTGCGGGCGGTAACATCACCTTCATCGCGCCAGCACCTAGCAAGCCGCGCTTCGCTGTGCGCGTCCAAAAACTCTGGGCGCGGGGTTTGTTTGCGGGCCATTTGGGGCGGAGGGAAGGGTTTGTTCATTTTTCACACATTTGATTTCGTTTCGATACTAGTGGCAGTAAGATTTGCTTGTCAATATAATTTCGAAACGCTATTAGTTCTGTATGAGTGAAAATGCGATCGACACAGAAGAAATCGCCGAGCTACTCGTCTATCTTGGGCGTGCAGCACGCGGGACTGACACAGGATTAGACCTGACTGCGGCGCAATGGACGGCCATGCGGTTTTTCGCACGTGCCAATCATATTTCCCGAACGCCGTCAGCGTTTGCCAGCTTTCATGCCACGACGAGGGGCACGGCATCCCAGGTTATCAAATCCCTGATGCTAAAAGGATACCTTGCCCGGCATGAGGCAGCCGGTGACCGTCGCAGCGTTCGGTTGGACCTGACGAGCAGCGGGAAATCAATCATGCATTTTGACCCTCTGAACAGCCTGACAGAAGCCATTGATCAGTTGGAGGACAAGCTACGCACGGCTTTGCGGCAGGCTTTGCCCGCCTTGGCTGGAGAGCTGGCCAAAGTTCGCGGCACCGTCGCCTTTGGCACCTGCGGCAATTGCCAGCATTTTTCGTGCTGCGATGCGGTCAGCTATTGTGCGTGTATCGACGCTGAACTGGCTCCGGCCGATCTCGGCTGTCTTTGCGTCAATTTTGCCGCAAGCGAAGGCCGAAAGGGAGCGATGCCAAGCCTCAAACCGAAGGAAATCTCATGACCACTGCACAAGCCACACCCAGCCTGACTGACGACGGTGTTATGGCGCATCTTGGACAGATCATTGCCGTCGCCAGCGGCAAGGGTGGTGTCGGTAAAAGCACCGTCAGCACCAATCTGGCATTGGCCTTGGCGGCGCAAGGTGCGGCGGTCGGGCTGGTAGACGCTGATCTTTACGGCCCTTCTGTACCGGGAATGTTGGGGATCGGGACTGGAAAAGCCCCTACGATGTCACCTGCGGGCAAGGTGATCCCCGCTGAGGCACATGGGGTCAAAGTCATGTCGATGGGCATGCTGACCGATGACGACAAACCCGCCATCCTGCGTGGCCCGATGGTGTCGAAATACCTGCGCATGTTCATTTTGGAGGTGGAGTGGGGCAAGCTAGATTATCTGATCCTTGATCTGCCCCCCGGCACTGGCGACACGCAACTGACACTGGCCCAATCCTTTCCGCTGACTGGCGCAATTGTGGTCAGCACGCCGCAAGATGTCAGCCTGAAAATCGCACGACGGGGCATTCGCATGATGGAGCAGGTCAAGGTACCTATCCTTGGCATCGTCGAGAACATGAGCGGGTTTACCTGCCCCTCGTGCAACGAAGTAACTCACATCTTCCATCAAGGCGGCGGCGCGAAGATCGCGGCCAGCCTTGGCGTCCCTCTTCTGGGTGCCATTCCGCTTGATCCGGCGATCGTTGATTGCGGCGATGAGGGGCAACCTTTGGTGATTGCGTATCCCGACGCGCCCGCGTCGGCGGTCTACCGCGATATCGCTGCAATCCTGTCCGGGCGCGTGAAGGCGACAGCTGGAATTCCGACGCCATTTGACTGGCATTGGGGCGATGACGCCAGCAAGCCGAAGCCTTCGACACTGGCCCCCCGCGCAGGCGGCGCTACCGAAGTTCTGGCAGCGCTCGGTCGCCGCGACGGGCGCACCCTGGTCTTGCGTTGGCAAGATGGCCACGACCAGCAGATTGATGTGCGCGATTTACGTCTGGCATGCCGCTGTGCGGCCTGTATCGATGAGATGAGCGGGCGCGCAGTGTTAGACCCAACGATGGTGCCGCTGAACATCGTGCCGACCCGGATCTGGAGCCTTGGCAACTATGCTATCGGCGTCAGCTTCAGCGATGGCCACAGCTCGGGAATTTATACCTTTGGTCATCTGCGCGGCATGGTGACCGCAGAGATTGAAGATGTCTGAAATTACAGCTCCGCTGCGTATCCGTGCCGAAACCTCGCCCGCTGATCCGCACAGCATGCGCTTTGTGTTGGACAGGGACATGCAGGACGGTGCTCTGGCGACATTTCCCAATGCAGCTGCGGGTCGCGGCGCACCTTTAGCCGAGGCACTATTCGCCATCGCCGGGGTGAAAATGGTTGATGTCGCGGGCGCGGTTGTAGCCGTGGTCAAAACCGATGACAAAAATTGGGCCGACCTGAAGGGTCCGATAGCAAACGCACTCCGTAGTGCCATTGCGAAATCTTCAGCGCCTTTGGGTCGAGGGGCTAGGACTCTAGGCCATGTTCGGTCCGATGTCGAAATCCGTTTGGCCGTTCAAGAGGTGCTGGACCGGCAAGCCAACCCAGCGATTGCCAGCCATGGCGGACATGTCAGCGTGACGGACGTGCAGGATGGCGTTGTCAGTATGCTGATGTCGGGAGGATGTCAGGGCTGTGCCTCCTCTGCCGTGACGCTGCGTGGCGGTGTGGAAAGCATGATCCGGGCCGCCGTTCCTGAAGTGAGCGACATCATTGACGTGACGGACCATGATGCCGGGGTGAACCCCTATCACAGTACTGGATCGGGCGATGGACAACAGGCAAAGCGACCTTTGCTATATCGCCCAGTGCCGCCCGATGCGATCATGCATGAAGATGATCAGTTTCTAATCTCACCAGACTACCTTGCATCGCGACTGGGGATGGACGCCGAAGCCCTCCGGACCGGGCTACGATCCGGCGAGGTTGTCAGCCAGTCTGAAACCGGAACCGGAGTGGACGCGGGAAAAACACGACTGATCATACGCTCCAGTAGTCGTGTCTGGGCTGCCGAAATCACAACGGATGGTGCCGCCCATGAAATTCCCGCCCCGCGCGCTGCTGCAAAAGCGGCCTTAGCTGGCAGCGTGTTACGTGATCGAGTTCGGGCACATCTCACCAACTTGTCGGCAGCTGATACGCCTATGACCTACGGCATGCTTGCTCGCGCCTTGGGGCTTTACGCGCCCGGATCCATTGCAAAAGTGACACAGGCGCTTGAGGCGACAATGGTTGAAGACGCCAAAAGCGGCGCGCCGTTTCTAGCATCTCTGGTCGTCAGCAAGGTTGGGCAAGATGTTCCGGCAAAAGGTTTTTTTCAGCAAGCGCACGCACTGGGTCGCGGACCGAGCTTCGGCGAAGAGGACCGGGTCTATTACCAGCGTGAGTTCACCGGTGCGGTTGACATGCTGACTGCCCGGAGCTGACACAGGAGTAAAACGGGGTCATTTTTCTTGCCTAACCGAGCGAACTTTGGACTGTGCCAGATGGCACTATTGCTAACGTTGGTCGCTCGGCACTACCGGAAACCACATTTCTCGTGAAGGTTAATACCCTAGTCAGAATGCGTCCGATGACCGCCGACCATGCAGCAAGTCATGTCGGCATCAAAGTTGCGGGGTGGTTATAGACATATTCTCAGCTTAGCATGCCATCGGTGGGGCGATGGGGGCTTTTTTAGCCGTTTCTTCTTCAGCATGATGCTAGCTATAGGTCTTCATTGGAAGAGTTCTGTTGGCCCGCAATCGGCACGGATAAGTTGGTTCTGGCCCTGCGAACTAATGCTATCTCGAAGCTTGCCACCTAAGTGCAATTGCGGACGTTCGTTGCGCCGCAGAATACCGTGAAAACGGGCACTGAACTGCCGTTCGCGGCGGTCGCACACCGCAAAATACTGGGGCGCTGCCTTGAACGTCCGCTTACTTTGCGCAGTCCATTTGAGTTTGCAAGTGCAGCGAATTTCCTGAGTCCGCCCCTCCCAGCCCAACCTATCGCCTCCACGGCCGCACCTTTGGCATCGCTGCCGTCACCTCTACCTCCCGCAACATCCCACTCGCCGCGAGCCCATCGCGCACCCAATCCAGTGCCTGCCACCAATCCTCATAGCCGCGCCGCGCTGACGCAATCTGTTCCGGATGCGGCCGCCAGGTTACCGGACAGGCCCGCACTTCGATTGTACGCCATTTGCCGCTGACCAGTATTCTTTCAGTGCCGACAACGGCGCTGACGGCACGATCGCCATGGCGGTTGCGCTTCATTTCAACCGGCACGCAGCGTGGCACGACGCCAGGCATCCATTCTGGCGTTATACCTGCGCGTGCCAGTTCAGCCACGCTGATCGCCATACGGATGCCGCCGAGGCTGTCAGGCATCCCCGCGACGGTGGCGGCGATCACTTCGGCGTCGGCGTGGGTGTAGCTGCCCATCTTGTGCTGACCACCGTCCACTTTGCAGCCCAGCTCCGCTCGTTGCAGCAGGACGTATTCGAGGCCAAACCCGAAGCCTTCCTCGGTTACATTCTTTGATGGAGGCAGTTCCAGCTGGGCTTGTTCCACCCGAAACGCCCATTCCAGTGCCGCTTGCACGCCCAGCGCTCGTTTCACCTTTGCACCACCGGCGCGGCCAATCCGTCCTTGCATGCTCATGGCTGCAAACCTTCAAAAAGAGTCATCTGCGCTGGGCCCTCCGCCCCATCCGTTGGCCGCCAGATCCACGGGCCCAAGGCCATGGGCAGCTGCGAGAGTGCGCCACGCATGCGCTGCTGCCAGAGGGTGAACTCCGTTCCCGAGCAGGCGCAGAGTGCGTGCCCGATGGGCCAGCCCATCAGCCATCCGACGAAGAGCGGGTTCAGCCGCCGCCGTGCCCGGGCTTTCAGGATCCGCCGCGAGACGGCCCGCCCATGCGAGGCAATCATCGAAGCCCAAAGCGGGCGCGAGATCGGGGCGTGCGGCGAGTACCGCCGCCCATCCGGCGTGATCACCGGGGCCGGGTGGGTGAAGCCCTGTTCGGCCCGGTAGTGCAGGATATCCATCCGGGACTTGCCATCCGCCCGCATTATGCTGGCTTCGCTCGATCCCTTCCAGTTCTGCGCGGCCGGTGTTGGCCACTGGATCGCCGGCGCGCTGAGCTTCGGCTCGCCCCGGCTGTTGATCTTGCCGCGCAGCCGGTCGACTTGATCTTCCGCCACTGGCGTTTGCCACTGCGCTGCCTGTGCAGGCAGGGGTGGTGCTCCGCCCGAGCCATAACTCTGACCTGGACCACCCTTCGCGCCATCTGTCGCTTTCGGCGTCGACCAATTCGTGATGCCCCGCGCCAGCGCTTCCGCTTTGCGGGTAAAATCGCTGTTCCCCGCCGGGTTGTAACTCGCCGTACCCGGATGCAGGCTCATCGGTGTGGGCCAGGATGAAGATGCGGACCCGCTGGTGCGGCGCGCCGACTTCAGCCGCAGAGAACAGACCTGCCGCAGGCGAGTAGCCCATGTGCCAAAGCTCTCGCAGCACGGTTTCAAGACCGAGGGTGACATGCCCGGAGACGTTTTCGAGGAACACCCATTCGGGGCGGCATTCGGCGATGACGCGGGCGACCTCGGGCCAGAGGTGGCGGGGATCGTCGGCACCTCCGCGCTTTCCGGCGGCACTGAAGGGCTGGCAGGGGTATCCGGCGAGGATTGTGTCGAAGGCACCACGGAAAGGTCGGGCGTCGAAACTGCGCAGATCATCCCAGATTGGCGCAGGCGCAAAATACCCTGCGCGCTGGGCGGCGATGAGGACAGTTCGGGGCCAGTCCTCCCACTCGACGAAGGCGCGAGTGTGATATCCGGGTTCGGCCAGCATGAGGCCCAGATCAAGGCCTCCGCCGCCTGCGCAGAGGGACAATCCATGCCGGGGACGTGACACCATGCCATTCACCGCACTCCCCGCATCCGGAGGCGTTCGGGTGTGACCAGACCTCGCACCAGCATCAAGTCACGGATGCTGTTGTTGATCGCGCTGACGGGCAGGAAGCCATCGGCGTTGACCATCTTGGCGTAGAAGGCCGCCTTCTCGTCGTCGCTGAGCCGGGGAGGGTCCTCGCGCTTGCGCCGCCGTTTCGCCTTCTGGCTCTTGGCGTTCGCTATGGCCGCCTGCCCATCGCGCTGGGCGGCACGTTCCATGAACCGGTCGAGGGCTTTGGGCCCATCGGGCGGATTGGGATGATCGGTCCTAGTTTCGGTCGCTGTCTCGATGATCCGCTTCTGTGACAGGCCGAGGTCATCGATCCAGCGGCGAACATGCGTTCTGGCTGGCCAACCTTGCCACCATGCGGGCAGGGTGGCTTTGGCGGCATAGCCCAGCGCCGAGATCAACTCTGCGAAGAATCGATCAAAATCGGCCTCGCGCGCTTGCGCCTCCTCCTCCTCCTTTACAGGTTTACTTAAGGGTTCTCTTACAAGGTTAGTGTCCGAATTCCGGACACGGCTTTGCCCATTTTCCGGACACGGCTCGGGGCAAAATCCGGACACGGCTTGTCCGTTAATCCCGTGTCCGGAATCTGGATACGGCTCGACTGAAACGGGGTCATTGGGCTCGATTTCAGCCGCAGTTTCAGCGGCGTGGACAGGGGGCGAAAAGCCGTGTCCGGTTTCCGGACATGGAACCACATCCGCCGGTGTGAAGCCTGGCTCAAACCTCAGGATGTAGCGGGTGGGCAGCTGTCGTTTGGTCACCGGGTCGATACGCGGCACGCGGCGCAAGAGGCCGATGGCTTCGAGCTGGCCGAGATGGTCGTTCAGCGTCGAACGGCTGATTTCGCAATCATGCGCCAACCGCACCTGTGAAGGAAAGCAACCGTAATCCGGGTTGAACCGGTCGCAGAGATGCCAGAGGCGTTGTTGCGCAACTCACGCTTAAGGCGTGACGCCCCCTTGCCCCATTGAGTTCATGCCACACGGACGATCTCGGCAGTGCCGAGTGCATTGAAGCGGTTGATGAGGGCGACGCGGATCTGGA
>Ga0209491_10009821_pt1 | contig 11628 bp, 10 predicted proteins | sample BON02_FD_187213 | JGI IMG/M metagenome (GOLD analysis project Ga0209491, IMG submission 187213) | Freshwater microbial communities from Lake Bonney liftoff mats and glacier meltwater in Antarctica - BON-02 (SPAdes) (version 2) | ecosystem: Environmental > Aquatic > Freshwater > Ice > Glacier...
ATATATAAGCATCACCTTGTTCAGGGCAGCGAGACGTTTCGGCTGAGCCAACTGTCTCCCAACGCCCCTCTCTCACTCCCCCAACCCTATATATATATATATATATATGTATATATACACATATAAGCATCACCTTGTTCAGGGCAGCGAGACGTTTCGGCTGAGCCAGCTGGCCGTGGAGCGGCACGGCGCCGAAGCCGAGCGCGGGTGGATACGGCACTCCCCCAACCTCACTCTCTCACTCCCCAAACCCTATATATATACATATATATAAGCATCACCTTGTTTAGGGCAGCGAGACGTTTGGGCTGGGCGAGCTGGCCGTGGAGCGGCACGGCGCCGAAGCCGAGCGCGCGCAGCGTGAGCGCGAGTCGCTGTGCGTTTGCGCACGTCGAGACGAAGACGATGGCGGTGTTTCCGGCGAGCTCGTTTAAAATGTAGGTCAGGTAGACGTCCTTGTGCTTGGAGGGGACGAAGACGTACTGTTGGAGGAGGGTCCGGACGGTGGCGTACTTGGACGAGACCTCCACCTTGACGGGGTCCGTCAGCGAGGCGCGCTGCAGCTTCTTCACCTTTGAGGTAAAGGTGCCAAACGATCAACAGGTCACACGCACACGCACACGACAGGAGAACAAACCACTCACACGAACACAGAGCAAACCCTGGCGCAACGACGCTTAATAGTCGAAGTTCGTCGTCGCCGCCCCCAAGCTGCCGCCCAGCGCTGCGCACCTTTGAGGTCATCGTGGCTGAGAAGAGGAGCGTGTTTCGCTCGCGCGGGATGGCGTGGACGATCGTGTCGAGCTCCTTTTCAAAGTCCATCGCGAGCAGCTTGTCCGCCTGGCGAGGTACAGAGGGGTGGGCTAAGCGCGGGTCTGGGTCTGGGCCCTCGGCCAGGCAGCCGCGTCCGGCCCGCGGCAAAGGCGCACCTCATCCAGGACGAGGTACCGCACATTCTTGACCGTGAAGCCGCGCGTGTTTTGCAGGTGGTCCACCAGCCGGCCGGGCGTGCCCACCACGATGTGCGGCCGCTTGGCGAGGACGATGGCCTGAGCGACCATGTCGACGCCGCCGACGACAACGGCGACCTTTACGCCGATCATCGACCCCAGCGCCTCGAGCTGCTCGCCAATCTGCAGGGCGAGCTCGCGCGTCGGCGAGATGATGAGCCCAAAGAGCGCCTGCGGCCGCTCCAGCAGCTTGTTGAGTACCGGCAGGCCAAAGGCGGCGGTCTTGCCCGAGCCAGTCTCGGCGAGCCCAATCACGTCGCGCCCCTGTAGCGCCCACGGGATGGCCTCGCACTGGATCGGCGTGGGCTTCTTGAAGCCCATCGACTTGCACGCCTCGCAAAGCGGCGCTGCGAGCCCCAGGTCCTCGAACGTCTTCGTGACCTCCGCGTAGGCGTCCACGCTGTCCGAGGCGGCTGCCATATCAGCGCGTCCGTCTCGCCGACGTGGACAAGAAGCAAAAAAAACGGCGGTGTGAATGGTGTGTGTGCGATGTGTGGGTCGTTCCTATTCACAGCCCTGCGCTAGCCCCCAAGTAAGAGCAGTAGAGTAATTTAAACACACACTGGTTCATATTGGCCGTTTTCGAGGCGATGATGAGATACGGTGAGAGATGCAGCGGGATACAGCAGATACAGTGGACACGGCTAGATACGTACGGATACAGCTGGATACAGTGGGATACAGCCTGATACAGCGGAAAAGCTCTACTGTAGACAACAGTGGACAGTGGATTGGTGGGTCTGCTGTGCAGATGTGCAAGTGCAAGTGCAAGCATCTTGCTAGATATAGATAGACACAGGACGCGCGCTCAGCGGACCGCCTCCTCCGACTGCCCCTGCGCATCCACGGGCGCACCGTGCCGCACACACACCAGCGCGACCCACCCTGTCAACCGATAGCTCGGCGTGCGGGGGACCTCAATGTATTTCGCGTAGGCGGCCCGCACGGCGTCCGAGTCGCCCCCCTGCCGAAACCCGGTGAGGACTGCGGTGCCGCCCTCGGGCACGCGCTGAGCGATCTCGGCGGCGACGGCGATGAGCGGCCCCGGCAGCATGTTGGCGAGTACGAGGTGTGCGCGCACGGCGCGCGGCAGCTCGTAGGGCTGCCACAGGCGGAGCTGAGAGTCGTCGAAACCGCACAGGATGCCGTTGCGCCGCGCCGCGGCCAGAGCCGGCTCGTACACATCCACCGCGTGAGCGGTGGATGTTAACCCGAGCCGGAGGGCGGCGATCGCGAGCACCGCCGAGCCGCAGCCGTAGTCGAGGACCACAGCCTGACCGTCGCGCGCCGCCAGCGGTGGCGACGCCGCCAGGTGACCGAGAAGCATCCTCGTGGTGGCGTGCAGAGCGTGCGCAGTGGTAAGCAAGAAGGACTCGCCGTCGTCCAGCAGCCAAACGGGGAGGCATCCGTCGGGCAGCGCGACCGCTTCGCCCACCGAGCCCACGTAGAGTGCACGGCCCGCGTGGCGCAAAAGCAGCGGACGGAACGCAGGGCCGCGCCACTCCTCCTGCAGGTACGCGTCCCACTCCTCGGCCTGGCCGCAGCTCTCGGCTCCAGCAATGCACACTCCGGTGCCACACGCTCCGGCGAGCGACGCTGCGGCATGCGCGGCGTCGGCAGCCGGCAACAGCGCGAACGCCGAGCGACTGTCTGTGCGCGTCAGCGCTCCTCCCAGCTCGGCAAGCCGCGACTGCGCCAGGCCAAAGTCCGCCGTGGCAGGGCCCGCCCAGCGCAGGTCTACGCGCCAGAGCAGGTAGAAGAGTGGCAGCATGTGTGGTGTGGCTGGCTCGCGTGCGTGTGTAGGGCAGAAGCAATAGTGGCGGACAAATTCTGGCGGCAAAGGTAAATTACTATTAATTAAATATAGTGTGTCGGTTACATGGCCTGTGTCGGTCGCGCTTCTGAAAAAAAAAACTCGTGGACGCGAGCCCCACATTTTCCAAGCCGGTTCTAGAGCTTGTGATGTGGGTGCTGTTGGTGGCGCTGCTGAGCAGCTCGCACGGCTACTTGCTACGCGGCCCGGCCGGTGTACCGCGCCGCGCGCCGGGCGTGAGCATGCAGGTGACTCCGGACCGCATGCCGTCGCACGGCCTGCTCTATGATGGATGGGGCAAGGAGCAGCTAGGCCACCTGAACAACTCGTGCGCGCTCATCGACATGGGCTACGCGCGCGGCCTGAACCGCTTTGAGCTGTCACTCGCCATCGCACGGCGGGCCAAGGAGGCCGCGTATGCCAATGCCGAGGTGCGCCGCCGCCACACACGATAGGCGCGCCCCATGCGCCAACCGCCACCAAGCGTCGGTGCCCCGGCCCATCCTCCGCTGGCTGAACCCCTAATCTCTACCCCTGCAGGATGCGCCCCCCATGGGAGTGATGGGCCAGGGCGGCGTGGCGTACCGCTCGCGAAAATCGTACGTCGTCAAGGCGATGCAGGAGCTGCGCGACGAGGCCGACCGGGTCGGCTCCCTCCAGCTAACCAAGGCGCCGCCCGACCACCCGGATGACGCAAAGCTGCGCTCCGGCCTCGCGCCCTCGCCGCCCGAGCAGCTGCGCGCCTCGGCCATTGCGCCGCGCGACGGCTTCGCCGCGGGTGGCAACGGCGGGCCCGCGCCCGCCAGCCGCGACCGCGTCAAGCGCGGCGGGCCCGTGACTCCGCAAGACTCGCTGGACGGCGACGGCGGCGCGGCCAAGCTGGAAGACATCAACAAAATGCTACTCGCCTCTGACGCGGCCGAGGTTGCGGCCGGGGGCAACAAGCGGGGCACGGGCAAGGCTGCGGACGAGGGGCTCGAGGCGCTGCTGGCGGGCATTGCAGGGATGGAGCTGGAGGACGACGACGGTGAGGAGCAACTTGGCCCTTACACGATATTGCCATTACCAATATTGTATGGTGTATGTAATACAAAAGGAGGGTCGGGGAGGGATCGGCTATTGCGCAATAGTCGTGCAATAGTATTGCAATAGTGTGGGCATTGCAGGTAAATGAAAGGGTGGTTGATTCGTGCACAACAGCCTCGAAGTAAACGAATATCTTGCAAAGGCCAAGGAGCAACCCACTGACGTGTATCCATCCTGTACCCAAACACCAAACTAACTTTACCCCAACCCCGCCTTTACTGATTGCTGTACGTATTCAACGCACATTAGTGTGTCTGTGATGCGGTACCCAAACACCAAACTCTATCTTTTCCCCAAACGCGCCTTTACTGACCTCTTGAATGCCGTGCAGGGAGCAGCTCGTTAGTGTACACCGAACTCTAGCGTTACCCCCAACTCGCCTTTACTGATCTCTTGTCTCGTGTGGCTCCAGATCAATGGAGGCACAGACAACTACGCGAACTTTGAGGCAAGACATGTATATAGAGATATATATTAGATATACATGTATCGATATATATATATATGTGTCTGTGTATGCGCTGAAAATGCTCCCCGTCGTATCCATATCGATATATATATATATATATGTATATATATATATATACATATATATATATATATATATATATATATATATATATATATATATATATATACATGTATATATATATATATGTGTGTGTGTGTGTGTGTGTGTGTGTGTATACGCTGAAAGTGCTCCCCGTATCCCGTGCAGACGACTTTGACGACGACTTGGAGCTCTTCGACCCGACGCTACTCCTCGGCGCGACAAGGTCCATTGGCGCCGACGCCGGGGCCAACGGCTCGTCGTCCTCGTCGTCGGCCGGGCTGCAGGCGTTGCTGGGGCTGGACGGGGATGACGACCTGTTTGGCGACGACGAGATGATTGACGATGGTAAACTGTTGGAGCTTCTCGGAGGCGACGCGTCGATCCTGTAGACTGCATGGGCGGTGGGTGGATGTGGAGTCTGTAATTATTTCTTGGTCTTCTTCTCTGGGAAGCTTCTCGGGCTTCTGCAAGGCGACGCGTCGCAGCTGTAAACAGCGCAAATCGGGGTATGGATCTGTCTTCTTGTTCTTGTTCTTCTCTGGTGCTGGGAGGCGATGGCCGCCGCAGCTTACATGGCGCGGCGAGCGGTGGGGTGGATGCTTCCTCTCTTGGTTTCGGCTTGTTCTCTGTGTCGGCTGGTCCATGTGCGTGGTCTTCTTTGCGCAGCCGTACGGAGGCGGCGCCCGCCGGATACCTCAGCCAGTCGCTCGCCTTATTCTGGACTCTCTTTGGGTGATAGGACAATCTCGGCGGAATCGCCGCGCACACATATGACATATGCGCGGTGCCGTTGCCGTAGCTCGGCTCTGGCGTTCGGCTCCGGTGCTCCGGCGTGTTACTTGGGCGTTACGCCGGCGCGCGACTGGGCTTTCGATCTCTGGCTTGCATGGCACGACTGGGCTGGGCGTGCTATTCGTGAGGACCAACACGCACACAATGGGCTAGGGGCGGTGAGCGCCTCTGCACATTGCGCAATGTGCGCGGCCGCGTGTGGGTGCGGGGCGTGGCGCCGCGCCGCGGTAGTAACGAGGAGCACGACGCGGACACGGGGGATGCTCTGTGAATCGTGCGAATGAACTTTTATGTGCTCTGTGCCTGTGTGTGCCCTGCCTCTGTCTTCTTATCTGTTGGGACGTGTGACGTGTTTAATTAGAGCATACTATGTAGACGTAGACGTGTAGAATGTAAGAAGAATTCGTGTTGGTGTTTGCGTGTGCGTCAGTTACAGTTACAGCTACAGCTACAGTTGCGGTAACATTTTTGCTTTTTTTGTGTTCGCTGGCTGTGCGCTGTGTGCTGTGTTTGTGTTTGTGTGCGTGTGCGGTGTCGTGTTTGTATTATTATTATATATATTGTGTGTCTCTGATATTGTGATATGAATAGGACTCTGACGACGTTAGGGTGTAGTAACGGTGATGTGTGATGTATTATGTGTACATTTTTTGTGCAAAGACAAAGACGCGCTTATTACACCTTTTCCTTCGAACGCCAGCTTATTGCTCTGGGCCTATGACTTCCTAGGCTCATATGAAAGCTTATGACGTACTAGTGGAGCTTGACTCAGAAGATATAAGCTGAGATGCCAAGATTTCCATGATGAAAACATTGGAGCGTCGTTGTGTCGGGTCGCTCTTCCGGTGGCCTCCGGCGCCTGCCCGCGACATACAGCCATACATATACAAGTGCAAGTGCACCATCATCGTCGTGGGCGAGACGCGTGTGGCGCGTTTGCGCGGCTATCGTAGCCATATATATAGCGAGTGCGGAAAAGCATTGCTCAGGCGGTTAACCCGCCAAAGAAAGAACCAACGCGGTAAACAGCCGGTATACACTACAAGTAGAAGTAGGCGGCGACGATAGCGACGATACCGCAAAGCAAAGCAAAGACGGCGTGTCACTTGTTATGCAATCAAGCGTCAATAATGTCAACAACACGCAAATAAATAAAAGCCAGTACCAGTACCAAAGCTAAAGCAGACGCCACCGCACCGTCTCACTATATACGGACACAAAACGGTCTAATCAAGAGAGAGGCCGAGAGGCCTGCCCCGCCCTGCTACGGCCCGGAGCGCGCCGTCCGTGCTGCTTGACGAGCATGCGCGGCACCGTGCTCTTACACCGTAATAAATCATTAGGGATGTGGCTTCTCCTTGGCCCGTGTGTGGCATTGTGAGGACCTTTGATTGATTGATACCATTACGACAGGCGACAGGCAGTGTATAAGAATAAGATGCGTACAGAGTAGACGCAAACAGCGTAGGGTGCAAACAGCCGCCTCGCGGACTGACAACCGTTTTCGATCAACGGTTCTCCTGCGGTCCTTAACTGCCCTATATGTATACACACACACGTATATATAGATCTATACGTATACGCTTAATGATATTCCGGTCCGTAACCGTCCCTAACGGTCCCCGTGACAAATAACACGCAGTCACGCGTCCAGTGTGCAGGGGGCAAGAAACTGCGTCACGCAGATTTTGAGGTTGACGCCCTGGCATCGGGCGTTCTCACCGTGTGCACGTGTATGCGCGTGTGCTGGTGCCGCCGAATCTTTACATACACACATACATACATTTCTCGTGGGTGTTTTGAGTGCTGTTTCAGCAATAAGAAAACTCCCCCATACCACATTCTAACATTAGTTTCGTAACGCTTCTAACCCTGCGGCCAACGCTGCTCCGTGCGCTCGCATACCGTACACCGTCCGCGAGGCTAGCCCTCGGCGACGGTGCGGTCACGCGAGTCGATTTCTTTGGACACACTATTATAGCGACGAGGACTGCCCCGCCAACAGTGCCAACAGCCGGAGCGCGCCGTCGTGATCGACGAGCGTGCACGGCACTGTGCTCTCACACCCACACCGTAATCAATCATACACAGCGTTGCAGGCAGTGTAACAGACGCGTACAGCGTAGACGCAAACAGCGTAGGGCGCACACAGCCTCACGGACTGACAACCGTTGCCAACAATTCTCCCGGTCCGTAACCGTCCCTACCGGTATCCCGGTCCGAATCCGTCTCTAACGGTTACCCCCGTGACGAATACCACGCAGTCACGCGTCTAGTGTGCACGAGGCAAGAGAACACGTCTCACGCAGAATACGCTCTAAAATAGCGAGGCCTGCCCCCCCCACGGGCCGGAGCGCGCCGTCGTGATCGACAAGCGTGCGCGGCACTGTGCTCTCACACCGTGATCAAGCATACATAATACGTAGCCACGCGTCCTCCAGTGCGCACAGGGCAAGAGACCGCGCCTCACGCAGAATATGTACACCCCCGAGAGACACCTCCCCACACCAGGACAGCGCGGGCACAGCCCCCAGCGGCACCCTACCGCCGGCACAGCCGCCCCCACATCACAGACACGGGGAGCACAGTCCCACAGCGCGCCAACCCCACACATACGGATATCTTCTAAAATAGCGAGGCCTGCCCCCCCACGGGCCGGAGCGCGCCGTCGTGTTCAACGAGTTGGCGCGGTACTGTCCTCAGCGTCGGCAGCTCGAGCCTCTCGCCCGACCGCCCGTTCGCGTAGAGGTGGCGCGCCGCCGCGGGCGACCCCGCGCCAGGGCTCGGGTGTGTTGCCCTGCAGGGTATGCACAGTACGCAGGTCAGAGGGAGAGTGCACACCTACACACGGCTTCCTCTAAACACGATTCAGGTATGTTGCACTCAAGGGTATCCATGTGTCGCAGGTCGGAGAGAGCAGGCCTACCTGCATACGAAGGAGCGCCAGGGCTCGTGTGTGTAGACCTGTAGGGTATGCACGGTGTTGTTAGCCAGGAGGGAGCTTCGACAGTTTGGGTGATCGCACCCAGTCAGTTTCTCCGATGAGGACTCCTGTTTTGTTGTTAGCCAGGAGGGAGGTTCGCCCACTGGACTAATATCAGCGCTGATATTAGTCCAGTGGGCGAACCTCCCTCCTGGCTGACAACACACAGTTCGCAGGTCCGAGGGAGAGGGCACACCTAGACACAAAGGAGCTCTGGATCCGGATGTGTTGCCCTGTAGGGTATGAATGAGTCGCAGGTCACATACCTACACACAAAGGAGCTCTGGATTCTGGTGTGTTGCCGTGCAGGGTATGCACAGTTTGCAGGTCAGAGGGAGAGGTCTCACCTACACACACCCTACTCTAACGCGATTCGGGTATGTTGCACTCAAGGTGCCCTGTGCGCCTAAGTGATTCGACTTCGAGTTTCCTATACTCAAAACGACGAAACTCTTAGTCGTAACTCGCTCATGTACATGAGCAAAGCAAATTTACCCATAGCGTTCAATTAGTCGCTGCAAGGCACCTTTAAGGGTAGCTCTACCCGTTATTCTCGGGTTAAGGGTTAACCCCCGGGTTAACCCCAACCCATGGGTCGCAGGTCAGGGTTAACCCGCGGATTAACCCGGGGAATCCATGGCTCGCAGGCCAGCGAGGGAGGGCTACCTACACACCAAGGAGCGCTGAATTCGGATTTGTTGCCCTGTAGGGTATGCATGGGTCGCAGGCCAGAGGGGAGGGGCATACCTACATACGAAGTAGCGCTTTAGATCGATTTTTTTGCCCTGTAGGGTATGCATGGGTCGCAGGGCACAGGCTGTGCAGAGGAAGGTATAGGGATAGGGTAGAGGGGCTGGGTACATGTAGGGGTAGGGTAGGGGTAGGGTAGGGGTAGGGGTAGGGGTTAACCAGAACACTGTATAATGTTCATATGATATGATGCGCCGTTGCTCGCTCTGTGTTCGTGTGTCGTGTGAGTGGTTTGTTCTGCTGTCGTGTGCGTGTGCGTGTGACCTGTTGATCTTTTGATATAATATGATATAATAGAGAGATATACCCACGGGGGGGGCTTGCCCTTTACAAGGAATTCATTCACTTCAAAGCTGTTGTGCACAACTCAATCAACTTTGTATTGCTCCCGCCCACCTGCATTGTCCACATGATTGCCCGGTAACCCTTTTATGTATCATGATCGGGTCTGTTTTGTATCCGTGAGTTAATGGTGACCCTCTGAACCCAGGGTTTAGGGTTCGAAACCCTGTACAATTAACCCAGGGATACAAAACAGACCCAATAATGACATGCAAAAACACTACATGGACATACATGATTGCAATACGATTGCACAACGATCGTACAGAACACGACCTACCCCCGACCCCACTTTTGCATCCCAGACACGATACCATATTGGTAATGGCAATATTGGCTAAAGGCCAAGGGATGGCCTATCTACCCCCTTTTGTTAACCCCAGATGGGGGGGTTAACCCGATCTCTCCCCCCCCCCCCAAAGCTACAAACGCGCCGATGCCGGCCTACCCCTCTAGACGACCCGGGCGTGGGAGGTGGCACGCACCGTCGTTGCGCCACCTTCGAGCGTTGTGAATTGTTTGTGGGGGTGTTCTTTTGGGGGTTTGGGGTGTTGTTCTTGTCGTGTGTGTGTGTGTGTGTGTCGGGGGTGTTGTTCTCTGTCAGTGTGTGTGTGTGTGTGTGTGTGTGTGTGACCTGTTGATCTTTTTACTAGGAGGGCCACTCGAGGAGCTCAGGGCCCATACCTGCGGGTAACCCGAGGATATGACCCCTTTTAAAGGGTTAACCCTTGGGGGCTCCGTCCCTGACCAGTGGGTTTAAAAAGGGTCCTGTCCTGGATGAATTGTAACGAACCTCGGGCGAATACCTGCGGGTTAACCCGAGGACATGACCCTTAAAAAAACTCACTGGTCAGGGACGGAGCCCCCAAAGGCGGGATATTTTCAGATATCTACGTCAGGGGGGGGGGGGGGGGGGCTGCGGGCTAACCCGATTCGTTTTGAGTTCGCTCCGCCCACTTTTTGTGGTTCGTTACAATTCATCCAGGATACGACCCTGTTAAAAACTCACTGGCCAGGGACGGAGCCCCCAAAGGCGGGCCGCGCGCGGGCCGAGGCTTTGCGATTTACTCTTCTCGAGCTAGTTTTTTTTAGGTTTCATCGTAATACATTGAGGTAAAAAAAAAAACTCACTGGTCAGGGATGGACCCCCCAGAGGCTCGCCGCGCGCGTGCCGAGGCGTTGCCATTTCAAGTATCTTTCTCTTCTCGAGCTATTTTTTTGGGGTTTCGTCGTGTTACATTGAGGTGAGAGAGAAATAAAAAAAAACTAAAACTCACTGGTCAGGGAGGGATCCCCTAAAAGCTGGCCGCGCGCGCACCGAGGCGTTGAGCTCGCTTGCGAGCGAGCTGTACGCACGACACAAGATTGCTAAGCCTGTCTAGGCTAATCGTAGTGTCTATCTAGAGTGCGGTCTATAAGTGGCCCTAGGCAAGCACCCGAAGCGGACCTGGGGTCTATTTTGAGTTCTTTAATCTGCTCGACCGAATTTTGTGAGTTTCGTTAGAAACAATTAAGCATAGGACATTAGAAAATAGAAACTCACTGGTCAGGGACGGATCCCCCAAAGGCTGGCCGCGTGCGCGCCGAGGCGTTGAGCTCGCTTGCGAACTGGACACACGACTGCTGCACCGCCAGGAGAGCGAAGTGGGCCGCCGAGCCCTCGGGCACGCCGCGCAAGCTCGGCAGCACAGGCGTCACGATAAAGAGTGCGCCATGGGTGCGGTGCCGAGAGAGGCGCAGCTCCGCGTAGAGTTGGGGCGTTAGATTGTTCCCGAACCCCGAAGGAGCGCTGGATTCGGGAATGTTGCCCTGTAGGAGATGCATGACGCAAAGGTTAGATGATAAGGGGGATGGGGGGGAGGGGCGTGATTCGGCTATGTTGCCCTGTAGGGTATGCGTGACAGGTCGGAGGGGGCGGTCGTGCCTAACGAAGGAACGCTGATTCGGGTATGTTGCCCGGTAGGGTATGCATGGCGCAAAGGTTAGATTATAAAGGGGGATGGGGGGGGAAGGAACGCTGATTCGTGTATGTTGCCCGGTAGGGTATGCATGGGGCAAAGGTCAGATTGAAAGGGGGATGCGGAGGGGGGGAGGGGCGTGATTCTGCTATGTTGCCTTATAGGATATGCATGGGGCACAGGTCAGAGGGGGGAAGGCGCTGGATTCGGGAATGTTGCCCTGTAGGAGATGCATGGCGCAAAGGTCAGATTAGAAAGGGGATGAGGGGAGGGGCGTGATTCGGGAATGTTGCCCTGTAGGATATGCATGTGGCAAAGGTCAGGTTGAAAGGGGGATGCGG
>Ga0209491_10009822_pt1 | contig 11628 bp, 4 predicted proteins | sample BON02_FD_187213 | JGI IMG/M metagenome (GOLD analysis project Ga0209491, IMG submission 187213) | Freshwater microbial communities from Lake Bonney liftoff mats and glacier meltwater in Antarctica - BON-02 (SPAdes) (version 2) | ecosystem: Environmental > Aquatic > Freshwater > Ice > Glacier...
ATACATACATATACATGTATTCATATTTGCTTATATATGTTTGTATACGTATCATGTACATACTTTCCCCCTCTTCCCCCACCCTCTCCCCCCCCCTCCTTCCCACACATAAACACACACATATGTAGTGTCACTTGAAAAAACCGGTCTCGATAAAAATTGGAAAACACATTTTAAATTTTTGAGACCTACACGGATACCAAAAGATCCGTATTTACACACCAAAAGATTCCTATTTACACATCAAAACGGTACCCAAGGATATATGATAAGACAAGTTCACCACGTACAAGAGATCTCAGGTGTGAACAAGAAACCTAATCTTTCACAAAGAAACATACATGTAATCCAAAAGATTCCTATTTATACACCAACAAGGGACCGAAAGAAATACGACAGATCAGGTCAATTGGTGTAAGAGACCTATGTCTTTGTTAAAGGGACCTATTTAGAAGACAAATGTACTTTACAGTCAATTACACACGCACCAAGTGGGTCGAACGATCACAATTTCCGCAATTTTTGCATGTCCAGACTCTAGGGGTTTCACAACAGATTCACACCAAGATTTTTAATTGACGATTGGGAATGAGTACGAAAATAAAAGATTCAATCAGTTTTGATCGAGCCAATCTGGCTAAATCATCGTGTTCTGGCTAGAAACATGGGCATACTTGAATATAAAGACTCGGTTTGAAATCTCATGTTTTGGAAACATGAATTTTCCAGCCTGACGGTGATACCAATCGACTAATCCATCTGCGGACGTTGGGGACTTCGTCAGGTCTCAACGTAAATGTATGGTTGATACTGTACACGAAAATGAATAAATTTTGCAACTGTGGGGAGATAACCTTGGACCCCGCATATTTTTGGACAAACCCTAACTCAATGTTTCTTGACTTCAAAAGTCACCAGAAACAGCAAATATTCAACAGAAATAGCACATGTTCTATTGTTTTCATTCAATTTATCTTCGTTCTTTTCAAAAAACTAAATTCCTTACCTGTTTCAGAAGACCAAACTCAGTCATTTTTCCTTCGACACGCATTGATTTGCCGCACTCTTCTTCGGGAAACCAACATCACAAAACGCTGGAGTTTGATAGGATTTTGGTGCAACTCTCTTGTTGGATCTTTGATGAGTAGTACCAAAAGGAAAAAAAGAATTTTTGCATTTTGCAACACGCATTTCCCTCAACTTTTAGTACGAAAACAGATGAAGTCAGCGCTTACTTTTATGTGAAATCCTTACAAATATGGCCTTATTCGTAAGAAAATCTAATAAAAGTGATCCCCACAAATCGACGGTTACGTCGGCTAAAAATATTCATCAAAAAGAAGTAAGAATTTTGAAGTGTGTGTGTGACACTGTGTGTGTGTTGCTTTGTTTTATTAACCCGAGGGTGTAGAAGAAACGAGGCCTGTGTGTTTCTCTCCTTGTTAGTGAAGTAAGAGTGGCCCTGAACCCCTTGAAAACGAAATCCACGTGATCTTGGGTCGAAATGTGAGGATCTATTTTCGGACATTTTTTTGAGCTGGTACAAAACACCTGTTCAATTCTTTTTTCGTACTTGCTTCACCTCAGTAATTTCTGTAGGCCCCACGAAACATGCAAGAGTTCCCGCAGATGATGATGATTGCTTTTATTACTGTAAGAAGTAGTTTAGTACCCTTGATTGAGGGTCTATGCGCTAGATAGTCTGGTGTTGAGAGTGCGCCGTTTGTGGTTCCCGACCTCCGATCGCCTTGAAACTTGGTTCATACCCTCCGGAACGAACCAGTCTAGACAATTTCACAAGTCAACCATGGTCTGATGCAACTTGTCCCTATACAACCTCTTCCAGTGCTTACTTCCGCTTTGTCACGTTCTTTTTTTCCAAAAGACAAGACAAATTACTAGATGCGATGGTACGGGGGCAAGTTACGTCAGACCAGCTGGTTGACTCGTGTTCTTGTGTAGATTGATTCGTTCCGGAGGGAATGAGCCGGGTTTCGAGGCGATCGGAGGTCGGGAACCATAAACGGCGCGCTGTCCACATCCGGCTATCTTCTGGCACTTTTTGCGTCAACCTTCGCAGTGTCCGCAGGCCCTTACATAAATCACCATGAAGCCAGGTACAAAAAACGAACCCCTCATGTTTTCTGTATCAGTTAAAAATGGGGGTCAAAAATCGATTTTCACGTTTCGGGGCAATCGACGTTTCGGGGCAATTGGGCAACCAACAGCTCTCGATCAAAAACAAAGATTACTTGATTACTTAAAATCGAGCGACATTTTTTGCCCGAGAAAGCTGTTCTGGGCAAAAATTCCTCTCCCGGAAAAAGCTCTCCAGAAAATATCGCTCGATTTTTGCCTCAAAAATCAGTCCTGCTACCGGCGTAAGATCGAAATTTTCATCGTACATCAGACGTTTTTTTTCCAGATCGGACGTCTTTTGCCTAGTTTAAGTGTCTATTTGGTCGAACGGATATCTCAGATGTCCGATCTCGAGATAGGACAACTTCGTCTACAATTATGTCCAATCTCGGGAAAGGTGATTTTTTTGGCTTCCGCGACCTAACGCTCGTTCCTCCAAAATCCCGAGGTCGCGGCTGAAAGCGAGTGTTTCCTAGATAAACCCGGGGAAAAATTCAAGAATTCAAGAATATTTTTCCTCCGAAAACCCGGGGACAACTTAAAAACAAGGTGATACTGACCCGGGGGTTTCGACGGCCAGGTGCTCCGGTGAGCATCTGGAAATCAGGAAAAAACTCTGGTCACAGTTTTCGTTTGGGCCCGAATGGCGTGCGGCAGCTTCGACGCGTTTTGCCTTGCCGCTGCGCGCCCTGAACGTCCTCCCGCTCTCCCCCTTTTTTTCGGGGGGGAGAAGGGGGGTGACCACGGCTGAATTAGAAAATAAGTATTGATACTTGCCGGTGCACTTTCTGGAAACTTGAAGAATGTGCATCGACACTGCCCCTTAGAATGCAGAGGTAACGCGCGGCGGTGGAGGGCTTTATTTTGCGCGCGGTGTTGTTGGGCCAAAAGCTCTCGCGCCCCCCGAATGGCGTGCGGCAGCTTCCATGCGTTGTGCCTTGCCGCCGTGCGCCAGGGCGCCCGGAATACGCCTCGCCGCTGCGCACACGGCCGAGACTGACAAGGCACATACTATCAGGGATACTACTGCCCAGAGGGGTTTGCACCGCATCGGAAACACCTGGAGCTCACGCATGCGCCAGGGATTTACGTGACAGGTGGTGATGGAAATCAGATCCAAAGGCTGGGTGGCACAGCAGGGCTTCCCTTTCACTTGCAGCCGCGTTTAAAAATCAACGACGGATTCACAGACGAAGAGCGGATTGCTGCCATGGGAATTATGTCGATAGAAGCGCGCATATTTAACAATCCTGGGTGTGGAGTGCTGTCGGGGAATCTGGTAGTGCCACTGGTCGGCAGCACTGCTGTTTTTACCAGTCTCGCCATCAAGGGGAGTGGTAGCGGTTACATTTTGCGTTTCTGCGTGTCTCCGTGCCGTGACAATGAGTGGCTACTTACGGATGACGTGCTGAGCGGCGAATTTTCGATGCGATCTGTCGTTTTGCAAGTGGATCAAGACCCCAACAAGTGTTTTAGCGGACAGGTTTTTCGAGTTCAGCCCATTGTCAGAATACTGCTTGTCAAGGACGACCGAATGGAAAAAACCTATGCAACCACCGACAGAGAGTACACGTTTGGCGTCACAGCCTCGTTTAACAAACCAGGAGTTGCTCTGTTCGGTCGGCGCACTGTATGGCCTGTAGGAGGGATAGCAGTTTTTACAGATTTGCAGCTGGATGTGTCTGGATACCAAGAGCGTGGTGCCAATTTCCGGATTATTTTCACCACTTGCTACGGCGAGCCACAGTGTTTTGCTGATGGAGGGGCTATCAATGATCAGATGTCATCTGTCGTGTCGGCAGAGTTCGATGTTGCTCATGGGGCTGCCCATTCTCTTTTGATTACGCAGCAGCCTATTTCGGGTTACAGTGGAATAGTCGTTGGAGCCAAATGTGTCCAGTACAAGGGGCCGCAATGTTTGACAACAGAGCTGCGGGCTCCACCACGGATACAGGTTGCAGATGAGAGAGGAAACGTGGTGCTCACGGGCGATTGGTTTGCTTGTGCTCGGCTACAGAAGGTAAATGCGACAAATTCCTCATTGATGAAGGTGCTCCAAGGTGATGCACAGGTCAAGTTTGTTGATGGAATTGCGGTCTACACCAATCTCGCTGTTCCGCTAGTAAGTGAAGGATATTTTTTCAACTTCTCGGTGTACCTGGGGATTGCATCGGCACAATATTCCTGCCAAGCACACGTAAGCACGGCTTTCGCTTACACTGATTCGGATTACTTCAATATTGACTTCAGCTATTCCGATCAAATCATTCCACTCACACAGCCGGCTTCCGTGCTTGGCGATCTTGGATATCGGCAAGAGTTACAAATCGAAGCTGCATCAAGAGAAGAGGTCTTGACTTATCAGCCCGTGGTGTCTTTTGCAGATCCCTACGACAATATTCTTACACTGGCCCACTGCAAAAATGATATCCTCTCCGAGTGCGACTTGAAAATTGGGGCCAAGGTCTTTAGCATCTCTGATGAAGACAGCACTTCGCCCAAAAACAAAATATATGACAAATGCCACACGGCGCCAAGTTTCATGTGCAAACCAAAAGAGTCACTCGATGCTGCACCCAAAAGGGGCATCGCCACATTTACTGATCTGGCACTCTTGCGCGTTGGCACGTACGTACTTCAATTCTTCTCGGGAACCATTACAGTGAATTCCCAACCTTTCTACGTTGGTTCAGACCGGGCTGCTACAATCCATCAACACATTTCGCCGAGGTAAGAGTGTCACCGCTAGACAAGTGCACTGTCACTGGCAAATCCACAAATTGTGAAGAAATTGCAAATCTTCGAACTGTCCACGTTGGATCAAAATGAACAAGCGCTAGCACGAGTAAGGCTTTTTGAGAGGCGAATTTGTTTTGTGATACTCGTTGCCGGCCAACCAACAGCCCCGCAAAACAAATCCCCCACGAGAATTTGCGGGATGCTCAAACAAAATTAAATTTTCCCGCCACCCTTTTTGTCCACTGTGCCCTGAGCCGGCCGAATCGGAGAAACTTTTTTGCGAAGCTTCGCAAAATGTTGCCGGGGCACATCCCTATTTTTGGGCATAGTACCAGTTGCCGGGTGACTCTTTTAGTGCTGAATACCTCAGTGCTTGAGGACGGATTCAGCCCCTGAAAATTGTTCAGTTAAGCAATGATTCGGCCCCGGCCTAGGGCATGGTCCACAAAAAGGGTGGTGGAACATTTCTTGTTTTGTTTTGGCATCTCAACATAAGAGTGTGCAGTCGGGGTTGAAGCCCCTCCGCCGCGTGCGTATTGACTTGATTGGTTGGTGACTACTATATACGTGATCACTTCTAGCATTCTGACTTGGCACTGGAATGTGTTTCCCTTTCTTGTTTTTTTTTCACACAGAAACTCTACTTGCAAGGCTGCTTCGGTCGAATGTCGCAACGGTGGATTCTTATCACCACAACCTGTCGTAAAGTTGAGAGATAGGTGGGGCAATCTTGCGCAGGACGGCAGCTTTCGATTATTTATAGACATAAAGAATTTGCCAGCCGCCGAAGAAGGTGCTATGATGTGTGACAACTGCATCAAGAGAGATGCAAGTGATTTGAATTGCAGAACTTGCTTTCTGTTGAGCCACAAGGGCTACGTAAGTTTCACCGATGTTGCAGTCGTGGCAATGTCGACAAATTACAAGCTTGTTGCCACGCTTCCTGACTTGCCCTTCTCGGAAGTGACTCGAATGGGGTTCGAATCGTCACCAGTCGCTGAAACAGATGCATTTGATACCTTTGGCATCGATGCTATGGACTTTCAGAACCAACCTGGGCCAACACCTAGTGGCTGTCCCATCTTCCCAGCTCCGTTTTTGTCCTTTTTGGGATTTTCTCCTCGAGCAGGGGACAAGAGCAAAGGAGGCGAACTTGGCACTGCGTTTGTGCCGATTGCGACAGGAGTTGCTGACGTTTTTGCCTTGAAATGCTCTGGAGGTGAAGGTTGGAGGGAAGATGAGGAATATATCAATGTGGAAACGAAAGTCACGACTTCAATACCGCACCAGTTGACCATTACGAGAAAGATGATTGGAAAATTTGAGCGGGAATATACGTTGACTCAAGAACCAGTCTGGTTCAATGGAAGGCCGTCTTACGCAGGGCTCCATCACACACTTAAGACGCAGGGCAACACAGGGTCATGGATATCTACGCCAGGCAACTACTACGTGTATTATTGTGGAGGAAATGCCACAACGAATTTTTTTGGATCAGTTGGAGACCGTCCAGGGTGCGGAAATTCATTCTGGGCGCTCAGTGCAGTGCAATACTATTGTGAAGATGGTATTAAAAACATGTTGGATTATCCGGTGGACACGTCCTTCTACCAGGTCTGCGAATCTAGCTTTCTACCGTCCGCCATTTTACAGAAGTGGTTTCACTTGACTAGAACTTCTGCCGGCACCGAGCCCAGAGGAGCAACCATAGAACCGTTTGGCATATACGATATTATTTTCCAACCGGTCACAGCTGCGTGCACGACTGACAACTCACTGTATGGCGCTACCAGTGTACAGATTATTAATGGCAGTGCCACTTTCGATAATTTGCGCTTGAATGATGTGGGTACTTACAAAATGCGATTTATCATGCGAGTCATTGGAGCGGAAGTTCCCCGATCACAGGACGTTTCATATCGGATTATTGTAAACTCGCTAAAGACACCAGAAATTCTGCGACAGCCATTCAATGTGGCAGTCGGAAAGGAGACTTCTGTCAGAGCCAGAGTGACGGATATTTTGAACAAGCCTGTTGGTACCAAGGCTGGAGATTGGGTCTGTACTGGATTGAGGTGCGTGACCGCGGATAATTTGTACACGCTAATGGCAGAAGTGTGGGCTGGTGTCCCGGATGCCAATCCAAATGACGAGATTGAGACCAACTATAACTTCTTGACAAAAATTCAGATCACAAATCCGCAGGCCTACATGGTGGACCCAGCTTCGAGCCCTGGCGTCGTGGATTTCGTGTTCACGGGCCTCAAATCAGCTGGTCAAGCATTTGTCAAAGTAATTGTCATTTATGATTCGACGTGCGGTACGGATCCAATCGAAATGGCCCCATATTTCGAATCGAGCGTTTTCAGTTTCGAAATGGGTGGACCAGCGGCTTTAGAAGTGTTGCTGTCGCCGCCAAAAAATCTGTATGCCGGCGAGCCCTTTGAAATGTCAATTAGGCCCTTAGATGAGTTTGGAGTCATGGTGAGCCAGGGCCTAGATTTCTACATCGCTCTGTACGAATTGTCAGGCTCTACATATGTTGAAAGTAATCAGACCATTTTTGCAAATTGTGGAGCTCCACAAATCTCTCCGTCACAGCCTCTCGAAGTTGTAAATACCAAGCTAGAGGGTGTGTGCACGGATTATCAGCCAATAATCGCACTTGCAGGTATCGCAAAATTTACTGAGTTGACTTTCAGGACAGCAGGAAGCTTCAAAATGCAGATCTATCTGGGCAGCCTGACTGCACGCAGTAATTTGACCATCACGACCGTTGTTCGGGCTCAAGACATGGACATGTGGCCGTATTTTAAGCTGCGCTTTCGCCCAAATGCAATGCCACCGACAGCAACCACTGCGGGCAAGGATTTTGACCCCCAACCGGTGATTGAGTTGACTGATCAACTTGATAATCATCTTGATTCGATGAATGTGACGCTTTACAAATTCAGTGTATTGTCGTACTCAGCGGATTTTAAACCACCAATCATCCGACAAGTGATTTGGGAATCCCGAGACCTGTTGATGATTTCAGGCGAGTTTGATTTCGAATCGTACGGATTAGCCAAAAGAGTAGCTCTCGAGACCATGGGGCTTGAAAGTGTGTACTGGACTGCAGATAGTCCAATTTGTTCGGAAATGCAGGTCTTCCGGGTGACGGCCGAAATCCGGAGAGAAATTCAGGGAATTGGAACTGACGTTATTCGTACGCGTAAAATGCTGCTGGACTCGGTTCCTATATTTATTGAACCATCGATTCCTGAATCAAATGGAATGACTGTGGTGGTTGAGCCAATAGTGGGTGATGGTGCTGGGGCAGTCTTTGCCTTGAATCCAGCTGTTCGCATAAACGACGATTTTGGGAATCCTTTCTGTGTGCAGGCGGCAGTGATAATGTACGTGCATTTGTGCAACGTAAATGGCGAGCAGTGTGACAAATATCCTACGGTGGCGCAAGCACAAGTCGAATACGCGGAAGCGCAGTTCAACAGTATTCGCATCATGCGTACTGGCTCGTGGAGGTTTCGGTATTCGGCTGAGATTATGTCAGAATATGTGCTTAGCATCCTGGGCAACGTTTTCGTGATTAACTCAGGACCTGTGTATTCTTCTTCTTTGATTGAACCCTTGAGATCTCAAGTAGCAGACGAACCTGTGCAGCCGGTCTTGATTTTGCTGCAAGACATTGACGGGAATGATGCGACTCAAGTCGTTGAGGTGTCTGCCTCGTTGCTGGTGAAAGCATCAGGAATTGATGCAATTCTCGGCGGGGCACCAACCACAATGTCCAGTGCCAGTACGGCAATTTTCACAGAACTGGTTATTGTGACGAATAGCTTGCAGTTTCATCCTTTCGAGTGCGAACTCGTGTTTCACAGCAGTGGGCGAAGGATAGGAAAGACGCCGGCGTTTTGGGTTAAAGTAGTCACTGGAATACGGCTTAATATGTCATCAGCTGCGTTTGATACCGAGTTGGTCGTAGGAGAGGAGCTCATTGCCAGAGATGACAGCCAAGACCTGCACACGACTTTGCAAATCCAGCTGCTTGACGTCGACTCACAGGTGGTACTAGAATCACGTCGACCGGTGACAGTCAGATTTCAGGGCGGCCACGAACTGGCTTGCCTCGATTCTATCAACAGCTCCGACTGTCTAGTGGCGAATGCAATCAGCGGCTCTGCATCCTTTCGCAACCTTACAACCTACAGAGCAGACCAACACTATGTGCTTGTCTTTGATGCGACCATATCCACTATCTCCATTTTGGCCTTTTCAAATCCATTCCGAGTGGGCTGGGGGAATGTCTTCAAATTTGATTGGGAGCCGTTTTTGGCGGACGGTACTGAAGTTGCAGAACAGTTGGTAGGATTTGAATTTGATGTCAATCTGTTCTTCCGTGACGTCTACGGCAATAGAATTCTGAACACGACCCAGGAAATGATGACATACATTCCAGGTGACTATTCTGCAAATGTAACAGCTCAAGAGTATTTAGTGGGACAGGTTGAGGGCGCATTTATATTCCGATTGACAGCTTATAAAACAAAGCCAAATCTCTTGCTGAACTTCTCGATTTCATTTGTGCTCGATGGCACTTTCCAAGTATCAATTCCCGTCAACATTGTGCCAGGTCTGCCGCACACACTCAGGATGACATCTCTAAACCAGGTGAGGGGTATGGTCGGAGAGACGCTGGATAGTGTTGCCCACCTCACCATTCTTGACGAGTATGAAAACGAAGTTTTTGACTCATACGAAGGTACCGTGCAAGCTATAGACGCCAACTGCTCCCACTCCACCTTCACGTGTCCCTCAAGCGGAAGTTTGCAATCAAGAGAGGTTTCATGTGTGGACGATGCGGATTTGGGGATGCTTTGTCATCTCGGAGCAATACCCGCATCCAAAGTGCTGGCTGGATTCTACTTTGGTGACCATGGGCTATACCTTGTGCGCATCCGGATTTTTGATGTTCAGAAGGGGGTTGATCTATCTCAAGTTAGTGGCGTCATTTCAATTGCCCCTGACATAGCGCTCCAGTTTCAACATATCCATTCGATAGTAGCTGGGGAGAAGCTGATGCGTGACCCAGGGCAGAGTGGCGTCCACATCGAGATGACGTATTCAGAAGACTCTAATCAAGTGGTGTCCAGTGCACCCTCGACCACTGTGATGATTTCTCCAGTTGCCTTGTTCACACCTCCGACCCCAGCAAACAGGCATGGCGATGCTGTTCTCGTGACGACTTTGAATCCGTACTCCATTAACGGACGACCATGTATGTCGACACAAACCGTGATCAGTGATTTGTGCAATTCAAATGAGACCGAAGGAGCTTCGTGTCCATCAGGTTCGGACTCTTTTTGTTCATTCAGTATAGGCCCATCAGCGTGTGCAACGTGCGAGAGCGAGGATAGATTGCGCGATGTGCTAGCACGTCTCGTCAGCATCTCGCACACCTGCTCTACCACTCTGAACTCCCATGGAAATGTGCCCAGTAATACGCGTTGCCATTTCCCCTTCGAGTTCGACGGGCACATGTTTACCAACTGCACCAGCCAAGAGAGGGATGGTTTGACGCCTGGTCTGTCATGGTGTAGCACGTCATCAGACATGTCAGACGATCAGTGGGGACAGTGCGGTGTATGTCAGGGGCCCGAGTTCCAGGCGCACGGTTTAACGCAAGGCACAATTCAATTCAATGCCAGCATAGTCAATGTTGGTACATATAGACTTCACGCAAGAACCGCAAATTTTTCGAATGAACCTCTTTCTGATGGGAAAAATCTCTTCTTCCGGGATTCGTTTAGCTACACTTGGGCAACAGGAATTTCTGGAGCATTCAACGTGACTCCCGGAAATGTGAGTGGTCTTGAAATACTCTCTGAGCCAGGAGACTGTGTCTTGAAGAACATCAGTGTGGCAGACTGTGTGATTACCTCTGCACCTGTCGTGCGACCAGTGGACCTCTACGGAAATGGTATTGGAGATGTCCTTGTTGTGGTTGAAGTCATTCAACTTCCTCTCTTCCCGTACCTTCCTGCAGGCGCTTCTCCCCAACCTTCCATCATTTGTTTGTCAGGGTGGACGGAGGCAGACGGGTCATGCTTCAAGTATGATAGCACGCCTCTCTCATTTGTCTTGGCTGACGCTTCGTGTCGGAATATGACTTCTCCATCTTTGGGATCACGAATTGCTACAATCAGTTCGAGTTGTATGAATGAAGCAGTTGCTGGATTGGTTGGAAGTAATAGTGAAGTTTTCATTGGGCTTAAATTTGAAGGTTTCGGTGGATGGTCGGAAGGGGTTGGATCAATAGAATGGGCGTCGGGGTTTCCTGTCACGTTCCAGAACTGGGTATCCGACCACGAACCGGATGCTATGGTAGAGTGTACGCGCATATTTGGAAGCCTGTCTAGCATCAACCCGAGGGCATGGCATGACCATCCGTGCGCATATGCCAGCCAAGGGTTTGTGTGTAGCTATGTTCCCATGGTAACTCGAATGTTAGGTGGACGTGGTATGCTGACCTCAAAATGGTGGGAAGGAGGTACTGTTGCGCACAGTGGACTTTCAATTGAGGACTTGTCAGATTCAATGACTCCTCCGTCTTCTATGCAGCCGTCTCTGCCTAGATTCAAGGCTTTAATGCGATTCAGCCATAAGACGCAGGATGCAATCATTTTTTACACTGGATATAGGATCCACTTTGTGTCAGTCAAAGAAATCATCATGGTAACACCGTCAAAT
>Ga0209491_10009826_pt1 | contig 11623 bp, 5 predicted proteins | sample BON02_FD_187213 | JGI IMG/M metagenome (GOLD analysis project Ga0209491, IMG submission 187213) | Freshwater microbial communities from Lake Bonney liftoff mats and glacier meltwater in Antarctica - BON-02 (SPAdes) (version 2) | ecosystem: Environmental > Aquatic > Freshwater > Ice > Glacier...
ATATATGTATATGTATATATATATAATATATATATATATACATATATAATATTATTTATATAGCATATAGCTTGTTCTTATTCTTATTCTTATTATTCTTATTATTGTGGAATTGTGGGTAATTTTTTATTTAATTTTAATTGTGTTATTGTAATGTGTTATTTGCCAAAATTTGCGTCTGTCGTCTGTGTCTGTGCTGGCGTAGTGTGTGTAGTGTTTGTCTTCAAAATGGGGTGTTGTAACAGGGCAGCCTACAGTCTACAGTCTACAGTTACCGTCGGCGGTCGGCGGAAGGGCGGAAGAAGGGGTCGATCGAGTGTAACTATAACTATAACTATCTATATCACATTTCCTTTTTTTTTTTTCGCGCCGGCTCCTGCTTCTTGCTCTCTCTCTCTAGCTGGCTGGGTCTGACTGACCTATGAATGAGCACTTAATGAAAGGAGGGTTCGTTCGTCGGGGTTCAGGGAGCTGAACCCCCAGTGTCGCTTCTTTTATTGATTGCATATATTATAATATATAATAATTATATATTATATATTAACCACAGTTAATATTTATATATATATATAATATACTACTGTATATCGTATGTGTGTATATAGCTATATCTTATATAAATTAGAAAAGTTGAGCCGAAGTCGGTCGACCCACAGACCACATACCACAGACCTACAGACACAGAGAGAGAGAGAGCGAGAGAGAGAGAGAGCGGCAAAAAATAAATACCTCAGGCTGCCTCAGGGGTAAACGGGCTCCCGCGCGGTTTTGCTCTCGCACGTGCGTGAGCCAGTGTTAGCTCTAGCTAGGGCTGATGATAAGTGGCTGTTTGTTACCGTATACAGTAGGTCCCTAGTAACTTTATAAGTTTAGTAGAGCTCTGACGAGCAGTAGAGAGGGCTGTGTTCACGCTGTGTTTCACTGATACTGGGCTCCCTCCCGTGCGTGAACGACCCGCGCCGCGCGGTTACAGAAGGCGGTGCCGCCGTCGTGCGCAGACAACGCACCACGACGCGGCACACCCCCGACAGCAGCGGGCAACGCGGGGCGTTGCACGCTGAGCACGGTCTCGGCCCTGCGTTGGCGCAGGCACCGAGCGGCGTTCCGTGCTCGACGTTCACCGATCTTCTAACAAAGCCCACGACCCCCTCCGTGGTGCCGCCGAACGCAGCCAAGCAAGACACGCTCAACTCGCGCCGCTTTCCGCCAAAGTACATCGCCGTCGCCTCGGCCATCGCCGTTGTCGTCGTCGTCTCCCTGGCCCTTGGCCTGGGTCTGGGCCTGGGCCTCCGGCCCAAGTCTGAGGAGCCCATCCAAGGGATCGGCGAGTTCAACTCCGCGGACCTGCGGTTGCTCCGCCCGGCCAGCTGCAGCGAGCTCACGACCCGCCTCGCCGTTGCCCCTGCTTACGCCATCACGAGCTCCGTGCAGCTCTCGGCGCGCTACACTGAAGACTTTGGCGGCTTCCCAGGAATGTTCGATACGGTAGCCCTACCGTCGAGCGGCGAGTCGTCGGCGCCGGAGAGCGCGGGCTCCTTTAGTACGACCAATGTTCAGGTGCAGGGGATTGACGAAGCGGATCTGGTCAAGAACGACGGTCGATACATCTACTCGGTCGGAGGTGCCGAGCTCGTGGTGGTGCAGGCGTTCGGGGAGCGCGGCGTGCGTGCGCGCACCTCGCTTATCGACGGACTGCCCCGAGGCGCGAGCTACTCGGTGGTGGTGGCGGAGGAGGCGCTGCTTCTCTCGGCGGAGTCGCGGCTCGTCGTCCTCCTCACGGCGCAAGTCGAGGCTCAGGAGCGCAGCTTCGCCGCGGTCCTCGTGCAGACCTGGGACGTGAGCGACGCGTCGGCGCCCCAGCTGCTCCAGACGCACACGTTTGAGGGCCGGTACCAGACGGCGCGACTGATCGGCTCCCACGTCTACCTCGCCGTCTCGACCTCGCCACGCGCCACAGTCGACGGTGCGTCTTAGCTGTCCTGCCGCTCGGGTCAACCCTAACCGAGCCAAGGCCCGGCTCACCAAACCCAGCCGCTCCTTGCACAGGCGCGAGCGACGACGACGACGTCATGCCCTTGGCCTCGTCCGCCTCGGCCTCCGCGCGCGCTAGCTTCTCGCCCGCGGCCTCGTGCACCTCGGTCGAGTTGTTCGAGCAGGTGCAGCCGCGCAGCCTGCTGCTGCTCGCCTCCGTCTCTGCTGTGAGCGGCGAGCGGGTGGCGAGCGCGGCGGCGGCGGTCGGCTCTGCCTACGGCGAGGCCGCGGTGATGGCGACGGCCGGCTCGACCTACGTGGCCTCGTACAACTCGGAGTGGGTCTGCAGCGACTCTGGCTGCGGCGGCTGGTGGTGCGGTTTCGCGCGCGACTCCTCGTGCACCTTCAGCGAGGTGAGCGCCATCCTCGCGTACGACGTCGACGGCGCGACGGGCACGCTCGAGCGGCGGGCGGCGGGCGCGGTGCCGGGCTACCTGCTCTCGCAGTGGGCGATGAGCGAGCACGAGGGCCACCTGCGCGTCGCCTACACCAAGCGCAGCTGCGGCGACTGGCGGGGCGACGGCCCGTGCACCGACAACCGCGTCGACGTGCTGCGCGCGTCCGACCTGGCGCTCCCGAGCGAGGCCTCGCGCGTGGCGGGGCTGGGGCTGGGCGAGACCATCTACGCGGTGCGATTCGAGGGCCCCCTCGCATTCGTCGTGACGTTTCGCCGGACGGACCCGCTCTACACGCTCGACCTGGCCGACCCGCTGGCGCCGCGTGTGCTGGGCGAGCTCAAGATCACGGGCTACTCGGACTACCTCCACCTGCTCAGCCCCACCACGCTGCTCGGCGTCGGCAGGGAGGCGACCGAGGGCGGGCGACTGCTCGGCATCAAGCTCGCGCTCTTTAACGTGACCGACCTGGCCCATCCCACAGAGGTGCGTTACAGGGAGTAACAGCCGTGTCTAGCGGAACACACACATGCTGGTGCAGGAAGTAGACGTCTAGCCTGGCGCTCTCTGGCGCGCCCGTCTGCGAGGTTAATTAAGCTACCGGAGGGGGGCCGCAGAGATAACGGCGGGGGCTCCGTGACGGCCAGCAGCCCCCACACCAGATGCTCTCCCCTCCCACGCCCCCCGTCTCTCCCCTTCCTGCTCAGCTCGCGTCAGTCTCGTTTGGCGGCGCTGGCTCCTCCTCGCCCGTGGAGAAGGACCACCGTGCGCTGCTCTTCTCTCGCAACCGTTCGCTGCTCGTGGTGCCGCTCACGGAGAGAGGCGACTCGTGGTCGTGCCTGCCGCCCAGCTTCCACGGCGCGCGCGTCTTCGACCTGAGCAGGCTCAACTTCAGCGAGCTCGCCGCCATCGAGCACGCGCCCGGCCGCTCGTCGGAGGCGTGGATGCGCCAGTGGAACGACGGGTCTGACTACTACAACAACTACTACTCACAGTGCTACTCGGCCGCATGCGCCGCCGCCGCGATCCGCCGCTCGCTCTACATTGGCGACGAGCTCTACACGCTCTCCGATGGCCTCCTCCAGGCCAACAGCATGCGCGACTGGAAGACCACGCTTGCGCTGCCGTTGCACTCCAGGCAGGTGCTCGCGCGCGAGGGGTCGTGCACGCTCGAAGGGCAGAGCCTGCCGTGGGACCGAGTCGCAGCCTCCGGCGCAGACATCTACTGCGCAAGCAGAAGCTACTCGAAGAGCGAGTGCGGCCCGGCTGACAGAGATTTGGTCGGCCACGTGTGCGACCGGCTCGGCAGGTCCTCCTTCACGAATCTGCTCAACGGCGCGCGCAACTGCTGCGGGAACCAGACCTGTGCCTGCGAGACGAGCTACGCCCAGTGCCAAATCTGGTACTGAGGAGGGGAGGTGGGCACCATCTCCCGAAGTACCGCAGGGGGTATAGCTAGTAGCTAACTGGGTGGTCGTGTTCGTGTTTATCCGCATAATGGCTAGGCTATGTGCTATGTGATGTGCTACTTGCTACTGCTACTGCTACACTTTTATTTAGTTGTATACTGGACCTGTCCAAGCACCAGCACCCTTCGCCCCCCCCCCCCCTGTCTGCTTGCTTGTGTATTCCCGTCCTGCCTGTCCCCCTGTCCCTGCCTGCCAGGCCCTCCTGCCCTCCTGCCTCCAGCCTCACCGCTTTTAAGCACCGACCCAGCTGGCCACGCGCCACCGGTGCTCACCGGTGCGCCGCGAGCCAGCACTCGCGTACACCGCATACAGCGGGCCGAATACGTACGTCGTCCCCCTTGCTAAGACAACTAAGACTAAGAAAGAATAAGAAAGCTCTCTAGTTCTAGTTATAGTTATAACCGGTATCGACAAACGGTGATTGGAGTCTGAGTCTGACACAGCAGAAGCAGAGCGAAACACTTACAAAATAGAGACCAGAGGCCAGGGGCAGGGGCAGGGGGTGCCGCGGTGGGGGAACTGCTATATGTGATATGCAATATAGCCCCATTGCCCTAGGCTGGTAATGGTAATGGTAAAGGTAATGGTAACAACTGAGCCTACAAGTTGTTACAAGTTACAAGTTGTACTTGCTATTGCTACACACAATACACAATACACTGTCACTGTATGTGTCGTATGTATACGACACAGGCACAACCTATATCTTTTAGAGCTCAGAGGCTGCTGCGGCTGAGAGGCTCAGTCAGGTCTTCTGCGGAGAAGTCAGGCCTTGTTTTTCCTTGTTTCTGTTTCCCACGGCCCACGGGCCACGGGTTAACCCGAACTCGCTCACAGCTGTACTTACTGGTACTGGCTGTCTATATTAGTTATCGTCTGTTTTTGTTTTATTAAAATGTGAATGTTGAATGTTTATTAAAAGGTGAATGTGAATGGAATATAGATAGATTAGTTAGTAGTTAGATAGAGCTAGAGGTTCTTCAGGCGTATATATAGCAATATATTTGAATTTATTCCTCTCTCGGTCGACCATTGTGAGGCCACGAATAATAAGACATTAGATATTACATTTGTATATACATAGTACATAGTATATATATGATATATATATGTAGCTTGCGCGTAGATACATAGAAAGCGTAGTCTAGTATATACGCACAAACAAACACAAACACCAAGCAAGCACCAAGACGTAAACACGCAGAAAGGGGGGGGCGGGGGGGGGCTAAGCGAGCGTGTGGAGTATTATCCCCGACTCGCAACACTACTCGTACGCACAACACACAGCGCTTTCCCCCTTCCCCGCTTCTCGCACAAGGGGACCATCACATTGCGCCGACCTCTTCACACGTAAAACAATCAACAGGCGCCGACCTCTTCACGTGAAATCATTGGCTGGCCTTTGTTTTCGCGCGGAATGCTGCGTCGCAGGGCGCTAAGCGCGTGCCAAGCAGCGTTACGCGCCGAGCGGCGGTGGGGCAGTGGGGGAGGACGCAAAGCCAAGGCGCCCGCCGCGCCGTCCGCCTCGGGCGCGAGCACTGCGGACGCGTCGGCGTACCAGCAGCTGACGGCGGTGGAGCACGTGCTGCACCGCCCGGAAATGTATGTCGGGCCAGTGCAGCCGCGGACGGAGTCCGCGTGGGTGTTTGAGGATGGAAGGATGGTATACCGGGAGGTGAGCTACGTGCCCGCGCTGCTGAAGCTCTTCGACGAGCTGCTGGTCAATGCGATGGACAACGTCCAGCGCGCGGCTGGGACCACAAGCATCGAGGTGACCATCCGGGACGACGGCGTCTTCTCGGTGTACAACAGCGGGCTCGGTATCCCAGTCGTGCGGGCGACAGCCGAGGTGCACGGCGCCGCGGCCGCGGGCATGTGGCTGCCGCAGCTGGTGCTGGGCGAGCTCTACACGGGCTCCAACTTTAAGGACGGCGTCGGTAGGACCGTCGGCGGCCGGCACGGCTTCGGCGCCAAGCTCGCAAACATCTTCGCGGCCGAGTTCACGGTCGAGACGGCCGACACGCGCTCGGGCCATGCCTACGCGCAGACGTGGCGCGCCAACATGTCAGAGGTCGGCGCGCCGGCTGTGAGTGCGCTGCCCGAGCAAAAGAAGACGGGTTCTGGCGGCAGCGACTATACGCGCGTGACCATGCTTCCCGACTACGCGCGGCTGGGCGGCCCGGCGCCGGGCGGGCGCCTCCTCGATGCCGACACGGTGGCGCTGCTGACGCGGCGCGTCTACGAGGCCGCGGCGTGCGTAGCTCCCGCGGCGACGGTGCGGCTCAACGGCGAGCCGGTGAGCGTCTCGGGCCTCGCGGCGCTCATGCGGCTCTACCCAAAGAGGGAGGCGGCCGCCGCGTCCGTCGTCCACAGCCTCGGCCCACGCTGGCGTGTGGGCGTCGCCGCGTCGCCCGCTGGCGACTTTGCGCACGTGAGCTTCGTCAACGGCGTCGCGACGTCGCGCGGCGGCACGCACGTAGAGGCGGTCGAGAAACAGCTGCTCAAGGCGCTGGCGCCCAAGCTGGCGACGCCAAAGCTGGCGCGCGCGGTGGGCGCCGAGCCGCTCCCTCCATCCGCGATCCGGAATCATCTGATGCTCTTCGTCGAGTGCCAGGTGGAGGACCCCGACTTCGACTCGCAGGTCAAGGAGCGGCTCACGACGCCCGCGGCCAAGTTCGGCTCGGCCGTCGTGCTGACCGACAAGTTCGTCAACGAGGTGGCGGCGCTCCCGTGGCTCAGGCAGGCCGTCCAGGAAGAGCAGATGGCCAGGGACGCGCGGAAGCTCGTGCGCGCCGTGGGGGCCAAGTCGAAGACGCGCCGCACGGCCAATCTGGACATCGCCAAGCTGGAAGACGCCGAGTGGGCGGGGACGCGCCGGAGCGAGGAGTGCACGCTGATTCTGACCGAGGGCGACTCGGCCGCGGCGCTCGCGGTGGCGGGGTTCGAGGTGGTGGGCCGCAAGTGCTGGGGTGTCTTCTCACTGCGGGGCAAGGTGCTCAACGTGCGCGGCGTGCCCCTCTCGCGCGTAACCAAGAACGCGCAGCTGGTGGACGTGATGCGCGCGCTGGGCATCGACCCAACCTCCAAGCCCACCCTCGACCCGGCCACGGGGCGTGTGGCGGGGCTGCGCTACGGCCGGCTGATGCTGATGACGGACCAGGACGAGGACGGCGCGCACATCAAGGGGTTGGTCATCAACATGCTCCACCACTTCTGGCCCGTGCTGACCAAGGCCGACTTTCTGCAGGAGTTCGTCACGCCGCTGCTCAAGGTGACCAAGCAGGGAGCCGTTGGCGCGCCACCGCTCGAGTTCTACTCGTCTGCCTCGTACGAGCGCTGGTATGCCTCGCTCCCTCCAAATGAGGTCAGCTCGTGGAAGATCAAGTATTACAAGGGCCTAGGCACCTCGACCAAAGCCGAGGCGCGCGCCTACTTCAGCGCTATGGGGCGCCACCGCGTGCGTCTGATCAGCGCCGAGGGGGAGGCAGAAAACAATCTCATCGACATGGCCTTCTCGCCGGAGCGAGCCGCCGACCGGAAGACGTGGATGAAACAGGCCTTGGCAGCAGCAAAGGCACACGAGGTGGAGGAGGCCGCGGCGGACGCTGGGCCAGTGATGATGGAGGAGCCGGCTGCAGCTCCAGTGGGAGCGAATGGACCCGGCGCCGCCGACGCCTCCGCGTCGCGCTCGCTCGAGTCGTTCATCAACTCGGAGCTGGTCAAGTACTCGCTCTCGTCGACCCGCCGCGCGATTCCCTCGCTCATCGACGGACTCAAGCCCTCGCAGAGGAAGGTGCTCCACGCTTGCTTCAAGGACAAGCTCTTTGCACCAGATGAGAAGAGGGTGAGCACCCTGCCACGATCAACATATCACCACCAGACCAAAGGAGGGACTCGACCGCTACATCTTTGTTTCTTTTCCTTCAGGTGTCGCAGCTCGCCTCCCGCATCGCGGAAGTGACGCACTACCACCACGGGGAAGAGTCGCTTATCCAGACCATCATCAGGATGGCTCAGGTGCGCGTCAGCCAAACTCCAACCTTGCACTCCTCCCACGTACCGACTCCCAGTGCCCCCCTCGCCCTCGTAGGACTACGTGGGCACGTCCAACCTGCCGCTGCTCAAGCCAATCGGCATGTTCGGCACACGCGCCACTGGTGGCCAGGATGCGGCGGCTGCCCGTTACATCTTCACAAGCCTCTCTCCTGTCGCGCAGTACCTCTTCCCACAGGTGACGAGTTCGATTCCGCACTCCTGGCCGAAGATGCCACCACCCAGGGATATCAACGCCTTGCCCCTGTGCTGCAGGCGGACTATCCCATTCTCGAGTTCAATGTGGAAGATGGCGAGAAGGTTGAGCCGGCACACTTTGTGCCGCTGCTACCTGCGCTGCTGTTCAATGGCGCCACGGGCATCGGGACGGGCTGGTCCACCAGCGTGTGGAGATACCACCCACTGCACGTGCTCGAGGCGGTGCGTGGCTTTCTGCGAAGCGAGCCCACGCCGCTGCTGCAGCCGTGGGCGCGCGGCTTCTGCGGCACATTTGAGGGGCACTGTGACAAGTCCTTCGAGTCGGTGGGCATCGCAGAGCTGACGCCGAATGGTGTCGAAATCACCGAGTTGCCACTGGGCACATGGACACAGGACTACAAGGAGTGGCTGCTGGCGCAGCAGGCCTTGGATGATCCCCCCTGGGGGTCTTTTTCAGAACAACACACAGATCGCGTCCACTTCATCCTCCACCTCAGCCCCAGCCAGCTCGCCAGCCTCGAGCAGAAGGAGGACATTGTTCATTTCCTCCAACTGAGACAGCGGCACAGCCTTGCCAACATGCATGTCTTCGACGAGCACGGCAGCCTCATCCGCCTTCTCTCAGCAGACGAGGCGGTCAGACGATTCGTGCCGGTATGCCTCCCTGCAGCCCCCCCTCTTCTCCCCCACCTCACTTCCCAATAGCAAGAACCACTCCTCTGCCCAGATTCGGCTCAACGCATACGCGGCGCGCAAGGAACACCAGCTCGCGGCGCTGAGAAGGCAGTACGAGCACCTCGCCACCCAGGCGCGCTTTGTCGGCCTTGTCGCAAGCGGCGAGGTTGTGGTGACTCGAGTTGCTCGCGCCGACCTCAATGCACAACTCCAATCTCTTGGCTTCTCTCCAGAGGATCCCACCCACAAGGTGGCAGCGTTGCAGGGCGCTGGCGCTGAGAATGCAGCGAAGCCACCCGCTCGGCCCTTCGAGTACCTGCTGCGCCTTTCAATCGGCGACTTGACGATGGAGAGAGTGGCCGCGTTGGAAAAGCGGTGTGAGGCGACCGCAGCGGCAATGCGCGAGTTGGAGCCAAAGACCCCAGTGATGATGTATGAGGAGGAGCTCGATGATCTCCAGCCCAAGCTGGAGGCCTTCCTCGCAGGCGAGTAAGCTCTGGCGGCGGCTGTGGGGGCTTGCCCTGCTCAAGTAGGAGTAGGCTACAAGGCTGGCGATGCTGCAACCGTGCCGTGTTAGGCGATTTTCCAATTCAGTTATGCAATCAAGGTTGTATCAAGGCTCGCTACTCGCTATGGCTAGTGTTGGCGTTTGGGTTCCCCCGGCGTGCTGTGCTCCCCCTGCAGTGTCTGGCCGCTGGGGGCTTACTGGGTCGGGTTGACCCCGCAATGATCTAGCTTCTTATTGAGGGTTCCATGGCCATGGGGATCATCGCGCTGTCTCCTCAGAGGACTGTCTGCCAGTCTCGGCCTACCTGGCCGCCAGGGCAGGCTATCCGCGCGCCCCCTGTGTGCGCGCCTGCTGCACTACCCTGTCACATCCTCCAGCGCCAGCGGAGGATTTCTGAGCCGGGTTAAATAACACGGTGTTGTAAAAGCAGTTAACAGTTAGTGACTAGTAACTAGTACTAGTAACACAGACACACTGAGTGAGTGCAGGTGCAGACACAGATTATATTAAATAAATAAATCATACAGACATATTATTGTTATTTTATGAAATGATAATATAAAGTATAATTATGAATAAAGAAGCAGAAGACAGTACAGTAGTACTATAATAAAAAAAGCATGTATATATATAAGTATAAGTATAAGTATAAGTCTTGATAAGTGATAAGTCTCTCTCGCAAGTCGCGACAAGTCTTGGCAGCGTCGCGGGATGCGGGATGCGGATGAGGGCGGCTGAGTAGTCGTAGGGGTAGGGGGCGTATGTAGGCGGGCGAGGGCATGTGCAAGGGTAGTCACTAGTCACCAGGGCGACAGGGCGGTACTATAAAGAGCAACGTCTCAGCTCCACACTCAACAGGTTCCTGTCTGATACTTGGCACAGTTGTCGCAGGTGTAGACTAAAAATGGGTCGGAACCTGTTGCCTGTTGAGTGTGGAGCTGAGACGTTGCCGCCCGCGGGTTAACCCACTAGGCCACCATCAGGGGGTTAACCTAACCTCAGCGCTGATGGTGGCCTAGTGGGAACGCGCCCACCTGGCTACCAACAAGACAATGGTTCGAATCCCACATGGGGGACGTAAACCCGGCGCGAGTCGTTCGCAGCGGGCAGTTTGGGTGATCGCCGATCACCGTGATCGCACCCAGTAGTCTCCCTCGGTAAGGACTCCTGTTTGTTGGTAGCCAGGTGGGCGCGTTCCCACTAGGCCGCCATGAGCGCTGATGGTGGCCTAGTGGGAACGCACCCACCTGGCTACCAACAGTCAGGACTCAGACAGTATACAGTATATATAGAAGCTCCGGGGCCGGTGGACAGACGGCCTTGTGCCTTGTGTATAAAGACGATATCGATCTCAATGATTGCGAGGAGGATTCGAACTGGCGCGTGCGCAAAAAAATAACCTTCTTGAATTTCTTGTACCGGTAACGGATTCGAACCCGAGACCACCCTGGTGACTACCCGTGCACCAGGGCGAGGGTCCAACTAACCACCAACTATAACTTCATTTAACCATATATAATAATATGATATAAAATAATTTTCTTTCTCTCTGACACTCGCGGCCGCGGCCATCCTCCGTCCTACGCAACAGAGACGCTCGGGGTGCTGTGTGCGGCGAGCGTTGCGTATGAGTCCAGGTGCAGGTGCGAGGCTCGCGCAAGCTCGCAGCGCTCGCACACCTCACATGTGCATCCATCCGGTGGCGCGTGCAAGAGGAGTGGGTGCTGAAGAGCTAGGGGTTTGGTGCAAGCGCCGGCGCCGGACGCCGCCGGCCGCAGCCCCATTTGGCTCGAGATTGAGGGGCCGCTTGATGAGACGTTGTGTGTGCAGGGACACAAAGTTTGCAGACGCGGGGACGTTGGCGGACAGCCGTGTGTGTGTGTGTGTGTGTGTGTGTGTGTGTGTGTGTGTGTTTGTGTGTGTGTGTGTGTGTGTGTGTGTGTGTGTGTGTGTGTGTGTGTGTGCGGCAGATACGGACACAGGGCACCCGGCTTAGGCTTAGTAGGCTATACCAGACGCAGTTGGAGTTGGAGCTTTCAATTTACCTCTCAATATTCTCTCTGGTGCCTTCATGCTCGTGTGCTTGGTGTAGCGTAGCGTAGTAGCGTGATTTTTCTCCTAGCCTCCTCACACGTATTACCACCAGCCCTAGCCCTGCTGGTCTTTAACGTATCATATAACATATATTTATTATTAGCAGACGTCGCCAATTATTAATTTATCCAAAATCCGAAATTACATTACCCGCTCGCAATGGTATAGCAGCCGCGTGACACAATATCTACCCTCCCCCT
>Ga0209491_10009828_pt1 | contig 11621 bp, 8 predicted proteins | sample BON02_FD_187213 | JGI IMG/M metagenome (GOLD analysis project Ga0209491, IMG submission 187213) | Freshwater microbial communities from Lake Bonney liftoff mats and glacier meltwater in Antarctica - BON-02 (SPAdes) (version 2) | ecosystem: Environmental > Aquatic > Freshwater > Ice > Glacier...
GTGCGTGCGTGTGTATTCATATTTATGAATACACATACATATGCATTGTAAAATATGTGTATGTATACATATGTATATGTAAATGTATATACATATAATATATATATACATATATAAATATATGTACATATATATATTTATATGTACATACATACATACATTCACACGCACCGATAAAAGGCAATAAAGGCAATAAGTACTGGGTATGCCGTATTCTAGGCGCACTCTTGGAGGATATGCAGAGTCACAAACACCTATAAATGAGTCACGAACCCAGTCACGAACTGACAGTACGAGTGCCCCACAGGTAAAGGGCAATTCGTACTGGGTATGCCGCGTTCTAGGCGCACTCTCGGAGGACGTGAAGATCGTCGTCTTTAAGGACCTCGCCTCGCGACTCCTCAGATCCCAGGTACGATGTGTGTGTGTGTGTGTGCGTGTATGTGTGTGAGAGAGAGAGAGTGTGTGTGTGTGAGAGAGAGAGAGAGAGTATGTATATATAGTATATATATACATGTATATACACATATGTATATACAAAGGTGTATATCTGTACCTTTGTCTGTGTCTGTGTCTGTGTCTGTGTCTGTGTCTGTGTCTGTGTTTGTGTCTGTGCTTGTGTGTGTGTGTTTGTGTGTGTGGGTCGGTGGGTGTGTGTGTGTGTGTGTGTGTGTGTGTTTACTGAATATGACACCCATTCATCTGCATATGCATGGATTTGTGTATGCATATGTATAGGCATATATATATGCATAAATATGCATAGATATAGACATATAATGACGATGATACATGTCACGACTACTTTCTGAGAGGTATATATATATATGCATAAATATGCATAGATATAGATATATGATGATGATGATTGATGTTACTACTTCAAAAAGTAGTCCAGTACCCTTGATGTTGGGTCTATCTATCTGCTATGAATGTGTCGTGCGTGGCTGAATTTTTGCGTGTGTTGGCACAGGCACAGCTTCTTGTCGACCTGCCCTTCGAAAGCTTGTGACACGCAACAATTGGGTGGCAAGAATCAAAAAGAGAACAAGCGTGCGTTTGAGTGAGCAAGAGTGCAGCTCTTGCCAGGAATCAAGAGCAGCAATTAAATTACCAGGGTTTGGATACTGAAGGCGAAATCTTTCAGTACCTGCCCTAGTCCGCGCACCCCGTTGTTGGTCCAGATGGTGGAGGAACCGTGGTTGTATTTTCTTGGCATGGCTTCAAGACGGGATGGTGAGAGCGACGGAAGCTGAGAAACGTCCTACACACTACATACGTTCTTGTAACACCTGCATAATATTATTCAATATTATCGTCACTCTCCGACGTCAGTGTCACTGAGTTGGGGCGTGGGATTTCCCACACCTTTTCGTTCCTGGCACCGTCTACACACAAACGTACACGCGCACACACACACACACATGCACGTACGCACACACCCACACACTCACACACACACTCATATTTGCGTAAAGATGTATACGCTCCACACAAACGCAAATGCATTTGCAAAAAAAATCGCCAAAAACTTTGTATTTCACCAGACACGCCTCCGATTAAGCGGGTGGTAGTACTCTGAAACTGTCTGCAGGTACTGTAGAATACATGTAATCCCCATTCCCTATTGCTATCATAACTAGCCTTCAGAAGGTCGTCCTGCCAAAGTGTGCCACTAAATGAAGGGTCTGATCTGTGTTTGGAGCTCATTGCTGGCGTGGGCAAGTTGGGGTAGAGATAGGATAGCACCCAAGCTCTTTTGTGTCTTGGTCTCGCAGTTGGCAGGGAGTTGATCAGTTGAAGGGACCCTATGATTCGGGAAGTGACAGCTCAAAGGGTCAAGGGAGCGGCGGGTTTTCAATCGGATTTTGTACAAATTATTTACTGATGTACCATTGATTTAATCATCTCTCACGAACATAGTTTTGTACTTTCTGCAACAGCTAAATTACTAGTGCTTTCTTTCTTTCTTTTTTTGCGTTATAAAGTGAAGCTAGGTAAGAAAAGACGAAAAAGTTCCAAACGCAATTACTTCATCATTTCTCCCAGAGTGATAATTACAGCAATCATCGTCAAGCCCGATCATTGAATCCCCATCTACATCTCAATACTTCTTTCAAAAACGATGTTTGCCGTTTGACGTTTATAGCCCACAAATAATTAATCCCTTCAGTCTCTGCAGGTGCCAACGTTGTTGTCGTTGTTGTTGCTGTTGTTGTTGTTATTGTATATTCTGCCATCGGATACCACGTATGCTCAAAAGGAGCAGGAAAAAGACTGTTTTTAGAATCTTCAACAAATTGGTGTGTATGGGTATGTCATCAATGCGAACCCATCTAGCTCCACCCACACCCATGGTTTAGATGACGTATGACGTTCAACTGGCAAAGAGCAGACCTGATGTCTGTTTTAACCGAATGTCACAAATCTTTTTAGGACTACAATGCACACAATGCAACCCCAGGGCCACTACGCTAGGGCATGTCACATCGGGGGGGTGCATTTTTTGAAAGGGCCGTGTGTGTTGCTGTGTTTTATTGGACCGATCGGGTCAGCACACTTTCACGAGAGTGAAGAAGCTCAGTAAAGAGGCCTTTTCCCCCCTTTTTGTCCGGGAGTGTTGCTTTGTTTTATTGACCCAAGGGTGACTCCAGGATGATTAGAATTTAGATTCGAGGCCTTCAGTTGCCTGGGGATAACATTCAGAACTCTTCGCTTTTACTATGTCGCTAGCTCCCTGGTTCCCCCCTGCACCATCACCTTGATGGACACAAAAAACTGATATGATATAATGCAGTTCCAGCAAGGTCATGCCCAGGGCCAATTCGGTATGATTGAGGAAGTATCATAGAGTTCGAAGTGCCTCCAGACAAAACGCTAGGATTGATGACACTCGACCCCAACAACAACAACTTCACTCGGTGGGGCCGACTTTGAGATCATCCCCACGGACAACATTTTGCCTGCTCACCACCTGTGAGCAGGCTCATTACATTTCCCCCCACGAGCTGGTTGCTTCTTCCATGGCAGGCAAGTCCGCCCGGAAAAGTCAAAGGCGACGCGGCCAATCCCGTGATATCAAGACCGGGCAGGCTACACACCTCTGAGATCCAGATTCCGAGTCCGCTGTTGGTGAGCACGGCAGTGACGCATCATTGCCATCATCGGCCTGCATTGCCTTTTCGAGATTGGCACCCTTTCACAAAACTGGTACTGATTTTGACAGAGGAAATTATCTTAACTTTTGTACCTCGGTGTTTCCCCTTTTTTTGCTCGATCTGCAAGGTCTGGTACTTAAACCTCAAAGTCTCCCTCACCGAGTGAACTTGGACGTATTACAAAGCAAACACTGTGTGGGTATTGCTTTGTTTTTATTGACCCAAGGGTAAGGAAGATTCGTGATTATTCTTAATTGTTGACCTCATTCAAGTTGCAGATTCTTTTTTGTGATCTCCAACGGTTTGAGGAATCCCGCGACTACTCACAGAAAAACACGACAGTGTAAGTTGATGAAAATACAAGCACTGTTCTAACTAACCACAGAAAAACACTGATAGTGTAATATTGAGGTCATCTGTCACGGACATAGTTCATTACTTTTTTCTACTGGCGCCATATACTAACGCAAATCTGCTAGCGCCACATGGATGGGCGTTGGTTGTGTCATATTCTCAAGCAAATAGAGCTTCCAGGAGAGCTGTGAAATTATTTTATATGAAGTAATAAAAGCAACATCAAAATTATCTTTCTTTCTTTCTGTCTTCGAGTTTTGAACCCCGATCATTAAAACCCCATCCACACCCCAATATCGTAAATTTTATAACGACGTTTGCAGTTTGACGTGACAGCCCAGAAAATACTCAAGCCCTTCTGTCTTTAGGAGCTGATGCCAATCTTGCTTTTTTTTGAGTTGAGAATCCAAATTGTAGACAACAAACAGCACCAACACTCATTGTGACGAGAAAAGACTGTTTATAGGATTCTAAATATATTGGTGTTGTGTATGTCATCAATGTCACTAATGCATATCATCAATGTGAACCAGCTCCACCAACTCCACTGGTCTAGATGACGTTTGACGTACAACAAGCAAACAGCACCACCTTTTTTCCGTTTTTACCTAATGTCACTGCACAAGCCCCTGGTTGTCAACATGGTAGTTGTGGGTCCATTCGAAGAGGAAGAGGAGGGGACCGGTGTAGCCAGCCTGGCAGCGAGGGCTGCAACGACAAGGCAGAACTATCACAACGGGGCTGCGCGGTTATTCTCGAAAAAATGACGAGTTATTGTGGGAGTGATTTTATTTTTTTAATTTTCAGTTTACGGAGAAGAAACTTATGGTTTAGAATAGGCTAGCAAGATTGTAGGCATCCAAAAAGGGGGCCATACTACGACGTATTCTATGTGTGCATGACTATGACCCGGGGTTTAGGCTCGCGAGGTCGTGAGCCTCTACAGAGGGGGCCCTGCTACGACGTATTCTAGGCGTGCACTACGACTAGGCACGACGTTCACGAGCAGCTCGACTGTACAATGAATGAATACATCTTACTTATGGAACTAGGTTGCGGGCATAGGGATTGAACCAATCCCTCCTTTCAGTCTGAATTGAGTGTGCCAACAGGAGCGAACAGCAGAAGTACTGCTTGAAGTGGCCTGCACGAATAGATATGTTCGACAAGGCACGCAGCGCTGTGCAAGAGGCGCTGGACCTGTACAGTTGTTGTTATGGCATGGAGAGTGAAAGCCTAGTGATCTGCCATGATATTTTTGGTGATCAGGCTATTGCAATAAGCAAGAAATTGGGTTCGCCATCTCGTTTGTCAGGCAGCCGCTGAGAGTGCGTGTAGCTTGAAGGTCTGAAGAACCACCCGCAGCACAACAGACTTGAAGGCATCGTGCTCGCGAAGGCAAGTGAGACGCACTTGTGTATCTACTTGGATCAAGACAACACGAATCCTCACCTCAAGCTGCAGAATGTGTGCCCACTGGCTGCAACTGCCCACTAACGCAAGAAGCTGTACACCGTGACAGCTTCAAAATCCATCACGTGAGGAGATTGACAACTTCAAGGAGAGCTTGCGTATTCAGGTGAAAGTGAAGGGTGGCAAACATATCAACGCTGCTGTCACACACTACAATTTGGGGCTCGCCTTATTAAAGACATGTGAGCTTGCCGAGATGCGTGAAACAGTTGCCTCGCTGACTTAGGCAGATAAGATACTGCGTCGAGTCATGACTGACGACAATCCAGACATTTGTGAATATGTAGATGTCCTAGTAGCGGCAAACGCAGACCTTGCTCTATTCGAGAAGCCCCCATGCCTTGCTGGAAGCCTCGTACCAGGGGTTACAATACCCAATTTGGACGGGCAGAGGATACACAGGCTGCCACCATGGGTTTACACCGGGCGTCAATAATAACCCCAAATAGGTACACATAGTAAATAGGCCTGTAGGACTTTAGGACTTTGGAGCTTAGAGCTTTATTGCAACTGAAGGTACCTCAAGTCGTCAGGGGCTACAGTTCCCAATGCGGACAGACATGGGATAGACAGTGTCAGGGCTGCTGTTTGGGTAATTAGCCCAAACATCAATATTGCTCCGGATACATATAACAAATAAGCATCAATTTTGTTTTGCAGATGTTTGTTTGTTCGATCGGAGGCTTGACATGGGTCCTAGCCACCACATTGCTAACCCTCCCGAGAATTTAGCAACGCATACGAGTGGTGCGTAGTAATAAGGTGACCGTTAAGCTCCTGACACAAGTCCAACTGCACCCCCACAATAGACTTTAAACATGGGTCAATTTTAAATATTTTGTTTTTCAGATCTTTCATGTGATTAAAGGGCCACTGCGTGACTCTTACACGTTGACGTGACCCATGGACCTTGTTTGTTTTAGTGTAGAGTTTTGATAGAAAACTGACGGTCACGTTGGGTATCCCAAGGATTTGTTTGGGGGGCCTGCTTTTTTTTTTCCTGGCTTTCTTTCATTCTTTCTGTCCATTAGAAAAATACACTCGTTACGCAGTAGTTCTACTATTTTCCTACTATTTTGATGTATAACAAGTGCTCAGGTAGTTGTTTCACAATCTTGAGACTACTTTTTGTGTCTGACCAAACAAACTTTTTGCACCTTTACTGTTTTCGAAATACTTGACGGGCCTGACCCGATATAAAAGCACCATTTTATATATTGTCATAATTTCCATGTAGTATTGTCTGACGGAGACTTCTTTTCGCTCGACTGATATTTGCTGTCCATGGGTCATCTCTCACATGATGACTATGTCTCCCAATCTCATTTCTCTTTTTCACAGGGACTTGTTCTACGTTCTTGGGGATGTGTACTTTCATTCAAGTGTCTCTCGTTTGGTTACTTGTTATGTCGTCGCGTCACCTTTGTGACATGTCGTGATCAGGAGTCTTGTTGATTTGTTTTTTGTTTTCAGAAAATTTTATTTTGATTGGAAAATACCATGTACTGTCTAGGTATTATGATGAGACTATTCACAATTGACGGTTGTGGTGATTACCGTCAAATGTGGTGTGTGGCATTGTTTTCAAAGACATCAATTCATGTAGTGTCATTTGGTTTCCATCACTGAATTCAGCTGGTAGACCGCATTTCCATGTACCTTGCCCAGCTTGCGTTCTGTCCTGATTGTCGAGAGGTGCCACGGCAACGCTTTTTGTCAATGTTTTCACACTCTTCACCATAGTCAGCATCGCTGTTGAAGAGGCCAGCGTTGAACATGTTAAAGTTGTTTTACACACGTCGTGTACCGATGACTGATTGCGGCCGGTTCGCGCCTGCCTCTCCCATTCTGCCTGTTGGTGCTTGAACGTCCCATTGGTTTCCAATTTGTCGAGAATGAGTTGCAATCTTTGCGCCTTGGTCATGTGGTCCCTGCCTGAAGCCCCGCATATGTGAGTGTGTTCCGCCTCGAGTGCCTCAGCTTCCAATTTTTGCAGACGTCGTTTCACCAGTCTGGTATGGGATCTTCGACAGGGGCTGGACAGGGGGTGATTTGGTCTCGGTGAGCATTCAGCGCAGCCACAGCGGCATCCACGTGCCTGTCAAGGCACGGGCACAACATGAGGAACATGAACCCAGTCTCGTCTGCTGTAATCGATTTAAAATTGTACTTGCTCCTGTCAATACCACCGAGTGTCTCTACCTCCCTGCTTTCCCACGCTCTCATCAACGCACCAGCCACAAATTGGCGCAAACTACTCTTGGTCAATCGATCCACGAGGGCCTGGAAGACGCCCCGAATACAAGCGACACCAGAATGCACCTTTGGCAGCTCTGCCCATGCCAGGTGCAGAGTGCTGCGCACAGTACCACACTACCATCAGTCAAAACTTGCACACCATCAGTCAAAACTTGCACACCGTGTGTGCAGGAGAAGGCGTGCGCGCGCAATCACTCATATACAGTCAACAGAGAACACATCACTTTTGCAGACATCATCCAGCATTCAACGCCTACGCCACGATTTCACGACACCAAAACATTTCAACACACCGTAAATCTTACTATCGACACAATACAGTCCATGAAACTGATAAGAGTACATTTTTGGTTCCATTATCAATCATCAAAGTACTATTATGATATCTCTTTTCACCATCTTACTTTTCCGAAAATACATGTAAATTGCACTGTCATCACGACAAAAATCATGTAAATTGCACTGTCATCACACAATATGTTAGAATTGCACTATTATCCATGAGCTTCATGACAAATACACTATGATCGCCATGGGCGCGCGGCGGCGACCACTCGCGCGCGGCTGACACCAAGGGCAAGTTGGGTGTCGAATACCGAGCTTAATCACTCAACTAAGTAGAAATTGAAACCCTAATTAATCGCGCAGGACGCAGGAAACTGTCCCGGACTGTTGTCGACCTAGTTTATAGCTGACCCACCACTGGGTAAAAATAGTCCATAATGTTTGTGGGCTGGCGTGCATCCTCGGGCTAACAAGTTCCAACAATCAAGTCCCAGGGCCCTAACCGTGACTATCAAGGAAAGTAGCGCCTGATGCAATGGTGCCCCCCCAGTAGGGTAGGTAAGGCACCACAGGACCGGTGTCCTCCAAACAGAGCACGTTCAGATTGTAAAGCGAGATGTTCTCCTGGCAATGCACTTTCGGGTAAATACCCTCTCAACCGCCTTAGCAGCAGATCATAGACCAGCCCAAAATCAAAATTTAGGCAAGGCGCAAGAACTTGGCCTGCTCTCGAAACATTTATTTTTGAACGGCCACAGGTCCTGTATGGGGTTTGCAGTCAAACGTATTGTCAACAGACAAATGCTGGAAAAAACGATGGTATATGAGCACCCTCTTTGTACTCGTTAGGCTTTTGCGATTGAAAACCTTACACGTTGCACCCACTCTTCCGCGCTGATGGATCAATCGAGATTCCGAGGGGGTGTTTTTATCTCGAAATTATTGAATCTTACTGCTAAGATCAACATAACCCCCATGTGAGTGGGGGTGAGAAATATGTGCCCTTTTCAAACGTCATGTGTTGCTGTACTGGACACACATCACTTTCAGAGTCCTCCCGAAGAAGGTCGAAACGTTTGCCCACCGTTCTTTTTGTTTTGTCTATTAAAGCCGCCACACCTGACCCTTTCGTGAATTTAGGAACGCATATGAATGGTGGTGACCCGCAGGCCGCTCCTGGCGCGACTGCTTCCCGCAATGGACATTTCCTATTACGGTCATTCGTTCCCAAGTTCTCGCAAGAAGAAGCATCAAGGCACAGACAAACCGTTCAAACTTCTTTCTTTCTTTCTTGGGTGGCAAAGACCCAAGTTGATCACTGGACTAAGTGGGTGATGGGCACCCGATCAATCACATAGAGCCCAAGAAACTGTCCCGTCATCCATCAAAGCTTTTGTTTGTTTGTTTGTTTGTGAAACTGCCACACCAATAACTCTCAGGAGAAGTCCAGAACACACCCGTGGAAAGCCTTTAGGACTTTCGGGTCGTTACTGTCCGTCGATCCACTGAGTTTGATGCAAAAATATCTGAGAAGAGACACCCAAATTTGCTCCATCCCGATAAGCTAAGTGTTGGAAACCCATTTAGTTTTGCTCGAGTCAATCCGCAAACTCAAAGCTCGAATTGACAATCTTGAGTCTTCTTGAGTACCAAACGAGTTATTGGCTTGATTGGGACCGAGAAAACCTGTCCCATGTTTGTTGAGATAAACTCAAACTCGTTGGACCGACAGTAACGACTCCCAGTCACATTGCGTCCGTTATAATCCCACTATGTTCTTTTTTTTTGTAGGTTGTTACGCCAGTTCAGTTCAATTCAATCTCATTTGTTTTTAAGTCAGATTGGAACCCGGACCCTTAAGATGCCCGTCCCTTACCCGCCTCCCAATGTGGAAAGCTATACCCTGACCCCTTCTCACCACCACTTGTGTTTGGCCGTAGGGGCACAGATCACCTCCCATTAGGTCGGGTGACCTCGTCGTGCCCAGACTACCTGCATGCGGATGTGAGTGATAAAGGATTGATTGATGATTGCTTTTATTTTTTGCAACAGTAATTTAGTACCCTTGTTTGAGGGTCTATGTACCTCAAATCCATGTAGATTTGAGTTCTCGGGTTTTGGAGTTTTTGCCAGAATCGAACCGACGACCTCGGGACTGACAGTCCCGCGCTCTGACCAACTGAGCTAGTTTTACATCGTCTCGGATTTGTCTCTCCATCAACAGGAGGTGACTGACGGGCAACTTGTCACGATGAGACTTGTGCCCGCTACTGTAGACTCTGATGTAGCATTGTAGATTGTCACCTTTGCTGCCCCTCCCTTTTACCTACGGGGAAGGAGTCCTCCGTGGACAGCAGCTGAGGACCTTCCGGGACCTTCCAGGACCTCCGTGGACAGCAGCTGAGGACTCTGTGCCTCGAGACTGAACTGGAAAAAAGAAAAAAGAAAAGTGGCGTTAGCATGTCCTTGTCTATTTCCCTTGGCAAGGGGCACAGAGTGAAGAGGTGAGTCCTACTGATTGATTTTAAGTATGTTCATAGTGTGCATGTGTACATATGTGTGGTGGTTCTGTTTTTGAGATGGGAAAGAATGTATGTGTGATATCGATTTTTTGTTTTTGTTTTGATGATTGCTTGGGTTGATGTTGTTCGTTTGCGCTAGTAGTTATCGTGGAGCAACGGGTCCTTTCGGAGAGCCGGGGCCTGCAGAAGCGCCACTCTTCGGCTTTTCAAGTTAAAAGCGCGCGGACCTGTGATGCAGGATTGAGAGATAATGTTGTTTATTGGAAAACCAAATGCAGGATGCGATGGATGCAGGATTTTCTTGTTGTTGATCCGGGCCCTTGCGGGTTACCAAGGCCATTTGGGGGTTGGCAATAATTGGGATGCTTAACTGTGATGGTCTCGCAGATGGCAATCTTCATTCGGCACAGGCATGTTGTTCTTGCGTTGCCATTTCGTCTTGCGATGCCATCTCTGTTTCAGGAATCACATTCGAAACAGGAACACATATACGTGGTGAGATAGTGCGTCGTAGAATAGCAAGCAAAGCAGGGAGGGCAGTCGGAGAAATAACAGGACAGTTTCATGCACGTAATCAATCGCGCGTGGTCACATTTCATTCCCCTGCAGCTGTGCATTAGTTTGAGGCTCTAAGCCGGTGGCAGCTTGAAGGTAATTGCGATGCTCCCAAGTTGCAGGTGGGTGCATGATTTGGTGGGCATAGTTGTGTTGGGCAAGTATAGCGCGCGTTTCGGGGTGCAGGAATGCATTTACTGGCCGAGTAAGTTGTGCATGTGCAGAAAGAGAGAGTAGAGGCCAGTCCTGTGTCGGCAGTGGTGAACCATGTTCCATGGGCCTGTGGCTCGCGCAAGCTCCTGCGGAAACGCCTCCACGCTGCCTCTGCTTCATCTATGCCCGTCACCATTGTATACCTGCGTGTCGCCGACGCTGATGCTTATCATTAGCTGGCTTTTTGTTTTCACATTGTTTTGCCGCAGAGTTAGCTCGCCAATTACACCAGGAACGGAGAAAGTGGTTTTGTGTTGTTTGTTTGTTTGTTACTATAATCAAGGAGAGTCCTGAAGGATCTTCGGTGATGCATCCGTCACAATAGCTCAGTGGAGAAGAGCGCGGGACTTAATTTTTTTTTGGGTTATCCGCTGATCCCCGGTTCGATTCCGGCCGAAACCCCGACAACTCAAATCAGTATGGATTTGAGCAAATAGACCCTCAGGCAAGGGTTCTAACCTATTGTTTCCAGTAATAAAAGCCAATAAAATCAAAAAAATCAACCCGAAAATTCTTACTTTGCCTACCGTGTTGGGCTCGAAGTAAACCCCCAGGGAGTATAACCACTCGGGCCACGCAACTCTTCCTGCGGTCCTACCAAAGGTACACCACCGCCCAGAACCACTCTACGGATCATTTGAGGTTAACACTCGACAAGTTGACGGGCTGGCTCGCATCCCTGGACTTATGCAAGCCCCATACAAGTCGCATCCTCAGCCACCGAATAGCGTCCCGAGATCCTCCACGTCTGATCCCCCTAAGCGTCAGCTCTGAAGACACTTTCGTGCCTCAAGTACCAACA
>Ga0209491_10009829_pt1 | contig 11620 bp, 14 predicted proteins | sample BON02_FD_187213 | JGI IMG/M metagenome (GOLD analysis project Ga0209491, IMG submission 187213) | Freshwater microbial communities from Lake Bonney liftoff mats and glacier meltwater in Antarctica - BON-02 (SPAdes) (version 2) | ecosystem: Environmental > Aquatic > Freshwater > Ice > Glacier...
AATCGAACCTATAATAGAAGTCAGCTGACTCACAACAAAATGGACCATCCCTCTACAATACACTGACTCTAATACAATAAGTATATGCGAGATTCTTTTAAAGGATTAGTTGCATTGGAGATCATCATTGATCTTCCTTTTGGTTTTCCAATAAACAACATTATCTCTCTCTGTATATGTATACTGACTTTTATCCAAAAAAGTCAAAAATCCCTATGGGAACTATCACGGAGAGCTATCACTATGGGAACCCGGATCTTGCCGCAAAGGGTTGCTGTTTTCTTTCTTTCCAATTATTTTCTTCACGCAATGCATAACTTTCCTTCGATCCTTTTGGCATGTCGTGCACACGCACACACATCGTGACAGTGAACAACGGTGCGATCTGCTATGGCGTCTCAACCACGGCGCCGGTGTTTACGAGCACATAAACATCCACACAGACGGCACATGGGAGACCCGCGGTATGATCCGAGTCGCACAGCACGCCGTCACGAATAAGCCTTGTAAGTGCAAGATTTTTGTCAAAAATCTTGGTTATCTGCAATCAATCGTCTGTCTTGTTGGTTGCGGCCTTGTGAGCTGCGACGCCACGTTGGTTGCGGAATTCCTTGATATGAATCACGGCCATCAAGTAGTCGGTGCTAATTCCTGGATTCTTCAATCCACTTGTTGCTCAATTAATATTCTTGTTGCCGGTGTTCTTCAAGCCATGGGTCAGGAAATGTTCGCGTTGGAAGGTGATTTCCATGCGACTCAAGAAGTCTTGCCACTTGAAGCCATAAAGTGTGTCACCAGATTTTTCAGTACTTGGCTGATTCATGCTTTGGTGAATCCAAATCTGCATGTAGACTCGGCCAGGTTGGAAGAGGGTGTCATCGTATTGTGATATGTTGTTCTGTTCAAACGTGCGAATGGATGATTGGGGGGAGCCAGTTTTCCTGCCAATATTTTGGCAAATGCGAGAGATAATGTTGTTTATTGGAAAACCAATGGGAAGATCAATAATGATCTCCAAATGCGTCGTCCTGAGCTTTTCGTGTCGGCTTGTCCCTTTTTTTCACCATCACGTCGCTGTCTCCCAGGTTCATGAACGTTTGACTGATTACAGCTGCTGCAATGGCTTCGGAGCCGCCCGATGTAGATGCGTCCATCAGAAATTTGATTTGCATTGCCCAAGAAACGCGCAACACTGTTTCCCCACGAGCTCTACCAGCAATTCGACCTGTATGAAGATCAAAATGAGAATGCGTAACCAGGCGGCACCGCATACAATACAGAACAACTCTAGATCTATACATATATATACACACATACCTGCGTTTCAGACCATCTGCCGTCGTCCTGTAGGTCCTTGGTGACCCAGGAGTGGTTCAAAATGAACGCTGCTGTGCTAGTTTTGTACTCCTCAATCGTTGCTCGAAGTGGCGCCACAGAGGGAGATGGAGATGTTGCACCAACAATGTGTTTGAGTCTCCCTGGCAGCATCCACCCGGCATTTGAAGCTGCTTTTGTTGTGATGAGCCAACCCTGTATGTTCGTGTGAATTTAAAGGTTTTTGATCATATGTTGTCAAGATCACAACTGACACTCGTGCAAAAGTACACAATAATATACATACAATCAAACACTGACCATCTCAATAGGATCAGCGAGGTCAATGTTCTTAATTTCCGCTTCAAGGGTGTGTCGAATAATCTCTCGCTCCTTGTCAATAAGGGCTCGCAGTTCTTCAAAAGATCATCCCTGTTTGTGTAATGACATATCATTCTCGTTGGAGCGTGGTGATAGACTTGATTACGTTCTAATATATGCATCGGATTCGTTCGTGACAGACATCAACCAACGCACCAGACTGGCAAGGATGTCAACGTCACCTTCGCAATCTCCATACCAATCGAATTTGGCATTGTCATCATCCAGTTTACACGCATACATACTGAGGCCCCCCTGCTCTCGTTCAGCACACGTCTGATTAGTATTCTGTCTGACCACCTGGTTGTAACTCAAGGAGTTCTTGTGAGTCAACTTCTTCCATACCTCAATTGTGGATCAAATTGTGTAGTCGGGTGTTGAAAGTATCAAGTTCATGATTTGTGGATTGAAGCCCTTCGAGCTACTTCAGCGAAGCCTCTGCGCTGTGCTGGTGACGCTTCTTGAGCTCTTCGACCTTCCCCCGCACATGCTGTGTGCTCTGCCGGTGCTGTTCCTTGAGCTCTGTGAGCCCCTCCGCCCCCTTCTTTCGCCCCCTCGCAAACTCCGCGACGAGTGCCCGTGCGCTCAGTCCCAGCGCAGCCTCTGCGCTGTGCTGGTGTCGCTTCTTGAGCTCTTCGAGTTCTCCCCGCGCATGCTGTGTGCTCTGCCGGTGCTGTTCCTTGAGGTTTGTGAGCCCCTCCGCCCCCTTCTCCTGCCCCCCCGCAAACTCTGCGACGAGTGCCCGTGCGCTCTGTCCCAGCGCAGCCTCTGCGCTGTGCTGGTGCCGCTTCTTGAGCTCTTCAAGCTCCCCCCGCGCATGCTGTGTGCTCTGCCTGTGCTGCTCCTTGAGCTCGACGCTGCGAGCGAGGGGAGGACCCTGCGGTGAGGTGCCATGGGGCAAAAGCGCCAGTGTCCGTGGAGCACGGGCGGCTCCTGTCGTCTGCTTGCGCACACTGGCACCGGATGGTGCAGCGGACGCTGCCGCAGAGGAGCAAAACCAGCCATGACGAAGATGCAACAACCGGGAGCGACGCTGCGAGCCGCGGGAGGGCCATGCGGTGGGGCACCACGGGGCAGAAGCGCCAGTGGCTGTGGAGCACAGGCGGCTCCCGTCGTCCGATTGCGCACATTGGCACTCGAGGCCCGATGGCACACCGTCGTGGGCGAGCAGAACCATGTTTCAACCGACTCGATCGCAAGCAGGTGCTCAAAGTCCGAATAACTTTGCAACGCGTTTCCACAGTATGTATCAATCTTCGTTTGAATGTTTGTACGTATGTTCGCATACGTGTGCATTACACAAAGTCTATTATTCCTTGATTATTTTTCGGTGGTGACTCAAAAACTCCATGAAATCTGGATTAGACGCGAATGACCACAGTCTACAGTCACAGCAGTACAGAGATGATATTTTTTTTATTATTGCTCTCGGAGAAATAACGTGGCAGTTGCCATTCTTGAGTGGCCCCCCTCCACCATGGCTTGTATGACAAATTCCATGATTCTCGAAGTTTTCAAGAGTCAGAAAAACCTGTGACGACAATTCGCGAGTTGGATTGCGGCCGACGTCGACGAGGTTAGAAGTGTGTGAAGAAACTGTTCAGAACAGATTTATCTCCAAACTGTCACCCTGCAATACAAACTCCTTGACACAAAACATTCCTTGGAATTTTCACCGTGTTGATTGTGTCATACTCGCATTGCCCAAGGAAAATTGATACACGAAAGGACTATTTGACTGAAGCGATAAAGCATGGTGAAGATACGCACACGAACAAGGGTTGCCATCGTGCGTCACGGGAAGCCCACGAACGAGATCGGATCACGAACGAGATAGCTTAGTCTAGATATAGTTTAGGCTCCTTTTTTTTAGGTTTCAACGGTTCTTTTTAGTACCCTCTTGCTTGAAAACACGAGCGAAGGCGCTGAATCCTTTACGACATTCAGATTGCTTGTATAAACATGCATCTTGTACTGCTCGTCCCTTTGCGTTGACCTCATTCTGGGTCAACGTTCGTGCTGGTTATGAGTGCAACCGAAAACTGACCTCTGATGGTCTCGGTTGAAATCTCTACGCTCCCACACTCAGGGTTTCGAGCTGTGGCTCACCAACGCCTGCTCGACCTACGCAGTTCCGCCCGACGCAGCCTTCTCGGCCTCCGTCACGCCTTTTGCCGCTGTGCTGAGGCCATTGCCAACGAGGCAACAACATTCTGCAAACAGCTCTATATTGCCGCTTGCAATCGCATGTTCAGTAATCCGGCATCTCTGACTGCGGCTGATCAACGCTGCATCGACACAGCCTGGGACCTGGCCGATGCTGCGACGAACGCTGCACGCCGAGCTGCAAAGCGCACTGCCGACAGCCTGCACTTCGACTTGCCGCAAGATCCAAGGCACCAGCGCACAAGGCTTTCTTCTGCCAACATCTCATCAGACGACTATGACGTCTGTTCCCAAGACACCTAAATTCGTTTGGCCTTTCACCAAAGTCGCCGGTGAGTTCAACATGCAGGAGACAAACGCTGCCGCTTACCACCTCCTCGTCAACGAAGGCTCGCATTCGGATGTGTATATCGCGCTTCTAGCAGCAGTAGAAGAATTTTTTGCAGCTACGATGATCTGGCATGCCCAGGGTAATACTGAAACTCCCACTGCAGAGGACATAGATACCTGGACAGAAGGCGTCAAAGTCGAGGGCAACCCCCAGAAAGATGATTATGTAGCAGCAATACTGCCAAATGTTGCCCTGCGCAGGAATCTCGCGCGTGTGCATGCGCAGCTACTTGAAAGCGCCCGACAATTGAAAATTACGTGCGACGACGCAAGAGAGGCTTTCAGCCTTTCTCTTATTATCGAGCTTAATCAAAAACTCACGCTCGGTCTCATAGACTTCTTTGACAAACACGATGTCTTGCACTCTTTCAAACGACATTCCATTGCTCTCATGTCTCTGAAAACTTATGGTTTTCTCGAAGAGGACGACATAGATGGCTCTGGTATTTTCTCGATCAGTTTCTTTGTTCTATACATAGAAGCATGCAAGATTATTACCTCGCAAGTCACCACTGCTGTATCCTACACATGCAACCTATTCAAAGCTCCCGACATGACCATGTCGCTACCCGCTCACGCTGAAGCCACGAGCAAACAAGTGGGGGCACTCCGGAACCTACATGGCCTCAACAACAAGGAGGCATTACTCGATCACATTGAGGCTTCCAAGGTGTGGACATATTTTACGTCTGCCATCGCGTCATCCCACCGCGATGGTGATGTCAAGAAGGTTTTCGAGCAGGCCAATCTCAAGTTGCTTGAACAGATGCAGAAAGAAAATCTTCCTCTGTCTACGGCATTCGTCAACCCCATCATCGCGTCAGTATCCGAAGAGATCACGTCACGCGGCCTTCCCGAGACTTTCAAGGCCATCAAGCCTACATTCAACAAAATTGAACAAGTTCGCCAGCTCCTTGATGACAAGGTCGACTACGGCAAGAACCGCGGCCGCCGAGGATTAGTTGGACGTGGCTTGCGCGGCGGTGGACGTGGGGGAGGACGCAGCGGACGCGATGGTGGTGGACGAGACGGGGGTGAGCGCGACGGCGGCGGTGGACGCACAGGCGCGACAACGCCTAGACTCAAGCCCCCTCGAAACTCTCGCAACAAGATTCCTCTCAACGAGGTAATTTGCATTATCTGCGGCGAGACGGGCCATTGGGCAAAGACTTGCGTAAATGTGCACCCCAAGTTTCAAGAAGCACAGGCTAAGCGCGAGGCGGCATCGGTCGTCAACGCCCGGCAGCTTGTCGACGACCTGCGTCTTCAAGTAAACACAACAAAGCGCTTAGCCAGGCCAACAGCGCTGCAAACAGTGATGCAGACAGTGAAGATGAAAGTAAGGGGGATTGGGAGGAAGCCAATGGAAGTACTGCTGCGGCAGTAAACTGTGACCGCCGTTTCTCGTGTGTCTCTAGTTCTATCTCTCCTTCTTCCACTCCCATTGTTGTCCCTGTTACCACATATCTTTCTGTAGCTCAAATTTCTCAAATGTCAGACATTCCACCTCGTGCCAGTACCAAACAAAATCGAAAGATTGCCCGAAAAGCAAAAATCGCACTCGTGCGCAAACAACAGATTGCATCTTATCTTTCGAGGCAAAGTAGTTCCATTCCCGTGTCACGCGAGTTGCCCACGCAATCACGTGTTCATTTTTGTGTGTCCCATTCAGTTGTCACACATGGACAGTCTCAGTCCACCTCGTGCGGAATCCGTCCTATTTTACGGGGTTCTGATTCCTATCGTTCATCTACTTCACTCGTTTCTGGTTCATCGCGCACATTGTTGCCCATGAACTGGGCTACACGTTGTTTGCATCAATCCTCGGATATTCATCTTATCCCAGTCGGCATACCTCTTGTTCAAACACCTTATGGTTTGGCGGTTCAGTCCCCAGCCCGCGGTAATTCCATTGCCTATCTACGAAAAGGAGACTTGATAGTTCAGCAACCAGACTCACTTTGAATTGACTATTCATTTGAGGATTGGATTGCACCTACAGGTGCAGGCGCCAATCTTTGGAGTTTTGACTCGGAGAATTCAAGTACAGCATTACTCGGAGCAGTTATGAACACTGGAGCCCAGCGTGGTGCTACAGGCGCACGCACCGAAATTCTGCAGAAAACTGGACACACTCTGACTATGCAGCCAGCAGTTGGCCCATCTAAACGAATGACCGGTATCTTGATGGACACCGAAACAGTTGATCAACATGGTATACCATATGTTCTCGTTATCCCTCATGTCTCGGTGTTCGACCCCGGGATGTCCGACAGTCTTGTCTCTGCAGGACGGCTAATGGAAGCTGACTACGGAGTCATCTTTCGAATCCCATCAAATGCAGACAGTGATGGCTTTCCATCCGCACAATTTCCGCTGTATGGAGGCAGTGTAACAACTCCTGACGGCTCCACCGTCATTGTAATGGAATATGTCAACCATACTGGGCGTTTGCCCAAAGTGGGCTCTCCCGTACTCTGAATGCTTTTGCCGCCGAAATCTTTGTCTTCTTCGCTTATATCTGCCGAAGACCTCTCTGACATTGTCATCACGTCTAATATCCCAACATGCAACAGTTTCTTGTCTCTTCCAGAAGATGTCGACTCTGGTACTGAGGCATACGTGCCCACTTTTCTCTCGAACAAACGTGTTGAAGAACGCCTACAACAACGCTTCGAAAATATGTGTCGACTCCGCAAAGAAGCAGTCACTCTTCATCGAGCACACGGGCATCCCAATAATTGGACATTACTCTTGAATCTCGAAGCACACGGTATTCCTCACAAATGTTTGAAGGGCTATATCTTAGCTGTGTCTTGTGATGCTTGCCGTGCAGCAATTGGTAAACGCGACAACAAAACGTCTGCAGTCACGGTCACGAAAAGACAGAATATTGCAGAACAGAAGAAAATTGCCAGAGCTCAGCGCAAACTCTCTGCTCAAAAGAAATCTGATCAGATTCCTGTCACCACTTTTAGACAGTTCTGACGAGCTCAAAATCAGTCCAATTACAGACGTTATAGATCCATCAACCACTATCACGGAATCCCTGGCAAACCTCCATAGATTCACTGCCCTTACTGCTGAGTTTGACTATTCAACTCTGAAGCCCTCTGCTCCTGCCTACTCGGTTGAGTCTAACACTTTCGCCCAACTGGGTAGCGAAAGCCTTCGTTACCAATCACATTTTGCTGAAACAACTGCCTTCCGCAACCTCCAGCAACACTCTAGCACGCCTGTTTCGGTCTCTCATGACCATCACAACGACGTGCATTCTCCATGACTGATCTTCGAATGGATTGGGCCGACGCCTGTAGCCTTGGCCGCCTAAACTCTTTGAATCGATATTTTTTGCTGATCCTTGATAAAGGCACCGAACACTAGGCTACGTATCCAAGCAAGTCACGGGGTCGTGGGACTCCTGTAGAGTTACTTAAGCAATATGTTCTCACGACAGGACGAAAACCACGATACCTCCGTGTCGACAACGCTAAAGAATTCACTTCACAAGAGATGGCTGATTACTGTAAGGACAATAACATCATCCTACAACCCGTCGTCGTGTCGACACATGAAACGAGGCGAACTTTAAAGTTCGCCTCTTACAGTGTCGACACATGAAACGGAAAAACGCTGATGGTGTCGGGGATTACGATGATGCTTTCAGCCCCGTACCCGCTGCTAGCGGTTTTCGGACCATCCTCAGCTTGGCTACACAGTTAAATATGTTCACAGACCATGTCGACATCTCTCAGGCATTTGTACAAGGCGAACTTTTACCAGGTGACGGACACAATGGCAATGTATACATATCTGCCCCACCTGGCTATGAGGAAGATCCTCTCAACGTGTATCTCCTTTTAAAACCCTTATATGGAATGCCATCAGCAGCTCGTGCATGGCAGATTAGCATGAGCGCTTTCCTTCAACGCGAAGGGTACGAAACGGTTGGATTCGAAAGGAGTATGTGGAAAGTCACAATTGATGGCCATCACATCCTCCTTGGCGCACACATTGACGATTTTGTCTTAGCATGTACTAATCGACAGGTCCTCGACACTTTTTGTAAGCGTTTACTCGATACATTTGATGGAACCTATGAGGGTCCAATCGAACACTACCTTGGATGCGAAATTGCCCGTGACTTGGTTGCAGGTACTACACAACTTTCTCAACCTTATTACGCTGAAGAAGTTTGGCGTACTTTTGGATTCTGGGAAAACCTTCCACGCGTCACACCAATGAAACCAAACACCTGACTCTTACCCTTCCCCCAAACCCGATTTCCACTAACGTTATCGCGGTATTGTAGGTAGCCTAGGTTATCTTGTCACCATGACACGCCCAGACTTGGCTTGGTCTTATTCTGAGTTGAGTAAATACGTTCAATCCCCTGGAAAGTCACACATGGAAGCAGCTGAACATGTCCTACGTTACCTGCGGGCAACTTGGAACGAAACCATCACTTACACCCGCGGAAGTCGCCGTGTAAATGAATTGTGGGGTTGGGTTGATGCTGATTGGGCTGGCGACACTGACACCCGTCGATCTCACACGGGCTACATTTTAATGATGAATGGTGGCCCCATTTCTTGGAAGAGTCGCCTACAAGATAATGTTTCTCTTTCGACCTCCGAGGCTGAATTTGTAGCAGCCAGCCAGGCAGCCCAGGAAGTGGTGTATCTGCGCGAAACACTCCGCGATTTTGGATACTCGCAATCTACCGCCACTGACATCTTTGAAGACAAGTTGGCCTGTATCGCTATGAGCGAAAATCCTGTACGCCGCAAGTTCTCCCGACACATTGATATCCGTCGATATTTTGTTTGTGAATTAGTCAAAGCCAATATTGTTAAACTTATCCCCCTTCGCACACACAAAATGGTGGCTGATGCCCTGACAAAAAGTATGCCCTCGCCAGCTTTTATTGCACGTCGCAAAGTTATGCTAGGACAAGTCCCCCTTTCTTTGAAATTTTCAGGAGGCTGTCTCACCTACATGTCTACATAATAATGTAGTACATCAATTTTTTGGGGGGGGTGATTTTTTTTGGGTTGCTCAATGTCGATACCTCCACATTATGCATGGGGGAGAGCGTTAAAGCATGGTGAAGACAAGCCCACGAACAAGGGTTGCCGTCGTGCGTCACGGGAAGCCCACGAACGAGATCGGATCACGAACGAGATAGCTTAGTCTAGATATAGTTTAGGCTCCTTTTTCCAGGTTTCAACGGTTCTTTTTAGTACCCTCTTGCTTGAAAACACGAGCGAAGGCGCTGAATCCTTTACGACATTCAGATTGCTTGTATAAACATGCATCTTGTACTGCTCGTCCCTTTGCGTTGACTTCATTCTGGGTCAACGTTCTTGCTACTGACATTTTAAAGAAATTCACTGTATACATGAGCTCTTAACGGAAATTACCACGGCGATGACTTTTGAGCAAGTCACTCTATACAATGGCTCTTTATGGAAATTACTATTAAAATGAGATCTGAGAAAATCACACTATACAATAGCTCTTTACGGAAATTATCACAGCGATGACTGTTGAAAATCCATCTTCGAACATTTCCGAATTGCTCCAAGATTTCGGGGGTATTTTTCAGGTGTACCTTACTGTATGACCTCTTCAAAACGAAATAAAAGACATCTTCAGTCCGAAACGTGAGGACCGACTTTCTGACCCTTTTTTGGATTTGGTACAAAATCCGTATTTGGTTCGTTGTTCGCACTTGTTTCGGCGGTGGACTTTCTGTAAAGTTCCCGCAGACTCGGAAGTGCCAGAAGTTCGCCGGGTGTTAAGGGTGCACTATATAGTGTTATCAATCTCTGATTGCCTCGAAATCTGGCTCATCCCCTCCAGAACGATCAGGTCTGGACAATATTGCAACTCAACCATGGGTGGTCTGACGCAACCTACACTCCCCATACCACCTCTCCTGGCACATTGTCTTGTCTTTTGATCGTGACAAGTGGAAGTAAAGCACTAGAAGTGGTGATACGGGGGTAGGTTGCACCAGACCATGGTTGAGTCGCAAGAATTGTCTGGACCTTGTCGTTCCGGAGGGGAAGAGCCTCGGAGCAAAACGTTTTTGATTCTTAGTACCAACAGAAACCATAAATCCCCAGATCTTCTTTTCTAAAATCGCTTCAAGCATACGCGCTCACACGCAAATACAAAAACGCGCGCACACACGCACACAAATGCACTCACATACTCTCAAATACACTGACTACCCACACACACACGCACTGAATTTTACACACATCCGGAGTGTACACAATGAGTCATGTCGCACGTATGCATGAGACGAGACATCATGTGTCATATCACATACTGTCCTGCGCACTCGTCGCTGATCAGCACACTGCAATACACTGCAACACATTGCAAAACACTGCAACACGCTGCAACACACTGTGACACCCAGCGACAAACTGCAACACGCATGTCCTGCGCGCTCGTCGCTGATGAATGGCGCAGACTTGTGCGTGTTTTCCGGGAGGGGTGGAATAGAGGGGCAAGGAAGAGGGAAGAGAAATGTGGCAGAACAGATGGGAAAGTGATGGAGACTCCCAATTCTTGATTTCATTTTTATTTTGAGCGCAGTGACGCCTGTAGGAGCACAGCCTGGTGTGTGTGTGTGTGTGTGTTTGTATGTGTGTGTTTGTATGTGTGTGTTTGTGTGCGTGTGTTTGTGGTGTGTGAGTGTGAGAGAGCGTGTGAAATTAGTGATCTGTCACACGTGGATCAGTCGTGTCACAGTTCCTGTCACATGTGGATAAGTCATGTTACACTTATGGGGTGGCTACGATTAGTAGGCTCCCTAAAATTACAGGTCTCTTTTGCAGAATATAGTCTCTTTTATAGGGCTCGTTTGCAAAAGAGACCTGTAATTTTAAGGAGCCTACTAGTCGTAGCCACCCCATACTTGGATATCAGAGCAGGCAGATATATGCATTCAACATGTTACTACACATGTTACTACACATTCGAACCATTTTCCAGTGACGCAAACACTCCTGTAATCTCTCGCTCTCTCTGCTTTGAACTGCTCTACAAGTGAACAGAAGAAACAGATGGAAAAACAGATCCTGTTTTGATCCGAAGATAAAAGGGTTGCACTTGCCTTTTCACGATATTTTCTGTTATTGGACTTTACAACAGTGCAGAATGCTCTCACTCGCTTGCGTCCTCCCTTCCACGCTCGCTTACTCCATCACTCCCTCTCTCTTCCCTTCCCTCCCTTCCTCGCTCACTTGATCCTCGCTCTCTGGCTCCTCGCTTCCTCGCTTCCTCGCTTCCTCGCTCCCTCGCTCCCTCGCTCCCTCGCACCTTCGCTCCTTCGCTCCCTCGCTGAAACTCT
>Ga0209491_10009834_pt1 | contig 11617 bp, 15 predicted proteins | sample BON02_FD_187213 | JGI IMG/M metagenome (GOLD analysis project Ga0209491, IMG submission 187213) | Freshwater microbial communities from Lake Bonney liftoff mats and glacier meltwater in Antarctica - BON-02 (SPAdes) (version 2) | ecosystem: Environmental > Aquatic > Freshwater > Ice > Glacier...
CTGCTCGGGTGAGAGATCATCAATCTCATTGAGCCAGGTTAAATACGCCTGATGGTCCATCCAAGCCCCCTTTGTTCTGCTAACGTTCTATCATGGGAGCGGATGCATAGCTAATGCGAATTGAGCCAACCAAATAGGCTTCGAACCGGGGAAGGCCTCTCTTCGTTGGAGAAGTAATGAGGCTAGCTGAGGTTATCTTGAACCGAGCGCCACCAATCGCATGAGGCCGCTTTCTGCTGATGCCAATTGTCAAACACCGCGCGCCACTATACCCCGTTCTCCAGACCGAAGCGGAGCAAGTGCTATGCGACCCTTGTCTGGCAGTATTCTGAGCATTTGTAGCGTGATTGTACTCAGTACTGCTGCCATGGCGCACCCACACGTCTTCGTAGATGGAGGCGTGGACTTCATCATGTCCGATGACAGCACCCTTGAGGCTTTGTTAGTAACTTGGGTTTATGACGAGTTCGAGACGCTTTACGATCTGTCGTCCCGAGGTATCGACCTGCCCGCAGACGGTATCCTCACGGATGCTGACCGGGACACGATCCGGGCGGCGTATAGCGTCTGGCCGGATGATTTCGATGGTTCAGCACATCTGACGATCAATGGCGAGAAGATCGATATGGCGTGGCCAAGCGATCTTGACGTCGATCTGATCGACGGCCGGTTACAACTGGTATTTCGCCGCAAGCTGCCAGTCCCAATCGATCTGGTCGAAACTGCGTTCTATGAATCAACGTATTTCTTCGCCTTCCAGATCACCAACCCGCCGACGTTCATCGGAAGCGGCGTGTGCGATGCCCTCGTGATCCCCTACACAGCCGATGCCCAATCTGCTGAGGCTCAGCAAAACCTTGCGATGCTGGGTCGCGAAGAAACGCCCGGCACTGCAAATGTCGGAAAGTTGTTTGCAGACCGGATCAACGTCACATGCGGATAGCTATCGCCATTCTCGCGCTACTGGTCGGGCTCTGGATTATCTGGTCAGGTCTGCCGACGTTTCCAGAAATCGTGAATTGGGCCGCAATGCAACAACGGGCCTTCCAAATTGACATGGCGCGCGCAGTTCGTGCCATTCAGGTGGGTGAGGCGGGCAGTTGGCTTGCCCTGATGGCGGCTGCAGGGGCTTATGGCATCGTTCACGCCGCCGGTCCCGGTCATGGCAAATATCTGATCGGCGGCATGGGTTTTGCATCGTCCGTCAGTGCGGCAAGGATGTTGTCGCTGGCAATCGTCTCGAGTCTGGCGCAGGCCGTGTGGGCGGTCGTACTGGTTTATGGTGGGTTTTGGTTGTTTCAGTTGTCGGCGGCGCGGATGACCTCACTGGCTGAAGACTGGCTTGCTCCAGCCAGCTATCTTGCGATTGGCGCAATAGGAGCTGTTCTAGCTGTCCGCGGGGCACGGATACTGTGGCACCGGGTAGTGCCGCGGCCGCGCAACCTCTGGCTTGGTGTCCGGAATGATCCTGGCTGCTGCGAACATCATACCGTCAGTCCCGCGCAGATCGCGGCTCTGACAACACGACGCGACGCAATAGCACTCGTGACGAGTATCGCGATGCGGCCCTGCACGGGCGCAATATTCCTGTTGGCCATCGCCTGGCAGCTGGATATTCGGCTCGCAGGGTTCTTCGCCGTCCTGACGATGGGGCTTGGAACAGCGATTTTGACATCGGCGGTCGCCCTGTCCACTGTGACGATGCGCAGATTTACGTTGTTTTCCACCGGACGGTTCGGTGTTGCGACGCTTGTCCTGCCCGTCATTCAGATACTCGCGGGTGCAGCCATCCTGTCGATCAGCCTCAGCTTTCTGATGCGCGCCTTGGCTTAACGCTGTTTTTTGCGGCTGAATTTTCCAATCCGTCCTACGAATGCGCCCCCTTGCCGAACCATCCGCCCTCGCATAGGAAGCGTTACGTTATAACATAACACTGGTCATTATACTTATGTCAGCCGCTGTCACCCACGCCGCCATCCCATTATGTCCCGCCGGGATGATTCGATGAGTCGGCGGAACTGCAAAACGTCTTTGAAGCGCCGCAATCGCAGCCACCCCATGCGCAGCTATGATGCACTGCCCCCGGATCTGCGACAGTGGCTTGCCGCAGCAATCCTGCCGTGGAGCGCGGCTTCGGTTCAGAAAGTGTGGCAGCGCGCCCTGAGGGCGTCCCGCGGCAATCGCGCAGCCGCGCTTGTCAGACTATCGGATGTCGAACGGCGACTGCTGGAGCGCGATGTGGCCCACGTCTGGAGCGGATCGCATCCGTATCTGTCCGCCAGTCGCGATCCAGCCTCGACCTGAAGGAGACGGCGTTATGCCCATCATCCCCTTTTCTGATCCCCGGGTTCCGGTGACACTGCTGACCGGGTTTCTGGGGAGCGGCAAGACGACGCTGCTGAATCATCTGCTGCGCAGTTCCGAAGCGGGGAAGGTGGCAGTCATTATCAATGAGTTCGGGGATATCGGCCCATGACCTGATCGAATCCGCGACCGAAGAGATGGTTCTGATGGAATCGGGTTGCCTGTGCTGTTCGATCCGCGGCGATCTGGTCAGGACGATGTCCGATCTGGCGCGGCGGCGTGCGGATGGCTTGATCGCCTTCGACCGCGTCGTGATCGAAACGACGGGATTGGCCGATCCTGCACCCATCCAGCAAACGCTGATCGTCTATCCTGCGCTGACCTCGCAGTTCCTTCTTGACGGAGTCATCACGCTGGTCGACGCGGCTACGGGCATGGGCACCCTCGACCGCCAGTTCGAAGCGGTGAGTCAGATCGCAGTGGCTGACCGCATTGTGATGACCAAGGTCGATCTTGTCGATCCCGTCGCCCTCGTTGCCATCTTGGACCGGGTCCAAGGAATCAATCCGACCGCGCAGATCATCACGACAGCCCAAGCCAGCGCAGATCCCGCCACCCTGTTCAACATCGGGGCTTTGCGCAGCGACACTCCGGTTGTGCAGGCATTGACATGGACCGGCGTGGTCCCCCCTGCGCCTGCGCCCACTTCCCCTGCACCCGCTCTGCCTGCACCCGCTCTGCCTGCACGTTTATCCAGCCTATTTGCACCGCGCCGTGGCGGATTGAACAGACTGCATGACCTGGCAAACGCTCCCGCAATTCAGGGCCTGAGCCACGACAGCCGGATCACCAGCCTGTCCGCTGTCATCGATGACCCAATTGATGCCGATGACTTCGGGAGCTGGATCGATACGCTGATGTGGTTGCGGGGGGCCGACATCCTGCGCTTTAAGGCGATTATCCACACGACCGATAGCCCGCACCCTTTTGCTGTTCATGGCGTGCAGCATATCTTTCATCCGCCCGTTCCGCTTCCTCATTGGCCAACCGAAGACCGGGTCAGTCGCTTTGTCCTGATCGGCAGAGATCTGCGGCGCGACGTGCTGGAAGACAGTCTGACCTTTCTGCGGGCCAGGCTTGGCAAGGACCGCCGTCCCGCCCCCGCCACAGAGAAGTCACTTTAGCCTCGCGCAGCCCCCGCACCCCCGACTAGCTTACGCGGGACACGGAGCAGATTGTAGACTAAGATCCGCCCCCAGACGCTGATACCGCGATCATCATGGCCAACAATAACGCGATAATATTGAGGCGATACGGTCCGCACGGCCACCGCTCTCAGAATATGCTGCGTCGACCCCGAACGACTGAGCCCCCTTCATCCGCGCATCGCACCGGCAACGGTCTATCGCGCTTTCAGCTTTCTGGTGGAGAATGGCCTGGTTCAGCGTATCGAGGCGTTGAATGCCTGCGCGGCGTCCGACGCCCACGAAGCCGGTTCGGTCCTGTTCGCGATCTGTGACGATTACGGTCGTGTCAATCAGCATGTTGCATTGCTGCAATCCACGCTTGGTGACATGGCTGTGGCGCGACCGGAGGCGGATTTCATAGCTGGCGGGACCAATTTGAATGTGTTCTCCAATTTCGACATGTTCCGCATGCTGTCGCAAAACCTTCGGTGATCTGGGGGTTGCTGCCTCCAAGGTGCAAGCCGGAAACCTGATCGCCAATGACGATAGCCTGACAGTTGCTTTGCAAATCCACTCGGTCGAGGCACGCCATGCGGAAATCGTTCGCAGGGTCGGCGGAATGAGCGTGTAGGATCCGCATTTGACGAACCGATGTCCGAAGAGGACGTCCTGGTCGCCGCAATGCCGTTTCTGGTGGCCTGATCTGCTAAGGGTTTCTTCGTCCTGCGAGATCCAAGAAAGACCCTCCACGCGTCGGAGGGGGCTCTTTACTTTCTGCCTGTCGATCAAGCTGCCGTTCAGGCAGATTGCTGGAATGGTCGCCGGTCTGCTGCGCATGGCTGGGCTCGCCCGTCCCGAACTATTCGTCACTGTGCCAATCACGGAAGCGTCGACCGTGGACCTTGCTCAGAGGGGCCTCATCGTCGTTGTCTGCGAAGGCACCGGAAAATGTGCCATTTGGCGTAGCGAGCGGTCCGATGAGGAGGACTTTTCCCATTGGAACGCAGGCAAGAAGGCGGATACCGGGCACGCCCGACTTGTCACTATGAGTGTTATGGTATAACATAACACTTGATCAACTTAGAGGCTTCATTCGCAATGTCACGCACGTCGCACCCATTCGGTTCCTTAAAACAAGAGTCCAACAATGACCGGATGGTGTTGGAAGTGGTCCGCGCTGCCAATGGAGCGCTGTCAGCCTATGACATTTTGGAACGACTGCGCCCGTCGCACCCCCGGATAGCACCGCCGACGATCTACCGCGCGCTGGAGTATCTGATCCGCGACGGCCGTGTGCGGCGGATAGAATCGCTGAACGCCTATCTGTCGGCGGATCAGGACAGCTTCGGCCATTCTGTCGTCTTTGCAATTTGCGACGATTGCGGGCGGGTGCAGGAACGCCATGCCGATGACGCCGTGGGCAGCCTGACATTGGCCCTGTCGGTCGAAGGCTTCGTTCCGACCCGCCCAGTCATCGAAATGCATGGCCGCTGTGGCGACTGCGACGGGATGCAGGCGGCGGGAGCCAAGGCATGAGCGGGTTCAGTCTGATCCTGTCGGGGCTTGGCATGCGGCTGGCTGGGGCGACTGCAGTGTCGGGGCTATTGTGGCTGGCCCTTTGGGTCGTGGTGGCCTGACCCATGCCCGCGATTACCCTAACAGACCTTACTCTTGGCTATGACCGCCACCCGGCGGTACATCACCTGGATGCAACCATCGCGTCCGGCAGCCTGACCGCCGTTGTCGGGCCCAATGGCGCGGGAAAATCCACCCTGCTGAAAGGGATCGTGGGCGCGCTGACGCCGCTGGAAGGGTTGATCACCCATGCCCGCGACCGCATCGCCTATCTGCCGCAACAGGCCGAAATCGACCGCAGCTTTCCGCTACCGGTGCGCGATCTGGTGGCGATGGGGCTTTGGGCCGAAATCGGTGCCTTTGGCCGTTTGCGCCCCGCCCATATCGACAGGATCGCCGCGGCCCTGTCTGCCGTGGGCCTGACGGGGTTCGAGCGGCGCAGCATCGCGGCCCTGTCCGGCGGGCAGATGCAGCGGGTGCTGTTTGCGCGGCTGTTGCTACAAGAAGCGCAAGTAATCCTGTTGGACGAGCCGTTCACCGCCATCGACACCAAGACCGCCGCCGACCTGATGCAGATCGTCCACCGCTGGCATGATGACGGGCGCACGGTGGTGGCTGTGTTGCACGATCTGGATGCGGTGCGTGCGCACTTTCCCGACACGCTGGTGATCGCGCGCGAACTCGTGGCGCATGGTCCGACAGCACAGGTGTTAACGGCGGAAAACCTGTTCCGCGCCCGTCAGATGTGTGAGGGCTTTGACGACGATGCTGCCGTCTGCCTGCCCGAAAGCCGGGGTGCTGCATGATCGACGCCCTGATCGCCCCATTCTTCGATTTTGCTTTCATGCGCCGCGCGCTTCTGGGCTGCATCGCGATCTCCATTGGGGCCACCCCGGTCGGCGTGTTCCTGATGTTGCGCCGGATGAGCCTGACCGGTGATGCCATGGCACACGCGATCCTGCCCGGTGCGGCAGTGGGGTTTCTCATCTCGGGCCTGTCGCTGGGCGCGATGACCATCGGCGGCCTGGTCGCGGGCATGGCGGTGGCGTTACTGTCAGGGTTTGTGACCCGTGTCACAGCATTGAAGGAGGACGCCAGCATGGCGGCCTTCTACCTTATCAGCCTTGCCGCGGGGGTGATGATCGTGTCGACCCAAGGCAGCAACGTGGACCTGCTGCATGTGCTGTTCGGCACGGTGCTGGCATTGAACAATGATGCGCTGATCCTTTTGTGCGCCATCACCACGGTCACATGGTTCACCCTTGCAGTGCTGTTTCGCCCGCTGATCCTAGAATGTGCCGACCCACAGTTCCTGCGCTCGGTCTCGCGCCTGTCGGCAATCACCCATTTTGCCTTTCTGGCGCTGGTCGTGCTGAACCTCGTCGCCGGGTTTCAGGCACTTGGCACACTGATGTCGGTGGGTCTGATGCTTTTGCCCGCCGCCGCCGCGCGGTTTTGGGCGCAGGGCATCGGTGCGATGATCGGCGTGTCAATCGTCGTGGCGATGGCGTCCAGCGCGGCGGGCCTGCTGCTGTCCTACCATTACTCCCTCCCCTCCGGCCCGGCCATCATCCTCGTGGCTGGAGCGATCTACGCCGTCTCAGTCGTCTTTGGACGGCAGGGTAGCCTCATCGCGCGCTATCTGCCGCGCCCTCATCTCGTTTCCTGAAAGGAACTCCCATGAACCGTCGTATTTTCCTCGCTACCACCGTCTCCGCATTTGCCTTGCTGCCGCTGGCCGCCTTTGCACAAGAGAAGATGCCGGTCGTCGCCAGCTTCTCGATCCTCGGCGATATGGTTGCCAATGTAGGCGGCGACAGGGTGGAAGTGACCACCATCGTCGGTCCCGATGGCGATGCGCATGTTTATTCCCCCACCCCAGCCGATGCGCAGGCAGTTGCGAGCGCGCAGGTTGTCTTTGTCAACGGCCTTGCGTTCGAGGGGTGGCTCGACCGGCTAATCGAGGCTTCGGAATATGAAGGTCCGGTGATCGTCACGACCGAGGGCGTCGATCTGCTGGAAATGGCCGAGGAAGGCCACGACGAAGAAGGCGAGGAACACGCCGAGGGTGAAGCGGAGGCCGAGGGCGAAGAGCATGGCGGCGCTGATCCACACGCCTGGCAAAGTCTTGCCAATGCGCGTGTCTATGTGACCAACATCGAGGCCGGGCTTGCCGCAGCCGATCCCGATGGCACTGCGACATATGCCGAAAATGCCGCCGCCTATCTGGCAGAAATCGACCAGACCGAGTCAGACCTGATCGCCGCCATCGCGACCCTGCCGGACAACGGCCGCACCGTCGTCACCTCGCACGATGCCTTCGGCTACTTCGCCGGCGCCTATGGCCTTACCTTCCTCGCCCCCGAAGGCATGAGCACCGAGGCCGAGGCATCCGCCGCCGATGTCGCGGCGCTGATCACCCAGATCAGGGCCGACGGGGTATCGGCGGTGTTTTTGGAGAACATTACTGACAGCCGCCTTGTCGAACAGATCGCATCCGAGACCGATGCCAAGCTGGGCGGCACGCTGTATTCCGACGCACTGTCCGGTCCGGACGCCCCCGCCGCCACTTATCTGGACATGATGCGCCACAACGCGGTCGCACTGACAACGGCATTGGGAGAATGACCATGCAGGACCAAATCCCCGTCACCGTCCTCACCGGCTTTCTGGGTGCGGGCAAGACCACGCTCCTGAACCGCATCCTGACCGAAAACCACGGCCGCAAGTTTGCTGTCATCATCAACGAGTTTGGTGAGACCGGGATCGACAACGATCTGGTGACACAAGCAGATGAGGAGGTGTTCGAGATGAACAACGGCTGCATCTGCTGCACCGTGCGCGGCGATCTGATCCGCATCATCGGCGGGCTGATGAAACGCAAGGGGCTGGACGGCATCCTGATTGAAACCACCGGCCTTGCTGATCCCGCCCCGGTAGCGCAAACGTTTTACGTCGACGCAGATGTGGCCGCCCGTACCCGGCTGGACGCGATCCTGACGGTGGCTGATGCGGTGAACCTGTCCACACATCTGGACGAGGCCCACGAGGCCGCCGAACAGATCGCTTTTGCCGATATCGTGCTGTTGAACAAAACCGATCTGGTTGACGCCAAAGCGCTGATGGCAGTGGAGGCGCGGTTGCGCGCGATCAATCCGACGGCGCGGATCATCCGCACGACGCGCTGCGATGTCGATCTGGATCAGGTGCTGGGCCTGAAGGCGTTCGAGCTGGAGCGTGTATTGGAGATCGAGCCCGATTTCCTGACTGAAGATCACGCTCACGAACACGATGACGAGGTCACCAGTATCTCTCTGCACTCCGAAGTGCCGATGGACCCCGACGCGTTCCAGATGTGGTTCGGCCGCCTCTTGCGCGAAAAAGGGCAGGATCTGCTGCGCTCCAAAGGGATTATTGACATGGCGGGCGAGGAGCAGCGCTATGTCATTCAAGGCGTGCATATGCTGATGGATGGCAATCTGCTGGGACCGTGGCCTGCGGGCAAGAAGCGCGAGACCAAACTCGTGTTCATCGGCCGGAACCTTGACAGTATGGGCCTGCGCGAAGGATTCGAGGCATGCAAAGCGGCGTGACTATCCTCGACCCGGCTACCCAGCTGGCTGAGCCGACCGCCATCGAAAATGCCGGCCGCTATTTTGTATGCGACGCGGTGCCGACCGGCGTGATCGCGGCGGGCGATACCGTTTTTGCGGGTTTTGGCGACGGGCAGATTAGGATCTTCCGCCCCAATCTGCCGATGCAGGAGGTGTCCGTCCACCATGGTGCGGTGCTGTGCCTTGCCCGACACGGCACGGGGGTGTTGACCGGGGGTGATGACGGGCGGGTTTTTCGGCTGGACGCCCATGGCGGCGTGACGGAGCTTGCCAGTCATGGCAGTCGCTGGGTGGATTGCGTGGCTTCGGCTAAGAATGGCACTTGGGCAGCCTCAACCGGCAAGACCGCCCATGTCCACGACGCCGAAGGCCGAGTTCATGCGCTGGATCATCCCAGCACCGTTGGCGGCATGGCGTTTGATCGCAAGGGCGCGCGTCTGGCCGTAGCGCATTACGGCGGCGTCACGGTCTGGACACGCGGGCGGCGCAACTGGAAGGCATCCGTGCTGAAATGGGCGGGCAGTCATGGCGCGGTGACATGGAGTCCGGACAACCGCTTTCTCGTCACCAGCATGCAGGAGAACGCCCTCCACGGCTGGCGGTTGCGCGACAAGGCCGACATGCGGATGTCGGGCTATCCGACGAAGGTCAAGTCGATGGCTTGGGTTGGCCAACTGCCCTTTATGGCGACCAGTGGGGCGCAGGAGGCTATCTGCTGGCCCTTCGATGGGGCCAACGGCCCGATGGGAAAAGCGCCGCTGACACTGTGCGATGACGGCGGCGCACTGGTGACTGCGGTCACAGCACTGCCGGATCACGATGCGCTACTGACGGGTTTCGACAACGGTGTCGTCCTTTACAGCGAACTCGGCCCGCTTGCGCAGCCAAGGTGTGTCAAGCGCGCCAGTGGGGTCGCGATCAGCCACCTGATCGTGACGCCGGCGGGCTGGATGTTGGCAGCAGCCGAAGACGGGGTGATCCTTTGGGCCCCTTTCACAGGCCTCTGAATTAGTCGACGCCCGGGAACGTTGTTCTGCCTAAAGGGTGATTGCTCGACGCCGACATGCAACGCCGCGCCCAGATCGGCCTGAACAAGGGAGAGGCACATCACGCGCTTAAGAACTCCCTGCGTATCGGACGCAAGGCGAAATCCGTGACCGAACAAGGGGTAGATTCCGGTAGGGGGCAGGATCGTATCACAAGGGCGACCGGCATCAGATGATATGATAAACGGCCCACTAGTGCCCACCGACGACAAACAGAAGGGCCACTGGCGGGGCGCTGATGGCTTTCGAGAGGGATTTCCGTACAGATGCGTCACTACGCATGATCCTGCCGCCACGTTGTCCCAGTTTATCAAGCGTCTGTTTGCGACAGGTTTAGTATTATGAAAAACAAAGACTTACGCGGCAAAAAATCCAATTGGTTCAACTGGTAAGCCACCACCCGAGATTTCTTGTGATACGATCCTGCCCCCTACCGGAATCTACCCCAAGTGCGTGGCCCTATCGCTCAACAGCAGTAAAGTCCGCACAGCGGATCATACTGCCGTTCAACAAGCGGTGGTTTTTGGAAGGTCTTGCAAGTTTTATTTCAGGAAAGGTAGCCTATCGGCTATCTTTTATTGACAGAAGAAATAGGCCCCGTTAGATAGCCTTATGGCTAACAAACTTGATGGTTTTTTTTCTGCTCTTTCTGATCCGACACGGCGTGCTGTGATCACCCGCCTGACGACCGGTCCCGCGCCAGTCTCGGAACTGCATGAGCCTCACGATATGGCTCTGTCATCGTTTCTGAAGCACCTTAGAAAGCTCGAATCCGCTGGGATGATCCGGTCCGAGAAGATCGGTCGTGTCCGTATGATCCATATTGAAGCAATCCCGATTGCCGAAACCGAAGAATGGCTGAAACAGCAGCGGTGCTTCTGGGAGGGCCGCCTTGAACGTTTAACTGCTCTTGCCGAGCATACCGATACAGGGGAATCGCGTTTGGGTCTGCCTCGTCACGTAGAGGTCGAAAATCATCGAAACCTGGCCACGAACGTAGCGAGAAAGCCCAGAAGTTCACGCTCCGTTCGCCCTCTTCACGCTCAAATTTCCAAAACGCGATAGCCCTGCATACCGATAAGGAAATTATTGATGGCTGACTTTGAAACGCTGACTTTAGAACGCGACATTGCGTGTGCTCCTGAACGTCTTTTCCACGTTATGACAAATCGTGATCTGCGCCAGAAGTGGAGCGCACCAAATGACGAGAGCGTTGTCATTATCGACCAGTATGATTGTCGTCCCGGAGGACGCGAGGAAACCCGGCGTGGCCCAAAAGAAGCACCTGAGTTCAATACTACAGGCCTTTTTCACGTTGTTACAGCCGATTTTTTATCCTTCACGGAGACGCTGGTGGTTGATGGTCGAATGATGTCAATCTCACTTTGCAGCCATGAAATTTCGAAGCGCGACAAAGGCACCGCCCTGCGCGTCACTCTGCAAATCACCAGTCTTGTCGGGACGGATCTCTTCAAGGACTATCAGAATGGTTGGTCCGCTTCCCTCGACAACCTGTCGGCGCTGGCTTCCAGCCCCGATCAGTCTTAATAGGCCTCCTCGCGAAGCAGGCCATGTGAAGGGTTCCACAAACCCTCGTTTTTGGAACAGGCGCGAACAGCCTTGATTGACGCTGCCACAAACCCTGTTCAAAAATTTGGCGGGTTTTGAACGTTTAGGGTGTTCGCAAAACGTGCCAGACTGTGTGGAAACGCGCTTTCCAATGGCGCAGAATATAAACCCAAAGGTACCATTCGGATTTTGGCCCGCGGATTCAACTCGCCAGTGCAACTTTACCCACGGTATGATGCGTGAGGCAGCGATGCCCAAGTGCTTCTCACCGTCGAAAGTAAAGGAACACGAATGCGAGCCTATCACCGCCTCACTGAAGGTG
>Ga0209491_10009835_pt1 | contig 11617 bp, 9 predicted proteins | sample BON02_FD_187213 | JGI IMG/M metagenome (GOLD analysis project Ga0209491, IMG submission 187213) | Freshwater microbial communities from Lake Bonney liftoff mats and glacier meltwater in Antarctica - BON-02 (SPAdes) (version 2) | ecosystem: Environmental > Aquatic > Freshwater > Ice > Glacier...
CCTTGCCGTGCGGACGGTGCAGCCGGGCAACACACTCTGGGCTATCGCGCGGGACAGATATGGTGACGGTATCTTGTATGTCGCCGTGTTCGAAGCAAACCGCGACCGGATCCGTGACCCCGACCTGATCTATCCGGGCCAGATATTTGTCCTGCCCGAGCTTGCAGCCGAGTGAGGCCGCTTGCCTCTGGTCATTGGCGCGGCGGATGAATAGGGTCTGGCTCCTGATCTGACGGAGCCTCCCATGCGGTCCCTGCCCAAAACCGACAAAAACCTTTCGGACGAACGTATCAGTGGCTGGCGCACGATCCGCAGGGTCATGCCCTATCTGTGGCCGGCGGGTGATAGCGGCGTCAAGTGGCGGGTCGTGCTGGCGATGGCGCTGCTGTTTGTCGCCAAACTGATCGCGGTGGGAACGCCGCTGCTTTATAAATGGGCGGTGGATGCGCTCGCGGGGGATGTTGTCGCACCTGCGTTTTTTCTGGCTATGGGGGCCGTCGGCCTGACCGTCGCATATGGCGTAGCCCGGCTTGCCAATGTCGGGTTCCAGCAATTGCGCGATGCGCTGTTTGCGCCGGTGGGCCAGCGGGCGCTACGCAAACTGGCGCTCGAGACATTTACCCATATCCACCGACTTTCGATGCGCTATCACATCAGCCGCAAGACCGGCGGGTTGAGCCGGATCATCGAACGCGGTGTGAAGGGCGTCGACTTTCTGCTGCGTTTTCTGCTGTTTTCCATCGGGCCGCTGGTCATCGAGCTGCTGATGATCGCCGCCATCCTGTTTTTTCTGTTTGATTTCTGGTATCTGGCGGTCGTGGTGGTGACGATCGCCCTCTATGTCTGGTTCACCTTTGCCGTTACCGAAATGCGGGTGAAAATACGCAAGATAATGAATGATCAGGATACCGATGCCAATCAAAAGGCCATCGACAGCCTGCTGAATTTCGAGACGGTCAAATATTTCGGTGCCGAAACCTGGGAAGCTGACCGCTATGACGGGGCCATGGCGCAATATGAGATCGCTGCGCTCAAGACCAATTACTCGCTGGCGTTTCTGAACTTCGGTCAGGCGGTTCTGATCACGGCGGGTCTTGTCGTTGTCATGGTTCTGGCCGCCGTGGGCGTGCAGCAAGGTGCGTTGACTGTTGGCGATTTCGTCATGGTCAACGCTTACATGATCCAGATCACCATGCCGCTGAACTTTCTGGGCACCGTGTATCGGGAAATCAGGCAGGCGCTGGTCGATATGGGGGCGATGTTCGATCTGTTGGAGCAGCCTGCGGAAGTGACCGACAAGCCCGGTGCGGGTATCCTCAGGGTGAAAGGCGGGGAAATTACGCTGGAAGATGTCCACTTCGGCTATGATCCGGACCGGCCGATCCTCAAGGGGATAAGCCTGCATGTGGGTGCGGGTCAGACAGTGGCGATAGTAGGGTCCTCCGGTTCGGGCAAATCGACGATCGGACGGCTGTTGTTCCGGTTTTATGATGTGACTGGCGGGGCGCTCAACATCGACGGGCAAGACATCCGCGATGTCACGCAGCAAAGTCTGCATGCGCAGATTGGTGTGGTGCCGCAGGACACGGTGCTTTTCAACGACACGATCCTTTACAACATTGCCTATGGCCGCGTGGGGGCCACCCGGGCGGAGATCGAGGCAGCGGCCAAGGCGGCGAAGATTCATGATTTCGTCATGGAGCTGCCGCTGGGGTATGACACGTCGGTGGGTGAGCGTGGGTTGAAGCTGTCTGGTGGCGAGAAGCAGCGGGTGGGGATTGCCCGCACCTTGCTCAAGAACCCGCCGATCCTGCTGCTCGACGAGGCGACGAGTGCGCTGGATACCCAGACCGAGATGGAGATTCAGGCCGAACTCAAGGCGATGGGGCAGGGACGCACGGTCATCACCATTGCGCATCGTCTATCCACCATTGCCGATGCCGACCGGATTGTCGTGCTGGAAGATGGCGTGATCGTCGAACAGGGCACGCATGAGGCGCTGCTGGCGCAAGAGGGCCGCTATTCCCATCTGTGGCACCGGCAGGCGGATGAAGAGGGAGAGAAGGTTGCGGCGGAGTGATTGTCAGACCAATCGGTTTGCGCTATCGCTGCGGTCGAACCTGATATTTCTGCGCTGCGGCACAAATCGCAGCGGTTCCGGGACATCATCATGACACCGTTATTTCGCACGGCACTTGTGCTCGGCCTGTTGTCGGCCGTTGGTCCGTTTACCATCGACATGTATCTGCCGGCGATGCCTGCAATCGAGTCTGACCTGCAGACCAATGTCGCGGCCACGCAGATGACGCTGACGGCGTATTTTCTGGCCTTTGGCATAGCGCAGTTGTTCTATGGTCCCTTTGCCGATCAGGTCGGGCGCAAACCCCCGATTTACCTGGGGATGGGAATCTTCATTCTGGGTTCGATCGGCTGCGCGCTGGCGCCGACGATTGGCTGGCTGACCGCGTTTCGCGTTCTGCAGGGGTTGGGTGCGGCGGCAGTGATGGTCATTCCGCGCGCGATCATCCGCGATATGCATACCGGCACGCAGGCGACGCGGCTGATGGCGCTGCTGATGCTGGTGATATCGGTGTCACCGATGCTGGCCCCGCTGGCCGGGTCGGGGATGCTGGTGTTTGGCAGTTGGCGGCTGATCTTCTGGACCCTGTGCCTTGCTGCGGTGGTGAGTCTGGTTTTGACGTACAAATACCAGCCCGAGACGCTGCGGCCCGAGAATCGGGTGCGGGTCAATCTGCGCTCGCTCGCGCGGGGTGCGAGCGTGTTGCTGCGCGATCCGGTTTTCATGGGGCTGACCTTTGTCGGCGGCTTTGGCATGGCGAGTTTCTTTGTCTTTATTGCCAGCGCGTCCTTTGTTTATACGCAACAGTTTGGCCTTTCGCCGACTGCTTTCAGCCTTGCTTTCGCTGTCAATGCGCTTGGCTTTATCGGGGCGTCGCAGTTTGCAGGGCCGATCGGCGAGCGTTTCGGCATTGTTGCGCTGTTGCGTTGGGCAGTGGCCGGATTTGCCGTGTTCGCGACGATCCTGCTTGGTCTGGCGCTGTCCGGTTTGGCGAGCCTGCCCGTTATCATCATCATGCTGATTCTGGCGAATGCCTGTCTGGGGTTGGTGATTCCGACGACAATGGTGATGGCGCTGGATGCGCATGGCGATATTGCCGGATTGGCCTCCTCGCTGGGCGGCACGTTGCAGATGCTGGCCGGGGGCGCGATGATCACCTTGAGCGGGCCGTTCTTTGACGGCACCGCGCTGCCGATGATTGCCGCGATTGCGACCTGTTCCTGGCTTGCCGTCCTGCTGGCACGGTGGGTCCTGCCACGGGTCAGCCGGTCAGAGGCGGCGGCTTCGCCCGCGACCTGAGTGTGCTCTCGCCGCCCAAAGCCGCATTGCCTGCAGAGGTCTTGGCAACGCGTGCCGCTTCACGGTATGACGGTCCTGACAAAACGCGGCCGGACGCAAGGCCGCAAGGGGGCAGGGTGAGCAATCCAGACAGCTTTATCAACGAAGTGACCGAAGAGGTCCGTCGTGATCAGCTATACCAATACCTGCGGCGCTATGGCTGGGTCGCGCTTGTCGTGGTGCTGCTGCTGGTCGGTGGTGCCGCCTATAACGAGTGGCGCAAGGCGCAGAGCGCCAATGCCGCACAGGCGCTGGGTGACGGCATCCTTGATGCGCTTGCGACCGAGGATGAGGCGGCGCGTGCTGCAGCGATGGCCGCTGTTACGGCCCAAGGGCCTGCGGCGGCGGTTGCCGGTCTGTTGACCGCGGCCGAGCAGGAGCGGGCGGGTGATGTGGTGGGCGCAGTGGCCACGCTGGACCAGGTTGCGCAGGATGTCGCCGCGGGTGCAATTTACCGCGAGCTAGCCTCGCTGAAGTCCCTGATGCTGCAGGCGGATACGATGGACCCTGCCGCGCGTCGCGACGCGCTGGCTGTGTTGGCGACACCGGGTGCAGCGTTTCGCCTGCTGGCGCTGGAGCAGATTGCCTTTGCCGATATTGAGGCCGGAAATACCGAGGCAGCCCTTGTCGGGCTGCGCGCGATCATTGAGGATGCCGAAGTGACGCCGTCGTTGCAAGACCGTGCCCAGAGCCTGATCATCGCGCTGGGCGGCACATTGGATGCAGAGGAGGCCGTGTCCGAATAGGGCGCGGTCGAGAGGGGCAGAATCGTGACGCACCGACCGATCATTGCGGCGACATTGGCCATGGGTTTGCTGGCGGCCTGCGCACCGCGTGAAGTGATCCTGCCGGGAGAACGGCTCGATCTGCGCGCCGGAATGGCGGGGGCAGCGATGCCTGACAGCAACAGCGCCCGGCCGATCAGCCTGCCTGTGCCGCAGGTGAACGACGAGTGGACCCATCGTGGTGGCGGACCGGATCATCAGATTACCCACCCGGCACTTGGTCCGGCGCTGACCCAGATTTTTGCGGTGAATATCGGAGAGGGTGACAGTCGCCGGGCCCGGATTACCGCCGATCCTGTCGTGGCCGGTGGGCGCATCTATACGCTCGACGCGCGCGCCGGGGTGGCCGCGACCTCGCTCTCCGGGCAGTTGTTGTGGACCCGCGATGTCACGCCCGAGACGGATGGCCGCAATGATGCGTCTGGCGGGGGCATTGCCGTGGCCGGCAACAAGGTATTCGTCACCACAGGATTTGGCCGTTTGAGTGCATTGGATGCCGCAACCGGCGCTGTGATCTGGGTGCAGGATCTGGACGCGCCGGGTGGGTCAGCCCCGACCGTGATGAACGGGCAGGTCTATGTCGTGGCCCGCGACAGCCGCGCCTGGGCCGTGGATGCAGAGACGGGTCTGATTGTCTGGCAATTGTCCGGAACCCCTTCAAATACCGGCTTTGCCGGTGGCGCCGGTGCCGCAGTCACGCCGGATATTGCGATTTTCCCGTTTCCTTCGGGCGAGGTTCTGGCGGCATTTCCGCTGGGCGGATTGCGCCGTTGGTCATCGGTCATTGCGGGTGCACGGATCGGGCAGGCGGCGGGTGCGGCCTCGACCGATATCGGCGGCGATCCGGTGATCGACGGCAATACCGTCTATGTCGGCAATGTCTCTGGCCGCGTCGTGGCGATGGATATTGCCAGCGGTGACCGGATCTGGACCGCTGTCGAAGGCGCGGTAAGCCCGGTTTTCCCGGCGGGCGGGTCGATATTTTTGGTCAATGATCTCAATGAGCTGGTCCGGCTCGACGCAGCGGACGGTTCGCCGGTTTGGCGCGTGGCCCTGCCCGGTCTGATCGACGCGCGGCCGCGCCGTCAGAATGCGGTGCATGCGCAATATGGCCCGATCCTGGCCGGCGGGCGTTTGTTGGTCGCCTCGTCCGATGGCGCCATCCGGCAGTTTGATCCGGCCTCCGGTGCGCATCTGGGCGATATTGCTTTGCCCGGTGGCGCAGCCTCGCATCCTGTTGTTGCGGGCCAGACCCTGTATATCGTAACGAAACGCGGCCAACTCGTCGCTTTCCGTTAGGTGCTTCGTGGTGTAGGGCTTCGGTCTTTCGATTGATGGACGCAGCAAGATGAGTTTCACCCTCGCCATCGTGGGCCGCCCGAATGTGGGAAAATCCACGTTGTTCAACCGGCTCGTCGGCAAAAAGCTGGCGCTGGTCGATGACCAGCCCGGCGTCACGCGCGATCTGCGCGAAGGCAACGCGCGTCTGGGTGACCTGCGCTTTACCGTTATTGATTCGGCAGGGTTGGAGGAGGCCACCGATGAAAGCCTGCAAGGCCGGATGCGCAAGCTTACTGAACGTGCGGTCGAGATGGCGGATGTCTGCCTTTTCATGATCGACGCGCGCATGGGTGTGATGCCTGCCGATCAGGTCTTTGCCGAGATCCTGCGCAAGAAGAATGCCCATGTCATTCTGGCGGCGAACAAGGCGGAGGGCAAAGCCGGGGAATCCGGCGTGCTTGAGGCGTTCTCGCTGGGATTGGGCGAGCCGATTGCCCTTTCCGCCGAACATGGTGAGGGTATGGGTGAGCTGCTTGACGTGCTGATGCCGCTGTCTGACGCCTTTGACGCCAAGGCCGCATTGGAGGCGATCGAGGCGCCGGAGACCGATGTCGATGTCACCGATGACGACGAGGATGACTCGCCGCGCAAACCAACCAAGGCCAAGCCGCTGCAGATTGCCGTCGTGGGCCGCCCGAATGCGGGCAAATCCACTTTGATCAATCAGATCATGGGTGAAGAACGGCTGTTGACCGGCCCCGAGGCGGGCATTACGCGCGATGCGATTTCGGTCGTGATGGACTGGGAGGGCGTGCCAGTCCGGATCTTTGACACCGCAGGCATGCGGAAGAAGGCCAAAGTTCAGGAAAAACTCGAGAAAATGTCGGTGGCTGACGGGCTGCGCGCGGTGCGGTTTGCCGAGGTTGTGGTGATCCTGCTCGACGTGGAAATTCCCTTTGAACAGCAGGACTTGCGCCTCGCCGATTTGGCGGAGCGTGAAGGCCGCGCTGTCGTGATTGCGGTCAACAAATGGGATCTCGAGGACGATAAGCAGGACAAGCTGAAAGCGTTGCGCGAAGCGTTCGAGCGGTTGCTGCCGCAGTTGCGCGGCGCTCCACTGGTGACGGTGTCGGCCCTGACCGGAAAGGGTATCGACCGGCTGCAAGAAGCGATCATGAAGGCGCATGCGGTATGGAACCGGCGTGTGACGACCGCGCAACTGAACCGCTGGCTCCTTGGCATGATCGAGAGCCATCCGCCCCCCGCCCCCGGCGGCAAGCGGATCAAGATGCGCTATGCCACTCAGGTCAAGACACGGCCGCCCGGATTCATCGTCATGACATCTTATCCTGATCAGGTACCGGAGAGTTATGTCCGCTATCTGGTCAACGGGCTGCGCAATGATTTTGACATGCCGGGGACGCCGATCCGGTTGACGTTGCGCGATCAAGGATCAAAAAATCCGTTCAAAGGCCGAAAGAAATCAACACCTTCGCGGTTGCGCAAGCATCTGGGCAAAGGTCCGGCGGACGCCTGACCCTAGGCGGGCCGGGCGTTCCGACTTATCAGCAAAGTGGCCACAGCAATCACTGCCACCCCGGCAACCGCGAGCATGGTGACCGGGTTCAGCGACAAACCATTTGACACGATGATGCCGATGAGCGCCCAGATCACGGTCATCCCATATTCGGGTGCGCCCGGTACGCTCCGTTGCACCACCAGAGCAACCGCAAGCGCCCCGATGATTCCGGCATAGGCCCAACCCGTGCTGTCAAAAAGGATGCCATAGCCGGCTGCCGTGCTCCCCAGCGAGACGAAAGAGGCAGCGGTCAACCAGCCTGCATATATGGCCACCGGTGCGCGGAACCACCATCGGTCGTGGCGCGGCGTAAGGATCAGGGCGGCGATGGCGGGGGCGGCCATGGCGACGATCAGAATGGTTGCCCAGATCGCGCTGGCATTTGCCACCGCGAGCCATGGCGTCCCGAGCGCGAGGCTAATGATGAGTGAACCGCGCGCGCGGTTCCATGCTGCATCGTCAGCGCGCCGCAGAAGGCCGAAAACAGCGGAGATGGCCAGCCAGCCGTAGATTAGGCCCCAGATCGAAAAGGCATAGCCTGCGGGTTGGATCGGAGGGTCGATCTGCGGAATCGGTAATTGGTCCGCCCGGAAGCCGCTGAAGGGCGAGGTGAAGGCGGGGGACAGGACAAAGCTCGCGGTGAAGAGCAGTGTCAGCCATGCGTATATGTTTTTCATGACTCTTAAACGTTTGGCGGCCGGGTTTGGTTCATTCGGCCATTACGATCACAGATTTAAATGGCTGCTCAATGGCTTAGGTCAGTTTGCCATCGGAGTCGATCCGGGTTTTTCCGCGCAGGTAGGGGTGAAGGACGGCGGGGATGCTGACGGAGCCATCCGCCTCTTGCCCGTTTTCCAGCACTGCGATCAGGGTGCGGCCCACGGCGAGGCCGGAGCCGTTAAGTGTATGAAGGTATTCGGGTTTTCCACCGCCCTTGGGTTTGAACCGGGCGTTCATGCGCCGCGCCTGATAATCGCCGCAGGTGGAGACGGAGCTGATCTCGCGGTAGCTGTTCTGCCCCGGCAGCCAGACTTCGAGGTCATGGGTGCGGCGCGCGCCTGCCCCCATGTCACCGGCGCAGAGGAGCATGGTGCGATAGGGAAGATTGAGCTTTTCCAATATGTTCTGGGCGCATTCGGTCATGCGTGCATGTTCGGCCTCGGACTGGGCAGGGGTGGTGATGGAGACCATTTCGACCTTTTCGAACTGGTGCTGGCGCAGCATGCCGGCGGTGTCGCGCCCGGAGGAGCCTGCCTCGGAGCGGAAACAGTTGGTATGGGCGACATAGCGGTAGGGGAGTGTCTCCTCTTCGACCGTCAAGTCATTGACGATGTTGGTCAAAGTCACCTCAGCGGTGGGGATCAGCCACCAGCCGTTCGTCGTCTGGTAGCTGTCTTCGCCGAACTTGGGGAGTTGGCCGGTGCCATACATCATTTCCGGGCGGACGAGGACCGGGGTGATTGTCTCGCCAAGTCCATGTTCTTCCACATGAATATCAAGCATGAATTGTGCCAGTGCGCGGTGCAGGCGGGCAATGCTGCCGTTGAGCATCACGAAACGTGCGCCGGAAAGCTTGGCCGCCGTTTCAAAATCCATACCTTGCACTGCGGCAGGAATCTCATAATGCTCAAGGGGTTGGAAGGCGAAGTTGCGCGGGTTGCCGTGGCGGCGAATCTCGACATTGCCGGATTCGTCGGTGCCGTCGGGGACGTCGTCATAGGGCAGGTTGGGGATGGTCAGCAGCAGGTCGGTCAGGGCCTGATCCTGGGCCTTGGCTTGCGTATCGAGAGCGGCAATTTCTGCTTTCTTTTCAGTGACTAACGCCCGCAGGCGGGTGAAGGTGGCGTCGTCACCGGAAGCTTTGGCGGCACCCACATCCCTGGCGGCCTTGTTTGCCTCGGCCTGCGCGGACTCGGCGGCGAGGATGCAAGCGCGGCGCGCGGTGTCGAGGGCGAGGATTTCAACCGATAAGCCATTGATGCCACGACGAGACAAGCCTTCGTCGAAGGCGGCTGGATTGTCGCGGATGGTGCGGATGTCGTGCATGGCGGTGGCCCCCGGCGTGGTGGTGTTTGGGGTGATATGCCCGAAACCGGGCCGGAGGTGAACCGGAAATGAAGCGGGCGCGCGGTGGGGTGCGCACAGTTTGTCGGGCGAGGTTAACGGAAGATTCGACGTCGGTATTGCGTCGGTATTTGAACGGTATTCCAGCGGTGGGATTCAGCGGTTTTTGACGATTGAACCGAGGGCGGTGCCTGACCGCCGGGTGGGCGCTGTGACGATTGATCGGGGCGGTTTATAGAGCAAGATTCTCTGACTTCCGGCACCGCGCAATGGCTGCCAAAGCGCCCGCCCGAGGGGGCGGTCGGGCGCTGCCCGGCGGCGCGTGCCGCGCCTTGATTCCGGGCGAGGCAGAACACCGGAACTTGCGTCGCAAATCCTAAGCGTGGCCCACTTGCGATCTGTTAGCTGTTATGGTTACATATACTCCTATTAAGCTGGGCACTTTAACTGACTGAATTACATCGCTAGACCAAATAGAACCCCAAAGAATGACCCTATATTTCAATTATCATAGGGCCAGCCGGTAAGAGAAATGGAAGTTCTGAACTTTTGAAGTAAGGTATGGGTTATAAAATCATCGCCGTCGTATGGAGACCAACATTCAAATCGGTTCACACCAATTTGTCTGGTCAACTTGTCTAGCTCCTCAATGTTTCCATTATCTACGGCACTTCCGATTTGACACTTCAGTTCGATCGCTTCGTCACGCTGCCGGTCCATTTCCCACGAAAGGATAGTGTCTTTCGTCCCGAACGTTCTGCTGGATTTCGAGCCAATGAATATGAGCGCTGACAGGTCTGCTGAAGCGACACAAAGGCCTGAAACGTCTGCCGAATTAAGACCAAAATTCAGGCCGCCGCGCGCAGCAATAGGCTGATTTATCTTGCAGTGGTCCATGTGAGCACCGACTAGATTCGCTCGAAGCCAGTACGCTTTGTTTAGAATTGAACCATTGAACCGGGCTCCGGCGAAGTCGGAGTCACTAAGGTCTGCATGCTCAAAGCGAGACTGATAGAAGATGGCTCCGCGGAATGATCCGTGTTGAAGGTTCACGCCACGAAAGTCGACGCGTCGGAGATCAAGGCGGTATTTCTGATGTTTCTCGATATCTATCTGTTCACAGTTCCTTCGTTTTATCACGTCCAATGCAACTTGAATGTCGCTTCTAGGCACGAAGGGCCCGTCAATATCATCTTCAATTTCAAGGGAATCGACCTTGGCATTCTCACGGATATAGGCGGTGAGGATTTCCATGATCTGCACATGTTCACCGAGGTTGAGCCGCGCGATGCGTTCGAGGGCGTAGATCGCGCCGATGCGGACTTCGAGATTTGGGCCGGATTTTTCGACGGTGATATCCTTGCCGTTTTCATCCTTGCCGGGAATCTTGACCGTTTTCTCAGTGCCCAGCCCCAGCACGGCCTTGTTGATCTGGTCGGTGATGTGGCTTTGCCCCGCGATGTTGACGGTGCGTTGGGCCACGAGGCTGCGCCAGATCACGAAGGGTGCGGAGAGGAAGGCGACGATGATTCCGCTGATGCCAAGGCTGGGACCAGCACCTGCCGTACTTTCGGAGGGGTTGTTCCAAACGGAAGCGACCAAGCGAACGGAGGTCGCGAACAGGAACAGCAAGAAAAGAGCAAGCGCCACTGTAAGCAGAGGACCAAGCCAGCGCGCCTTTGACAAATCGGGGGTTCTGCCGAGACCAAACCACTCCAATGCTGTCACGCGGTTCTGCCGATCGTGGTCGCGCGTCGCATCCGGCTTGGCCATCGCGGCAATCCCCTCTGGTGATCCCGGCATTTCCTCATATATGAGGCGCTGACGCAAGCCTTGCGCTCTGGTTGCCATTCCGGTGGCCCGGACATAATGTGCCGCGACTTTTCAGGGGGCCGGGGGCCCTTCAGCAGACAAAGGACTTTCCATGCAGGGTATCGAATCCGTCATTCCGCTGATCCTGATCTTTGCGATCATGTATTTCCTGCTGATCCGGCCGCAGCAGAAAAAGCTGAAACAGCATCAGGCGATGGTGGCGGCACTGCGCCGGGGCGATCAGGTGATCACGCAGGGCGGGTTGATCGGCAAGGTGACCAAGGTCAAGGACGACAACGAGGTCGAGGTCGAGATCGCGGCGGGGATCAATGTGCGCGTGGTCAAGTCGACCATCGCCACCGTTCTGAACAAGACCGAACCGGCCAAGGCCTGAGCGCAAACCGATGTTGTATATCCCCTTTTGGCGGCGCGTCATGGTGGCGCTGGTCTGTCTGGCCGGTCTCATTCTGGCGATGCCGAATGCGTTTTATACCCGGGTCGAGCTGAGCAATGATGCCCGGTCGGTGATCGAGTCCGGCTTGTCGGATGCGGCGCTGCAGGAACAGGCGGCGTTGTGGCCCGCATGGCTGCCGTCCGGTCTGATGAACCTTGGCCTCGATCTGCGCGGGGGGGCGCATCTGCTGGCCGAAGTGCAGGTGGCGGATGTGTACAAGGCGC
>Ga0209491_10009837_pt1 | contig 11617 bp, 8 predicted proteins | sample BON02_FD_187213 | JGI IMG/M metagenome (GOLD analysis project Ga0209491, IMG submission 187213) | Freshwater microbial communities from Lake Bonney liftoff mats and glacier meltwater in Antarctica - BON-02 (SPAdes) (version 2) | ecosystem: Environmental > Aquatic > Freshwater > Ice > Glacier...
TGATCGTGCTCGACTCTTCCAGCCAACTTTCCTTTTCTTGTTCTGATAGGCTCTCCCAAATTACTACCGTTGGGCCTTCTTTTCCCCCCAGAAGAGTAGATCTCCTCGTCCCGCCGACTGAAAGAAAGGAGGGGCAGACATCGCTGCCTCTCCTGCAATTCTCGTGGCACTATTGATCTGCTGCAGTGCTCGTAATACTGCCCACGCTGGTAAACTGTATCAAGCTTCTTCCAACTCTTCTGTTCGTTTTGTCTCTTTCCGAATAGTTGTAATCAGCGCCTGCTCGTGGCCTTTCCAACACTCCTGCTTTTTTAAAAAGTTCCATCCCCCGCTAGTGACTGTCCATTCTCATCCTGGGTCCAGACATGTAGTCCGACCTTCCGTCCTGATGATTCTCATTTCGTCCACTCGCTCTTCCCATACCTGCGACGAGTCTTGGATTCTGACGAAACCACCTGCTGGAATCTCTTGGTCCAGGAACCAAATCTTTCCTATCACTAGTGGCGTTTCTTGCTCACGAAGGAGTCCAGGGTCATATGCAGATGTTGGCATCGAGGGCGCTTCCCACCGCATGCTTCTACGCATGAACTCCGAACCATTCATATCAATTGGTTTGCTGACTACGAGTGGATGATGTGTTGAGCTTTGTCCCGAGGGCTCGATCTCTGTACTCCATTCACTGTGTAGCAGCGTTAGTGCCTGTTCAAGATCGTTGTTGTAGCACACTCGAATTTCATCCGAAATAAAGTCAGTGATCGCAGGCGCCAAGTGATACGCAACTAAGTGGTCGCGTACCCCTAGGCTGCTGTCTAAGTCCTCTGCTCTCTCCTCGTGCTCTCCCCCACCTGTCGGTCTCAAGGGAGAGCCCATTTGCTCTGATGTGAGCCACAACCATGTTGACTCGTCCACCAACTCCGCATTGAATGCGATTGCTTCTCTAACTCTTTACATCGTCACAATAGTGTCGCCGCCTTGCTTGTCGTCTAATCTGCCAGCATACCTCGGGTAAAATCATGCTGATCAAAGGCTGCTGTGGGTTTTGATTCGTCGTTTGGCTCCCTCCTTTGCACGCTAAGTACTCGCCACCTCGACCCAGTTGCATCTTGTGGAAGTCCTTACCATACTGCTTGACGATCCCGCACCTTGCACATTGCTTGCACCACGCTCGGCGTGTCGGCTTTTGCCACCATCCTGCACTCTCGAACTCTGGCTCGTGCTGCCCAATCCACCAAGAGCCCGGTAAGAGTAGGACAGGTCTATCCCTGTCGATTCTGTCGGCGAGCTACCAGTCTAAAAGACCCTGCCAGGCTTGGATTCTGTTGGCCTTATCGGTCGCTTCATGCCCAATTACCTGAGCCTCAAATTCCACCATGTCAGCCACCGCCTCTTCAATGCGCGCCTCTGCTATCTGCCGCACGTCTCTTACCTTTCCGACGAAGCTTGTGCCCATCGTGTGCACGTTTACTGCTACCTGTTCACCGAGTCGTCTTCTTGTCGCCGCTCCTTTTTTAACTGGGCGACTCCTGTAGTAGTGTATTTTGCATGCTTATTGATTGCCTTCTTCACCAATTCTTGGGCTCGATCCAGGAAAGAGTCCATGTTCCACACCGAAAGCATGTCATCAACGAGCTGCAACAGCAGGTTGCCAACGTGTGTCTTTGCCTGTCGGCTATCTCTCTAACTACGTCCAGACTTGACATGATTTGTAAAAAGGTGTTGCACTATCTCCCGGACCTCTTTTACGTCATTTGCACCTACTCCCCATAGCTTCATGATCTTTGGCAAGTCAGCGAGAGAATCCCATACGTTACCTCCCGCCAAATTTCTGCGGCAAAACTCCACTGGGCTTGCGTCTGATTTCCACTTGCGTTCGGCTTTTGATGTCATATTATCGGACCCCTTGTTGTGTGACGTCTCGTTGCCTCTCTCAGCTTGGAACTTCGCGAGAGCTTCTTTCAGTTCAATCCACTCTGCCAACACAGTTGGGGAGCGTTCGAATTTGTTGACCCTCGCTTTGCACCTTTTCTCTGTTGATGGTAGTTCGAGGCCTTTCCAATCAACTAGATTTAGTGGTTGTTTAAGGTGCTATATCTGTTCAAGAATATATGTCGTAGAAGAAAATATGTCGTTGAAATATATATATGTTGTATAACATTATGTGTCGTTTAATATCTATATATGTCGAACATAAAATTGTCCGTGCCTTCGAGCCAGGCGATTCGGGACTGCCTTATTACTGCACACCACCTGTGTGCGTTCCTGATGTAATTGGCGCGCTAGCTGTGTCACAATTTGTCATTTTAGGTTGAACGATATTCAAGTATTTGGATCAATGTTACTGGAACAATCAGACTGAGAGCTAAGTGCCAGAAAATCTTCAGAAAAGAGGCGCTTGAAGACGATTGTGTGACATCATACGCAATTCATTTCATCGTATACAAACAAATGCCAAGATGTGTAATACTCTGGTATCAATGATTACTACTACAAAAAGATGATCTGTGGCTCAAATATTTTGTTGGATCAAGGTCATGTCAAACAACTCAAAAAGGTGTGTTGCCCTCGAATGTGCCACCGACATTGTTGTACATACTTGAGGATTTTCAAGCTGGGGTTCAGAGTGGCATAGATGACATAGTGTTGTCGAGCTACCGTGATTTGCAGTCACTTGTTTATCCTTTTGCAGGTGATGAAAAACTGAAAACATTTATGTAGATCTAGCGTTATTAGAATGAGTCTGAGTCCTACCCTCCTCAGTACCCATACTAGTATAACTTCGAGTTGGAGGATGCCGGAGCTCCGTGGCCGGCAGTCTGAACTGGCCGTAGACCGGGTGCAAGTGGATGGTTTCAGCACAAATGCAGATGAGTGCGTCTTGTCTAGGCGACGGCACGGTTGCGACGAGGTGATAGGCTGCAGGAGCTTTGGGTAGTTTCTGAATTGTCCCTCTGTGTTTCGCAAATGACTGCATTGCGCGTCTTCAGCCTAGGCCTTTTGCGGGCTCGCCTGCTGGGCTCTTCTGCACCGCTGCCTTCCCTCTAATCTTTTTATAACCATGCAAGGGACCATTGTGAAGCTTCGCGGGGCGCTCTGGGGGCTGTTTGCCCGGGTGTCTCAAAGTGAACATGAAATCCACGGGTGACGGGAACATTGTCAACATGATGGATGGAAGTCTTTTGAGCCTGCACTCTGAGTGTGAATTAATTTGGGTCAGCAAAACTGTGTGGCTCGCGGTCCGCGAGCTATCTTCGGGTTTATAGGGAAGAGGCAACTCAATGGAGGGGGGGAGTCGGGGGGTATGGGAGTTGGGAAGTGCGTACAATGATTTTCTTGCGTTCTAGCGTTAGAGGTGCTCAATGTGGTCGATTGGGTCGAACGGGGGAGACGTGCAGAGCCTCCTGCATCTGCATCAGCTCCTTGCGCAGTCTCTGCCGCGTCGTTGATCCAGGTGTGCTTGCGTGTGTGCGTGTGTATATGTTGGTGAGTGGGTAGGAAGTTGCCACTGCACCAGACAATTTTTTTGTACACTGGTGTGCACAGACAAATATGTAAACTGTGACAGTTGTTATTGACACTAGGGTATATGCTTGCGACCATACTCGCCACAGAGTTCACATATGCACTCGTGTTTTTGCATTTCGCTAATTTGTACTCTCGAATCTCTCTGGTACCGAGACATGCGTGTGTATTACAGGTGTTTTTCAATACCTGCATGCGTGGGTAAAAGGGACTCTGAGTTGGAAGCGGGGTCTTCATCAGCTTGTCCACGTCTGGCACTTGTAGCTGGCGTAGGGGGCCGCTATGTTTTGGCAGGGGTAAAGATATGGGGGTTTTCCTTGTATATGTTTCTATTTTTGCGGGTGTTAGGGTGGAGAGTGGGTGTGTGCGTGTATACACAGTGATGCGTGCACACACACAGACTATTTTGGTACTCAATGTGAGACCAGGTGTGGCCCGGGGACGGACACCTGGCCAGCCGGAAGAATCCAGATCGACTAAAGCGTGGTATATGTGTAGACCATACTTTTGTACAAAATGCTTTTGTTGATGTTGATGCTGGGCTGCGGGTTTTGATGATCTGGCCCGGGCGGCTAACTTCAATTTTTCTTTTTAACGCGTCTTTTCTTTTGAGAAAGGTAAAAGATGTGACTCGGACGACAATCAGCAAACCACAGTCCCTCACTGTGACTGCGGTGAGAATAATAGACTGCACCTTCAAGAGTTCCAAACAAAAGTACTACATCATTTCTTTATTCGCAATAATAAAAGCAATCTTCATTCATTTGTTGGTTGTCGTCACATCTTTTCCTTTTCTCAAAATAAAAGCCATGTTTCAAAAACAAAGCAGTTAGCCCAGATCCTCATCCTTCAGCCCAGCATATATATAGAGCCTAGACCGTGACAAATGGACTTGGTGCATATAAACGGTCTACATGTACAGCGCTGTAGTCAATCTTGGTGGTGAGTGTCACAATGAGTACTCGACAGGGGTGCCATCATAATCTATTAAGAAAGGAAATTGTGCCGCGGCCTTTGAAGGCATGTGCCAGGAGAGGCCCGGGGTGGTCTGTTGGGTATTGAGAATACTACTGTAACTTTCCTACGCCCTTTTGCGCCCAAAACTAGCGCAATGCATTGTGTGGCCTTGAATAAAATTGATCTGAGCTATATGGTTTATGGGAGACTCTTTTCGACACTTTTCCATATTACCCCCTCCGCGACCTGGCCTTGCCCTTTCCGCTTTGCCAGAATTTGTCGGAAGAAGCGAGTTTTTCCAACAATTTTTCCCGGAGCTGGCCTTCAAAAATTGTGTTGGCATATTTTTTACCAGATTACAGCCCGTTCCAGAGAACATGAAACTCGAAATGGTCATCGGAATTATGGCTTGTAGGAAACAGAAACTGTTCAGAACAAATTTGTCTCCACACTGTTCTGAACGTTCACAACCTTTCTCTCGGAGGGTACTGTGAACAGGATAGATTATCCCTAGTGAAGATTGCTTTTATCTTCACTAGGGATAATCTATCCTGTTCACAGTACCCTGCGAGAGAAAGGGTATATGGACATATGGATGGGGGGACTGGGCCGGGGGGGGGAAGATTAAAATTGTGTTCAATCTGAGGTCTGCTTCATCTATTTCGACACTTCATCAAAAATGACGCCAAGGCCGACTCCTCCAGGGCAGGGAAGGCACACACACCTTCTTACACGGTCGCATATAAAAACCTTGACACAAATGTCACATAAACACCCCGTTATTGAGGGTCCGATATCAATTCAAAAAAACGCCAAAAAGTCACGCAAACACCTTCTACGACACGCTATGAAATTGTCACTACGCTCCAATGAAAATTTGCCTGCGGCACAAGCCCTCAGCGGCTCTGCCAGGCTTCCGCATTCAAATGTTCAAAACCTGTTCAGAACACTTCCCTCAAAAACCTGTACTGCACACGTTCACAACTTTCTACATACTGTTGAATCATCCGAGACGATGTAAAACTAACTCTGTTGATTAGAGTCACGCGGACTGACAATCTCGAGGTCGTCGGCTCGGTTCCGGCAACAAAATCAAACATCGAGAAATCAAATTTACATGGATTTGAACTGCATAGACCCTCAAGCAAGGGTACTAAATTACTGTTTCACGTAAGAAAGGCATCATTCAATTCAATCACTTTCTTTCTTTCTTTTTTTGGTGGCGAAGACCCAACGTAATCACTGGACTAATAACTTAAGTTTGTTTTGAGCACCACATCGACCATGAGGTTGGCCAGTACAGTTTCAATTCGCTAGTGATGGAATATTATGTGCTGCGAAATCTTTGGCGATCTTATTGTATTTCAAAATGGTTAGAGCCTTCTGCAGAAGGAAAGAGTGTTGAATTCCCCCGAAAACATGCAATTCTAGCAGATTGCACAACCATTACTTAACCAGTTAGCATTCCTCGGACCGCAGGTAAGGTGCACATGCAGAAAGTTCTCGAGAATCTCCCGACTGCCAAGGGCATCGAAAACATAGTGTGTGTCACATTAGTGTGGTATGTGTGTCAGTAGTGTGTGTGCATGTGAGTGTTTTGTGTGCGTCATACACAACTTGAAGCGAAAAGGACTTGAATGATCGTTGAACACAGATCAACTTTTGTATTTGGAAGATTAGTTAGTTGACAAAACACCAATTCATTTTACTCTTAGACTGAATATAGAGTCACAAGCCTGCGTTCTCTTCAATATTAAAAAAATCCTCCTATCAGAATACAGCATCCCATCACGAACGTATACACCCTATAAACATGTGTATGGATAGAGTATTTTTTTCTGCAACAATATTTCAGAGTCTAGGCTGGATGCAGAATCTTGCTTGTCGTTGTGACAGTGATTGTGTATGAATTTTAAACATGTGCACGCGTCGAATACATGATTATGATTGTTATCATTACTTGTAAAAGTAATACGTACAGGTGACCTGATTTGTATTATTTGCATGACACGTACAATCTGCAGAATCATGTAACATGCTGCCAGCAGCCTTTCTTTGTTTCTGCATTTGCCTGCCGTCTGCGCACTCGGCTAACTGTACCATTACGGTAAGCCAGTTTTTCCAAAAATACTGCAATCCAACACTAAAAGATTGTGGACTTTCACACACATCTTTGAGTTTTTGTTTCTCAACGAGACCGCTGCAACAATTGTGATTTCTTTTTCTGAAATGCATAAGTTCCATTTTTCTGGTTCTCAGGCCAAAAACTGTCTGCCAAACTTACTAAATATTGCTGCATTATTGTCTTTGCGGGGTTACTGCGGTCCCAACCCTCTGTAGTGATCGTGCTGGAACCCTAGATTCTTGTTTGTGAGGGTACTAGCTTACCCTTACCGTGCACTGAGCCCGTCACAGATCGATGATTGCTTTTGTAATTTGGAACAGCAATTCAGTACCCTTGCTTGAGGGTCTATGTGCCTCAAATCCATGTAGATTTGAGTTCTCGGTTTTGTGAGATTTTGCCGGAATCGAACCGACGGCCTCGGGACTGACAGTCCCGCGCTCTGACCAACTGAGCCGCGGCTAGTTTTACATCGTCTCGGATATGCTTATGTATCTTCCTTCGTGCTCAAGATGCATGCTCTGGCAACCGTGACGCATTTGCATTATAGTGTATTGTATTGACTTGCAGTGTTCTATAGTTGCAGTGCATTGCAATGTGTTGCAGGTGTGCCAAATTGCAAGAAAAGTTCTGTCAGAATCTTATGTACTTGCATCACGTCATGTGCTCCTTTTTCAGAGCACTGCAGCACATTGCAAAACAATGCAACAATCTGTAACACATTACAACACACCCCAATTGCCAAGCTTTGCTCAACAACATACAGCCCACTTTGAGCTTGAAATTATAAAAACATCACAGTTTATTAAGTTCATTTTTTTGTAAGAGGGTACTAAAGGATTTTCGGTGAAGCATCCGTCACCGTAGCTCAGTGGTGGAGAGTGCGGCACTTAAGAAATCTAGTCATCCGTAGGTCCCCGGTTCGATTCCGGCCAAAAACACGACAACTCAGATTCACATGGATTTGAGCACATAGACCTTCAAGCAAAGGTTCTAAACTACTGTTTCTAGTAATAAAAGCAATTTAAAAAAAATAACACGTGATCGCGAAACATGGGAAACTGAGAAAATGGCGGCAGCAACATTTGTGAGCTCCACCAGAAGAGGAGCTCGTGTATAGAAACTAAGGGCTCTGCAAGTCCGAACCTCATTGAGCACGAGGACTCCCGTGAACTAGGTATGAAACGGTATGGGGAAATGACCAAGTCTGGGATTGTATGCCGAAAGAAGAAAGAAAAAAAGCCTGAGTCAACACAGCCTCCATGCGAGTACAAGGAGAGGTACTCTTTTTGACTTCGAAACACATTGATTGTTGTCATCAATCAAAAGAGGAGTGTATACGACTGAGTCAGACCCTGCAGACGCCATGCTACAGAATGACTGAGTTTTGCTTGTTTTCACTTGAATCAATCTCAATGAAAGCTCTACATTTGCCAATCAGTGCTGCTACGTGCCTCTTGTTTCTGATGCTATTTTTTACACCCAAGACGCATTCCTTCATACAATTGGCCACGAGTGTCAGTTATCGAACGCAGCTCCTGTTTGATCATGGCACACGACTCCTATTCAAATCTCAAGAGGCTCATCCAGCCACAAATTCAAATATTGCAATTAGACTATACACAAATCTTATTCATCGAAAACAGTATTTTCATTCTGGACGGTACGCCTCTTATTCATCGAATATTCAGCATAGACATCGAATATGTTGCTGAATGAGGCACTTGAGAATATTATTTTCATTCTCGCACGCAACGGCACTCAACCTGCATGTTTCCACTTTCTACTATTATTCTAAACAGTGATAGTCGAGAGGGGGTTTTGAGGAGTTTGCTCAAAGTTTGGTGGAGTAGACAGCTTTAGGCAACACACAGTTCCGTGACAATGTTCCGTGATGTTGTTGGAAGGGTTGTTCAAAGTTTGGTGCAGTGGTCAATTGAAGGCAGCACAAGATTCCATTGAGGGTTATGTTCAAAGGTTGGAAGAGGCAGCACAATGTTCCAGAACGTGGGCAAAGTTTGGTGCAGTATGAGGCAACACAATGTTCCGTAACGTTGACACATTTGATCCCGCGTTGCCCAAATACATGTCGATCAAATCCGAAAGGCTGCTGTCCATCTTTAAAGATAGTGATCACAATCAGATAAGTTCAGTATGATGTCTACTTGATTCGCAAACAACGCTACTTACTACAGCCCGTTCCTGCAAAAATGAGCAGGTTTCTTTTCGAATGAGCCGTTCGAAAAGTGATCTGTAATGACCATTGAGGATTCTGATTTCCATTTCAATGGTCATTTCGAGTCTAATCTTTTGGGGAATGGGCTGTATGCGAAGCTTTGATAAGAAAAAGCGAGAGCCTTCAGAATGCAATCACTACGTTATTTTTTCAAGAGTGATAATAAAAGCAATAATCATCTTACACACTATGACGTATATTTAACCCTGTACATCTATCTCAAGCGATGAATTCAGGGTGAATGTGTTCGTGTTGATCCACTCCTGCTGCTCATCTTTGGGGATGATCATAAGGCACCCTACAAATCTATACGTATGTAAATAAAATACAATTTACCCCATATATCTATACAGGTGAAATACACGTGAAATACTCAGGGTTAAAAATGAATTTATGATGAAATATGTAAGGTGAAAATACGAACCTTATCACCGTCCTCATATTCCAATTGGTAATGTCTGTCGCCCTTAAAAAAGCGCACAATTGTTCCCTTAAACCAACGGTCGGTGTTGTCTTCGTCGCTATTCAAATTCTCAAAAGTCAACTTTATAGTCTATTTGTATTGCAAATTCAGAAGAGGGCAGACTTGTCAGAATTTGTACCTGCGAAAAAGACCTTCCAATGTCGTCCCTACGAGAGCCTGTAAACACGATAGACGTATCAGTATGTTGCAGTGTATGTTGCAGTGTATGTTGCAGTGTATGTTGCAGTGTATGTTGCAGTGTATGTTGCAGTGTGTGTTGCAGTGCGTGTTACGTTGCGTGTTACAGTGTGTGTTGCAGTGTGTTGCACTGTGCGTTGCCAAACACCTTCCACTGTCGTCCGTACAAGAGCCTGTAAACCCGATAGAAGTGTCTGTGTGTTGCAGTGTGTGTCGCAGTGTGTGTTGCAGTGTGTGTTGCAGTGTGTGTTGTAGTGTGTGTTGTAGTGTGTGTTGCAGTGTGTTGCAGTGTGTGTTGCCAAAAACCTTCCACTGTCGTCCCTACGAGAGCTTATAATATAAATACGATAGACGTATCAGTGTGTTGCAGTGTGTGTCGCAGTGTATGTTGCAGTGCATGTTGCAGTGTGTGTCGCAGTGTGTGTTGCAGTGTGTGTTGCAGTGTGTGTCGCAGTGTGTGTGTTGTAGTGTGTTGCATTGTGTTGCAGTATGTGTTGCCGAAAACCTTCCACTGTCGTCCTACGAGAGCTTATAAATACGATAGACGTATGAGTGTGTTGCAGAATGTGTTGCAGTGTATGTTGCAGTGTATGTTGCAGTGTGCGTTGCAGTGAGTGTTGTAGTGTGTGTGTTGTAGTGTGTGTTGCATTGTGTTGCAGTGTGTATTGCCAAAAATCTTCCACTTTCGTCCTTACGAGGAGCTGTAAACACAACAGTCGTGTGAGTGTGTTACAATGTGTGTCGCAATGTGTGTTGCAGAGTGCGTTGCAATGTGTGTTGTGTTGCAGTGTGTGTTGCCGAGCCTGTACACACGATAGATGAACAATAGACACACCATAGACACACCATAGACACACAATAGACACACCATAGACACAATAAACACACAATAGACACACCATAGACACACAATAGACACACCATAGACACACAATAAACACACAATAGATACACCATAGACACACAATAAACACACAAAAGACACACCACAGACACACAATAGACACACAATAGACACACCATAGACACACCATAGACACACCATAGACACACCATAGACACACAATAGACACACAATAGACACACGCACACACGAAAAGAGCAAGAACAGGGCGACGTGCCTGAAGTGCGTTTTGTTTGAGTTTACTACATCATGCCACGATGCGTATCGTCCAAAGTGTCAATTTTGTTCACAGCGTACAAAATGAACACTGTTTTACCACACGTGTTGAAAATCAAACAGTACCAAGAATTCTGGTGTTTCCTTCTGAAATGTTCAAATACTATTCACTTTTGATGTATTCCACTAAAATTGCGTTTGACACTTGGAATTTGGCCAACTTGTCGTAAAAATGTTTCAAAGGTCAAGTAATCTTAGTACAAAACGTGTAGTAAAGAAGTGTTCATGTTGTGAGACGTGTTCAATTTAGATGCCCCACTTCCTGCCATAGTGTGTTGCATTGTATTGCTGCAACACCGTTGCAGAACTACCTGCTCCCTTCAGAAGTGAGTTGCAGTTTGCTGGAGTGTGCGGCAGTGTGTGGCAGTGTGTTGCAGTGTGATGTAGTGTGTTGCAGTGCGTTGCTGTGTTGCAGATTGTTGCAGTGTGTTGCAGCACTACCTGCGCCCTTCAGAAGGGAGTTGCAATATGCTGCAATGTGCTGTATTGTGCTGCCGTGTTTTGCAGTGCGTTGCAGAGTGTTGCAGTGTGTCGCAGGACTATGGGGTGGCTACGAGTAGTAGGCTTCTTAAAATCATAGGTCTCTTTTGCAGAATATCGTCTCTTTTATAGGGCCCTTTTGCAAAAGAGACCTACAATTTTAAGGAGCCTACTAATCGTAGCCACCCCATACCTGCTCTTGTCCGAATGGAGTTGCAGTGCGCTGCAGTGTGTTGCAGTGTGCTGCAGTGTGCAGCAGTGTGCTGCAGTGTGCTGCAGTGTGCTGCAGTGTGTTGCAGTGTGCTACAGTGTGCAGCAGTGTGCTGCAGTGTGCTGCAGTGTGCTGCAGTGTGTTGCAGTGTGCTGCAGTGTGCTGCAGTGTGCTGCAGTGTGCTGCAGTGTGCTGCAGTGTGCTGCAAGGTGCTGAAGTGCGCTGCAGTGTGTTGCAGTGTGCTGCAGTGT
>Ga0209491_10009840_pt1 | contig 11616 bp, 8 predicted proteins | sample BON02_FD_187213 | JGI IMG/M metagenome (GOLD analysis project Ga0209491, IMG submission 187213) | Freshwater microbial communities from Lake Bonney liftoff mats and glacier meltwater in Antarctica - BON-02 (SPAdes) (version 2) | ecosystem: Environmental > Aquatic > Freshwater > Ice > Glacier...
CAGCAGGACCCGTCTGGCTCAACCCAGAAACCGAAATCAGCGTCCCTGAAATCAGAGACGCCGCATGAAATCGGCGGACAACATGTTTGACAAACACCGAAACCCCGTAAACTAAACCGTTTTGGCACGACGTGCTTCGACCCTCAGAGCCTAAGCCCCGCCTTCGGGCGTTGATCGTGCTTGTTTGAACACGCGCAACAACGCGTGGAGGGGGCAAGGATGAGGAAGAGCGTTGCTGTCAGTAGCGTAGAGTCGATGGGTCGCAAAATCGACCGAAGAGCGTCTAAAATCGCGAAGTCACAAACATCAATGCCCGGCGCAAGCACCGGGCATCAATGGGTTTCTTGAAATGATCAGCCCTTGGGCATGAGCACTGCGTCGATGACGTGAATGACGCCGTTGGTGCATTCGATGTCGGCAGTGACGACAGCGGCGTCGTTGACCTTCACGCCCGACGTCGCATCAACGTGAAGAGCTTCACCATTGACTGTGGCTGGCTCCAGCTTCTTGCCGGCGATATCGGCGGCCATCACTTTGCCAGCCATCACATGGTAAGTGAGGATCGCGGTCAGCTTATCCTTGTTTTCCGGCTTGACAAGGTCGTCGACCGTACCGGCGGGCAGTTTGGCGAATGCAGCGTCATTTGGCGCAAAAACAGTAAACGGACCTTCGCCCTTGAGCGTCGCGCCAAGATCGGCAGCGGTGACTGCGGCGACCAGCGTGGTGAACGTCCCGGCAGCTACTGCGGTATCGACGATGTCTTGGAGTGTATTCGACATTAATTATTCCAATCACAAAAAAAGGCGATCCGTTCGGCAAGCTGCCGACACTCTCAACCTCAAAAGAAAATTACTTTCCAAGCTGACGCTTAGAAAGGGGGGTAAAACTTTTAAATTTTTCTACCCGTAATCATAGAACTGGAATTCCTTTGGATAAAAACAACCGCTCCGGAACGGAATTTTTCATTTTATTTTACCGCAATAGTTCGCTTTTTGAGAAATATACCGCGAATTTGAAACAATGAGTAGGTTGCACATCGCGCGGTTTGTTTGGGATAGCTTTGCGTGAGTCTGCAAACAGCGGCATGTGACATCCAGCGCACCAGAGGACTGGCGCGCGCTCACCGGCTTTAGTTAGCTGACTGTCTGCTTTTGTCATCACCACGTTCCAAAGCTGACGTGTGAGCTGGTCATGTTTTCCTGCACAGTTTTCCGGCCTTGCTAAGGTATATCCGGGTTATTGATCAGGCCGCTTTCTTGAGTTCGTTTGTCGCTCCATATGCCTCGTTCGGTGTCGCCTTGCCAAGGGCGGCGTGAGGCCGCTCCTGGTTGTAGAAGTTGATCCAGTCGTCGACGACGCGCTGAGCAGCGAAGCCGTCAGCAATGTCCTGCAAGTAGACCGCTTCGTATTTGAGGGACCGCCAGAGCCGTTCGATAAGCCGAAGGCAGGCGAAGCCAACATATTGTCCAGGTAGCGCCCGCGTCCATCCATGCTGACGCGCACCCGGGCGTCGGTTAGCGTGGTGATCCAGTCTGACCCGGTGAACTGGCTTCCCTGATCCGTATTCGTGATCTCGGGCGGGCCATATTTCTCGATGGCCTCTTTCAGCGCATCGACACAGAAGTCTGCGTGCATCGTATTCGAGATGCGCCACGACAGGACTTTTCTGGTGGCCCAGTCCATGATGGCAACGAGGTAGAGATACCCTCGGCTGATCGGGATGATGGTGATGTCGGAACACCAAATCTGATTAGGACGCGTGATCTCCATCCCCTTCAGCAAGTATGGGAAGATTGGATGAGCCGGGTGCGGCTGGCTGGTCTTTGGCCGCTTGTATACGGCTTCCAGGCCCATCAGTCGCATCAGGCGGCGCACGCGATGACGCCCAGCCCTTATGCCATCCCGCGCCAGGCTGACCGCGATCTGGCGACTGCCGAAGAACGGATACTTTGTGAACAGCTTGTCGATCGATTTCATCAACGCCAATGTCTCTTCGCTCGCCGGCAGCGGCCGGTAGTAGAGCGTTGACCGGCTGATATTCAGCACGCGGCATTGTGCGCTGAGGCTCAGCTTCGGGTGATAAGGCTTGATCATGTCTCTGCGTTTGCCGGGGCTCATAGCTTGAGCCCTTTGGCTAAAAAATCATTCTCGACCGCCAGCCTCCCGATCTTGGCATGAAGCTCTTTGACCTCGGCCTCTCGGTCGTCATTGCCGCCGCCCTTGGCAAACACGTCAGCCATCCCTTCGACAGCCTGCTTCTTCCAGGCGCTCACCTGTGTCGGCAGCATATTATGCCTCGCCGCGTTTCGCGGGAAAACGATCCTTGATCGTTTTCTATTCCGCTTCACCCTGGATCGTGCGATCTCCCCGCAATGCCTCAAGCGCTACCTGTGCCTTGAAATTGTCGGTGAACTTGCGTCTCTTTCGTCCCATGCTGGTTATCCCTTACTCGTTCGGGATATACCTTGGCTCACTGTTCAGTTTTCTGGGACCAGCTCAGAGAGCGGGCGATGCCTCCTTTCCGGCGCATGCGAAGTTTGCAGAAATTCGTCTCAATCCATTCGTCAGTACACAATCACTTCAATCACCCGAGAAATATCAATAGGAGGGCTCGGTTCAAAATATTGCGTGACGCCGCCCTTCGCGAGTGGCGCGATCTTCTCATCGCCTAACACCTGCTCGTCCGCGAATAATGGAGACGGGTTCGCATTAGTCTGACAGCACCCATCAAACTATTCCGCCGGAACTGGTATCGGTGCGTCAGGCGGCGGTGCGATCCGTCGCTCTCCCGCATGAATGATACGGTAGAGCGCTGGCAGGACTAAAAGCGTCAGCAAGGTCGCCGAGACGATGCCACCAATCACGACGGTCGCAAGTGGGCGCTGAACTTCGCTACCGAGACCGATATTCAGCGCCATTGGCACAAACCCAAGGCTCGCGACGAGCGCCGTCATGAGCACCGGTCGCAGACGTTGCAGGGCACCATCGAAGATCGCCGCATCGAGCGATTCCCCTGCCTCGCGTCTCTGCCGAATGAAGCTCAGCATCACGACGCCATTGAGCACCGCGATCCCGGAGAGAGCAATGAAGCCAACACCCGCCGATATCGACAACGGAAGATCACGCAGGGCAAGCGCGGCCACCCCGCCGGTCAATGCCAGTGGCACGCCGGTGAACACGATGCACGCATCCCTTAAGGAGCCGAATAGCATGAGCAGAAGCCCGAATATGGTCAGGAGTGCAATCGGCACTACAATCGCCAGGCGCTGGCTAGCCGACAGTAGCTGTTCCCACGTGCCACCATATTCGACCCAGTAGCCGGGCGGCAATTCCGCATCCCTCGCCATCCGAGCCTGTAGGTCGGTGATAAAGGACCCAAGGTCACGGTCGCGCACATTGGCAGTCACGGTCAATTTTCGCTTGCCGTTCTCCCGACTGATCTGATTGGGGCCGGGGGCAATTTCAACGCGGGCAACCTCGGAAAGTGGCACGAATATAGGGCCGTTCCCGCTGCGACGGCTTTCCGGCAAAGGAAGTGGCAGGCGTTCAATAGCCGACACATCCGTACGTAGGTATTCCGGGAAGCGAACAACAATATCAAAACGTCGATCACCTTCGAAATAGCGTCCTGCCACTTCACCGCCGAGGGCGATTCCTGCGACGCGCTGAACATCCCTGATGTCGAGGCCGTATCGCGCCAGTGCATCCCGGTCAGGATGTATGGACAGAATGGGCAAACCGGTCACCTGTTCATATTGGACATCAGCAGAACCGGGAACGCTTGAGACAATGCCCTCAACAATTTCAGCGAGTTCCGCCAACGTATCGAGATCGTCACCATAGATTTTTATGGCCACATCCGCTCGCACACCCGAAATCAATTCATTGAACCGCATCTCGATCGGCTGTGTGATCTCATACTTGCTGCCGGGGATTTCTTCGACGGCTGACTGCAACTCAGCCACGAACGCCGCCTTGGGCTTGCGGGGATCAGGCCAGTCCTCGCGGGGTTTGAGTATTATGAATGTGTCAGCCACGCTCGGTGGCACCGGGTCGGTTGCGATCTCAGGCGTTCCGATCTTGGCAAACACACGCTCGACCTCCGGCAACTGCTTGATGCGGCGTTCCAGCATCTCCTGCATATCGACAGCCTGGGTCAGACTCGTGCCAGGTATTCGCAGCGCATGCAGGGCAATGTCGCCTTCATCCAGGTTCGGGACGAATTCCGATCCGAGTTTCGTTGCGCCCCATCCGGCAAAACTGACAAGCACAAGAGCGGCGATTACAATGGCGTACCGGGCCTGGAGCGCAAAGCGCAGCACAGGACGATAGGCGGAATTGGCACCACGCATGATCCAGCTCTCTCTTTCTGCCACCTTACCGCGCACAAACAGCGCGACGGCCGCCGGAACGAATGTCAGCGATAGGATTAGAGCAGAGGTCAATGCGATCACCACCGTGAACGCCATCGGGTGGAACATCTTTCCTTCAATACCAGTCAGGGCAAAGATCGGCAGGTAGACAACCGTAATGATGATAACGCCGAAAATGGACGGCTTGATCACTTCACTTGAAGCAGAGGCGGCAAGTGAGAACCGCTCCGCTTGAGTCAGGAGCCGACCGAGCCTCTGCTGCGCTTGGCCGAACCGTCTTAGACAGTTTTCAACGATAATAACGGCACCATCGACGATTAGGCCAAAGTCGAGCGCGCCAAGACTCATCAGATTGCCTGACACCTTGTTCTCGACCATGCCGGTCACCGTCATCAGCATCGCAAGAGGTATCACAGCAGCGGTCAACAGAGCGGCACGGACGTTTCCGAGTAGAAGAAACAGGACCACGATGACGAGAAGCGCCCCTTCGGCGAGGTTCTTTTCGACCGTCTTGATAGTGGCGTCGACAAGGTTTTTCCGGTTGTAGACGGCTGTGATCGTGATGCCGTCCGGGAGACCGGGACGGATGATATCGACCTTGGCATCGACAGCGATCGAGACGGTCCGACTGTTCTCACCAATTAGCATGAAGGCAGTGCCAAGCACCACTTCTTCACCATTCTGCGTTGCCGCGCCCGTGCGCAATTCTTCGCCTTCGCGGATGTCTGCAACATCGCCGAGACGGACGCTGACAATACCCGTATCTTTCACCGCAATCGCACGCAGGTCATCGAGACTTGTCGCCTGGCCCGGCACGCGGATCAGGTTCTGTTCGCCATTGCGTTCGATATAACCCGCGCCAGTATTGGCATTGTTGCGCTCTACAGCGGACATGATGTCATCGAGGGAAATCGCGAAACCCGCCATCGAGGCAGGATCGGGCAAGATGTGGATTTCCTTCTTGAACCCGCCAATCGTGTTGACCTCTGTCACACCCTCGACAGTGCGCAATTGAGGGAGGACGACCCAGTCATTCAACGTCCGCAAGTCCATCGGAGTCCATGGCGTTCCATTCTCCTTCATGGCTCCCGGCGTGGCGGCAAGGATGTACATATAAATTTCGCCCAGTCCGGTCGAAATTGGTCCTGGTTGTGGGGTGATGCCTTGCGGCAGGACCGCTTGTACGGATTGAATACGCTCGGAGACGAGTTGGCGGGCGCGATAGACATCGGTGCCATCGTCAAAAACGACAGTGACCTGGCTCAGACCATAGCGTGAGACGGAACGCGTATAATCCAGGCCAGGAAGCCCGGAGATGGCAGTTTCGACTGGAAAGGTGATGCGCTGCTCAGTTTCGAGCGGTGAGAATCCCGGCGCTTCAGTATTGATTTGGACCTGCACATTCGTGATGTCCGGCACGGCGTCGATCGGCAACCGGTCAAAGTTCCAGATGCCAAAGCCCGCCAGTCCGAAGACAACGGCCATGACAAGCCAGCGCTGACGAATTGAGAATTCGATTATACGTTCGAGCATATCCGCCCCCTAATGATCATGGCTGGCGCCGGACTTGTCGATGTCGGCTTTTATGAGGAAGGAATTCTCAGTGACGTAAACTTCGCCGGGACTGAGCCCGCCCAGCACTTCTACTATTTTGCCATCGCGCCGTCCGAGGTCGAGCATACGAACCTCATAGGTTTCGCCGACTTTTGCATAGACTACCGTGAAGTCCCGGAAGCTCTGCAGTCCGGTTTCTTTCACGCCCAACGGCACTTCGTTTTCTGCGATTACGACCTCTGCCATCAGCCGCATGCCCGGCTGCAGGCCTGAATCACCGGGGATCTTGGCAACGGCAATACGCGTTTGCGAATTTGAGCCTGCCATAGGCAAGAAGCGCGAGATTGTGGTCTCAACGCTCATCTCACCGCCCGCTACGCCGAGCCGAACAGTCTGGCCAGTGCGAACCCTAGCTGCATCGCGGGGAAAGATGTGAAGATAAGCGTCCATCTGGCCAAAGTCGGCGATCACAAATAGCGGATCGCTGCCGGCAACATCTCCGGCGTTTGTATGGCGCTCGAGAATGGTCCCCGATTTGGGCGCAGTGACTGTGTATTCCTGTAAGCTGCTCGAGGATTCGATCCGGGCGAGCGGCTGACCCCGCTGTATGGTGTCACCAACATTCACGCTGACGGACCGGACCGGTCCCGGATAGGTCGCCCTAACCGAGGACGTTGCCGACGGGGCAAGCGTGACTTCGCCGGAGAGCGTCAGGACATCCTGGACGATGGCGGGACCAGCGGCTTCGACCATAACGCCTGCCTCAGTCGCCACATCATCGGGTATGACTGTGCGTCCCTCAAAGGAATCATAGCGCCACGAATAGGTTTTGCCGTCAAACCGTGCTTCAGTCTCGACCTCAAAAGAGTGAGGTTCGGTGACCACGCCATCGCCAATAAGATAATCTTGGCGAGGTGTGAAGTTGAACGTATCGACGATATCGCCAAGCCGATGCAGCCGGACGGTCAGCTCAAGTGACGCCGGATCAATTGGCGCGCCATCCTGGTAGGGATAGATGCGGTATTGTGGGGCCACTCCAGTCTCGAAGATCGTCATTTCGAGCGCGAATGGTCCATTCTCAAGCAGGCGTCCGCCATTTGGTCCGCGCGTATAATCTACTTCTACAGTTTCCACGTCTGCTCCGTGTCCCGAACCTGATGTCGTGGAAGTTGATGCATTGCCGCATGCGCCAAGCAGGCAGAGGATGAATGTTGCCGCCACCGGCGCACAAAGTCGGTTTATGAAGTTTCTCATTCCGGGGTCTCCGTTTGAGTGACAGGCAGGTCGACAGGCGGAGTCAGACGGGCCAGTGCGGCTTCGTTTAAAATATAGGTTCTGAGATGTGTGAGACGCTCTTCGCGCAGAATCGCAACGGCGCGTTGGGCATCGATAATGTCGAGGTACGAGAATGCCCCTCGAGTATATCCATCACGTGCGAGGTCTACGGCCTCTGTCGCAGAAGGTAAAAGGATCGTGTCTATCTCTTCGATCCCATCAAGGGCGCTGGCCGCTGATCGCTGATAGCCGACTGCGCTACGGAGCAATTGCTGCCGTAGAACTCCGCGCTCGATGTCGATCCGGCGCTGATCTGCTCGCGCTCTGGTGACGGAAACTTTGCTGCGGTTTGCGGACCCGAGTGGAATGGATGCGCCGCCGATTACCGCCAGATCATCTTCGATGCCGAATTTACGAACGCCAACACTCCAGGTCACGTCAGGGATAGCCTGGCTGCGCTCTAACTCGATCTGAGCTGACGAACGCACCCTCTGCGCTTCTAGGCGATCCAGTTCTGGCGCGTAGAGTTCCGAAAAATCCACTTCGCGCGGTTCTAGACGTTCGTTCAGGAAGTTGGGGTCTATTTGGAAATCACCTTCAGCTTGCCAGTAGGCACCAAGAGCTGCGCGTAGGTTGCGCGCCTGGACGCTGTTGCGGCGGGCATCGGCTTCCGCTTGCAGGCGATCAGATGAGGCCCTGGCGCCAGCCAGCAACGGATCACGCGCAGCGTCGACGCGCTTCTTTACGGCGGTCTCGAGATCGCTGGAGAGGGCGACCCGGTCGCAGGCCAACGCCACTCTGCGCTCAGCGAGCGCCGCTTCGGCATAGAGTATTTCGACCTCTTCTCGGATAGCATACTCAACCGCAGCAAAGCGGGTCTGGGCGACATCTACGGCGGTATTGGCAACCGTTTCTCGTGCTTCACGCTTGCCGCCGCGTTCCCAGACCCGCGAAAAGCTGCCCGTGACCTGAAGGCTGTCGATGTTGCTCGCGATGCCCGTACCTGGGAAATCCTCGATTTCCAGAGAGACCGTATCGGCGGGCCGCAGCGCTGCGATCGCACGCTCGGTCCTTGCAGCCCGGACTTCAGCAGTCGCCAGCTCCGGACGGAGATCAGCCATGGTCGCTCGTTGCGTCGCTTGCGAAAGAGAGACGACTTCTCCGTTGTCTGGCGCTGACTCACAAAGATCGGATTGTGCCTGCGCGTGTGCGACAGACAAGGTCATCGCAAGTGCGAGACCGAGAAATTTCGATGACATGAAACCTATAACTCCTGACCATGAACAATTATCTGGCATGCCATCAGGCAAGCCAGTGACCCTCAGGGTCAGGCGCGATCTGGGTCTGGATCAGGAGGAAGCAATGGTGCCGGATACTGGAAGTCGCTATAAACCGATCTCAGTTCACCGGCAGGAAGCGGCACTTCCGTTTCGATTCGTGGAACCTCAAGCGCCGTGAAGTGTAACTCGGCACCGTGGTCACCCGCGTGTCTTTGGTAGTCTGCAGGATCGCCGCCGCGGGGGTTATCGTCATGCGTGTGATGATCGTCAGCCACACCGATATCAGCCAATTGAGCATGTGCCACCGTATGGGACGCCGGGATCAGCGAACCCGACATCGAAAACACGATGCAAAACAGGGATATCCACAATTGGCGCATATCGGCTTTCTAGTTTGAGATCGGTTCTGAGTAAACAGACCATATGACGCGGTTCGAGTGAGGCTGCCTGCGATAGGTTCAGTTGCGATCATGGCGCTGGCACCCTCTCACTGCACTTATCCCCCCTTAGGACAGTTCTTCAGACAGGCTGAGCCAGGAGCAAGGAGCGCCCGATATTAGCCGATGCAGAAACGATCGTTTGCGTGACATCCGACCGGTGTCCGCCCGACGTCGGGATTGCCATCCAATGCAGACGTTCCCTCGAGCAAGGGGGACCGACCGAAAATCGCCAAATGCAGTCAACCAGAGAACGGACCGGGAATGACGGATACAGCGCCGACAGCTGCCGAAACTGTTCGATCCTCGTGTAGGCGTTGAACAATCCTTCAATCGCAGCACAAAGGTGCTTTCATCAGTTTTGCGATGACACCGGTAGAAATACTCATCGACCAGATTTCGGTCAGTGAAGATCGTCGAGCACCCGGTTCCCAACATCCTTCAGAACGTCACCGAGCTGGAGGAATTGCGCACCGAGCGGAGACGCCGGACGCCATACAAGCGCGATGTCCCGATGAGCCCCATCATGATCGATGCGCCTGACGACGAGGTCCTTGTCCCAACGTGCCTCGGAGGCGACATAGAGGCTGGGCAGGATGGCGAGCCCTGCTCCCATGACCGCCATCTGCCGGATGGCGTCGAGGCTCGTGCCTTCATACTCCAAACTGACACGCGCGCCTGATAGGCGCGCGAGGTCCTGTGTAATTTGGCTGAGGCCATGGCCCTGTCCCAGGCTAAGGAGCTCCCTGCCTTCGAGATCCCTCAACCTGACTGGATCCGTTTCCCGAGCGAGCGGATCGTCTGGCGACATGCTGACCCAGAGGTCCTCCCGGAAAAGCGCCATTGAACGCATGCCGGGATGATCGGCTGACGCTGATATGACTGCGTCGAGCCGACCGTCGGAGAGATGAATGCCGAGGTCTATAGTCCGCTCCTCTCTCACGGCCAGGCGCAGGTCAGGAAACATCCCGTGCAATCGCTTTGCTGCGTCCGGCAGCAGATAGGGGCCGACCGACGGGACGACGCCGAGCTGTAGCCTGCCGGCGAGCCGCCCCTCCGCCCGTCTCGCAGCAGCCCGAAAATCCTCCGCGTCCCTCAGGATCAGCCGCGCCCGTCTGACGAGGTCGGCGCCCAGGGGCGTCAACGCGACGCCATGTCTGCCACGCTCAAATAGGACAACACCGAGCTCGGCTTCCATGTTTGCGATCTGGGCGGATAGACTGGGCTGGGAGACATTGAGGCGCTCGGCGGCGTCAATGAAGCGCCCCGCATCGGCCACCGCCACGAAATACTGAAGCTGTCTCAGGGTTGGCCGCATCGGCTTGCTCGTCTCGGGTGTGGCGGGAGAGCGCCTTGTCTCTGACGCACTGATCGGAAATAAATATAGTCCTTATCGTATCCGCGGGTCGTTTCATATAGCGGCTTCCTATTTGATGCAAAGGAAACTTGTCTTGGATTGATGAGCGTGAAGGCGCGATATTAACGACATAATTCCGATCAGCCTCAACTGGAACCGCCTCATGAACACATTTCGATCCGTGATGAACCGCACCGGGACGATGACGGTTCCGGACATGTCCGTCGACGCCGGCTTGCGCAGCTTCATGCTGGGCGTCTACAACAAGATGGGCCTCGGCCTCGTCGTCTCCGCAGCTATCGCCTACGCCGTCGGATCGGTTCCGGCGCTAACCCAACTTGTGTTCGGCACGCCGCTCAAATTCGTCGTGATGTTCGGCCCGATTGGCCTGCTCCTGGTCTCGTCCTTCGCGATGAAGCGACCGTCGCCGCTGGCCACCGGCCTCGTCTACTGGACCGTCACCTCCCTAATTGGCGCGAGCCTGGGCGCATGGGTCGTCTCCGCGCGCATGGGGCTCGGCGTGGATTTCACGACCATCGGCAAGGCCTTTTTCGTGACGGCGGCGGCTTTCGGAGGCCTCAGCCTCTGGGGCCAGACGACCAAACGCGACCTGTCGGGCTTCGGAACGTTCCTGATCATGGGCGTGGTCGGCCTGGTCATTGCGTCCGTCGTCAACATGTTCCTGCAATCGTCGATGATGGGTTTCATCGTCTCGGTGCTGGGCGTGCTGATTTTCTCCGCGCTCACCGCCTTCGACACCCAGCGGCTCAAGCACGAATACTATACGCTCGAAGGCGACCAGCGCGCCATGTCTGTCGCCACCAACTGGGGCGCGCTTTCCATGTACCTGAACTTCGTCAACCTGTTCCAGTTCATCCTGTCGTTGATGTCAGGAAAATCGGACGAATAGTTCGCGCTTCAGAGCGCCAATGACCGGGCGTTGTCAGGGGAACCGGGCTTGAGGCGACCGATCCAGAAGTTTAGCCTCAGGAAAGGGCCAAGAACCCGTTCCGCTACTTCAAAACCTCGCCTGAAATCATCCAGTTGGGCGTGCTGATGTATGTCAGATTTCCTCTGTGATTGAGAAACGTGGAGGATATTCTCCACGAGCGCGGCATCGACGTCTGCCACGAAAGCATAGAGTTATTGTCAAATCTGGTGTTTGAGGTTTGTGGGTCATGCAGCGATCTGGTCGTTTTGTGTGGTTTCAATTCCGTCTTTAAATTTGACGCCTGTGATGACTTTGGCCAGATAGTCAAAGCCGCGTAGCTTTCTCCAATTTTGCTCGGCGCATTGCCCCAATTTGAAAATCATATGCAGCATGCCATCGCGTGTCAGGC
>Ga0209491_10009843_pt1 | contig 11613 bp, 7 predicted proteins | sample BON02_FD_187213 | JGI IMG/M metagenome (GOLD analysis project Ga0209491, IMG submission 187213) | Freshwater microbial communities from Lake Bonney liftoff mats and glacier meltwater in Antarctica - BON-02 (SPAdes) (version 2) | ecosystem: Environmental > Aquatic > Freshwater > Ice > Glacier...
CTTGTGCTTGTCGTCCTTGTGCTTGTCGTCCTTGTGCTTGTCGTCCTTGTGCTTGTCGTCCTTGTGCTTGTCGTCCTTGTGCTTGTCGTCCTTGGGCTTCTCGTCCTTGGGCTTCTCGTCCTTGTGCTTGTCGTCCTTGGGCTTCTCGTCCTTGGGTTTCTCGGCATGTGAAGCACCCGCGACGCTCGGCTTTTGAGCCGGTGTTGTCCCACTTTTGGCGTCTGTGCTGGTTGGCATAATGTGTTCTGGCAACATGTATGTGATTTTCAGGCCCTATCAGCATTGTACACTACTTATATACCTTTCCAGAGCAAGCGGAACAGTTTCCGTGTGAAAATGCACAAGTGCTTCCGTGTACCCAGATACGGACAGTCAACTTTCCCAAAATAGCATGCGCATCACCGCAGGGGTTTTAATCCCGGCCGAGTTATTTTTCACAAACGCCCCAGCACGCGCACCGGCGATATGCAGACACAGCAGCTGCTGCAGCCTGACGGCGAGCCGGCTGCGGTGTTTTACACACTGCAACCTACCAGCGAAGTGGGTATTGGCAACAGCATCTATTTCTCAACGGAGCAGCACCCCAAAAAGAAAGAAAATAGGATAGGTATGCTGACCATGCAGATGCACGAACATACTGAAAGCCCCGTGGGCGGTGGAGACACCCCCCCGCCCGTCAAAACATTGATCAAATGCAGCAAAATAGAGCCTGTGCTCACAGGCATCGTCTCTGGGCACGCCCAGGCGGTGATGGATGCCAAGGAACCCCTGCACCGCCACATCAACGCCCACCTGTGCAAGTATTACGCCAACTGCAACGGGTATCACCAGGAGCAGCAGCAGCAGCGAGACGATGCAAAAATGCCGCCGCTCAGCGATTCGCTGTACGTGCTTGGAGTTACACTATGTGCTGCGGCAGGCTCGGCGTCCGCCGCGCATGATGCCGGGATTTTTGGCAGCACATCCTCACAACCCCTCACCCTCTCGGGCGGCTCTCCTGCGGGCCCAGCAGGGGGAGGGGGAGGGGGGGCGGGCAAGAAGAGGAAGACTGAGAGTGGGGGGGGCGGTGCGGACAAGAAGACGCGCATGGGCCCAGCGGCGGGAGGAGCCACGACGCTGTTGCACATCAAATTCTGCCGCGTTGAAGACGTGCCCATCATCATGCAAGCGTGCCGTGTTTTTTTCAAGTCCTCTGTTTTCTCAAAGGGGGGCACGCAGGTGGTGTTTCCGCGCGGAGAAATGCCAGGGTGGTGGAATATGCTGCACAACGCCCCATTCGACTTCAAGAAAACACGCGACTCTTTCCACAATCAGGAGGTTGTGGAGCAGGTCGTGACACGCAGCGGAATCCATTACTACACACGCTTTTCTCTCGACCCCTCTGACGCCAGCTTCAAGACGCGCCAGAGAACGCTCGATGGCTGCGCCTGGATCTCGGTGATCTACATCGACTTTTCAAAGCTCCGCTTGCTTGGACCGATATGACCCGACCGCTTGCCCGGAGTGACGTTTTGTGCCATAATCGCCGCCAAAACACACACACTGTGTCGTATAGCATGTGTATGTGTCTTGCGAACGGGAGTGTTCCAGCCGGGTGTGCTATATAAGTGTTGATGCTTGCGGTGTACAGCAACAGAAGACAAAAAGTATCATGCCAGGAACCCGTGGTCCTCCGACGGTGCCCGCAGCCCCGGCAGGCTCAGTTACCGGCGGCAAACAAATCCAGCGAGGAGAACTCGAAGGCCGTAAAGTAAAGTTGATTGAACACGCACACACACAGGACCTAAACTTCCAAGCCGCGAAAGCTGCCCTAGAAACAGTCAAACGCGATATGGCAGCAGAAGGTGAGAACATTACGCACGACAGAGTCAGCGATCTGGGCCCGAATGTTAAAAAAGTATTGCAAGTCGCGCACGGTAAGTTAGAAACGAGTCTTCACGAGGTGAACCTCAAGTTCAAAAGCCTGTATGACGAACAGCAAAAAATCACGAAAGACAGCAAAGAAATCCTCGTATGGATTGAAACGTATGCAGTGGATGATTCGCGCAACAAAGACATCAACCACAACAAAGCTCTGAGCGACAGAGACAAACTACACAAAGGCGCGATTGACAGTCAAAACGACGCACACAATGCGCAGATTATGAAGGCAGAAAGGGATTCTGCAAGCAGATCAGACGTCAAAGTGCAGGTGAACGAGGCTTTTTTGAAAGAAGTGGAGATTTTTGTGCAGGAGGTGAACGCGATATTGCAGAATAAGGCCGAATACACGAGGATTTTCGAAAAAATGAGCACTGAAACCAACACAATCCAAACCCACATCAAAAAATTCCGAGACGGAAACACTGCAACAGAATCAAAACGCCTTAGTGGTGGCTAAGTGCACAGTCATGGATGACCATGAAGAAACCTATGCTAACAGTTCTCTTGTACGCCCAGTTTTTCGAGTATTGTAACTCTATACACACATAGATATACTGGCTCCGAGAAACTCATGCTGGCCCGAAATCTCTGTTTTCTTAATGGTCATCCGGCACTGTAAGACGGAACAGGGCTCTGCAAAGAACGAGAGCAGTGTGAGTTTTTGCTTGTAATAAACACGAAAAACGTGCCTTTTTGACCGGAGACTTATTGCCGACGTGTCAGCAGCAAACAAAGAAAGGTATCGAGCCTCACAGTGCACACGCGGACAACCCAGGCACAAGAACACCACAATCCCGCACAGCAAGCTGTGTTCCGTGTAGTGTCGACTGTCTCGGGCAACTGTTTGGCGTAGCTGGCTGCGGCTGCTGTATCGTGAAATGGCCGACGAATATTTTAGAGAGCTGCTGCAAGCCGAACAGAAAGGCGGGCAGTCGAAAAAAAGAAAGTCGGAAGCAAGCAAAAAAACACTCGACTGTGACTGTGTATCGCCCTGTGGAGCGAACGTGGCCTTTGACACGCAGGGGTGTTTAAAGTGCCCACACACTGACTGCGCGTACTAAGTGCAGAATTTCATTGAGACTTTTTTACACTGTCATAACGTCGACATTTACCATGCAGCGGGCATGTCCTGAGGGCCACATTGTAGTGAATGGCCAGCAAATCGCACATGGCTGAAAAATAGAGACCCGCTTTTGCTTTCGACTGGGCAATTGAAACAAGTTTGGGGCAAAGTCCGCCGCAGTCCGCCGTGTTGCTGGTCGGAACAGGGGTGTTTTGTTTGAATGAATGAATTTTGAATACAATGCTTGCAACGCCGACTCCATCGCGCAACGTTGACTCCACAATGAAAACACTCCCCACTCGAATGAGTGTGTTTCCCAACCCCCAAATCGGTGTATTATGGTCCGCAAGGCATGCCCTCCCGTATATAAAGGACAGTGCAGCTGAGCACCGCTTGCGCCTGTGCGTGCGAATGAACTCCTCGCCCCAAAGCGCGCTTCTTCTGACGTTTTTGCTGCTCCAGTGCAGCAGCAGTTTCAGTTTGGTGGCAGACGCCAGCAACGATGAGGGCTGGCCGCGAGCAACCACTCGCGTCGGGTACAGGGTACAGCAACCAGTGTGTATGGGCGCGTATTTCACGGCGTTGTTTCGTGTCACGCAGACCAATGGTGACGCTGCCAACGGCATGAGGACATACTGCTCGGAAGACTCGGACGGTGTGCCGGACAAGTATGCGGCAGCACACGTAGGAGTGCAGGCTTCCGCAAAATATAGTTTATGGGCCGAGATAGACCCAAGCGTTGTCATACTACCCACCCACTTGCCGGCGTGTGCCCAACGACCCAGGAGCGAGCTTTGTGGCAACATTGGTGAAACCCCGCTCTACATTACCAACACGATGTTTTCCAAGTTCGAATGCCGCTGCAGGGACGGCTTCTCCAGAACAGGCTTGCGCGGTAGCTGCGAAGCATGTGGCAGCGGTGTTTTTTGTCCCATGCACACCAACACCCAGTTCACATGCCCTGCGAACTCCAGACCGGCCGTGGATCCTGGCTCGCAGGTGCCTATGTCGACAAGTATACAGCGATTGCAGCACATAAACACCTCGAACGCCTACTGTGTGGCCGAGCCGGGCTACACCCTGCAACACGCGTACCCCGACTTCAGCGGGCTGCTCCTGGCAATTCGAAACTCGCAGGTCCACCAAAAGGTTGAGTTTTACACGACGAGCCCCTGCCGCGACTTGTTGTGTTTTTCCAGGATCATCTGCGACGCAGTGGGGAAGGAGATGAGTTTTGGCACGCCCTGTCCCGCAGGACAGTATGATGCCCAGGCCGAGGCCGAGGAGGAGGTGGTGCTGGGGGCCAGGGACTGCCGAGTCTGTCCGGCCGACTCGTTTTGCGTGGACGGGACACGACACCCGTGTCCACACGGTCAATATACCACCAGCAGCACCAGCACCAGCAGTTCCAGCACCGGCGGAATGCAGGGAGCCTGCAAGTGTCACGCAGGCGCGTACAGCAGCCACCAAAGCAGCAGCAACAGCCCAACAACGTGTGTAGCCATAAGCGGTAACGCCCATTACAGCTGAGGGTGCCAACGGCCCACTGACAAGACATGCAGCAAAAAGCTGGCGTGCCCTCCCGGCAAGCTGTGCGAAGACGGCGTACTGTTGGTGGTGGAGTGTGCGCTCGGCGAGTTCATGGACCACGAGAAGCGTGAATGTGTCGCGTGTCCGCTCGGGTATTACTGCGTGGACGCTGCCAGCGTCCATGCGTGTCCTGCAGGTGCAACCACGCGCACGACACGGGCCTCAAACGCGAGCGATTGCTTTTGCGAGGCTCCGTTGCTGCGGACAGAGCTTGCCGGCACGCGACACGGCTTCGTCTGCCAGGCCCCCCCCAGACCTCCTCGCATGACATCCTCGCAGGGGATCCATGTGCGGGAAATCGTGCCGGTGACTGTCGACATGCAGTCTTCCAAGCTGCTCCTGGCACATCGCGCCGTCACGGTGCCGGTGCCAACGCCAGCGACCACTTCTCTGGGGGCTGCGACGGCGAGTATCCTGGGCACGCTGCTGGTACTGGACAGCGAGGGTGGTAATATTGTAGTGAATTTTTTCGGCAACACCACTGGGGTAGAGGGGGGGGAAAGTGTGGCGTACACCAGCACGTCTGTGCTGTTGATTGCCCACACTGATGCCAGAATTGCCCTAGACCTGCCGAATACCGTCATCGCCGTGGGTGAAGTGGTGTTTGGCAGCACCGCAGATACCACCAGCAGCAGAGTGTCGCCAGGCAAGATGCGCCTGCGAGTCCTGCTGATGGACACACAGCAGGCACTGGTGTACTGAGGAGTGATCGACTGCACACTCACAACAGGGCCTGCTGCGGCGAGAGGCGGCGGTGTGGTGGGCGGGGGGGTAGAGACTGGTGTCTTGCCAGATGGAATACAAATGTGGACGAGAATGTGGGCCTTCAACCGTTTGTCGTTTTACAGCACTTTGTGCGCGGTTTCGCACTCCTCGCTGCTGGCCGTGCAAAACAGCCCCCGTGCAGACATTGTGCCCGAACTCGCCCGCATCGGCCGCAACTCCAGCTTTACACCGTACTACAACCTCGTCCGACTGGACCTGCGTTCCGGCGCCGTCTACAGCACCATCTTCACTGCCAACGTCTCTTCTATGCAGCAGCACTCGCGGCTGACTCTGCGTCTCGACAGCGAAGATCACTTTGTGTTGTTGTATGATCCCCTGCTGCGCGCTGCCTTGTACACCATACACGTGCAGTCCTGGCAAACGCCTGCATTTCCGCCACAGAGCCCCAGCGCAGCAGGGGGGGGGCTGTGCGTGCACAGCAATTGCCTCTCGTCGATTACACGGAGACAGTCAGCAGCGTTGGCGTCGCAGCAGCAGCACACCTCGCCGCATGCATGGGCAGCGCGGCGGACGCTGTCACAAATGCTCTCGCGCACGCTCGTCGTGCAGTACGGTGACTTGTTCCAGGGGCGTTTTGTGGTGTTTCAAGACACCAACAGACTGAGCTTTGGAGTCGCACGGCTGGACTACACCTCCTGCCCCCCGGGGTCCTTTGCCAGCAGCGACACACTCTACGTGTGCATGTGCCAGTCTGGCTGGCATCGGGCACACCATCCTGCTGAGGCCGCTCTGGTCTCCAGCTCCGCCGCATGCGTGCGGTATGCTGCGCTGGACGCTTGTTACAGCAGCTACGCTGGCGAGGTTGGGCAGAACACGTCGCGATGCGCCCCGGGCTACAAAATGCACCGCGCTGCGTGTGTTTTGTGTGGAGTCAACGAGTACTGTCAGCACAGCCAAGGTGTACCATGCCAGGAGAACTCTGCTACCTTTCTTGTCCGGGGAGCGTTTGACTCCTCGGCGTGCCGGTGCTTGCCGGGATACTTCCTGGGCCTGTCAGCTGGAACGTGGGTGGGAGATTCTGTGGTGGACGCCGCCGACGCCACCTCTGGGGCGTGTGTAAAATGCAGCGTCCCATTCTACTGTATGGATTCTCGGCAGTATGCTTGCCGCCAAAACATGAGTACTCGCGTCCATGGGGCCAGCAGTGCGGACCACTGCCAGTGTGCGTCAGGCTTCTACGAATTCTTCGACAACCATGACGACAACGCCAGCGTTGTCGATGGCAACAAGGATGCGCCGCCGCTCAAAATCTGCCGGCAGATCCCCACTGGCTACTACAAGCCCGACGCCGCCGAAATCCCGGAGAAATGTCCACGCTCACAGACCACGTTGCGGGCAAAGAGCCTGTCCAAGACAGAGTGCATCTGTGCCCCGGGCTTCAAACGAGAAGACCCCACCGCAGATCCCATGGAATGCGTAGCGTGCGGCCAGGACGAAATGTGCGCAGCGGCCACAACGCAAGGGCTCGTCGAGTATTGCACGCAGTACAAGCAAACCGTCAACCACAGGCACGACGCCTGCGTGTGTGTGGCTGGCTTTTACGACGAGATGCGCACGAAACAGGGCGCGGGCGTGCGGTGTCTGCTGTGTCCGGCTGGGTATTACTGCCCGCTGCAGCAGCAAAACATTGCGGGGAAAACGGTCAATCTGCAAACACAGGTGGTCATCTGGTGTCCGCACCAAATGACGTCGCATCCCGGTACCCCCAGTGCTGCGGGGTGCTTTTGCCAACAGTCCGACAAAAAACGGATGCAGAAAAGCGTAGCCCCGTTCGATTTGGTCTGTGTGTGTGCCAACACGCATTACGAGTCGGCCGACAACGACAACCTATGCACGCAGTGTCCCAAACATATGTTTGTTCCTTTGCTGTCCTGACTGGCATCGTCAGCCGCGCCGCCCAGCGGGATGGCAGCGTGTGTGTGTGTCTCTGGCTTTTACAGGAGGAGGGGCCCCGTACTGTCCACGTACAGCGATACGTTTGCTGCAAACAGTCGGGAAATCTCAGAGGGCCCCACCTGTGACGTTTGTCCCGTGGGCCATTTCTGCAGGTCGGGGCAAATCAACGATGCCCCCACCGCGTGTCCGTTTGGCACCTTTGGCCCAGCTGTAGGCCAGGGCAGCGAACGTGGGTGCTTGGCGTGTCCGCTGTTGTCCACATCCGGCGCTGGAGCCCGCGCTGGATTCCTCGCACAGGGCTCTGTGTTGGACTGTTTTTCGACGTACATGCTGGCGTACACGAGCCGTGAGCTCAATTTCGAGACCTGCACCTTTGTGTTTGTCGTCTTTTCCCACGACGTGCAAAAAGCGACCCTCGTCGCACAACTTCGGCGCATTTTCAACTTCAATGTTTTGTCTGTGGAGGTGGTGGCATCGCGAGGACACGTGCAGTACACGGTGAAACTGAATGCTGTCTTCTTCCGCGCTGCTTTGCTGGCCATATCGCACCTCGACGCCATCTGGTCTCGAGTCCGGACGCTTGCCCAACACAACCCAACCTTGTATATTTCGCTGGTGCGCTATTTTTTCTGTGATACCATGGAACAGATTGCGCGCAACATGTACGCTGGGAACATGCACGCAGCCGCGTGTTACATGCAGATGGACCGTATGACGTCGATTGGTAAGTGTCTGTGGTGTGCGTGTGCGTGTGCCGTTTTCTCTGCCCTTTTGTTCACCGTGGAATCGCCCCAACAACCCCCATACCCCCAAAAACACAGGCGGCATCACTACAACTACAATGGATCACCCGCAGCCTTCTGATTTCGACCAGATGCGTGCAACGTTTAAGCAGTACATCCAAAGCATATTCGATGTCGCTTCAGACGCTCCGCCTGGCTCTACTGCGGTGACAGTAGTGCAAGATCCCAACATTCGCCTGTTCTACACGTACCTGTCCGAGGCAATGGGACTTGCGACATACAATGACTTTATTCAACACGCAATCTTGATGCCCATTCCACACTCGAACGGGGTAGCTGTGTTTTGGCTGGCAGCGTCCACCCACATTGCTGGGTCGCCACACTATGATGCAGCAACGCTGCAGGCCAACATCTACACGGCGGCCCAGACCACATCGCGTATCAACAGCATAAATCTCCGCGAGTCTCCGGCAACCATTTGGCTGGGAGAGTGTCAGCACACCGCCAATGCCCTCATGGGCCCAGCACGGGTGCGGGCGTACCAAACGCAGCTGTTTCCCTTGCTGTGCCAGCATTGCGTGCCTGGGGTCGAATACCGCAGTGTGGTGACACAGCAGTGCGAAGCCTGCACGCCACAAACAGAGCGCAGCTGCTTGCAGGACAAATCATACCTGCCGTGCTCGGCTACCCGAGACTCATACTGCCAGGTATCGGAGCAGGCAGCGTCGAACACCTTCTGCAACAATGGCTTCCTCGATTTCGGCGAGCAGTGCGACGCCAGCGCAAAACAGTCGAAAACAGCGGCATGCTGTGTCAACTCGACGTGTCAGCTCATCACAGGCTTCTACTCCGACCCTGCGTGCAGCACGATATGCGGCGATGGCATACGTGCTGGTGCCGAGGAATGTGACAGCATCGATAACTTGCGGTGCGAACCAACCACCTGCAGGTTTAAGAGGTAATGGTTGAGGATGCCCTCCCTCATATGCCCGTAGCTTCTGCAGTTTTTGCAAAAAACGAGCGGCGTCATGCGATGCCCTACTTTTGCATGTGCGGTGTGTTGTGTTTTCCAATACAGCAAACCTCCGTTACTGCAACGCTGTCTGAAATGTAAATTTCAAAAGACTCTTACGCCACAAATAAGGACTCTAAAGTAGAGAGTGATGAATCTTAGGAGAGTGAAAGCTGTACAGATTTTTAATAAAAAGGGCCTCCACAAAGATTACACATTAATGCCAGTTTCCCGGAGGCCCCCGCAAAACCAGCAACTCCCCAAATACACAACATACCGAAAGATATTCGACACACCAGACGCCTCTGTTTACTATATAAACAGGACAGTGCGTTCGGGTTATCACCGGCAAATGTCTAGCGATTGCAAAGTGTCTCCCTCGTCATTTTCGTGTTGTGTGTGTCTGGAAGACAACAAATGTAATGATCCAGACGATCCACAAACATACGCAGCTTACGTAAAATGGGTGAAAGTACACCGGACAAACTATCTACAGAGCCCCGTTGCGCTGTGTATCTGTGCGAATAATCATACGTGCTCGCAAGAGCTATACGAATCTGTGCGAAAACAGGCTATTGAGAAGAGAGGTCTCGACACGTACGTGATTGCATGTCCTGTCTTGGGGTGTGCGGAAAAGTTGATGGCAAATCCGAATGAATACAGTACGTGGGATCTTCTGGTAGAAGTGTGTCCTAGTGGCCATTTGCTCGACTATAACTGTTGCCTGCGGCTGAAAGCATCTGGAACCCAGGCATGTCCAATGTGCCGCGGTGTCTTTCGTATGAATCACGCGCATTGTATTCCTATTATCCCCATTACTCCACCGCACGGACTACCGGAATGTCGAAAATTCGATGGGCTAGGGTGTATCCTTGACATGATATTGAGCGACGACGAGGTCTCGCGTGCGTACATGCGATATGAAAATTTCCCGTCCATGATCGAAAAAATTTTCATCAAACCACAGCACGAATCGTCTGTGCCTGGCATCCGTAATAGAGTTGCGATTGTTTTCGAGTTAGTAGAGAGTACAGACAACTACGAAGTCCTAGGGGGATTGGTGACGCGTTTTTTGGAGGCATGGGCGCTTGTCACAGGTGTTATTGATGTTGTGGCGCCATGTACACCACACGCCTTCGAGCCGATTACAAATTGTCTCGTGGAAATTCTACTGCTCATTACACAACGATTTCCCCCAGATACTACGATTAAAAAATATGTGGTCAGGGAACTGCAGTTGGTCTTGAAAATTCTCAAGAGTGCCAACATATTCGTCCGCCAAGCGTGGATGTCTATTCTTACCGCACAAAACGATGTCATCCATCAAGTTGTACCAGAGGTCCCGGCGTTGCCGGACGTGGCGAACCCAGACGAAGAAATGGCAAGACAGCCATCGCGAGATCTATCACCTTGGTTCCTAATCGATCAACTTTCATTGAATTAACATATGTGACAAACAAACGTGCGCTGGCCCAGCCCAATGCAATCAAATTAATCACGGTAAATTGTGACCAAATCTTTCTATTTTTAAAAACGATATTTTGATCGTCTGTAGAAGTGTCCGTTTATACATGTATAAGCAAAGGAGAACACGGATCCCGTGGAGATAATTACACACGAACTATTTTTTTATGGTCGCACGATCTCGCCCGAAATAGAACACCATCACCTTCACAAACTCCTCTTTTTATGGTGGCACGATCTCACCCCAAATAGAACACCATCACCTTCACGAACTCCTCCATTTTTTATGGTGGCACGATCTCGCCCGAAATAGAACACCTTCACCTTCACATTGGTTGCGCCATCTCGCCCGAAATAGAACTGCTCCTCCACAACAAAATTAATACCATGTTGACCCGACGCAATGCTCGTGTGTTTTCTTGCTTATCTGTATCGTGTTTTCACCGCATCACATGCTGCGCGACGGATGGGTGCGGTGTTGGTCCAAGTCCAAGCAAAAGGTGTACTACAAACACGTGGCTAGTGGGCACCGAGTCTGGGACATGTCCAGCATGCAGGCCATCGAAAATAGCCACATGGCAACCCTGCTCCCCGTCGAGGAGGAGCCAATGGAGGGTCCTTTGTTTTCACCGACTGCTGGCAACCACCCTCCACCGAGGAAAAATACACTTGGCAAGGTCGGCATGATAAAACAAGAAACCTGCCAACATTCCTACAATGAGGCCTGCCGCAAGCTGTCGATGGCTGTGGCGGTTATGGCCTCGCAGCACTCTCTGGAAAACGGCAGTGATGGCCCACTCGTTGTCGCATCGCAGCCCACCGAGGACACAGCGCACTTGTCGAAAGCAGAAACGCGAGATGAAATCGAACCCCTCGCGGACGAGGACTCCCTGGACGACCACAATATCGGCAACGGCAACAACGAAGAAACGCAAGACTACGGCTGGGCCGCGATCGAGTTGCCAGACGACAAACAACACCACCACCTCTCGAGCTGCGCACCAAAATACACTCCGGGCCTGGGCAAGGGCAACATGGTTGGCTCGCACAAAAAAAAAATGGGCGGCATGACGTACTACATGAACTCCAAAGAACAGGCCGCACACGAGGACGGGGAAGAGGAGGACATCCCCATA
>Ga0209491_10009844_pt1 | contig 11611 bp, 6 predicted proteins | sample BON02_FD_187213 | JGI IMG/M metagenome (GOLD analysis project Ga0209491, IMG submission 187213) | Freshwater microbial communities from Lake Bonney liftoff mats and glacier meltwater in Antarctica - BON-02 (SPAdes) (version 2) | ecosystem: Environmental > Aquatic > Freshwater > Ice > Glacier...
GGTGCCGTCATCCACGCCTGTCACCACGAGCAGGACATCTGGAAAATGGGCGGTCTCCGCAAAAAGCTTCCCATCACCTTCCTCACCTTTGCCCTCGGCACCGCCGCTCTCATCGCGGTCCCTTTCACGAGCGGATTCTGGAGCAAAGAGGCCATCCTCGAGACAGCCTACGAGCAGAAGATGTATTGGCCTTACGCTATCGCGATGATCGTCGCGTTCCTGACCCCCTTCTACATGGCCCGTCTCGTCATCGTCGCCTTCTTCGGCAAGACTCGGACCAAAGACGCCGATCACGCCCACGAGGTCGCCCCCATCATGTGGGTGCCTCTCGTCATCCTCGCGATCATGGCCATTTTCTCCGCCTATGGCTTCATTTCCTCGCCGCTCCTCGCCCGCGGGCACGCCGATTTCGGGCATCTCTTCAGCCATTTCGGACTCACCGCGATCCTTTCCCTGACCGGCCTCGTCGTCGGAGTCGGGGCCGCGATTTTCCTCTACAAGGGCAAAAGCAAAGACCCCGTTAACATCCCGCTCTTCCGCAACAAGTTCTACCTCGACGAGATCTACCTCGGCATCGTGCGGCTTTTCCAGGACTCCGTCGCGGCCTTCCTCGACTTCGTCGACCGCTTCGTGATCGATCCGCTCGTGGCCCGCTTCCCTGCCGGTCTCGCCGTCACGACCGGTTCCTTCCTGCGCGTTTTCCAGGTCGGCAACGTCCAGTCCTACGCCTTCTTCTTCGGAGTCGCCGTGGTCGCGCTCATCCTCTTCCTCATCCTCTGATCGAATTTTTCCCCTGTTACCGTCGTGAGCATCATCGAAATCATCGTCTTTCTCCCGCTCCTTGCCGCGCTCGCGGTCGGTCTGGGTTCACCGGCCCGTTTCACGGCGCTGGGTGCCTCGGGGCTGGTTTTGCTCCTCTCGCTCGTGACCGCCATTCAGTTCAGCACTTCCGTGGAAGGGACCTACCAGTTCGTGAGTTCACGGACCCTCCTCGAGATCGCCGGATTCCCCAAACTCAGCCTCGCCTTCGGCCTCGACGGCATGAGCCTCGTCCTCCTCCTCCTCTCGGCCATCGTTCTGATCGCGGCGGTGATGGTCGCGCCGAAGGAAAACGCCATCAAAGGCAGCGCCCGTCTCTACTACATCTCGCTCCTCCTCATTGCGGGCGGGGCGATCGGGGCCTTCTGCTCGACTGATCTCTTCTTCCTCTACGCCTTCCACGAGCTCGCCCTCATCCCGACCTTCCTCATGATCGGGATCTTCGGCCACGGAGAGAACCGGGTCCGCACGGCCTGGACCATTACCATTTTCCTCGGTGTCGGCAGTCTCATCCTCCTCGTCGGGCTCATCCTCGCCGTGAGTTCGCTCGGGGCCACGACCTTCGACATCGCCTCTATCATCACCCTCGCCAAAACGCCCGAAACGGCGATGTCCCCGGATATGCAGGGCTGGGTCTTCCTCCTCCTCTTCATCGGCTTCGGCATCCTCGTCTCGCTCTTCCCCTTCCACAGTTGGGCGGCCCCCGCCTATGCCGAGGCCCCCACTCCGGTCGCGATGCTCCACGCCGGCGTTTTGAAAAAATTCGGGCTCTACGGCCTCATCCGCCTCGCCCTGCCCCTCGCCCCGGTCGGAGCCGAAAAGTGGCTCAATCTCGTCCTCATCCTCCTCATCGGGAACATCCTCTACATCGGACTCGTCACCATCGCGCAGAAGAGACTCGACCGCATGCTCGGTTACTCCAGCGTCATGCACATGGGCTACGTCTTCCTCGGCATCGCGGCGGGCAACCACATCGGACTCTCCGGGGCGGTTCTCCTGATGTTCGCCCACGGCATTTCCATCGCCCTGCTCTTCGCGCTCTCCGGCTGGATGCGTGACCAGTTCGGCACCCTCGACTTCGACAAGCTCGGGGGCATCGCCAAGCCTTTGCCGAAGCTCGGCCTTATCTTCGGCTTCGGCGTCTTTGCTTCCCTCGGTCTGCCCGGCTTCGCCAACTTCGCCGCCGAGATCGAGATCTTCTTCGGCGCTTTCGCCGGGGAAGGCGAGACCATGACCTGGATCCGCTGGGCCACCGTCGGGGCGCTCTGGGGTGTCGTCATCTCCGCCGTCTACATGCTGCGCGCCTACCGGAATATCTTCCTCGGCCCTCTGCCGAAAAAGCTCGCCACTCCCGCCGATCTCGACTGGTCGATGCGGGTGCCGCTCATCCTCCTCGTCGCCACCCTCGTCGCGGTCGGCTTCGTCCCCGAACTCCTCAACCAGTATATCCGCCCCGCGATCAACGGCATTCTCCTCGTCACCCCCGGCTGATCCCGCAGACGTGACCCTCTTCGCTCCCCGACCCAACTCTCTTGCCTCAACTCTTTCCGTCCATGCCGGTTTATTATCTCGAAATCATTGTCGTCGCCCTCGGCCTTGTCATGCTGATGGTCGACGCCTTCGTCAAGCTGGAGGACAAACGATCCATCGCCTGGATCGGGATGCTCGGGCTGGTGGTCGTCTTTGCCCTGCTCTTCAAAGTGAAGTGGCCCGAGTCCACCGAGGGTGCCTTCTGGCAATTCTACAGTTCGGGTGACAGACTCGCCCTCTTTTTCAAAGGCATCGCCGTGCTCACGACTCTGATCGTCCTCGTCATGGCGGTAGATTATGCCCCCACCGTCGTTGCGCAGACCGCCAATCCCGAACCCGGAGCCCATCGCCAGGCCGGTCTCGGGGAGTTCTTCGCCCTGCCAATGTTCGCCTGCGCCGGACTCATGTGGATGGCCTCGGCGAACAACCTCGTCAGCATCTTCGTCTCACTCGAGACCGTCACGATCGCCTTTTACATCATGGTCGCCTACCTGCGGCGGAATGTCGGTTCGCTCGAGGCGGGGGTGAAATACCTCATCCTCGGGGCCCTCTCGACCGGATTCCTCGTCTACGGCTTTGCCTGGCTTTTCGGCATCACCGGGAGCATGCAACTCTCCGAAATCGCAACCGCTCTCGCAAAGCCCGGGGTCAACCCGACGATGGCGCTTTTCGCCTTCGGCCTCATCTTCGTCGCCCTTGCTTTCAAAGTCGGTGCCGCACCCTTTCACCTCTGGATCCCCGATGTCTACCAGGGTGCCCCGACGCCGATCACCGCGTTCCTCTCGGTCGGTTCGAAGGCGGCGGGATTCATCATCATGCTGCGGCTCGTGACCCCGTTTCTCGCAAGCCCCGCTCTCGTTGGCAAGGTGACCATCGTTCTGACCGTAGTCGCGATCCTGACCCTTCTCGTCGGCAACCTCGCCGCCCTGCCGCAGAAAAACTTCAAGCGACTCCTCGCCTACTCGAGTATCGCTCACGCCGGCTTTCTCGTCATGGCGCTGGCCTCCTCGCCCCCTGCCGGAGGCTCCATCTCGATGACCCCGGCGACCGTGATCGCCTTTTACCTCGGCGCTTACCTTCTCATGACCCTGCTCGCTTTCCTCGTCATGACGACCCTGCGCACGAAGATCGCCGGGGAGGAGCTCGACTCCTTTCGCGGACTCGCGAAGCGCTCGCCCTTTCTCGCCTTCGCCATGCTCGTGGCGATGGCTTCGCTCGCCGGGATTCCTCTCACCGCCGGATTCTTAGGCAAGGTTTTTGTTTTCAAACTCGCAGTCGAGGCCCAGCAGTGGACGCTCCTCGTCTTCGGTCTCATCGGTGCCTCCGCCGGGTTCTATTATTACCTGAAGATTGCCGCCTCGATGTATCTCAGCGAGCCGGGCAAAGACAGCGACGTCTCCGCCATCCCCGTTAGTCCGCTCGCGAAGATCACCATGATCCTGTTGATGATCGTGATCATTCTCGCCGGTTTCAATCCCGGAGTGATTCTCGGATTGTTCGCCTGACCGGCACTGTGGCGCGCCTCAAAAGGGCCTCCCTCCAGTCGCCAAGCGGGCAAGACCCGTCAGATTCTGCCGCCATTCGCGCACCTACAAAACCAATCGTTGCCGCAGCCGCGACATTTATTGTCCCGCACTCATCCCGGGCCCGTTCGTGCCTCGCTGCCGCGTTCGGGCGGAAGTTCGCAACTCTTGCAGAAGAAGTTCGTTTGCATTACGCTCGATGTCATGAATGCCTCCTCGCGTTTTCGCTCCCTCTTTTGCGTCGCTGCTTTTGCAATCCTGAGCCTCTCCGGCGCGAAGGCGGACGAATACCGGACTTTGAAAAACTCGGCCGGCAAAGAGATCCGGGCAAAGATCCTCGGGGTCGCCGGTGACAAAGTTTCCCTCGCAGTGGAGGGCGGGCAGCAGTTCGAGATCCTGATCGCAACTCTTTCCCGGGCCGACCGCGAATTCCTCGCGACGTGGGCCCCGCCCCCGGCTCCCCTCCCTAGCACCGGCGGCGTCACCGTCACTCAGATCAACGAGGCCATCGGCCATCCGCTCTTTGCGGATGCGAGTCTCTGGACGAACAAGCCCGAAGAGGTCGCGACCCGCCTGCAATGGCCGCGCGAATCGAAGACGGCGATCGGAGAGAGCTACCGCGCTTATCCCGATACGGAGTACCGCTTCCTCGGGGCCCGCCCTTATTCGGCCGCTCTCTATGGGGAGAATGAGCAGGTCACCGCGATCTCGATCGTCTTTGCCAACAAGGGCGACTCTTTCGGCGCGGGCGGACGCGGCGAGGATCATTTCATCAAGGGCAAGCCCGTGCCAGAGGGCATGGAGGGCGTACGCCTGATCATGGCGAATGACGCCGAGACCATCAGTGAAAAGCTTCGTTCTCTCCTCGGAGACGCAACCAAGCAGCGCTTCGGCGAGGGCGAGTCCCGCGTGGAAGTGGAGCGTTGGGACTGGGCCGGGCATTCTTTTCTCCTCTCCCACGTGCCTGATGAGTATGTCTCTCTCGCGATTCAGACGGTAGCAGCGGCGGACAATCGCGGCAATACGGCCCGGGTCTCCGATGCGGTCATCCGCGAGCGCGCCCGCGGCTTTATCGAAAAGCGGGACAATGGAGACGTCGTCATCTCCAACATTCCCATGGTCGATCAGGGACCGAAGGGCTACTGCGTGCCCGCGACGGCTGAGCGCTGCATGCGCTTCCTCGGGATCCCCGCCGACATGTATCTGCTCGCGATGGCCGGCGAGACGACGGCGGGAGGCGGCACCTCGGTGGAGGTGCTCCTTTCCAATATCGGGAGTGACATCAAGCGCAAAGGCCGCTCTTTCGAAATCACTGACGGCGAGCTGAAAATGCGGGATATCAAAAAATCCATCGATGGCGGCATTCCGATCATCTGGGCACTCCACAGCACCAAGGCCTTCAACGAGATCGCCAATGAGCGTTCGAAGTCACGCAAGGAGTCGTGGGAATCCCACAAAGGCATCGTCGCCGCTGCGGCCGCAAATCCCTCACTCACGACGGACTCCGACACCGGCCACGTTGTCATCATTACCGGCTACAACGAGGAAACGAACGAGATCGCTTTCTCTGACTCCTGGGGCGAGGACTACATTGAGCGCTGGATCACTGTCCCCGAGGCCGAGCAGGTCTCGCAAAAGCGCTTTTATGTGATCGGGCTGTGAACTGCAGAGAATCGCGCTCTTGAACCACGGCGGGAAATACGGCAGGCTAACGTTCCTTCCGCCGTATGAATTCGATTTCCCGACTGCTCGTTGCCTCTATCATCCTCCTGCCCCTCGCTGCGGTCAGCCAGGAAAAGGCACATCTTGAGCTCGATTCGCCCTTTGCCTCCTTTGTCGAGGAAGGGACACCCTACTTTACTCAGACACTCGATGCGCGGGCCTTCGGAGAGGAGCCTGAGCCGCAGAACCTGACGCCCCGGGGCATCATCATCCCCGCGGGAAATGGATTTTACGGTTGCTTCGATCCCGATCTGCTGCGCTGGTCGCTTTTCTGGACGGCCAATGAAGACGGCGAATACCTGACGATGGACGGCATGGGGACCGGCAGCTACCGGCTCCCGAATCGCAAGTCGGCCCCGGGGCAGAAGGAGCTGCCTCGTCCGCTCGGGACTCCGGTCCTGGCGAAGCCACTTTTGCCGGGAGTCTCATCAGGCCCGGTTCCCTCGCCCGAGGACCCGAGGGACCCCGGCAAGGCGGAGGAAGGCGAACTGGGCCTGGGACCGATCCCCCCGGAGCAGGGACGCTTTTCCGGTATTCGCCTCGTCGGCGAAGGCGTGCAGCTCGAGTACACTGTCGGCGGCACGACCGTCCGGGAACGGCTCTCTTCGGAAAAAGGGGCTATCGTGCGACTCCTCGAAGTCGGCCCGCGCAAGGGAGGAATCCACCTCCGCATGGGGGGGGGCGACTCGGACTGGTTGAGCCTCGATGCCTCGAACAAAGCGACCGTCCACCGGCTCTCACTGTCCGGCGATGGAAAGGTGAGCCCGACGAAGGGAGCGTCTTTTCCCGACCCGGTCGCCCCTTCTCTACGCTGGAAAGAATCGGTGAAAACGGGGCCGGCCGTTCTCCCCGCCAAAGACGCCGCGTGGGTCTTCGACGATCTGCCCCTGCCCGTGCCGAATCCGTGGAAACGCAACGTCCGCCTCGCTGATCTCGAATATCTTCCCGACGGCCGCGCCGTCTTTGTCACCTTTGATGGCGATGTCTGGATCGCGAAAGGAATCGAATCCGCTGACGGGGCCGAGTGGAGCCGTTTCGCCTCGGGACTGCACGAACCGCAGAATCTCGCGATCCGCGACGGCGGGATCTTCGTCTTTGACCGCAATGGCATCGTCCGCCTCAGCGACACGGATGGCAACGGCGAGGCTGATTGGTATGAAAATGTCTCGAACATCGTCGCCCAGTCCGCCGAGACGCGACAGTTCCCGATGGATTTTGTCGCCCTGCCCGACGGCAGTTTTTACCTAGCCAAAGGGGGACAGATCGGTTCCACGATCGGCAGGGAAAACGGCACTGTCGTGAAAGTCTCGCCCGACGGGAACTCCTACGAAGTCGTCGCGACCGGATTCCGCCAGCCCTATCTCGGCTACGATCCCGAGACCGGCATCCTCACCGCGAGCGATCAGCAGGGTAACTGGAAACCCGCCACCCCCATCTACCGCGTCGAGCCGGGCCGCTACTTCGGATTCCAACCCGAGAAATTCAAAGACAAGGCCGTGCCCCCCGCCTCCATCGACGCCCCCGAAGTCTGGATCCCGCACTTTATCAACCAGTCCGGCGCCGGCCAGATCTGGACCCGCCGGAACGGTGGCACGCCCCTGCAGATGGGACCGCTCAACGACGCACTCGTCCACATCGGCTACAACCGGCCCGAGATTTTCAAGGTTTACCTCGATCCAAAAAGCCAACAGGGCGCGGTGATGCCCCTGCTTTCGGGCTTCCCCTCGGGACTCCTCAATGGTCGGGTGAGCCCGAACGACGGCTACCTGTATCTGACCGGCTTTCAGATCTTCGGGAGTTCGGGCAGCCGCATCAGCGGACTCTACCGGGTGCGGCCCGGCGGCATAAAACCGTGGCTCCCGCGCGAAGTCCGGGCGGAAAAACGCGGCATTCTCCTCACCTTTGACGAGCCGCTCTCCCCGGAACTCGCCACCGATCTGGGCCGTTACTCCGCCGACCGGTGGAACTACCGGCAGACTCACGAATACGGCTCGGGCAACTACCGTCTCGACGGCGAACCGGGGCAGGAGTCCCTCCCCATCCTCAGCGCAAAGCTCTCGCCGGATGCGAAATCACTCTTCCTCGGGATGGGCGGGATGCAGCCCTCGCATACCCTGCGGCTCACCTACCGGCTGCCTTCACCCGAGGTCATGCAGGTGGAGAATCTTTACCTCACGGTCTCCTCACTCCCCTCCATTGACCTCTCGAAAGCCGGTTTTGCTGACAACGAGATCGATCTCACGCCCCGCCTCGACCTCACCGGCAGTGCCGCAGCCGTCGAACCGACCGCCGCGCTCGGCAAAGAGGTCGCGATGCGCTACGGCTGCGTCGCCTGTCACGCCACCGGCGATCCGGACATCCCGAGTCCGCCCGTTGCCGCCGAGGGCGGAGCCAATCTAGCGGTCGGTCCGCCCTGGATCGGGCTCTGGGGTGCGAGCCGTATTTTCACCGACGGATCCGCGATCAAAAAAATCGACGAGGCCTATCTCCGCGAATCTATCCTCGACCCGGCTCGACGGGTCATGAAAGGCTACGAGATGGAGCGCACCGGCGTCGGCATGCCCTCCTACCTGGGAGTGCTCAAGGACCACGAGATCGACTCGGTGGTGCTGTTTATTAAGGGGTTGAAGAAGAAGTAAGGGGCAACTCACTCCACCGTCAGCTCCGCCCCGGGCACGAGGACGATCTCGACATCGGCTCCCTTGAGAAATTTTCCGAAAAAGTCATGCATTAGCGTCAGCACGGCCGGTTTCGTGAAGGCGGGACCGCCATGGCCGGCCCCCGGTAGGGTTTGCAGCCAGACCGGCACGCCCTGCGCCATCAACTCCGCAGCGAACTGCACACTCTGGGCGTAGGGCACGAGGGCGTCGTGGGTGCCGTGGAGGATGAGGATAGGCGGGTCGTCCGCGCTTATGTAAGTCACGGGACTGACCGCCCGACTTTTTTCCCTTGTCTCGAGCGGCACGCCGATGAGGAGCGAATAGGGATCTTTCGGGGAGTTGAACTCGAAAATGTTTTTCACGTTCCGATCCGCCGCCGTCTGCCGCACCACTGTCGTGAAATCGGCCGGACCAAAAATATTGCAGACAGCCTGGACACGGTCGGACTGGTCCTCGTTGCCGCCGATCGGCGGAAAGGTGCCGGTGCCTCCGGCAGTGCCGACGAGGGCGGAGAGGTGTCCGCCGGCCGAGCCCCCGACAGCGCCGACTTTCTCCGGATCGAGATGGTATTTCACGGCGTTCGCCCGCAGCCAGCGGATCGCGGCCTGGCAATCCTGAATCTGGGCGGGGAATTTCGCCTTTTGGCTGAAGCGATATTCGACACTGGCGACGGCGTATCCTTCGCGGACCATGCCGACGACAGGGCAAGGGAACTTGCTGCCGCCCATCCAGCCGCCGCCGTGGATGTGGACGATGAGCGGGAGAGGCGCCGCCGGGGTCTCTTCGGGTAGATAGAGATCGAGTCGCTGGGCTTCGTCGCCGTCGGTGATGTAGGCGAGATCGCGCTCCATGCGGATGCCGTCGGGCAGCAGAGGCGGCTTCGGCACGGGCTTGACCGGGTCGGCGAAGGCGAGAGTGGCGAGGAGCGGGAAGAGGAGGAGCGAGAATGATTTCATGGGAGGATGCGAGGGGCGGTGACGGCGGGATCTTGACGAAAAAGCCGCCACTTGGCAATCCCCGGTCTTTTTCCGGCTCACGGATACTCTCAGGATGCCCACTCCCCCACCAAAAAGGCTTGAACTTACGCCTTTCCAAGGGCAGGAGTAGGGCTTGCGCGGTCCAGACCGCGATCTTTCCCCATGCCCAAAGCTGCCAAGAACGAAAAATCTCCCGACGCCCCCGATGCGTCCCCTCCCGCCTTTGAAGACGCCCTCGCCCAGCTCGAGGAAATGGTAGAGGAGATGGAGTCGGACCAGATTCCCCTTGAGGAACTGATCCGCAAGTACGAACAAGGCACCCAACTCTTCCGCCTTTGCGAAAAGCGGCTCGACGAGGCGCAGGGGCGAATCGAAATCATCCGAAAAAATCGTAACGGAGAGACCGTATTGGAACCCTTCGGGGAGGCAACGACAGATTCCGCCGATGCCACCAACCCGAAATCCGGCGACACCCAGAAAAATGGAGAACTATTCTGAATTTCCCGACATCCCCACGGAGCAGCTTCCCAAGGTCGACAACGCGGCCGCGCTGAAAAAGCTCCCGATGGAAGACCTCCCGAAGCTCGCCGAGAACATCCGGCGGACGCTGATCCGTTCCCTCGCCAAAACCGGCGGCCATCTCGGGCCGAATCTCGGCGTGGTAGAGCTCAGCATCGCGCTGCACCGTGTCTTTAGCACTCCCGATGACAAGTTCGTCTTCGATGTGAGCCACCAGGGCTATGTCCACAAGATGCTCACGGGCCGCTGGGACGAGATCCACACGATCCGCCAGTATGGGGGGCTCAACGGATTCCTCCTCCGCACCGAGAGCAAGCACGACTGTTATGGCGCGGGCCATGCCGGCACGGCGGTCTCGGCTGCTCTGGGGATGGCTTCGGCTCGGGATCTGCTCGGGAAAGATGATCATGTCGTCGCCGTCGCCGGCGACGCGGCCTTCACCTGCGGTCCGACTTTCGAGGCGCTCAACAACATCGCCTCGGCGACGAAACGTTTTATCCTCGTCCTCAATGACAACGAATGGTCGATCGACCGCAACGTCGGGGCGATCGCGAAGTATTTCCACGCCCTGCAGACGAGTTCGACCTACTCGCACATCCACGAAAAGGCCGCCGAATTCGTCGAGCGCATCGCCGGCAAATCGATCCGCACGATCGCCCAGAAAGTCGAGAGCGGAGCGAAGAACCTCCTTTTCCCCAACGTGCTTTTCGAGAAGTTCGGGATCCACTACTACGGCCCCATCGACGGGCACGACATCGACCTGCTCGTGAAGACCTTCGAGTTCCTCAAAAATCAGGATGAGCCCGTCATCCTTCACATCATCACCGAGAAAGGCCGCGGCTACGAGCCGGCGAAGGCGAATCCGATGAAGTTCCACGGTCTCGGGCCCTACAAGACGGAGACGGGCGAGACTCCTCCGGGCGGGGATATGACCTACTCGCAGCTCTACGGGACGCACCTCGGCAAATTCGCGCTGAAGGATGATAAAATCGTCGCCGTGACCGCGGCGATGCCGAACGGGACCGGACTCGTCGAATTCCAGAAAGTGGTGCCCGAACGCTACTACGACGTCGGCATCGCCGAGGAGCATGCCGCTCTTTTTGCCTGCGGCCAGGCGGTCCAGGGTCTGAAGCCTTTCCTCACGATTTACTCGACCTTTTTCCAGCGCGCCTACGACATGGCCGTGCATGACATCGGGATTCAGAATCTCCCGGTGCGTCTCTGCATGGACCGCGCCGGTCTCAGCGGCGACGACGGCCCGACCCACCACGGTCTCTTCGACATCGGCTACATGCGCCACATCCCGAACTGGGTCCTCATGCAGGCCAAGGACGAGGATGAATTCGTCGACATGCTCTGGACGATGGCGAACTACGAGGGCGGCCCCATTGCGATGCGATACCCACGCGGGGCCGGCACCGGCGCAATCCCAAAGGCCGAGCCACAGCTTCTCGAGATAGGCAAGGCCGAAGTCGTCGCCGACGGGACGGATATCGCGCTGATCGGTCTGGGCAACATGTTCGAGATGGCTGCGGCGACTCGCGATCGACTCGAAGAGATGGGCTACTCCGTCGCCCTCATCAATCCGCGCTGGATCAAGCCGCTCGACACCGCCTGTCTCGAGAAATACGCTGCCCAGTGTCCGCTCGTGATGACCTTCGAGGACCACACCATTTGCAACGGATTCGGCAGCGCCGTGATCGAGCATCTCAACGATGCGGGCCTCAAAACCCAGGTCGAGCGGATCGGCTGGCCAGATCAGTTCGTCGAGCACGGTCGTCCCGACATTCTCCGCGAGAAGCACGGCCTCACCGTGGAGAATGCCGTCGCGAAGGCGCTCAAGTATCTCCCGGCGAGAAAG
>Ga0209491_10009846_pt1 | contig 11609 bp, 7 predicted proteins | sample BON02_FD_187213 | JGI IMG/M metagenome (GOLD analysis project Ga0209491, IMG submission 187213) | Freshwater microbial communities from Lake Bonney liftoff mats and glacier meltwater in Antarctica - BON-02 (SPAdes) (version 2) | ecosystem: Environmental > Aquatic > Freshwater > Ice > Glacier...
TATGCACCTAGTAAACTCAATATGTAAACGTCTATGCACCTAGTAAACTCAATATGTAAACGTCTATGCACCTAGTAAACTCAATATGTAAACGTCTATGCACCTAGTAAATAGTCTTCCGACTATTAACTAAGCTTATGACCTATACATATTGAGTTTGGTCAATTCTTTTTTTCTTCTTCTTACTTTTGGCTCTATCGAGCCATAATAATATTTGCTATTTATATTTTAAGTATTTATATTTTAAGTATTTACTATTATATTTTGAGTATTTCTGTATTATTAACGTTATAAGCCTTTGGCTGTTCCTTCATTAATGCAACATAAAAATGTATGGTCAAACAGTATCTGATAATACAATAGCAAATATGATAAGATGTGAATAATTTTATAGTTTAAGTAATAGGTCCTGTTTGTTCCCTAGGTCCTGTTTGTTCCCTAGGTATATATTTAAATTGATATGGCTCGATAGAGCCAAAAGTAAGAAGAAGAAAAAAAGAATTGGCCAAACTCAATATGTATAGGACATAAGCCTAATCAATAGTCGGAAGACTATTTACTAGGTGCATAGACGTTTACATATTGAGTTTACATATTGAGTTTATTGAGTTTAAATGTAATCGCATATTGAAACAATAAAATTATTACCATCTGACCCTGTTTGTCCCTGCCGTATAAGTTGAAAGGGTTTACAACACCCATAAACTTCATTACGCATCACTAATAAATCACACTGATCCTTAGATAGATGAGGATTTACGTTTGCATGTGTTTGCTTGTATATTGCATGCCTAAAAATACCACAATTAACTTGTGTTTTATTAACTTCGATATATAGTGAACAATGTGGACATTTAAAAATAATATAATCGTTCGACATTCTATCCTTCCTAAAATTATCCTAAAATTATCCTAAAATTATCCTAAAATTATCCTAAAATTATCCTAAAATTATCCTAAAATTATCCTAAAATTATCCTAAAATTATCCTAAAATTATCCTAAAATTGGTCTAACTCCGTCGCGCTTTGCTTACTTACGTGACCAATTTTTAGGCGGAGACCGCGTGTACACTCGGTCTTTAAAAATGGTCAAATTATCGAAAAAATACAGTTATATTACATATAATTATATTATGTTTGTATATAATAAAAATTACTTAACGATTGATAAAACATTACTTAACGATTGATAAAACATTACTTCGCGATTGATAAAACATTACTTCGCGATTGATAAAACATTACTTAACGATTGATAAAACATTACTTAACGATTGTTAAATCATTAATTCGCGGTACCCGCGCTCGAGCAGCGAGCGCGTCATAACTGTTTCATATTTATAATTTAGTAACAATTTGATCAATAACGGCAAGACTTACCAAAAATGATAAATAGGTTCAGCCATTGATAAATAGGTTCAGCCATTGATAAACAGTTTCAGCCATTGATGAAACAGTATCATTTATAGTTTAGACCAATTTTAGGATAATTTTTAAAGACCGAGTGTACACGCGGTCTTCGCCTAAAAATTGGTCACGTAAGTAAGCGCGACGGAGTTCGACCAAAGTTAGGCTATTGTTAGAAATTTGCACATACCATCATCGCTATCAGTAACTGCACACAAATCCAAACGATCGCATTTAAAAGTGTGACCATACATTGTGCAGGCATTATCTGTAATTGTACAATCTATAAATGTATCACATTCATAGTAATCATTCATAATTGTTAAATACAATCTTAAATTGCTTGGTGTGCAAACAGAATCTGGTAATACACGTGACAATTCAATTGCTTCTTTATAGACTCGAGATCCACCTATTATAAATATTTCTCTATTAACATATTCTATAAATACATGTTGCAGATTATTTACCAGAATTATATCAGGATGATAATTATCTGTTGCATGCGTTCTGTTTGTTCCTGTTATTGTTTCTGATGTTATTATTTCTGATGTTAATATTTCTGACGTTAATATTTCTGACGTTAATATTTCTGACGTTAATACAATATTGATTCGATTTTTTAGAATTGGTTTTGGATTTGTTGACGATTTTAACGAGTTATATGTATTTCGACCCATTACAACCACATGATCTCTTGTTATTTCACGAAATCTCTTCATATCGCTTTTGCTTTTCCATGGTATTGTATTATTTAATCCTATACCTGCTATTGTATCTGAATCTTTAACTTTCGACACAGCTACGATGATATTAATCATTTGACTGCAACACCTCAACTTTGCAATTATGATTTGTCTGCCCATATATTATTCATTTTTTAATTTAAAAAATATCCTAAAATTGGTCTAACTCCGTCGCGCTTCGCTTACTTACGTGACCAATTTTTAGGCGAAGATCGAGTATACACTCGATATCCTAAAATAGAAAAAAATAGAAAAAAATATCATAAAATATTTTAAACTATAAATATGAAACAGTTATGACGCGCTCGCTGCTCGTTGGGACAAACAGGACCTAACGGGACAAACAGGACCTAACGGGACAAACAGGACCTAACGCTGGTCGCCCATTAATGTTTCATCAATATTTGGTCCTGTTTGTCCCTACAGTAAGTCTTACTATCTTATTGATCGATCATTAACCTGTAACAATCAAAACAATAACTTATATCACTAGTTTATCACTAGTTTATCACTAGTTTATCACTAGTTTATTAAGGTTTATTAATGTTGCATCGAACGTTGATTAATTTGACCGTTTTTAACGATCGCGTGTACATGTAGTATCCGCCTAAAAATTGGTCACGTAAGTAAGCGAAGCACGACGGAGTTAGACCAATTTTAGGAAGGATAATTAATGCGATGACTTACTCGATGACTTATCAGAAGACTTACTCGATAGCTTATCAGAAGACTTACTCGAAGTCTTATCAGAAGACTTATCAGAAGACTTACTCGATGGCTTATCAGAAGACTTACTCGATGGCTTACTCGATGACTTACTTGACGACTTACTCGATGATCGATCTGATGGCTTACTTGACAATCGATCTGATGATTTACTAGATGACCGTTCTGATGTCCGTTCTGATGGCCGTTCTGATGTCCGTTCGGATGGCCGTTCCGATGACCGTTCTGATGATTTACTAGATGGCCATTCTGATAGCCGTTCTGATGGCCGTTCGGATGGCCGTTCTGACGATCGTTCCGATGGTCTAGTTGATTCAAGTGATGATGCTGCGAATGTTACTATTGGTGTCGATATCGACGATGCTACAGTCACTGATGCAGATTGACTTGACATCACAGTCGACGATGGCAGCGGAACAGTTGTGTGTGTTTTACGTGAACCATCGGTAATATAACTACGATCACCGTCTGACAACTTTGATAGTATTGGTGCATATGTCATATGTCCATTTACATCTGAATTTGCATAAATAAATTTTGCAATTGGATATGTTTTTGGATTTAGAATTGCAATCTCAATTATTTCACTCCCGGCCATTTTAATAAAACGAGTTTTATCTTCCAAGGCCTTAAAAAGAAGTTTAAACATTCGATCACTACTAACAGTAGCTGCTGTCTCTGCACTTAATACAATCAACTCATAACCTTTATATGTAAGCATACGTTGAGGATTTGAAACTGTATTAATAAGCATATTGATAAAATCGATACAATCATGTTGAATAGCGGAAATAACAACTGAAAACTTCTCAGATTCAATCATATTTATTCGTTGCTTATCGTCCAAATCCGTATATACTTTTGCAAGTGTATTAAAATAATTGTTCTTTGCTAGCGATCGACATACTTCATATCTACTAACACTTAACAATTCATATTTAATAGCTGGATCGTCGATGTTAGTATACAAAAACATAAAAGTACGATCATTGGTATTTGCAGCTGCACGTATAGCAGCAAAGTTCTTCGCTGTCAATAATAATAGTGGCTCCTTGCTCTTTGTAAACAAATCTTCAACACTACTCTTCTTACCATCTTCACATGCGTGAATGAAATTATTGACAGCCGTACTCATTGTTAAAAACAATTGGACACCGATGAATAACGATGAATAACGTCAAATACAAATATTATACTAAATGCAAATATCCACGAATACAACTAACAATCTATTCTTCAATTTAAAATAACTTTACATGTATGTCATCATTGAATGACATGAAATCAAATCTGCTGCAACTGTATTAAAAGTAAAAACATGTCCGATATGCGTATACTGATACAAAATAGACCCAAATGGTAAATACGATGGCGGCATTGTTGGAACAATATCGGCTAAATTAATAAAATTAATTACTACTGCATTTTTCTCCATATAATCTGCAAATTCTACATTGCCAACACGAGGAGGTGCATAGTTAAATATATATATATCACTAATACTTGCTTGAGATGCATAAAATCCAAGTAGTGTTGCCAATGCACATCCAAGCGAATGACCAATAATAAATAATGGACCACTTGTTGGTAATGGTATTTGATTTTGAATAGCGGTAAATAATCTATCGAAGCCAGAGTGAATTTTTATACCACTTTGTTTAACAACTTGTTGCGTGTATGTGATATCAGCTAACGCATCTGGTCCTGTTAATGTGCCGCGGAAAATTACAAAATTATCATATACAATAGCAATAGGATAGATGTCTTTACTCCAGAATATTAATTTATATGATTCAGTACCTAGAATGCTATCGTCATACGAATTTGTTAATGGGTTATACGATCCAATATACGAGATAAACTTAGCTTCTAATATCGCACCCATACGTGTTACTGGCGATGCATTTGGATTACCTGGATTTTTGTAATTTAGAACAGATAAATCGCTTTCGGTATCAACTATAGTTGCAATTTTTTTAACTTCATTAATTTCTGCAAGTGTAATAGGACCTCTAACCGGACTACATAATGGCGGTGTTAAATCATTGAAACACTGGGGTTGTTTTGATTCGGAAAGTAGTTTTAGTTCACCTTCAAGTGAATGTATTTCCCTTTTAATAAACAATCGCAATAGGAGAAAGATTACGATAATTGTTAAAATGATCACAAGAGCGGTTTTCATTCTTAAAAATAATGACTTAACAATATATACCGACAATATATACCGACAAAATAAAAATCTATACAATAATATTATGTAATAAAAAATATAATAAAAAATGTAATAAAAATGTAATAAAAAATGTAATAAAAAATGTAATAAAAAATATGTTACTATCGTAATTTATTGCATAACCTGCCTAAAAATTTTAATTGGGTCACCATCGTAACATGATACAATAGTATTATTTCTTATGTTTATATCATCAAGTGGATTACTATTATATTTTACATACTCCGTGCGCAAATCGTTATACAAATACCATGGTGTTTTGGAATCTGTCATATCACCATACCGAAAATATACTACATAATGATTTCTAGTACGTACAATAATGGCATATAGATAAAGTTTTTCTTTATCTATTGTTATAAATAATTCGACAGTTGTCTTATATATTGTGTGATTTATATTACCCATATTATAGGGATTATCTTTATAGAATACGACAAATTTATTTTTTGTATTTTTTGTATTTTTTATAAATGTATGGGTAAATCGTTGTTGTTCATATAAACATAATGCAAACACTGAATTTGATGGAGGAGTCGTTTTAGATTCATTTTTTAATTGTTGTACCAATTTATTCATCGTATCAGGATTATATTCGATATGATAAAAATTATAACCATATAATTCAGTCATTATATGATCATATCCAATTGTTTTAAATGTAATTATAAAATCCTCAAACAACTCATATAAAAGTTCATTAACATTTAAACCGGGCATGTTCTTACTAAATCTATTTGTATTTACTTCAGCAATTTCTTGGTTTAAAATTGTTATATGATTGTTAATCCAAATATTAAAGGTATCAAATTCACCAAACTTTGATATAGTATCGTACTTCATTATTGCGGTAAAATATTCGCTGACATACCCAACTGTTAGACTATTTTTATCTAAAATTATCTTCGGTTGCCTTACGTCATTACGATAGAGTTTTAATGATAATGCAGACGTTTTATAAAAATATAACATATTAAAAACTATTATAGAATTTAATATTTTTATAATATCGTCATGTGTAATTATGTCACCTGTACTTTTTCCTGTAATATTTTTTCCCTTACTAGTAATTTTAGTACCAATTGTTTTATAAATGCTATCAAACATTGAATATAAAGTGTGTTTAAATATGTCAATCATTATAACAGAATCTAAGGAATCTGCATTAACGTTTCCATGACTTGCACCAGTATACCTTATATAAAATCGATTATTATACAACGTGTATATGGAATAATCATTGTCTGGTAAACATTGCGAATATGGATAATTTTGTTTTATAATCCATATGCCATTGCCAAACTTACATGTTACATGTACACGATCTATATCATTTAAAATGTATTCAACTGTTATATTTAAAGTTTGAATATTCAAAAACTCAACTAATTTATATATGACATCAACAAAAGGATCGCCCATTCTATATATTGTAGTATCATATACAACTCCTCCCGCATTTATAATATGTTTGTAAAACTGTTCCATTGGGGCAATTTTACCGATTGACTTATATACCTTAGTACTATCATAAATGATATTTTTAATACTGATACAATTTTCTATAACTTTATAAACTAATATATTATCAGACTTTAACTCAGTTGGAAAACATAGTAAATTGCACTCAGTAAATGTTATGTTAAATGCAAATAAACACATTATGGCAGAATCCAAATAACATGTATTGCCAGAATTACACAAGAAATTAATTTTATCATTGGCCGGAAATTGTAAACATTTTTTATCATTCTTAATGTTATTGTTAATATTATTTATACCATACAACTCTATCGATTTGGTATACAATAAGTATACTTTCTGCCATAAAAATGTATATAAACATGTGTCGAAATATGTTTTTCGACTGATTGTAAGACCTTTATCCGCAAGAGCTTTATCCGCAAGAGCTTTATCAATATTATTGTTAATAACTTCGCTTATTTTGGAAATAAAATAATTATATATACACTTAATTGCAATATAATTTAATTTGCGCGTTATACTACTTGTCTGCTTGTCATTGTCAAGATTGTCATTATACATCTGATAATAAACAATCAAATACTGTGGGTTGTTTACCAGATATGCAGATGGTTTACACCATTCACTTCCTCTAGTATTCCCAGGTCCTGTTTGTATACTAGCTTTATACTTAAGAATGTCATGCAATTTCGAAGACATTTATATATAATTTCTAACTGTATAATAGAGTATAAATAAAATTATGTATAAAATAATAAAATTATGTGTAAAATAATAAAATTATGTGAAAGTGTAAGAAGAAAAAAACTGATTAAATGTAATAAGTATCTGGTATAGACGTTTACTTATTGAGTTCAGTAGTAATAAATATTAATATAACGAATAATTGAAGCAATAATATAGTTATTATCGCAATTTTCAATATCTTCTTCATATTCATCATAATTTTCTCTATACCCTTTAATAATATTATATGCAATATCCATTAAGGGTGTAATAGCATCCTTTACATTTTTTCGTATTTGATCACATACTTTTTGTCGTTCTTTTTTAATCATAGATTGCAATGTATCTATTGGACAAATCTCATCTAGCTGCGTACATGCAAAATATATTGTTAGTAGTGGTGTGAGGGCAAATTTTAAATCTATGTTTTTGGTTGGTTTAACGTATGAACATCCAGTACTTTTAACACCCCTAGGTCCTGTTTGTCCCCTAGGTACTGTTTGTCCCCGATGAAATCCCGACAACATATCAAGATTGCGATCTAAATATAGTAATACCTTATTAAATTTTTTACACCAGGCTTCATCAACTTGATTAATTTGAATGTTTCCAGTTAATACAAGAACTAAATATAATAATGTAAATGAGTATTTGCCGCAAATGATTAACTTATCACCTTCTATATACATAAACTTTGCATGTTTAGGTATATTGATAGATGCATCAATAGATGCATCAATAGATGCGTTGCTAAATATATTTGTACAGCCATACATATTTATAATAGTGACTCTTGTACTCTTAGCTTTACATAATTCCGCTACAGGTCCTGTTTGCCCCCTAGGTCCTGTTTGCCCCCTAGGTGTATAATACACTTTTAACTTTCCAAAACAAAACTTAGTATCAATAATATCACGAATAATGTGATAATTGTTTGTGTATTTATTCGTATGTTTATTTGTATGTGTTAAACAAACAGAATCAGCCATAATTGTTTTATCTAAATAATAATATAGTCAAAAATAGTATATTCAAAATAGTATATTCAAAATAGTATATTCAATTTTAGGATATATAAAAATAACATTGTCAAAGACAATATAGATAAGATTGTCAAAGACAATATAGATAAGATTGTCAAAGACAATATAGATAAGAAAGGAGGAAGAAGTAAAGAGGAAAGAGAAGCAAAGAAGCGAAGAAGTAAAGAAAAGGTTGGGACAAATAGGACCTTGGGAAGGACCTTGGGAAGGTTATAGGAAACCGAGATGTAATACGATTTGGTGACCTAAAAACGCAATATGATTTAATATTCTAATTATTTATTTATTTTTATTTTTTTATGATTATATTATTACAAAAAAATTTATTACTTAATATATTGTCTGGATTTTTTATCATAAAAATGATCTACGGTGGGTCTAAATCAAAAAACATCGCAATCGGTGTTATTATTTTACTAGTAATCCTAGTTTTAATTGCTGCTTACCTGTGGTTTATTAATCCAGATATTGTTTATCGCAATATCTCAAGTACTAACCCATATGCATACCTAATGTACAGCAGTACAAAATTGCCAACAGCTTCACCTACCGGAGCTGTGACACCAAGTAGTATTAGTGATATTTTAAATATACCTACACAATTTGTTGCTATCACGTCAACTGCAGCAACTGCAGCCGCTGATGGAACTGTGTCAATTTTCCAACCCGCTACTACTGGTAAAAGTGCCACAGCTGCAAAAGTTGTGACATTGATCGATCCACTTGTAACAACAACACAAACACCAGTGTATGCGTTGGCATGTGAATACGCATATTCTTCTAAGCTATTGTACTTTATGAATGTATCTGATAAAACTCTTCATTCAATTGATATCGCCGGAAAAACTAACACAAAGTTAACAACAACTATGACCATATCCGAAATGGCTTTTAGTTCAGATGGAACGTATGTTGCTATTCTTACAACTAAGGGACTTATCCTTACATCTATAGATAATCTTGGCACAAACTCAGGTAGCAATACAGTTGCTATTGATGATTCCATTACGCTTGTATCACTTACATTCTCAGATACAAATGTTTTGTACGGTATTGATAGTACTGGTATTATTTATATTCTGGTTGAGGACATTTCCGGAAATAAGGCTGCGATTAAACCACTTGCAATTACTGGAACAAACGCAGGTTACAGTGTTATTGCATATGATAAGTCTAATGCTGATTTGTATGCAATGATTCCGGCAGCTTCTGCGACTAAGTCACCAACAATTTCACTCGTTACCGGACTCGATGCCGCAATTAAAGTGGCAGTAACAGCCAATGCATCAATAACCGATAAAACTAAACTTGCTATTGTATCCACAGGTATTGCCGATAGTACAAATCTAACTACTGGGTGGACATCGATTGAGTTCTGCGGTGGAACACCCATGTCTGCCACTTAAATGCTAGCATTAGTTACCAATACGCGTTGGAACACCCATGTCTGCCACTTAAATGCTAGCATTAGTTACCAATACGCGTTGGTATATTTAAGCTATGTGATTTTACATATTTATTGTATTTACCATATTTACTATTATGTTTTTACTATTTCTAACACAGAAATGTAAACAAGCCGAAGGCCTAAAACATTAATACTTCAGAAATGAGTTAAACATAATATTAAATATGATATGATGTGTAGTGTAAATATACGCAAAGTACTATGGCTCGACAGAGTCGAGAATAAAAAAAGAGAAAGAGAAAGAGAAAGAAAAGAGAGAAAAGAAATATTCGGAAGGTCTTAGGAAACCGAGACACAAAGTGGATTGGTGTCCTAAAGAAGGTCTTAGGAAACCGAGACGCAACGCGGATTGGTGTCCTAAATTGAATTGTGATATATTATAATATTTTTTACACAAAATACCCAACCCACCCAGATTTTTAGGTATTTTACTATAATTACTATGACCTCAAATATGACCTCAACTACGACTTCAAATATGGCCTCACGAGAAGTTCAAATAAAACATGATATTACTAAAACCAATATTACCAATACTAGCGATATTATTAGAGATATTATTAGCGATATTAGAATTGTTCTTGAAGACCAGCGATTTTATAAGTTTGTTCGCACTGTAGATAACCCATTTTTAGGGCTTTTTACCTTCGATAAATTTGTTTATAGCCCAGTTAATTCTGATAATTTTGATAAGCTTGGCTGTGCAGTACTTCACTCACAAACAAATATATCGAGAGTAGTACAAACTGAAGATGAGATAATAAAAAGATTATTCAAAGTGTGTAGTTATCTTGAATATCTTAATCTATTAGATCCTAATTGTTGTTTATGTATTGCAGGAGGAGCGATTGAGAAATTGTGTTTAAGTGACGGTCTTAATGTTAACGATATTGATATCTTTACTATCATGGATCTAACAACTAGATCGGATGAATATAAACGAATTATAAATAACTTCTTTCATACACTTATGGATAAACGTGCAACTTTTAAATGTTTCCGAAATAAGCTAAACATAGTATTTGCATTTAAGACATGCTCAATACAATTTATGTTTATTGGTTATGATTCACCATCAAATCTGCTATATTCGTTCGATTTAGGTTCATGCAGTGTAGGTTTATATAAACAAAAGTTATATGGAACATCTGGCGCCATATTCGCAATGAAATATGGCTATAATATCATAAATCTATACAATATGCGAAATACGTATTTACAACGTATAATGAAGAAATTATATTATGGTAAATGCAATGTATTCAATGAAACTGGTGGGTCGACCGAACTTGAGGGTGACCAACAGGAGCAGGGTGACCAACAGGAGCAGGGTGACCAACAGGAGCAGGGTGACCAACAGGAGCAGGGTGACCAACAGGAGCAGGGTGACCAACAGGAGCAGGGACATGGTGTTGGAATGATATTTACCGAAGTTAAAAAAACAGATTTTAAAAATAAATTATTTCTGCCATTTTTGCGAATATATCGTAAATTTTCAGAAAAAGGAGATTATATAGGATACCAGTATAAGATTGATAAATATTCATTAAACAAGTATCTAACGCATAAACAGAATGATTGGGTCAAACAGGACCCGAGGGACAAACAGGGTAGTATTGTTGTTACTATAGAGCAAAATGCTAGTATTAATAATACAGATGAACCAACTAGTCGATTTATTATCAGTGCTGAACCCGAGGGACAAACAGGACCCGAGGGACAAATCAATCCAGACAAATCAACTGATGATACAAGCACATTAGAAGTTGCGACA
>Ga0209491_10009847_pt1 | contig 11609 bp, 7 predicted proteins | sample BON02_FD_187213 | JGI IMG/M metagenome (GOLD analysis project Ga0209491, IMG submission 187213) | Freshwater microbial communities from Lake Bonney liftoff mats and glacier meltwater in Antarctica - BON-02 (SPAdes) (version 2) | ecosystem: Environmental > Aquatic > Freshwater > Ice > Glacier...
CTTTCTCAAGATGGAGCGTCCGCCCCGGAACTACTTTCTGCAGGACGTGCCACCTCCCCGAGCAAATACTTTCTCAAGATGGAGCGTCCGCCCCGGAACTACTTTCTGCAGGACGTGCCACCTCCCCAAGGAAATACTTTGTCGGAGACGGAGTGTCAGCCCCCGAACTACTTTCTGCAGGACGTGCCACCTCCCCGAGCATATACTTTGTTGGGGACGGAGTGTCCGCCCCAGAACTACTTTCTGCAGGACGTGCCACCTCCCCGAGCAAATGCTTTGTCGGAGACGGAGCGTCAGCCCCCGAACTACTTTCTGCAGGACCTGACACCTCCCCGAGCAAATACTTTGGAGGGGACGGAGTGTCCGCCCCATAACTACCTTCTGCAGGACGTGCCACCTCCCCGAGCAAATACTATCTCAAGATGGAGCGTCCGCCCCGGAACTACTTTCTGCAGGACGGGCCACCTCCCCGAGCAAATACTTTCTCAAGATGGGGCGTCCGCCCCCCTCCGGGGAACTACTTTATGCAGGACGTGACACCTCCCCGAGCAAATACGTTGTCGGGGACGGAGTGTCCGACCCAGAACTACTTTCTGCAGGACGTGCCACCTCCCCGAGCAAATACTTTGTCGGAGACGGAGTGTCAGCCCCCGAACTACTTTCTGCAAGACGGGCCACCTCCCCGAGCAAATACTTTCTCAAGATGGGGCGTCCGCCCCCCTCCGGGGAACTACTTTATGCAGGACGTGACAACTCTCTGAGCAAATACGTTGTCGGGGACGGAGTGTCCGACCCAGAACTACTTTCTGCAGGACGTGCCACCTCCCCGAGCAAATACTTTGTCGGAGACGGAGTGTCAGCCCCCGAACTACTTTCTGCAGGACGTGCCACCTCCCCGAGCAAATACTTTGTTGGGGACGGAGTGTCCGCCCCAGAACTACTTTCTGCAGAACGTGCCACCTCCCCGAGGAAATACTTTGTCGGAGACGGAGCGTCAGCCCCCGAACTACTTTCTGCAGGACGTGCCACCTCCCCGAGCAAATACTTTCTCAAGATGGAGCGTCCGCCCCCCTCCGGGGAACTACTCTGCAGGACGTGCCACCTCCCCGAGCAAATACTTTCTCAAGATGGAGCGTCCGCCCCCCTCCGGGGAACTATTTTCTGCAGGACGTGCCACCCCCCCGAGCAAATACTTTGTCGGGGACGGAGTGTCCGCCCCAGAACTACTTTCTGCAGGACGTGCCACCTCCCCGAGCAAATACTTTCTCAAGATGGAGCGTCCGCCCCGGAACCCCCCCCCCCGCCCCCCGGGGGGGCGCCCCGGGGCGGCAGCCCACCCCTAGGGCGCCTTCATGCAAATCCCCATCTTGTACATTGTTCCATTGACTTTGGCGCAGTTGAAAACCGGCGTGCCATGGCGGTCGTGGCTCCACCCGGCGCCGTGGCTCTGGCAATCCTTCTCGAAAAAGTGGCGCAGCATGCGGTCCTTGTCGGGGTAGCACGCCGTCATCTGCACCTGGGCCCCAATCGCATCGCGGAGGATCGGCCTGACATTCACTGGCACGACCACCGCCCCCGAAGGCGCCGCCTCGAGCGCATCCACCCGCTTCACGAGCCCACTGCTCGCACTGCCCACCGTCGCGGCGAGTGCAGTCACCGCGGCGATGCTGCTAAAATAGTCATCGAGGTTGCGGAACTTGCCATCGAGGATATCGAACCCGTCATCGAGGCGGCTGAACTTTTCGTCGAGGCGGCTGAACTTTTCGTCGAGGCGGTTCAACTTCCCCTGAAGCGTGGTATACCCATCGATGGCAGCCCCGTCGAGCGCGTTGAACCTGCCGGTGAGTTAGTGCACCTCGTCGTTTAGGCCCGAGGATCCAGCGCCCATTGGGCGGGGGGAGTGGTTGCTGTCGTTACCGATGTGTTTCAAAAAGAGGAAAGGCACTCCCACCTCCGACCGGCTCCGATCGGAGGGGAAATGCCACGTGCTCCCCATGCCAAGCTCACTGGCCCGCGCGAAGAGATCGAGGCGACACTCCGATTCACGCTCCGACCGTTGCGCGCGCGCCTGGGTGTCAGACTAGCGGCACGAAAAGTAGCGCCACCCGAGGCTCGAGCCCCGAGGTGCTGGCGCGTTGCCTAGCCGTTCGACCCCGATGGCGTCGCGCCGAGTGTGCACATGCGTCGCGGCTCTCCCGCAGCCGCGGCTCCGCCGCTCCTCGGCTCCGCCGCTCCTCGGCTCCGCCGCTCCTCGGCTCCGCTGCTCCTCGGCTCCGCCGCTCCTCGGCTCCGCCGCTCCTCGGCTCCGCCGCTCCTCGGCTCCGCCAGGGCGGCGGATGCAGCCGCGCGCCCTTCGCCCTGGGCGCCGCCGGGCGGCCACGGGTGCGACCCACGCGGACCGCCGCCGACGAGCCAGTGCATGGGCGGGGTCCCTGCCGCCTGGGCGGCTCGCCCAGGCGCCCAGTGACGCCCTGCCGGGGCACGCCGTGGATCCTCTCGGCCATTCTCTCTGATCACTCCCCCCCCGACCGGAGGTGCCTCCACCCGGCGGGGGTAACCCGCTGTTTGGCCCCAACGAACGGGGGCATAGTTTGGCATGCCCGTGCAATATGCAGGGTGTCGGTGCGTTGCTGCGAGCTCACCGTTCGATTCGCCGGTACGCAGCCGTAGCGGGTGCTGTAGGTGCAATTGAACACTACCTCCTTGACGGGGTCGTGGTAGACCTTCTCGCAGTTGAACTTTGCGTTCGGTCCTCCGGTGAAGCCGGCCCTGCACGCGCCGACCGGTTCCGCATTTGGAAGCACCGTGATCAGATCGCATACCTGTTTGAGGCTATTCACCGTACGGATGGTACCGGACTGGCTGAGGAGGGGCCCTACTCCATTGAAACGAGGCACCCCCCGAGGGAAGCACAGTGGAGTGTCGCTGTCGCCAGGTAGGACGCATGTTTTGTCCCCCATCTTTTGCATACGGATAACACCGGCTTGCACGAGGGGGTCTAACTGACGCGGCGCCCCGCCGTTCCACTCGAAGCACTGCGGTTTGACTCGGCCGGTGCCAGGCAGGACGCATTCGGAGACGGCGAGCTTCGTGAGTGTGGCTGGGTTCCACATGGAAGTGCGAATGGAGTGTGGGGGAGTGGCGTTACCGGCGCGTACCGTTTTAACGCACACGGGCCCAGCCGTGCCGGCTGGGCGGGGCGGGCACCGCAGGTTGCCCCCCCGCAAAATACCGCGGCTCAACTCGCCCGCCTGCACCCGGAGTTTGGTCAACCGCGACAGTGGGCGCGTTATTCTACTTTCAGCTGCACGCAGTCTCGGTCGGGCAACGCAAAGTTGAGAACGATGCCCAGAATGTTCATTGTGAAGAGATTGGCAATATTCTTGAGAATGGTGAGGCCGATGCCGCTCCCTTTGGTCCATTTGCACATTCCGCGCTGCCCGAAGACGGACAAGACCAGGACTGCCGCGAGAACTAACACGACGACCAAAATCGACGAAATGGAGGGGGTCCAACCCGCCTCACTCATGCTGCCGCGTTGTACCTCCCCCCGCTATTTTTGTTCGTCGTCCCTCGGTGGCCCTGGGTTAGATGCCGCGCCGCTTCGCGTGGGCTTGCGCCGCGCCGCGTAGCCGCCGCGTAGCTTTTGCGTGGGGCTTGCCCGTGCAGCGTTGGCATGGGGCTTGCGCCGCCTCCGCCGTGGCGCAGCCGCCGCGCAGCTTGGCGTGGGGCTTGCGCAGCCTCCGCGCAGCTTGGCGTGGGGCTTGCGCAGCCTCCGCGCAGCCGCCGCGTAGCTTTGGCATGGGGCTTGTGCAGCTTTCGCACAGCCGCCGCGTAGATTTGCACGGGGCTTGCGCAGCCGCCGCGCAGCCGCCGCGCAGCCGCCGCGTAGCTTTGCGTGGGGCTTGCGCAGCCGCCGCGCAGCCGCCGCGCAGCCGCCGCGTAGCTTTGCGTGGGGCTTGCGCAGCCGCCGCGCAGCCGCCGCGCAGCCGCCGTACCGCCGCCGCGCAGCCGCCGCGTAGCCGCCGCGCAGCCGCCGCGTAGCTTTGCGTGGGGCTTGCGCAGCCGCCGCGCAGCCGCCGCGCAGCCGCCGCGCAGCCGCCGCGCAGCCGCCGCGTAGCTTTGCGTGGGGCTTGCGTAGCTGCCGCGCAGCCGCCGCGTAGCTTTGCGTGGGGCTTGCGCAGCCGCCGCGCAGCCGCCGCGCAGCCGCCGCGTAGCTTTGCGTGGGGCTTGCGCAGCCGCCGCGCAGCCGCCGCGCAGCCGCCGCGTAGCTTTGCGTGGGGCTTGCGCAGCCGCCGCGCAGCTTTGCGTGGGGCTTGCGCAGCCGCCGCGCAGCCGCCGCGCAGCCGCCGCGTAGCTTTGCGTGGGGCTTGCGCAGCCGCCGCGCAGCCGCCGCACCGCCGCCGCGCAGCCGCCGCGTAGCCGCCGCGCAGCCGCCGCGCAGCCGCCGCGTAGCTTTGCGCGGGGCTTGCGCAGCCGCCGCGCAGCCGCCGCGCAGCCGCCGCGCAGCCGCCGCGCTCACACTCGCTGCGCTCCCATTCGCTGCACTCACACTCGCTGCGCTCGCGGCGCTCGCTCTCGTTTCAATCACCCGAGAGATCGTCAAAGTGCGCTCGAATCTCGTGTTCATCGCGCAGGCAGCGCCGGTCCGTCAAAGGCAGTTTCCTGTCGTATTTGAAATTACGTCGTTCCTCGCGCACCACGACCCGGAAGGTCCAGCCTGTGCACAGCCGCTCCATGAAGAGTCGGTAGCCGGAGAAGCTCATGGCGACGGTCTTCCCGTCGTTGGTTGTACGGTAGTACTCGACGAGCTCCATGAGGTAGTCTGCGGTGATGACGATTTGCGCGGGGGGCGCTATGGCAAGGTGGGCTCCGATGCCGTCGCCCGGCACGTCGCCGCCGCCGCCGTAGGCAGTGACGCTGCCGAGGCCACCGCCTGGCGAGTCGCCACCGGAGCCGGAGCCAATGCCACTGCGCAGGCCGTCGCATGGGCCGAGGCTGCCGCGCGATGCGAGCTCCATGATGCTGGAGCCTGCGGCGAGGATGTCAAAGTGCGTTCGAATCTCGTCCGCGCTGTTCAGGGAGCGCGGGTCCGTACCCGAGAGTGCCTGGTCTTCTTTGTAATTATGTTGGCCGTCGCGCACCACGACCCGGATGGTCCAGCCCGCGCACTGCCGCCTCATGAAGATTCGGTAGCCGGTGAGGGTCCGGGAGATGCGACGGCTCGTCGGGTCGGCCGCACGGTAAGAATCGATGATCTCCAAGAGGTAGGCTGCGGTGATGGGCGCTATGGCAACGCGGTCGGCTCCGATGCCGTCGCCCGGTACGTCGCCATTGGAGTCGCAGGCAGTGGCGCTGCCGGGGCCGCCGCCTGGAACGCCGCCTGGAACGCCGCCCTCGGAACCGGAGGCAATGCCGTCGCCCGGTACGTCGCCATCGGAGTCGCAGGCAGTGTCGCGGCGGGGGCCGCCGCTGGAACGTCGCCATCGGAGCCGGAGGCACTGCCACGGCCGAGGCCGAGGCCGCCGCGGGAAGAGAGCTCAGTGCCGTCGCGCGTGGCGATGGCGTCAAAGTGCGCTCGGACCTCGTTCACGCTGTTCAGCGAGCGCGGGTCCGTGCGCTTGAGTGCCTTGTCTTCGTGGGAAGTATGTTGGCCATCTCGCACCACGACCCGGAAGGTCCAGCTGTTGGGCCGCTGCCGCCTCATAAAAAGTCGGTAGCCGGGGAGGCTCTGGGTGATGGTCACCCCGTGGTGGGCTCTACCGTAATAATGGACGAGCTCGAAGAGGGAGTCTGCGGTAACGACGCCTGGCGCGGGGGGCGCTAGGCCCGCGCGGTCCTCGTTGCCGTCCTCGCCGAGTTCCACGGGGTCGTCTGCGGCGATGACTGGCACGGGGGGCGCTAGGGCAACGCGGTCCTCGTTGCTGCCCTTGTCGTTGTCCTCACTGCTGCCCCCGTCGTCGCCCTCGCTGTCGGCGGTACGGTAATACTCGCCGAGCTCGAGGAGGGAGTCCGCGGGAACGACGCCTGGCGCGGGGGGCGCTAGGGCCACGTGGCCCTCGTTGCCGCCCTCGCCGAGTTCCACGGGCTCGTCTGCGGTGATGACTGGCACGGGGGGCGCTAGGGCAACGCGGTCCTCGTTGCTGCCCTTGTCGTCGTCCTCTCTGCTGCCCTTGTCGTCGTCCTCACTGCTGCCCTCGTCGTCGCCCTCACTGCCGCTTGGGCCCTCGTCGTCGCCCTCACTGCCGCTTGGGCCCTCGTCGTCGCCCTCACTGCCGCTTGGGCCCTCGTCGTCGCCCACGCTGCCGCTTGGGCCCTCGTCAGTGCCCTCGCCCGCTTCGTCGTCGTCGTTGCAGGCCATGCAGGCGGGGCTGCCCGGGCCGCCGCTGCCCGGGCCGCCGCTTCCACTGGCAGCGAGGTCGCCCCCGGGAAGGGCGGCCGCGGCGGTGGGGAGGGCGAGGGGGGCCCAAGCGGCGGGAGAGGGGACGGGGGGGCCCTCGGTGCGGCCCCCGTCGCCGCCCCCCCTGCCGCTTGGGCCCTCGTCGGTGCCCTCGCCGCTTCGTCGTCGTCGTCGCTGGCCATGCAGGCGAGGCTGCCCGGGCCGCCGCTGCCCGGGCCGCCGCTTCCACTGGCAGCGAGGTCGCCACCGGGAAGGGCGGCTGCGGCGGCGGGGAGGGCGAGGGGGGCCCAAGCGGCGGGAGAGGGAACGGGGGGGCCCTCGGTGCGGCCCTCCTCTTCCTCCCCCTCGCCCTTGCTTCCGCTCCCCTCCTCTCCCTCATGTTCGCCCCATGGGGCCCCGTGCACAGTCGCACGGATGAGGCTGGCAAGTATGCCGTTGTCGCTTGCAGTCTCGAGCCGTACAGGGCCCTGGTTCGGATTCTCGTTGATGCAGAGCGCCTTATATGCGTTGACGCCAGAGTTGCCCTTGACGCCCCCGATCTGCATCGCGTGGCGCAGGGCATTTACTGCGGTGTTGAGCGACATCTCCTTTCCGGCGATGCTAACGGGGGTGTTGCAAATCCAAACGGCGCGCTTGACCTTCTTCTTGGAGCGGGGGTTGATAAGATTGTGCGCGTCGTAGACCGCGAGGACGGGTCGTTTTCCACCGACCCGGAAGAACGAGCTGTACAGCCAGAGCTGCGGCTGCTCGGTGAGCTGCGGCTGCTCGGTTAGCTGCGGCTGCTCGGGGGGCAGGCCTTCGTCGTCCCCCGATGAGTCGGCGTCGGCCTGCATGTCTTGGTCGTCGTCCGCTTCCCCGTGCTCGGCGTCGTCCTCCTCGTTTCCGTCGTGGCCCTCCTCCTGGTCGCCCTCGTCCTCGTTTCCGTCGTCGCCCTCCTCGTCGCCCTCCTCCTCGTCGCCCTCGTCCTGATTTCCGTCGTCGCCCTCCTCCTCGTGTCCGTCGTCGCCCTGCGGCCCCCCGTCGCCCTCCCCCTGCGCTCCATCTGACTCGAGCCCCCCCGCTTCGACCTCGTGCAGCCCCTCGTGCAGCCCCTCGTCGCCCTCGACCTCCTCTTCGCCCTCGACCACCTCCTCCTCCTCGCGCTCGACCTCCTCCTCGCCCTCGACCACCTCCTCCTCCTCGCGCTCGACCTCCTCCTCGGTGCGGCCCTCGGTTCTGCCCTCGTCGTCGCCCTCGCTGCCGCTCTCGTCACTGCCCTCGTGGCCACCCCCCTCGCCCCCGCCGCCCCCTCCCTCGCCGCTTGGGCCCCCACCGCCCTCCTCCTCGTCGCCTGCTTCGTCGTCCTCGTCGCTGGCCATGCGGGTATTGTCGGCGGAGCGGGCGCCCGGGCGGCGGGGAGCGTTCACGCTCCGGTGGCTGCCACTCGACGCGACCCCCTGCAGCGACCGGTCGTCGGTGGGTGAGTTGAACGGGAGGGTGGGCTGGCCTCCGCTGCGGGGGGGGAGGCAAACCTGGCCCGGCGATGGCCGAAGTCGCTTCCTTCGGTGCACGCAGTCCCCCAGAGGCGCCTCGCCGTCTGACGCCGCTTGGGCGTCAGTGCGCCCCGAGTCACCCGGGTTGCCGTGCTTTTCCGCGATCGTATCTTCCGCCTCGACGCGCTTCGTCCGCACAGGCGCCCTGGCGGCCCCTAAATCCTCCTCGGCGGCCGCCGCTTGGGCCCGGGTGGCCGCCTCCGCCCACCACGCCTCGAGCTCACTGCTCAGTGACTGGCACTCGTGCACGGCGGCCCTCCGGCCCTCCTCGGCAACCGCCGCTTGGGCCCGGGTGGCCGCCTCGGCCTCCGCTTGGGCCCGGGTGGCCGCCTGAGTCGCCGCCTGAGTCTTCGCTGCGAGCTTGCTGCGCAGTGACTGGCACTCTTCACTGGCGGCCTCGGCGACCGCCGCTTGGGCCCGGGTGGCCGCCTCGGCCTCCGCTTGGGCCCGGGTGGCCGCCTTGGCCTCCGCTTGGGCCCGGGTGGCCCTCTCCACCGCTTGGGCCCGGGTGGCCCTCTCCACCGCTTGGGCCCGGGTGGCCCTCTCCGCCGCCTGCAGCTGGCTCTCTGCCCTGGCGTCCACCAGGCCCTTCTCGGCGGCCGCCGCTTGGGCCCGGGCGGCCCCCGCCGCCGCCGCCGCGGCGGCGAGCTCGCTGCGCAGCGACTGGTTCGCTGCCACCCCCTCGGCGACCACCGCTTTGGCCCAGGTGGCCGCCTCAGTCGCCGCCGCGAGCTCGCTGCACAGCTGGCTCGCTGCCCTGGCGGCCACCGCGAGCTCGTTGCGCAGCGACTGGCCATCTGCCCTGGCGGTCGCGAGGCCCCTCGCGGCGTCCTGCACCCGAGTGGTACACTGCTCCGCCTCCACGCGCCGCGCTTCCTTCTGACCGGCGATCTCATTATGAGCCGCAGCCCACGTACGTTGGAGCCTCGCCCGAATCGCACCAAGAGCCGCCTGAGCCTGACCAAGCTCCGCCTGGGAATCGACAACCTTCGCATTCGCTGTGGCAAGCTGCTCACTGGCGGCGCGGACCATCCCCCCCAGGTTCGTCGACTCGGCCTTGGACGCCGCCGCTTCCGCCTCTGCGACGTCCAGTGCCGCGTGCAGCGACGAGTTCCGAGCCGAGCCGCGAATCAACTCGAGTTGCAACTCGCTGGTGGCATGCGACCAGTACGCCGAGACGATGCCATCGAGCGCCGTGCCCAACTCGGACGTGACGCGGCTTTGCAATGCAGCCGTCCCGTTCGACTGCACTTGCCCCCCTTGGGTGGGGGCAGGTGCGTTGCCCGGGTGGGGACCGACCGCCGGCGCTTGCCCCCGACCCAGAGGGGCAGGGGCAGGCGCGATGCCCGGTTGGCGACCAGTGCGTGTCCAGGTGTGATCAAGCAACAGAGCCAGCGCATCGACCATCACCTGGCGCGGGACCGCCACGCCACCGCCGAGACCGTTGACAGCGCCGGCAGCGGCGGCAGCGCCGGCAGTGGCGGTAGTGTCGGCAGCGGCGGCAGCGGCAAGCTGATTCAGATTCGAGGACCCGTCGATGGGTGCGCGCGCAAACGCGCTGGACGCTGGTCGGTGCGATGCCTGGGTGGCAGGGGCCGCTGGCGGCACCCCCTGGGCGGGCGCACCCATCGAGCCCCGTCGCCCGCACCCAGGCCCAGGCCCCGTAGCGCGTCAAGCCTCGCCGTCGATTCCAGACATGCCAACAAAAGGTGCCCGCCCAATCTCCCGAGTTGAAGGACGCGCCGCCGCCGGGTTCTGACCGCTAACAACTATTGCAACTTAACCGTTAAAAACCGAAGCACTACTATTGTAATTCCCAAAGACGCGCCGCCACCGGGTCTGACCGCTAATAACTATTGCAACTTAACGACTGTTTAAATAGTAACCCGACCGTTAAATACCCGAATCCCGATTTGGAGGACAGCGCGCCGCCACAGGGTTTGCGTTGCCTTTTTTTTTCTTCCTATTGCACAGACGGAACGGCGCACACAGCGTACACGCGGCGGAGGCCGACTCCCTCTAGGAGTCGGCGGCACTATCAGCTACGAAAGATTGCGGCCGTGCAGGGCGATGGGTTGCTCGGGCACGGCGTGCAACTGAGCGTGCAAACTGACTGGTCCACTGCTTGCAACTCACTGGTCCACCGCGTGCAACCCGCTGGTCCACTGCTTGCAACTCACTGGTCCACCGCGTGCACCTCACTGGTCAAATGCGTGCACCTCACCGGTGTAAAAGCTATTTTTTTAAAAAAATGCTGTTTTAATCCATTGGCGTCAACCCAAGGTGCGATGTTGTTCGCAGTTTGCTGGCGTGCTCGTGGCTCACGTGGGCTGCGCGCGCGCGCGCCCACCGCGCGCGACCGCGCTCACCGCAGCGGGGGATCGCCGCCGCGTCGGCCCCGCTGAAGCGCGCTGGCTCTGCCTCGGCGCCCGGCGTCGGCGGCGGTTTGCGTCTGCGCTTTTGCACCAGCGCATTGCTTCCGCGCGCTGCTTCGGTGCCGCGCGGCGATCGGCCCACCCCTCGCACGCTCGTGTCAGGTACATGGCGGCCGTCAAGCGCAAGTCCAGGGCCGAACCCGCCCGCCGCAACAGTGCCAAGTCCAAGTCGGCCACGGAACCGGCCTTTCGCTGGCTCGATGCGGGCCGCGTTCGCCAACTCGCCGGCCGGTTCAGGGACGCGGTCGGCGACGGCGAGGGGGGCCGCTGCCAGCCCTTCGCCCTGCTGGCCGAGTTGCCCGGCGTCCACTCCTTCGACGTACTGGAATCTCTATGCTACTCCGTGCTTGCTGACGTCAGCGACGCCATGCGTGGGGCCGATGCGGTCTTCGAGAGCATGCCCGTCGCAATCGGGGGGTGGCTCGCGCGCGCGGCTCCCTTCATGGACACCGACTTCCGCGTGCTCGTGTCGTTCGCTTGCGAGCTCTTCGAGTTCATGCGCGCCCAGGCCACCGAAGCCGCCGCTCCCCTCACCGGATGCGTGCTTTGCGCCCTCTACTGTCAATCGCCGGACCAGTGCGCGTGCACCGATGTCGACCGGGCGACCGGCGCGGACCTAATCGGCCTGGGCGCCGAGAGCCGCGAGAACCGGCGCGTCAGCGGGGAGCGCGCGCTTGCCTCGCTGAACGAGCTCAAGGTGTGTGCGAATGCGATGGCGCTCGCGGCCTGGAACTTCGAGGTCGAGGCCACATTGGGCCTGCTCGCCGCGCACAGCGGCACGGCGGAGGGCTGGAACGCGCCCGCCTCAGACGTGCAAATCATGCCCCGCCTGCGCGAGTTGGAGTTGGCCGAGGCCTACGAGCGCACGCGCTTCCCGGGGAACAAGTACTTCTTCTTCCTCTTCGCCATGTACAAGGCGGAGGGGGGCAGCGTCGGGATGGCGCGCGAGCAGGCCTCCGTGCTGCGCGGCGGGTTCTTGGACCCGCGCAACCTGCCGGCGCCGGGCTTCTTCCGGCCGGCGGTCGCGCGCCCGGTGGGCACGCCGCGTGGCGGGTGGCTCGCAGGGTGGCGGGTGGCTGGCAGCGTGGCGGGTGGCTCCCAGCGCGGCGGGTGGCTCCCAGCGTGGCGGGTGGCTCGCAGCGTGGCGGATGGCTGGCAGCGTGGCGGGTGGCTCCCAGCGCGGCGGGTGGCTCGCAGATTGGATACGCGTAGAGTGGCAGGCAGAGTGATACTCGCAGAGTG
>Ga0209491_10009849_pt1 | contig 11608 bp, 8 predicted proteins | sample BON02_FD_187213 | JGI IMG/M metagenome (GOLD analysis project Ga0209491, IMG submission 187213) | Freshwater microbial communities from Lake Bonney liftoff mats and glacier meltwater in Antarctica - BON-02 (SPAdes) (version 2) | ecosystem: Environmental > Aquatic > Freshwater > Ice > Glacier...
CCCACCCCCCCTCCCCACCGACGCCGGGGCTGTGCGGCGCCCCTGCAAAAAAAGAAAACAATGCTACTGTTTCCGCCGAATTCGGGCTGATTTGGAACCAAAACCATGACCACGGACTCCAAGCGCAAACTCGCCGACGACAAGGCCTACGACTCCATCAACGACGAGGACCTGGACATCGAGGACGCCGTCGCACGACCCCCCAAGGTGTGTTTGTGTGTTTGTGTTTGTTCGTGTGCGGGTGTTCGTGTGCGGGTGTTCGTGTGCGGGTGTTCGTGTGCGGGTGGTCGTGTGCGGGTGGTCGTGTGCGGGTGGTCGTGTGCGGGTGGTCGTGTGCGGGTGGTCGTGGTCGTGGTCGTGGCCGTGTGTCCGCGCGTCCGTGTCTTTGGCGCGCCGGTGCTGACGGGACACTCGTGTTCGGCAGAAGACCAAGACGGCAAAGAAAGTCGTGCCGCTCACCGCCGCCGAGGTGGAAGACAAGTGCAAGAAGATAGACGAGGCCCAGGGCAAGATGGAGCACAAGCGCATCGTGCTCGAGGCCCGCATGGCGAGTCTGAAGGCGCAAAAGCTGCGCGCCGATGCAGACCTCTACAAGCACCGCGTGCTGTCTATGTGAGGACGGTGCTTCGGAGAAAGGGGGTGGGGTGTGGGGTGAGGTGGGGGGTGAGAGGGGGGTGGGGTATTTAATAAACATACGATAATGTGCCCCACGGTGTAGTAGCGGTTGCGGCGCGCGCCGTGTGTATAAAAGCAGGCGGCGCCCTCGGGGGCGTGGATGCGCGCGCGCGCGGTGGCGGGCAGCATGTGTGTCGAGGCCTTGTACGCGGAGCGCAAAATCGCAGAGGCCAATGCGGCGATGCGCAGCATGCTCGACGGCGGGCGCGAGGTCTCGCCGGCGCTCGCGCGCCTCTTCCCGCAGATCCGGCTTGAGTTCCGGCAGCTCGAGGAGCTGCTGGCGGTGCTGCGGGTGGCCGCCGCGTGGCCCGTGGTGTACAGCAGCGAGCAGCCCTACGAGGACGGGGTCATTGGGCGGGTGGTGTGCACCGCGCGCCACGGCGCCGAGGAGAGCCAGATGGTGCTGCGCGCGCAGGTGTGCGCGCCGCTGCCGTCGGTGTGCCACCTGCTGTGGGCCGTCGAGCACCTCGGGCAGTGGTGCGACAGCGTCAAGAGCGCGGTGGTGCTGCACGCGGACGACGGGCTGTCGCAGCTGGTGCTGTGCGAGATGCGCCCGGCGCTTGCGAGCCTGTACCAGACGACGCTTGCGTTTGTGCGCATGACGCTGTTCGAGTACCACGTCGGCGGGGCCGCGTGCTTTGCCATCTGCTTCGAGAACATGAGCGACGACGAGCTGCGCACGCACCGGCACCGCGCCGCGGGGCAGCGCGTCGTGCGCGTGCGGCGCTCGTACATGAGCTTCCGCCCGCGCACCGCGGAGCGCTTCGACCTCGCGGTGCTGTTCTCGCGGCGCGCGCGCATGCGCGTCTTTGCGCACGCCGCGGACTTTGTGTACGTGCAGACCTTCCTCGCGTTCCTGTGGCAGCTCGGCCTGGAGGGCGCCAAGATCGCGCTGATGGGCCGCCGCGCGGTGAACATCGACAAGTGGCTCGCGCGGCACGCGGCGTTCGCCGCGGAGCTGCGCGCCAAGATCGCGCGCTGCGCGCGCGTGCGCGCGTGAGCTGCGCGCCAAGATCGCGCGCTGCGCGCGCGTGCGACCGTTTCCCCCTGCTCGTCGCGCTGCCCGTGTTCCGCTGCCCCGGAAAACGCGCTGCCCCGTTTCCCCCTGCTCGTCGCGCTGCCCGTGTTCCGCTGCCCCGGAAAACGCGCTGCCCCGTTTCCCCCTGCTCGTCGCGCTGCCCGTGTTCCGCTGCCCCGGAAAACTTCCGCTCCTACGCGCCCGCAACCGGCGTCTGCAGCGCGCTTCTGACAGTCTCGCAGAGTATTTCTTTCTCGCATGGTGTTTTGTCAAATCGTGCCAAGGCCTGCTGCAGATAGAGACGCGTGGCGCCGTCCATCAGTTTCTCTCCCCGCGAGTGCTCCACCATGCCAAGCACCCACTCTGCCGCCAAACACACCAATTCGGCGTGTCCCTGAAATTCCTCGCGGGAGGACAGGCAGATCGACATGGCGGGCATCACCTGCGCCGCACACTCGTGGTCTCGCCATTTCGGGCACGGAATCAGCATCACAAAGATTTCGAAGACTCTGCAAGCGTCTTCTGCTGTTATAATGGGATTCGAGAGGACTGTTGAAAGAACAGAGGTAGCGCGGCGCATTGTGCCCCATGTCAAGAATTTTTTATCAATGTGCATGCAATTCCAAAACAAACGCATTACGGAGATGATTGCGACGATGGTGCGGCGGTCGTGTGCATGCTCGACCACCGCGATTTCCAGGGCCTTTGTGAATAGCTGGGGCTCTATCTGCCTGACATGCATCGTGTCGTCGGTGTGTCCCTGCATGCCAAAAACATTGCAACTGAACGGCGCGAATGTCCGCCCGTCGAGGTCGATGCCCATGATGCCAAACAATTCGAGCGTGTTTCTGGCGACTATCGGGGACTTTGGATTGCGGCAGAACACGCGCGCCATGGCGGCCACGCCTTCTGCGGCACACACCTCCTTGCGCGATACGTGGTACTTTGTCAGAGTCAACAGGATGGTCGTAAACATACCTTGTATTGGGCCAATGTGTCCTAACGGCGAATCGAGCACGTCCAACACGGCGTGCAGCGCCCCTTGAAACCCCGGCCACTCACACCCTCGCGCGCTGTCGCGCGCGTCTGAAACCGCAAACGCGCTCGTGGGCGACGAGGGCACAAACGGAATGCTGCGCTGCAGCAGGGCCTGCAGGAACGAACCCGCGGAGTACACGAGGTCTTGTGCGTGAATGCTTGTCCGCATAAACACCGCCAGCAAAGGCACCGCGCTCTGTCTCAGAACCGCAAGGGTCTCACGGGTTGCAAACCTGCAGATGTTCTGGAGTACGCCGCACACCGCGCCCCGGTAAGCCATTTCCGATGCGTCCTGTCGCAGGTATACGGGAGGCAGAAAGCTCACGAGGGTTTGGAGTGCCAGGGATTGACTGAGGGTCTGGCACACGGCGTCGCTGTGTGTGGTGAGGCTTCGCAGCAAGCCTAAAGCTTCGTCAACTGTGCGCACGTCGCTGTCGCCGGAGGCCGCCACGCGCAGCAGCAGACCCGGGAGGTACGGGGTCTCCTCCATCAGTGCAGCTTGTTCCGCCCTCGAGTGCGTGTATGACAAGATCATAGTGAGCAATTGGCACACGCGCAGCTGTATCGGCGCGTCGCGGTGCGACGCTGTCAGGACCTCTGTCAGTACACGCACAAGGTCGTGCGTTTTGATGTCCGTTGGGCCGAGAGCCTCTAGCTTACAATTTCGGTAATATGCGTTTGCTCTCGATATCAACAGTGCGCTGATCATTTTGCACCCTTCCCGCGAAATGCGACATCTTGCGAAGGGGGTGCCCGTGCGCAGCTCCGTGTGCATCTCGCGAACCCCCGCCTTCACGAACGCGTTGTTCACGATGGAAAGATACTGCCCGAGTGGTACGTGCAACGCAGGTTCCATCAGCGCTGCGAGCTGTAGGACCGACGCCTTGAGCTCGTGTGCCGCGGTGTTTCTGTGTGTTTGGGACAGGTCGCGTAGCATCACGTCGCGCAGCGCCTCGCACTGCGCTGTGGTGGGTGTCGCTGTCAGTATCTTGGGTCCCACGACGCGCAGCACGCCGTAGCACGCCGTCAACAGCCCGAGGTTGTTCGCGTGCGCCTGCATGGCTGCGACGATTGCTGCGACGCCGCCATGTGCCACCAGCTTGTCGCAGCGGTCGGCGCAGCCCGTGTGCGCGGGCAGCGCGGCCCAGGAGTGCAGCCTGCGCGCAGGGTCGTCGTGCGCGTAGCGCTGCACCTTCATGCGACCACACTCGACAGGGTCCGCGGTCAGTTCCCACAGGACACGCGCGACATACAGCTGCGCGTCCTCGTCGGGGCCGAGCTCTTGCATGGCGGTCAGCAGCTCGTGCATGCCGTCAGAACCCGCGGGGGGGCCTGCGGCGCGCAGCGCGGCCTGCTGCCCCCGTGCGGGCGGCGCGGCCTGCTGCCCCCGTGCGGGCAGCGGGGCCTGCTGCCCCGCTACGGGCGGCATGTGCGCGCTGTGCCTGCGGAACAGGACGCCAAGGACCTTCAGCCAGCCGCTGCAGGCCGCGCCCCCGGGGGAGCAGCACGTGCGCAGCACAAAGGCCCACGCCAGGTCGGGGGGCCCCTTGCGAGCGACGGCCTCCGCAGCCGCCGCCTCCGCCGGGGCCTCGATGTCGACGTCCATGTCGCCGGGTCCGCCGCCGTCGTCAGACGCGGCGTCGAGCGATCCGCCGTCCATGCGCATCTCGCCGGGTCTGCCGCCGTCCTCCGATCCGCCGCCGCTGTCGTCGGAGTCCACGCCGTTTGAGCGAAAGATCTCGTTGTATCCGTCGCCGTTGTCCTCGAACCTGTGGTTCTCAAACAGGTCGGGGGGCTCCGATCCGCTGCCGCTGCCCTCCGATCCGCTGCCGCTGCCCTCCGATCCGCTGCCGCTGCCCTCCGATCCGCTGCCGCTGCCGTCGGACGCTGCGTCGAGCACTCCGCCGTCGGAGTCCATGCCGTCCGAGTGAAAGACTTTGTTGTATCCGTCGCCGTTGTCCTCGAACCTGCGGTTCTCAAACAGGTCGGGGGGCTGGCGCGCCAGCGCCAGCGCGTCTGCGTCGGCGTGCGGGGGGTAGGGCATGTGCTGCCGCCCCTCGCCGTGCAGCGCACTCATGTCGGCACTGTGTGCGCAGCCTGCACGTGGTCTGTATATATACCCGCGCGCGGCGTGAGCCGCGCGCCGACACAGACGGGAGGCATGGTTTTGCCCGTCGGCATAGGGCGTGTATAAACGCGGGCGAGCGAGCCGCGATGCATTGCGATGCAGGCGCCCCCCGACGGCGGCTGGGTCGCCCCGGGCGCCCCCGAGCAGTTCGGGAACAAGATCCGAACATGCAGCGTCTTCGTCTCCAAGACCGCCTCGATCGCCTTCCTCGAGATGCAGGGCGTCAACGGCCGCAAGTTCCACATGAACGAAAACGTGATGCGCAGCATCATGCTGCCCGACTTCTCGACCAAGTCGCAGCAGGTCATCCAGGAGAGCAACAACCTGCTGCGGCGCGTGCACCTGCACCGCGTCGTCGTCGAGGCGGGGTCGTGCAACATGTTCCCCTTTGCGATGGGCATCCACATCGCGGGCATCCCCGGGTGCGAGTACACAGGGCAGGGCGAGTCCTTCAACTACATCATGCCCGCGCGGCACGTCGTGCAGAATCCCAAGTGCATCTTCGAGTCGTTTGGCGACGAGAAGCTCATGTCCGACTGGGAGGAGGACTTTGCCAAGTGGGACACGAACAACCTCGGTGCGGCGTGCGTGTGTGCGTGTGTGTACGTGTGCGTGTGTGTGCGTGTGTGCGTGTGTGCGTGCGTGTGTGCGTGTGTGTGTGTGTGCGTGTGTGTGCGTGCGTGGAGGTGCGCGACCGCGCGGTGCCTGACGCGCGGTGCGACGTGTCGAGCAGAGACCCTGTGCGCCATGGTGGTTCCTGAGAGCGATATCGTCATGGTGCATCTGCAGCATCCCGTCGTGCAGCTCCTCGACAAGAAGAGTGAGGAGTTTGGGACTCAGCCCCCGACGAGCCAGCCGACCTCGACCCCCAATTGGCGTCAGATTCACCGCAGCGTCTTCCAGAAGGCTTGCGCGTGGCTGCGCGAAAACATCCTCGCAAAGTCCAGCAAGACGTTTGACCTCTCGCAGGTCACCATCAACTTCGGCAAGACCGACAAGACAAACTTCAACGAAATGCCCGCGTCGTGCTTCACCGACCTCAACTTCACCGGCGAGGAGGATATCGACGAGCTCAACAACAAGAAAAATCGGTATGCCAATATTGTCATGCAAAAGCCGTACACCCTTGACCTCAAGATAATGTTAACGTATCGATTTGCCACGCAATAGACGCTTGCGTGCGCGCGCTGCCGCTGCTCGCACACCCGCGCCCGCTGCTCGCACCCGCGCCCGCTGCTCGCACCCGCTGCCCGCTGCTCGCACCGCGCGCCCGCTGCTCGCGCGCGCGCCCGCTGCTCGCACCCGCGCGCGCTGCTCGCACCCCGAGACTCACCCTCGCAGCATCTTGCGCCGACGGAGCCGTCCCGGGGCGGGTCCCGTGGCACGCGGAGCACAGTGCTGCGCCTCGAGGCCGCGGGGGAGCGGGAGGGTCTTGTAAGTATATAAATAGTTTGGGTGCGGCGGGCACGTGGTGGCAAGGCTCGCGCGGACACATGCGGGGACCGGCGCGCGCGGCGCTATTACTACACCTGCTTGCGGTCTGCGGCGCGGCAACGGTCGAGTCTGTGCACAGCCGGTCCTGCGAGTGGCAGTACGGCGTCAACAGCAGCGACATGCAGTGCGCCGTGCAGCGGGACCGCATCGCGTGCTACCCCGAGACCAACTGTGCGGGCGGGGTCTTTTACGGGCTCTTCCTGCAGGACTGGCTCGCGCGGTGCCCGAGCTCGCCGGTGGCCGAGTACAACCGCGGCTGCGGGCAGCACCTGCGCGGGCCCCCGACCGCGCGCTCCGTCGTGCTGGTAATAGCGGTCTCGGTGCTGTCGGGGGGCGTTGTGATTGCCGCCGGGGTGTCGCTGGCGCTGTGCGCGTGCCGCGCCTCGGCGAGCGACGCGTACGCGCCCGTGGGCGCGCGCGGCTGTCTGTGCTGTCGGCGGCCCGCCGCGCCGCCCGCGCCGCCCGCGCCGCCCGCGGCCCCTGCCATGGCCGTGTACACGGCGGCGAACCCGCCGCCCTTCCCGCCGCAGCCGCAGCCGCCGCCCAACAGCATGGGCGGCGGCCAGGCCGCCGGCTACGGCGGCGGCTGCGGCGACGGCATGCACGGTTGGCCCGGGGAGTTTGCGGCTGCAAGCACGCCGCCACCCGCCGCGTGGGGGGCCGGCGGCCAGGCGTGGGGGTATCCACGCCTTGCCATGGCACCGCAATGGTTTCCGTTTGGCGGCGCGCCTGCGCCTCCGCGCTGGCACAGCGGGCAGATCGTGTGACGCGCGACAGTGTGCGCGAGGGGAGGTCCCGTTTCGCGAGCGGCGGGAGGGAAAAACAAAAATGAACCTACAGAGGGCCGGGCCCGCGGCCCGGGTGTGTGGAGTGCGAGGGCATCAATGGAAGGCAGTGCGCCCACCAAGAGACGAGCGGGCCCGCCGACGGAGCAGCAGGCGTCCAGCTGCAAGCGCCTCTGCTTCGGCGCGGCAGGCGACAATGCGGGCACGGCGAGCGACGACGACGACGGCAAGTTCGACGCGGCACATCTGGACGACCCCGGGTCCGACGAGCACGAGAGCGAGGACATCTGCGGGAGCGACTCCGACGGCCTCGACAGCGGTGACAACGACAGCGACGACGGGGACTGGCGCAAAACGGACGAGGACGAGGACGAGGACGAGGACGACGACGACGACGACGACGTGGACGACGAGGACGAGGACGAGGACGAGGACGAGGACGAGGACGAGGACGGGGACGGGGACGACGACGACGAGGAGGACGACGAGTGCGACGACGACGAAACATGCAGCGAGCAGTCCCATAGTTCCACCGAGCAAAACGACAAGGGGGCTACTGTGCGAGAGTCGCTGGCTGCGCACATGGGCTCTGGGTTGTAACAGCTGTTAGGGCGTGCGTAGCCACCGCGATGGGGCTGGTGATGTCCATGCATGCAAGACGAATACATGTCACTCGGGCGGTTTTGTGTCCATGTACATCAGATTTATTCAATAAAACGCGAATACATGCCACGCCCATCACCGCGCCTGTCATCTACGGGCTCGTGTGATGGTGCGCTCAGAGCCATTCTGGGGTCGTTGGCGTCGCGGGGTCCTCCTGCGAGGTGAAGGCGGGCAGGGCTGGCGGAGACGCAGGGGGCGGTGCCTCGCTTGCAGCGAGACCGCCCACCGGGTTACGTGCCAGGTGCGCCGCGCGCTTCGCAGCCTTTTTGGCAGCCACTGTGGCCGCCGCCTTGGCCCGGGCTGCCTTCCTGTTCTGCGCCTTGCGGGCCACCTTTTCTAAGAGCATGGGGTCCGTGCGCGCCTTGTGTGCGGAGCGTGGCGGGGCGCAGGTGCGCGCCCCGCTGGTGGCCGGGCGCTTTCTTGTAGCCACCGACCCCGTGGGGGCGGGGGCGGGGGCGGGGGCGGGGGCGGGGTCGCAAGCGGGGCGCGGGGTTCCCCATCCCCGGAAGCGGGGTTGGGGTCGGAAGCGGGATTGGGGTCGCTCAAGGCGATAGTCCCACGAACACATATGCCGGCAGGGCCGATTGGTCCCACGTCCATTGATTCGGATTGCCGGGTTGCGCGTTCCAGCGCGCCACCAAGTCGTGGAAATATGGTTGTGCCGTCGCGTCGGTCGTTTCCGCAAGACGCTCGATGTACCCCGCCCGGTACAACTTTTCTGTGGTGTCCAGGCTCATGAACCGGCATATGGCTTCCTGTACATTGCATTGGCAGTACTCGCGGTCTGTCATGCGATTCATTTCTTCCAAGTTGCGTATCATCAGCTTGGATACCTCGAATTGCACCAAGTCCGTCAAGATCAGATCGCCGCTTTCAACATTCTCAAAAATACCCTTTATTAGTGTGCCGTATTTGCGGTAGGTTGTAGTAAAACCGCCCTCGTCGGACACCTGGTGGTTTATACCGTAGACCAACGTCTGAAGTTTGACGAGGTTCTGCGGCGTCTTGAAGACGGAGATCAAGACATTGCCGGGCATACCACACATGATATCCATGAACCTGTCGAGCAGACTCCTGTCGCGGGCGTTGTGGATACACACGGTAAACATTGCGGCATACACGCCGACCTCTGTCAAGTCGTGACATATTCGCCCAAATTTATCCTGGAATGCTACCATGTGCTTCTGCGCGGCGGCGCGATTTTCCGCCTGTACGTACTGGAAATCGCTTCTCATGGAATAGCCCCACACAGTCTCAACGCAATCGAATAGGTACAGCGAATTCCTGGGTGAAAACTTGAATTTGTGCAGCTCGTCCAGCAGGAGCACGCAGTCGTTGACTCGTATGATGTCCGGAATGCACACGTTTGCCTCGGCTATCTTCAAATCGGTTTGGTTTTCCCGGTTGCATGCCCTCCCCCCGACACAATGCTTGCGTATCGCAAGCATCAAGTGGAAACGACACGTTTCCGACCCCAGTTCGCTCGCGATGAATGCATGCAGCGCCGAGTCGTCCGACAGCGGCTTCTCCAGGTGTTGCTGGATAGCATCACGGACACTAGTCTTCGTCACCTCCATCCGCTTAAATTTGCCCAACATCTCATTCAGATTTGCGTCGGTTCGAACAATTTTCGACGATCGCATCAGCACGTTGAGCATTGCAAGAGTTCTGTCGTTCTCATCTAGCATAAAGATCAACTTCCCGACGTCTTGGTTCCGGATCAACGAAACAAACGGGGGCACTGTTTTGTCGCCCATGCTGCCGGACACCGTGCTCGCCGCCCACTTATATACGCGTGCTTTCGTGTGTAGCTGGGGCGGGCTGCGCGCCTGCGGTCAGGTCGCGGGGGGCCGCGGCTTGCCGGTCGCGCCTGCGGTGTTGAGGCCCGTGGTCTTGTTAATGTACTTGGAGTACGTGTCCTTAGTGATGGAGCCGTCTTCATACAGCTTCATGGTGAGCGACATGTCACTGCTCACGTGCGGCTGGATGCTGCACTCGACGACCGGCGTCACCCACAGCGCGAGGATGTTGATGCTCTCGGTGTCGATGAGCATCTTCGGGCCCCTCGGCCTGCGCTTGCGCTTGCGCGCGCGCAGCGGACGCTCCTCCTGCATCTCGGCCTCGCATTTGCGCACTTTGGCGGCAAGCCCCGGGTCGAGCGTCGCCGACGCAAACAGCGCCAGGATGCTCTCGAGCTCCGAGAGCATCACCGCGAGCTCGTCGGTCGAGTCCGCGGGCTGCGCTGCGGCGAGCATGCCGAGGCCGCCGCCGCCGCCGGCGGCGCCGGCGGCGTTGCGCGCCACGGTGGCCGCGGCGGAGCCCCCCTGCGCAAACGCGCCCTGCGCCGGCATCGCCGCGCCGCTCTTCATCGCGAGCGCCATGTACACGGCGCGCTCAAAGGTCTGTGCGTACATCGGCATGTTGAGCTGGGGGACCTCGTGCTGGCAGTCGCTCACGACGCAGTCGTCGGGCAGCACGCACGGCATGCCGCGGCTGTCGTCCATGAGCGCGTGCACCAGGCGCTGCTTCGAAAACGTCGGCTGCACGCCCAGCACGGTGTCCTCGTCGCGCGAGTTGGTGGTGCAGGGCAGCGCGCGCAGCGTGTGGTCGAGCACGGACATCATGTCGACGCGCGGGCCCGTGCGCGCCACGGGCGGGTCGCGCGGGCGCGTCTCGACGAAGCGGTAGTTCTTGAGGTTCTCCTCGTTGCAGCGCCGCGTGTACTCCCTCGCCGCGAGCAGCTGCCGGTACGGCTCGATGGCCGAGCACAGCGGCCCCAGCCGGCACATGTCGACCGTGTGCGACTGCACACAGTACACGTAGATGCGCGGGTACGCGACCGTCTTGCTCCCCGTGTCCTTGTAGAACACGCGCGGGCACGTGAAGAGGCCGCCGACCTCGGTGTCAAACTCCCACTCGATCTGCGACAGCGGCACGACCACGGGCACGAGCTTCGTCGCCTTGCCGTCGGGGATCTTGACGAGCTTGACCGGGACGAACCCGAAGCACGACATGTACATGACGCTGTCGCTCGCGAGCTTCTTGTACCAGTGTTCGTCGAGCGCCGCAGCCTGCGCGCCCTTGAACTCCACGACCGACGTGTGGATCTTCTTCTTCATCTGCCCGAGCGCCGCCTGCACCACGGCCTCCCCGCACACCATGGTCTTCATGAGCGTGTCGTTGTCGGCGCCCTGCGCGCGCGCCACGTGAGTCCCTGGCGCGGGGGCACACACACCGCACGCGAACGCGCACGCGGGCGGGGGACCAGGGCGCGCAAGGAGGCGGGGGCAGAGCGCACCGACAGGGACGTGGACGACGCGTCTCCGGACGGCATGCTGTTGAGCTTGTGGAAGTCGTATGTGTTTTTGGTCGCCAGCTCGCTGTGCGAGATGCGCACGATGCTGCGGGACTTGCCAAGGTCCATGCCGAAAACTGACATGGCTGGACCCGCACGCTGGCGGCGCACGTGCGACGGCCATTATATACCAGGATACGCAGCGCAGCGCGGCAAACACGCGACACCCCGCACAGGCACAGTCTGCGGGCGCGCGCGCGCGCCCCCGAACACACACGCACACACACACACACGCACACACACACACACACACACACACACGCACACACACACACACACACACACACACACACACACACACACACACACACACACACACACACACACACACACGCACACACACGCACACACACGCACACACGCACACACACGCACACACACGCACACACGCACACACACGCACACACGCCCGCGCGAGAGACGCCGTTTATTACACGCGGTTTATGTGGGCG
>Ga0209491_10009851_pt1 | contig 11606 bp, 11 predicted proteins | sample BON02_FD_187213 | JGI IMG/M metagenome (GOLD analysis project Ga0209491, IMG submission 187213) | Freshwater microbial communities from Lake Bonney liftoff mats and glacier meltwater in Antarctica - BON-02 (SPAdes) (version 2) | ecosystem: Environmental > Aquatic > Freshwater > Ice > Glacier...
GGGGTGTATATATATACATTCATATATATGTAGCTTGTGCTAAGATTATGAGGTGACGACTGCAGCACTTAGCAGCACGTATGTGTTGTTTATTACCCAAACAGCATCTATGTCTGGGCTAACCCTTCTGGACATTGGCCTTTACAAGATATTCGTTTACGTCGAGGCTTTTGTGCACGAATAAGTCATCCCTGTATTCTCCCCGACCACCTGCATTGCCCACGACGATTGCAATAGTATTGCACGACTTTTGGGCGATATAAGCCACCCCCTCGACCTCCCCCTTGTGTATGCCATATACCGTACAATATTGGCAATAACAATATCGTGTAAAGGCCAACCTCGTCAGTGGCTGACAAGAGCAGATCCGCTTCTTCCGCGTCCTTGTGGCAAACATATCTGCCGATCCAACTCTGCCTTGCTTGGAAAATTTGGTAATATACGCGCATCGGCTCCTTTTGTGGACGGACTAGCGTCCACGTGCCTAAGCGCTGACCCTGGGCCTGGGCCCTCCTTCGGGGGTGAGCATAGGCCGTTTGAGTGGGGTTGGCACGCTGTGGAACTGTGTTCCCCGTGCCCCGTGTCTGCGGTGGTGGGGGCGGATGTGCCGGCGGCGGTGTGCCGCTGGGGGCTGTGCCCGTGCTGTCCTGGTGTGTGGAGGTGTCTCTCGGGGGTATACAATCATCATCAAGGCATACGCCTCTTTACTGCCTCGGCGGTCCCTAGTCTAGCCGCCGACGCTGGACCTCTTAGCCTAGATTTGCCAGCCTTCGACCATAGCTTAAGGTTGTTACGTAAACTAAGCCCTAGTTTCTGTTTTCTTGTTAGAGCGCGTGGGCTGATCGGCCGCACGCACTAATTTGTCCGCCTCTGTGGCCGTGTAACGATTACGGCAGCGTCAGTTCATAAGATTCAGATTCAGAGGTCGGGAGGCTAGCGGCGCGCAGGCGCTATGGGCAAGCAAGCCATGAATAAAAGGCGAATGATTGATTGATCTTGAGTATAAGTATAGGAAGGGCACTATCCCCACGGAAACCACAGCAGCGCACGCTACAATGAGTCTGCTGTCCCTGGACCTCGAAGGGTCGGCGTGCGCGGCGGGCAGAAACAGCCAAGTCGTGGTGTGTGTCCCTTTCTACTGTGCACTATCTAAGTTTCTACACTAGTGCTAGTGCTAGTGCTGGTGCTTCCCGCGCGCATACTGTATACTGTATACTGTAGCTACAGCTACAGCTACAGAGCTACATAACTCCACCATAACCATGACCGTGTACCATTGACCGTGTGTTGTGTATTGTGTGTTCATGTTTATATTTTTTTATATTTATATTTTTTTCATTATATAGTTATAGGTATGTATGGAGCGTGATTGTGAGATTTTTTAATTCTTTGTATCTCGCAATAATCTCACTCTCTCACTCAATCAAACGGGAACTCAAATGACATGACAGAGTATATGATTCTGACTCAGAAAGAGGCGCACAGCGGACACGTGGTCACAATACAACACACAACACCCCTCCTCCTGCTCCTGGCCGCCCAGGGGACTCCTATGCTAAACTAGGTATGTAATACATGGACATGAAACTAACAAAGAACTAACAATCTAAACAAATAGCCACGCTGGGCTAGTGTGTAGCTAATCGACTGTGGCGCCGGCTGGAGGGACTTAACCCCAACCCTGCGCCACGCTACTCGTGAATGGCAAGCGCGGCGAAAGCCTGCCTGCCACTCACGGATAGGGCGGCGATTAGAAACCGCTGCCCCGCAAATAAAACAAATACTGTGACGCAGACTGGCGGGGCGGGCCCTCCTGCGCCACACGCGCAAATGGCAGGCGGGCCTGCCACGCACGGACAAGGGCAGCGGAAATAAAGCGCTGCGAATAAGTGGTGGGCATGGAGCTCGTCGAGGATGACTTACTTCTCGTCGTCGTCCTCGTCGTCGTCGTCCTCGGGTTGGTCGCGCATCGGCGCGTTGGTGGTGAACTCGGGGGAGACCGTCGCGCGCGAGCCGTGCGCGGTGACGTCCTCGGACATATCGTCCTTTTGCAGCAGCATGTTCTTGCACAGGTTGTCGATGGCCTTGGCCGACGCCATGTGGCAGCCACGGTCCACGTGCCACGTCACCATGCCGCCGGACGCCCTGCACGAGTCGTTGTCGGCCGCCTGGCCGGTCGTGGAGCCCTGGGATTGAAGAGAAACAAGAAAACAGGTCAACAACTAGTGGGCAGATGCGTGTAGCCCTGAGGTTGAAGAGAAGCAAGAATACAAGTCAACAACTAGCAACTAGCACTGGGCGGGTGTGTGGCGTTTGGGTGAGCTTGTACCTGGTAGATGGCGATGTCGGTGGCGAGGTCAAAGTTCCAGCCGTCGAGCGAGTCCCACGTCGGGTAGTCGTACTGCGCGTCGTTGACGATGGTGAAGACCTGCGCCATGACGCCGATCTTGGTGGTCTGGGCGGTGAAAATCGAGTCGACCCCTGCCTGCGGGCTCATGCCGCCCACCGTGGCCGCGCACAGGACGCCGTCCATGAAGGGCGACTGGAATTGCCACTCGGTGTTGCACTGGCCCAGGTTGCTGTGCGGCCAGTGGAACTCGTAGGTGTATCCCACGTGCATGCCGGTGCAGTACTCCCACGCGTACTCGGTCGTGTACTTGGCGTCGGTGGCGTTGTAGCCCGGGCAGAAGTGGCCGACGTCGGTCGTCCCCTCCTCGGCGAGCTGGCGGCGAGCAGCGGCAGCGGGCGCGTTCGCCGCCATCCACGCGTCGCCGTCCTGGTCGTAGGTGCCCACGTTGAGGTGCTCGGCCCCAAGGTGCCAGTGCACGTTGACCGCGCAGGCGCCGGAGTCCTTGAGGGGCAGCGGGATGGGATCGAGGTCCGCGGCCATGAGGCCGACAGCGCCGATGGTGACGTTGGCGCCGGACTGGACCTTCCCGTCCTCGCAGGGCAAGTTGGCCAGGGCGAGCGCGATGGGTGCGTCGTTGCATGGGTTGAGGCTCGGCATCACGCTGAAGGCCAGCGGCATGGAGTAGGCGAGGGCGAGGAGCATGGCGAAAGTGAGATCGAGTTCAGGTTCAAGTTTTTTTCGGCCAAAAGAAAAAAAAAATGGTCAAAAGGGGATCACTTCCAGCGGCCACGGGATTTTTTTTTTTTTTTTTTTTTTTTTTGTTAATAGAAGAAGCGACACCGACTTAGGCAACACGCAATAGATTAAAGTTGCGTTTAGGCTAAACCGGAGCTCGAATCTGTAATTCAGCCGCCCCAAAATAGAATAGGTGCGATTAGCCAAGCTCCGCGCCTGAATTTAAACACCGTTTTCGCGGTTGAAAATAGACGCGAAAGAACTTTGAAACGATTTTCTTTGACGAATCTTTCAAATTTGCTATCCACAAATAGACAAAACCAACACGCAGGTTAACTCGCTACTGATTGCTGCGACCACGTAGCGCGCGCAGCAGCGCAAAATACAATTTAGTTATTAAATACATTTACACCAAAGAAGATAGTGCGAGAGCTAAGTGCCGCCACGACCAAAGAAGATAGTGCGAGAGCTAAGCAAAGAGCGGGCAAATAAGCGCGCGAGAACAGCCCACAGCCCACGCCGAAAGCGAGACAGCAGCACGCCCAGCCACGGCTCAGCGTGTGACAGCGGCCCCTAAACAGACCATCCATCCCACGCCACAGCAGCACGCCCAGCCACGGCTCAGCGTGTGACAGCGGCCCCTAAACAGACCATCCCACGCCCCACGTCGCCAATCGGTCTTCGTGAAAGGAGCTGGAGCATCAACCAGTATAGCCGCGGCAACAACAGGTGATATAATATATATATATATATATACATACATATATATAGGCCATATATATATATATACATATTATATATGTATTATACATATATATATATATATACATACATACATACATACATATCTATATATGCATATATATCCTCGGGGTTACACGCGTTTTGAGTACACCCCCCGTCCCAATCCGGCCCCTAGCCGTCCTAACCCGACCCCCTAACCGTCACAACCTGACCAGGCGGCCCCGACAGCGCGCGGCGCCGGGTTAGCGCAGCGTCCGCGTCCCGAGGCAATACGGCTCTGGCAAGCTGAGGAGCGACTTGGGTCGCTCTAGCAGTAGTTTATATAGCTGCAGCGGCATGCCCCCCTAAGAGGCAGGTTGCGATAGCTACTCTGAGGAGCGACATCGGTCGCCCTAGTAGTTGGTAGCAGTGGCAGTGGCCTGCTTCTTAGGGGAGACACTGCAGCGGCGCCCCCCCTAAGCGGCAGGTCACTGCTACGAATCTACTAGAGCAACCGATGTCGCGCATCAACTACTCGAGCGACTGATGGCGTTTCCTCACAAGCTCACAAGCGCTCGCTTGGCGAAGCACTCACTTGGCGAGGATGGCAGCGATGGTGGCCGAGACGGAGTCGGCCTTGCGGTTGGCATCGATGGGCGAGTAGAGGCCCTGCTTGGCGTAGTAGTTAGTCCACCACCTGTGAGGGTAGTATACACGGATCAGTTAGTAGCTAAAGCATATTGTGAGGACCTTTCGGGGAGAAGAACCTCTCAATACCGGTGGCGGCCGGGTCTTCTCTCTTGATGCCTCTTTGCTGGTCTTCTGGCCACTGCTAGCGCCTCGGCGCTGGCGCTGTTTCTTGGCTCTGCGCTCAACTGTTGTGGTGTGAGTTGTATGATATGAGAGATGTACAAAAGAGAGAGAGAGCCGACGGTAATAGATGCAGAGATCCGGACGTGGACGTGCGAGCCACACTGATTCAGAACACGGCAACGATTCCGTTTTTTTACAGAGCCGTTGAGCCCGATTCCCTGATCGCGGTTTTCCGGCACTCTTATTTGGCTTCGCCAATTGTTTTTTTTATTAGCCTAACAATTTAGCCTGGAATGATTAAGAGAATTTGCCCGTTGTTACAGTTACAGGCAGCCGAATGACAAAAATGGCATTTTAAAAATGACATGAAGTGCCGGAGAACTGCGATCAGGAAATCGAGCGCAACGGCTCTGTAAAAAACGGAATCGGTGCCGTGTGCCGTGTTCATACACGGATCAGTTAGAAGTTAAAGAAAGAGAGCAGACGGAAATAGACGCTGAGATCCGTACCTGGACATGCGAGCCACAATACAGGTGGGGTGCAGCGTGTGAATACCGATGGGTGGCTCGAGAAGCATCAGTTGCACCTAGGGGGGGTATGGGTGTGGGTGATACGCAGATGAAAGTTAAACTAGTAAGCAAAAGTGTCGAAGCCTTGGGCCTTCAGTTAAACCCGCCAGGGAAAAAAACTGGAACAATTCAGAACATGCTGTGACCGGCGATTTATAAGTCGAAACTGAAACCGCCGCTCAGTATGAGTCACAGCACCAAAACAATTAGTAGTCATTAGTGTAGCTTTGTTTTGACGAATTGTGAAGGCACAATAAACGCCTCGACACTTTTCAAATGACCGTTTTGACCATTATTACTATCAACTAACAAAACGCTAAAACAAAATCCCATCTGCGTATCACCCATACACGTATCAGTTCCTAGTCCGAGGTGCCCTGTGCGCCTAAGTAACTGTCGTGCAAGCTTCATACACTGAAAAACGTCGAATTGCGGCAACGTTTCTGGCCTGCGGGGGCAGTAGAAGTAGAAGTAGAAGTAACTAAGGTAAACTAAGGAACGAAGGGAAGGGTTAACCCGATGCCAGCATGCGTGGCGCAGGGCCAACCCGGCTGTGTGGGGATGATGCGTGTGCATGTGCGTGAAGCGAGAGGGGGCGGGTAGGTCTAACATTACAATTACAGTAACATTATGAATAAATGAGTTAAAATCATTAGCAGGGTTAGCCCGAGGTTTTAGTTATTAGTTATATTAATATTAGTTAGGGTTAGCCCAGCCAGCAAACAAACTCTCCAGCTCCAGGGCCAGAGCGGCCACCAGCCAGCCAGGGCCACCAGCCAGCCACAAGTGACAAAGGGGTGAAGTAAAATGTATATCAAAGTAAAAGGCTGCTAAATAAGGGTAGCAAAGGCATAGGCATAGGCATAGGCATAGGTGTGTTAATTAAGGTCGTTGAGGTGTGTGTTAGTGTTAACACAGGTACAGGTACAGGTACATATATTTTATATAATAATTATAGCTCTTATAGAAAGGTAGGTAGGAGATAAAACTGTATTAAATAACTGCTATTAGTTATTAAGTATTGTCCAAGATAGATGTACCTACTGCTGTATTTGCCTGCAGTAGTTAGTACCCCAGGCGGTATCTCCAAGGATACCCGCCGGTATGCCAAAGGACACTCTTCGTCCCCATTCTACGAACGACTTGCACATCGCGCCACACATGTTGCGGAAAGCCCGCGCTTTCGAATGTCTTGTGTCCTGTGCCGAGATTCACTCTGAGGAGTGTCCTCAGTGAATCTCGAGTGTTGTTTTGTGTGGGTTTGGCCTCAGAGAGGCAAACATTCATAAGAATTCTCTTACATTTCAGAATCGGCCGTCTGCTTAAAGCAGACGTCCGACGTTTTTTACAAGACCTGCACGCTCGTCAGCGTCACCATCACGTCCGCGATGCCGGACTTACTCGAGGAGGAGCGCGCCGACACGCACGCCGCTGCCTCGATCGACTGGAAGAATCTTTTCCCCACCGACATGTCCATCGACGGCAGCGTCCAATCCTTCATCCAGCTCCTCATCACCATCTCCGCGGCGGCCGAGAATGACACCGTCCTCATGGCGTTCTTCGCTTCCCACGGCACCATCATCCCCGCCGGCGCTCGCATCTACGCCGCATCCCGTGCCGATGCAGCAATCGACAATGCCATGCACAACGTCCCCACGCCGTCCCGCAACCGAGTCGGGAAGCTGATCTACCGGCCTCGCGAAGTCGTCACACGCCGCCTCGCTCTCGCCACCGTCGCAAGCGGCAGACCCACGCCTCTGGCCGGCCCCGTATTCACCACGGCCGACTCCACGCCCACCGGGAGCCTTTCCTCGCACGACAACATACAACCGCACTCCACCGACCTGCCCCCCGCCGACGCCTCCGGCACCAGGCTCGCCGGCCCCTCCACTGGGCTCGCCGGCCCCTCCCTGCTTGACGCGGACGCACCCGACATCATGCTCTCGGACCCCGGCACGCCTGCTGACGCCACCGCCCTCGCAGCCTCACGCCGCTTCCTCACCGCCCCTGACCCGTTCGCTGCCGCCGCCTTCGCCGAGTTCCAAGCCGCCACGCGCAAGGCCACACTCGACCCCGACATGCTCGCCTTTGACTCACCGGACGACGACACGCTCGACTCCTCCCCACCTGCCGCCATCGCACCTGCGGCGGCAGCAATCGGACCCGCCCCGCCCACTGTTGATGCCCCCGGCCCGCTCCACGTCGACTCTCCTCGCTCGGAGCGCAACGCGACCTCCGTCCGCCCGGGCCCCACCACGGACCGTTTCCCCACGGCTGCTGATGCCCTCCCGGCCAACTCCCCGTACAAGCTCAAGGGATGGCTTCTTCTCCAACTTCAACGAGACCTCGCATTAGCTCTCCGTCGGATCATCGCGGACAGCCATCTCGCCGACAAGCTCTACGGAGACGCCTACGGCCTGGGCCCCGCCATGCTCGTCCTCATCCAAGAGTTCATCGGCGCGCACATGACCGGCCCGCAGGCCACGATCACTGCCAACTTCGCAAGGTCGCAGATCATCCACACGCCCATGATCCCTACCTAAGCCAACTGCACCCACGCGTTTCTCGAGTCCATCTCCAAGTAGTACCTCGAAGTCTCTCAGTTCTGCCCAACGCTGTGCAATGATGCGGACCTCGTCATCACGCTCAACATGTTCCTCGACCACTTGCCGGAGAAGCTCGGCTCCGAGCTGCGCACCCAAATCTTGATGTACAAGTCGAGCCGCCAGTCGGGCGACGCCGCCGACTTGGACGACGACAACGCCTCTAACACACCGTGCCGCCTGCTCCTACAGTTCAACCTCGTGCGGGCGCTCAAAGAGCACGACAGGTCCGTTCGCCGCAAAGCCGAGGAGCTCAAGCTCAACGCCTCGATCGCCGACCTCGCCTCCACGTCCGCGCAGACCGCGCAGCTCACCGACCTACAGCGGCAGGTAAAGGTCCTGCAGGACCAACTCGCGTCGCGGCTGGCCCATGCAACATCTTCCACCAAGCGCCCAACGGCGGCCACTGCACCATCTCCGCACTCCACGGCGCGCGCGCTGGTAGTGGCCTCCATGACAACACGGACACGCACGAACACGCGGACCAAGGACTTCGCGCCCCACATGCGCGACTGCGTCCACTGCCATGGACGGCACATGGACAGAGACTGCACGTCCCGCCCGCGCGCCTTGGCGACATCGGCCTCAGGTGGACCTCCCACCTCCTCACCTCCCCCGCCGCCTCGCGACCTCCGCCCCCCCGCCGCATCCGCCCCGGTCGCCCCCACCGCCAACGTTCCGCCCCATACCGTGACACCTCCCAAGACCACCCTTGCGCCCGACGCCAAAACACCAGTCCTCGCCGCCCGCCGCGTCACCTTTCGCCATGCCCTTCTAGCCTCCTCTGCGCCACGCCCCCCCGCGGGATCGCTTCCCGACCCCCCGGCGGGATCGCTTCCCGACCCTGCGGCTGCTCAATTCTTTGGCCCCGCCGCCGGGGAGCTCAACCGTACGCCAGCGCTCTTCTCGGGGCGCCTCACGTCAGCCGCCCTCCTCCCTGCACTAACAATGGCAGCCCATCGCACGCAGCACCACCTCCGCGTAGACATCCCCCCACTCCCGCCGTCCATGGACTCCAAGCGGCTCCACACACCACACACGCCCATTAGCTCACCTGCGTGCCGTATTATCCGGACCCGCCCGCGCCTCCGTCTCGCCAATTTGCTGCTCCCTTCCCTGGGGCGCCCTCGCAACTGCCTTCAAACACGCCTGCACGGCTCTGCTCTTCGCGACGACCTGCATCTGTGCCGCCGTACTCTACGTGTTCCGCAGGATGCTCGCCTCCGCCCCTGCGACGTCGACCCCCCCCCCTCCTCCGGCCCCCCTTCATGCGGCGACCACCATCTCCCCTCCCCCGTCCCCACCCACGCCGGGCCGACTCAGGCGCCCGCCCCACCTCTCCTCACCTCCATCCCCGCCAAGTCCGGCGTCCCCACGACTACTCCCCCACGGAGTCCTTCGACCCCGACAGGCCCGACTGGTCCCCCACACACTCCGACGCAGGCGCCTCTCGCAATGCCGACTCGCTCTCCCTCCCCCCCACATTGCCAGGCGCCACCCCTGCAGCCACTCACGTCGCACCACTGCTATCACTCGCCGCCGACCCCCATGTCTCCTCTCCAACCAGTCACCACCCCCCGGCCTCGCCCTCATCCCCTAGAGGCGACCCCACGAACACTGCTCCCTGCATCTCGCGCTTCTCATCCGAGGCCCCGCTGCGCCAAACACTATGGTGCCCCGCCGTCCCCCTGCCGCAGGAACACGCACGCCCCTTCGCCACCCCGCCCGACGACCACATCTGGCCCTCAACCGCGGCGCCGCACGCCCGCCCCCCTGCCCTCTCGTGCCGCGGCCGCCCGTGGCTCCCTGGGGGCGACGTCACGCCCGACGACCCGCCTTCAACCAAGGACGCGCTTTCCTGCGATCCTGCCAGCCCAAGCCACGGGCGTCAACTTCTCCTTCAGCCTCCTCTCGCTCCCTCCTCCAACTTCGACACCGGCGCTGTCCCCAGCCCCGGCACCGTGTTGCCCTTCAATCCCTCGCAACCTCATGATACCCCTCCGCCCCCCACGCCGCCTCCCTCCCCACCCAGCTCGCCGTGCATGGTTCGTGCCGACATCACCTCAGGTCGCCCCGCACGCAACACTTTTGCAATAACAGATGATGACACCTGCGACTGCCCCTCTCCCCCGCCCTCCCCATCCGGCACACCGCCCGCCGCCACGTCATCTCGCCGACAATCCGCTCCACCGTCGGCACCACGCCCCTGGCCGCCCCCTTTGGACGACAATGTCAGCTCTGGAACACGCGGTCGTCTCGCTGCGGCCACCGCACCTGACCCAGGCGTGAGCGCCGCCACGCGCGGTTGCCAGACCCCAAAACCTCCCTCGCGCCTCCACCTCATCCCCCCCTTCCGCGCCGCACCACCCTTGGCCACCACTCCCGCTCGCGTCGTCCAAACCACGGCCCACGCATCCGGCCACGACTCCATCCTACCCGCCAACCATCCAGCCAACGCCGCCGCCCTCCCGATGGCCGCCATCGCCACCGCCGTCCAAACAACCGCTGCCGCCAACCACGTCGCCGGCGCCGCCTCCGCCGCCGCCCTCCCAGCCACCGCCGCCACCCGCTCAACGGCAGCCATCGCCAACGCCATTCAGACGACCGCCGCCGCCAGCCATGTCGCCGGTGCCACCTCCACCTCCGCCGCTGCCTGCCCAGCCGCCGCCAACATCTTCGCCATCCCAGCCACTGCCGACATCGCTGTCGCTGTCCCGGCCGTCGCCGCCGTCACCCCTCCCACCAATGCCGCTGCGAGCCCCGCCAACGCGGCCACCGCCACCAGCCACGTCGCCGGCGCCGCCTCCGCCGCCGCCTGCCCAGCCGCCGCCAACATCTTTGCCATCCCCGCCACCGCCGATATCGCTGTCCCAGCCGTCGCCGCCGTCACTCCTCCCACCAATGCCGCTGCGAGCCCCGCCGACGCGGCCTGCCTCGCCGCCGCCCAAACCACCGCATTCCCCTCCGTCGCCACCGCTCGCCTTGCTGCCATCGACGTCGCTACCATCGCCACCTTCCATGCCGCCGACGCCGCCGCCCGCTCCGCCGCGGCCCGCGATACCGATGCCGCCGCCATTGACACCGCCGTCCCAGTCATCGCCGCCGCCGACCACGTCACCGGCGCCGCCTTCGCCGCCGCCACCCCAGCCGCCGCCAACGTCACCGCGCCGTCCCCGCCATCGCCAATACCGCTGTCCCAGCTGTCACCGCCGCCGCCCAGTCCTCCAATGCCGTCGCATACACCGCCGCCGCAGCCTGCCTCGCCGCCACCCGCGCCACCGCATTCCCACTCGTCGCCGCCTCTAGCCACGCCACTATCAACATCGCCCACATCACCACCATCCACACCGACGGTGCCGCCGCCTGCCTCGCCGCTACCGGCCACACCACCGCCGCCGCCGCCGCCCTACCTGTCAATGCCGTCTCCTCCCCCACCGCCGCCGACCGCGTCACCGGCGCCGCCTCCGCCGCCGCCAGCCCAGCCGCCGCCAACGTGAGCGCCGTCCCCGCCTCCTGTTCGGTGGTGTGGTGGTTCCTGTGTTGTGTGTGTTGTGCGTGTGACCTGTGTTTTGTTTTCCAACACCGCTGTCCCGGCCCCCGCCGCCGCCACCGCATTCCCACCCATCGCCACATCTAGCCACGCCACCATTGACATCGCCCCCACCGCCACAATCCACACCGCCGACGCCGCCGCCTGCCCCGCCGCTGCCCGCCACACCACGGCCACCACCGCCATCCTACCTGTCCATGCCGTCACCTCCCCCACCGCCGCGGCCCGCCAAGCCACCGCCCACGCCACCGCATTCCCTGCCA
>Ga0209491_10009853_pt1 | contig 11606 bp, 9 predicted proteins | sample BON02_FD_187213 | JGI IMG/M metagenome (GOLD analysis project Ga0209491, IMG submission 187213) | Freshwater microbial communities from Lake Bonney liftoff mats and glacier meltwater in Antarctica - BON-02 (SPAdes) (version 2) | ecosystem: Environmental > Aquatic > Freshwater > Ice > Glacier...
TTAACTTTAAGAATGATCAGTCGCCGTAAATTTTTAACTGTAGGCTCTTTGGCAGGTGCTTCGGTATTATCCGGAAATAAAACGTTTGGAAAAATCGATGATTCAGTACTTACAGGAGCACCCATTGTTATTTCAACCTGGGATTTCGGAATTGCAGCCAATGCTGCAGCCTGGGAAATTTTAAAAAATAAGGGCAGATCTCTTGATGCAGTTGAAATGGGAGTTCATGTTCCCGAGGCTGATCCCAACAATCAATCAGTAGGATATGGTGGATTACCGGACAGAGATGGCCGGGTAACATTGGATGCATGCATCATGGATGAATTCGGTAATTGTGGTAGCGTTGCTTCTTTGGAGTATATTATTCATCCTGTTTCTGTTGCTAGAAGAGTTATGGAGAAAACTCCCCATGTGATGCTTGTTGGTGCCGGAGCACTTCAGTTTGCACTTGAACAGGGTTTTAAAAAGGAAAATCTATTGACTCCTTCCTCAGAAAAAGCATGGAAAGAATGGCTTAAGACTGCAAAATATAATCCTGAAGTAAACGTAGAAAATAGACTTTTCAGTCCGGCGAAACTTCCCGGAAATCAATACAATCACGATACCATCGGGATGCTGGCAATAGATGCAGCAGGTAATCTATCTGGTGCCTGTACAACTAGTGGTATGGCCTACAAAATGCAAGGGCGTGTAGGTGATTCACCAATTATTGGCGCAGGACTTTATATTGACAATGAAGTTGGAGGCGCAACATCTACCGGTGTAGGTGAGGAAGTGATTCGAAATGTAGGAAGTTTTTTAGTGGTTGAACTGATGAGACAGGGGTATTCACCCGATGAAGCCTGCAAAGAAGCAGTCATGCGAATTATCAGGAAGAAACCTGAAACTGCCAAACAAATTCAAGTAGGTTTCCTTGCCTTGAACAAAAAAGGTCAGTTTGGCGGATATGCCATTCAAAAAGGTTTCAGTTTTGCAGTATGTGATCAAACTAATCAAAAGCAATTAATTAAGTCGCCCAGTTATTATTAAGCAAAATATTGATGAGGACATGGTTTGAAAACAAAAGCAGCACAGAAAAGGATATGCTGCAGCTCCTCAAAGCCTACAAGGAGATCATTGATATTAATGCTATTTGTTCAGTAACAGACCCCGATGGGAAGATAATTTATGTCAATGATAAATTCTGTGAAATAAGTAAATTTACCAGAGAAGAATTGCTTGGTCAGGATCATCGGATTGTTAATTCAAATTATCATCCTTCTTCAATGTTTAAAGAACTTTGGGACACTATAAAAAGTGGAAAAGTATGGCGCTCGGATGTAAAGAGTAAGGCAAAGGATGGCACATTTTTCTGGCTCGACAGCACAATTGTTCCTATTCATGATGATAATGGGATGATTATAGAGTATTTCTCCTTGCGCACACCTATAGACAACAGGAAGAGGATTGAGGAAGAACAGAAAGAATATGTTAAAAATCTGGAAAAAATGCTGTTTATGGTATCACATGAAGTAAGGCATCCGGTTTCTCAGATTTTAGGTATAGTTCAGCTTCTTCAGGACGCTGATTCTTTAAATGCAGAAAGTTCAGAGTTGATTAGCATCCTTAAAATTTCTGCTGCAGATCTTGATTTATTTACTAAAAAGCTAAGCTCTTTTATGCATGATTTGAGGCCAGAGTCCGATAGTAGTTCTGATTCAGGCTGGACTCAAAGCAAATAATTCAATTTCCCATGTCGTATAAACTCGAAATCTGCGTTGGAACCATAAATTCAGCTTTGATCGCACAAGCGTTCGGAGCCGACAGGATTGAACTTTGCGATAATCTTGCTGAAGGCGGTACCACACCCTCTTATGGTATGATTGTAAGGTGTAAAACTCAACTTGAAATCCCCTTTTTCCCAATTATCCGTCCGCGTGGAGGTAATTTTGTGTACACCAATGATGAATTTCAAATAATGCGGCAAGATGTACTCTGTTGCAGGGAAATGGGTTGTGAAGGTATTGTAATCGGGATGCTTAAAAAGGATTCTACAATAGATATGGAAAGATGTGCTGAGCTGATAAGCCTGGCCGGCGAAATGGAGATCACTTTCCATCGGGCCTTTGACCGTTGCACCTCATTGGAAAGGTCACTTGAAGACCTTGTTGAGCTTGGATGTAGCCGGGTATTGACTTCCGGAGGGAAGGAGTTTGCCCCTGATGCAACCGAAAAATTAAAATCCTTGGTTAGACAAGCAGGATTCAGAATCCAAATTATGCCCGGATCGGGAATTACCCATCGTAATTTACAGAAAATGGCTGCTGAGACAGGAGCCTATGAATTTCACACGACCGCTAAAAAGCTCATGGAATATGGTACCGATGTGATTAATGGAGAGCCATTTCGTGAAATTGAAACAGATGGAGAGCAGGTAGAAAAGCTGAAGGAGATACTTAAACAGATTGGCTGGGTATATTGAATTACTCATAATTTCCTTACTTTTAAAAACAAAACAATTGATATGAATAAATTATTTTTTGCAGGCTTATGCCTGTTTACTATACCTGCATTTTCTCAGACTGTACCTGCAAAATCGAAGCTGAATATTGCAGCTGATAAAATCGAAGCTAAGGTTATTGAATGGCGTCGTGATTTTCATGAGCATCCGGAATTGGGTAATAATGAGATAAGAACGGCAGGAATTATTGCTAAACATCTTGAAAGTTTGGGAATTGAGGTAAAAACAGGAGTAGCAAGAACAGGAGTAGTTGGGATACTAAAGGGTGCTAAACCAGGGCCTGTGATTTTATTGAGAGCTGATATGGACGGTCTTCCGGTTACTGAAAGAAATTCGCTCCCCTTTGCATCAAAGGTAAGGACACAATACAATGGTCAGGAAGTAGGGGTTATGCATGCCTGTGGTCACGATTCACATGTTGCCATACTCATGGGTGTTGCTGAGGTTTTGGCCGGAATGAAAGCTGATCTGAAAGGAAGTGTGAAATTTGTATTTCAGCCTGCCGAAGAAGGCTCTGCCCCGGGAATAGAAGGGGGTGCTGAATTAATGGTTAAAGAGGGAGTACTTGAAAACCCTAAAGTTGATGTTGCCTTTGGATTACATATCTGGGCACAGACAGAAGCCGGAAAGATTACCTATCGTCCTGGCGGAATGATGGCCGGAGTAAATGATATGCAGATTATTGTTAAGGGTAGGCAAGCTCACGGTGCTGCTCCATGGGCATCGGTTGACCCGATTGTGATCTCTGCACAGATCATCAATAGTCTACAGACAATTGTAAGCCGCAATTTGAATATAACTGAAAACGCAGGTGTTGTAACTATCGGTTCATTACATGCAGGTGTTCGTTCTAATATTATTCCTGAAAGCGCAGAAATGCTCGGAACTATCAGATCTTTTAGTGCTGAAGATGAGAAAATGCTGATTGACAGAATTAAAACTATTGCGACCAAAACAGCGGAGGCTGGTGGTGCAACAGTTGAAATAAAGATCCCTTACAGTAATCATTATCCGGTTACTTACAACGATCTTGCGTTAACACAAAAGATGCTTCCCAGCCTTGCAAAAGTGGCAGGTGCTGAGAATGTAAAGCTCATACCTGCCATAACCGGAGCTGAAGATTTCTCGTTTTTTCAGGAGAAGGTTCCGGGTTTATTCTTCTTTTTGGGAGGAATGCCAAAAGGGATGGATCCCAAAACTGCTCCCTCTCATCACACACCAGATTTTATGATCGACGAAAGTTCATTTAAGCTTGGTGTAAAAGCTCTTGCAGGACTTACTCTTGATTACATGGAGGTGAAATAGGACAGAGTGTTTTTCCTGCGGTTTCCCTGCGGTTTCCCTGCGGTTGGTGTTTCCCTGCGGTTGGTGTTTCCCTGCGGTTGGTGTTTTCACCACCCGCTTTACCTGCGCTTTATTCGACTTTCCGTAGAGTTAAGCGCAGCGTCTCTACGGATTATTGAATAAAAAAGAGTCTTCAGACTCGTTTACAAAAAATATCTTTTTTTAATACCATCGATCTTTTTTTTATTTAATTAATAGATATCGATTTTATGAAATAAATTACACCTCACACGCTACATTAAAACCAATTTCCCTGCGGTTGATGTTTTCACCACCCGCTTTACTTGCGCTTTATTCGACTTTCCGTAGAGTTAAGCGCAGCGTCTCTACGGATTATTGAATAAAAAAGAGTCTTCAGACTCGTTTACAAAAAATATCTTTTTTTAATACCATCGATCTTTTTTTTATTTAATTAATAGATAACGATTTTATGAAATAAATTACACCTCACACGCTACATTAAAACCAATTTCCCTGCGGTTGGTGTTTTCACCACCCGCTTTTCATTCTCTTCAATTAATTAAGACTTTCATTGCCTGAATCTAAATCAGCCTAAGCTCAATTACTAGCCAGCGTCTCAATTCCCAACCCTGAAGGCATTCGAACGTATTTAAAATTCTCACATACGACCACCTTCGGGGTCGAAATTCACGTCAATGAAGATATTCTATAAACATGCGACCCATTTTGGGTCGTAATTACTAGCATCATTTGATACTCTTACCACGGTAAGTGTTTTCACCACCCGTTTCCAACAGAGTTCCTAAACCAGGGAGAAATGGAAAGCCCCGGCAAAAAATAATAATTTTATTTATTCTGATTTCAATGCCGGGCTTGCAATGGATCACGGGACTATCGGCAGCCACTGACACTAACTTTCATTTCCAAAGCAAAATCTTTATTGATTAACTTGAACAGTTGATTATGAAAATCTCGTGCTTTATGTGGTATAAGTTTGCCGTTTGCACCTATTTTTCCTGCGGTTGGTGTTTTCAGCACCCGCTCTTACCTGCGTTTGCTGTTTGCGCCACCCGCTTTTCATTTCCTGCGGTTGGTGTTTTCACCACCCGCTTTACCTAATTGTTTTCACCACCCGCTTCAATGGTTTTCCTTATCTTCAATTAATTAAGACTTTTATTGCCTGAATCTAAATCAGCCTAAGCTCAATTATCTACCAGCGTCTCAATTCCCAACCTAAAACGGCAAATCATCATCAGTCCCTTTTTCATAATTCATCGGCTGATCCTCTTTGACGACGATATCATTACTATGACCGGCTCCATTTTCTTCATGAGTTTTCTGATGATTATTCTCACCTTGGCCTTCAAAATCACTTTTCCGTCCAAGCATGGTGAAGTTCTCTGCAACCACCTCTGTGGTGTATTTTTTATGGCCTTCTTTATCTTCAAAAGAGCGGGTCCGTAATTTCCCCTCAATATAAACTAGCTTGCCTTTCTGCAGGTATTTTGAAGCGATATCGGCCAAACCTCTCCACATAACAATATTATGCCATTCGGTTTGCTCTATTTTTCTACCGTCTTTATTATAGGTTTCTGAAGTTGCTAAAGGGAAGCTAGCGACAGTAACTCCCCCATCTAAATGCCTGACTTCAGGATCTTTGCCTAAATGTCCAACTAAAATAACTTTGTTAATTCCTGACATGTTCTTTTTTTATAGATGGTTCAATTTACAATTTAAAGAAATTTTCGAAGAATTGAAAAATAAGTTTAGGCTGCGGTAGTTTTTCGAGTTCATCTCTGTTAACATAGAACCAGGATTGATCTAAGAGAAAATCTTCGGTAAAATGTTTGATTTCAATGAATTGGGTATAGATTTTCTGGTGACTAAGAATATGTTTTATCGGTTTAGAAACAGAACGAATCTGCAGATCTTTGCCAAAGGCTTTAACAAAGCTTTCTGTTTGAATAAGATCCCATACTTCCGTCCGACTTACTGTCTCAAACAAAGGGAGATCGATCATATTTTCCCAGATATCGCCAGAACGGCGTTTGTTTACCAGAATTTGATCGTCTTTAATTGCCAGTATATAACTGAAATACCGCTCCTTTATTTTTTGAGATTTTATTTTGACTGGCAACTCATTGATCCTGTTCTTCAAGCGTGCTTCACAGGCAGTTTGTAATGGGCATGCAGGGCAGTCCGGATTTTGGGGTTTACATTGCAGGGATCCAAATTCCATTATCGCCTGATTAAAGATTCCGGCCTGTTTCTGATCCATCAATTCATTTGCTAAATCAGTGAAGATCTTTTTACCCTTACCAGTGTTGATTGGGGTATCAATTCCAAAATATCTGGAAAGCAACCTGAAAACATTCCCATCAACAACAGCTTTTGCCTCATTGGATGAAAATGAAGAAATGGCAGCGGCCGTATATTCTCCGATTCCTTTTAAACGGATCAGGGAATCATAATTTTTTGGAAAATAGCCGGAATGCTCCTCCATCACTACCTGTGAAGTTTGATGCATATTTCTGCCTCTGGAGTAATAACCCAGTCCCTGCCATAGCTTTAATATTTCTTCTTCTGTGGCTGAGGCAAAATGTTCAACTGTTGGATATTTCTCGGCAAAGCGATTAAAATAGGGTATTCCCTGCTCTACGCGAGTCTGCTGCATGATTATTTCAGATAGCCAGATAATATAAGGGTCATTTGTATTTCTCCAAGGAAGCACTCTTTTATGCTTTTGGTACCATTCAATAATTTCTTCAGAAAACGTCATTGTTCTTGAGCGGGTTTTACTCATATAATCAACAAAAATACCTTACTATTTGTTTTATAGAGACTTGGTTTTAAAAAAAAGCAAATTTATTTCCCAAATTGAATTAAAACCAATACTTTTGCAACCCGAAATCAATTAGAATAACATTAAAAAAAATTAAAGAAAATAGATATGACCAAGGCAGAAATCATTACAGAGATCTCGAACAAAACAGGAATTGAAAAGGTAGATGTTCAGGAGGCTATAGAAGCGTTTTTTAAAGTTGTCAAAAATTCAATGGTAAATGGCGAAAATGTTTACGTAAGGGGTTTTGGTAGCTTTGTTGTGAAGAAAAGAGCAAAGAAAACTGCTCGTAATATTTCAAAAAATACAGCAATCATTATACCGGAGCATTTCGTTCCTAGTTTCAAACCTGCCAAGGTTTTTGTTGAGAAGGTAAAAAGCGGTAACAAATAAAAATTATTCAGACGGGAATGTTAAAGAGAAAGCAGGTTATAGTTATAGGTTCGGTGGTGATACTGATGGGCCTGATGCTTTCCTTAGATATTCAGGGTCTGGTTAAACCAAATGAGAGTGCGGGGGCTTCAAATTCCTCAGGTGCTCCTCAGTCGGCAAAGGTTAAAGAGGTTTCATTAGATGATATTTCTAAAACTGCCAAAGAAAGCTTAAATGCAAGTCTAAAGAAGCAAATTACAGATCTTGAAGCACAATTGAAAAGTTCATCTGAATCTGATAAATTAAGCATTCAGAAGCAGCTTGCTCAGCAGTGGGATGATGTAAATCAATCCACTCCTGCTTCTTTTTATTATGAGTTAATAGCTCAAAAAGAACCGAATTTTGATTCATGGCTTAAGGCCGGGGATAAATTTACGGATGCCTATCAACAAAGTATGGATACTCTTGTTCAGCCGGCTTTAGTTCAAAAAGCAATTAGTTCTTATCAAAAAGCTGATAAAATTAAACCGAACTCACAAGAAGTTAAAACCGGACTTGGAATAGCATACGTAACAGGAACACCAAATCCGATGCAAGGTATTACCTTGTTGTTGGACGTTGTAAAACAGGATCCTAAAAATTTAAAGGCTAACTTGAACCTAGGCTTGTTTTCAATGAAATCTGGTCAGTTCGACAAAGCAGTTGAGCGTTTCAAAACAGTTATTGATATTGCGCCAAGTGCCGAAGCATGGTTTTACCTAGCTTCAAGCTATGAGAACATGGATATGAAGACTGAAGCGATTGCTGCATATCTGAAAACCAAAGAGATAGCAGCCGACCCGAACATGAGCCAGTTTGTGGACAGGAAAGTAAACGAATTAAGTAATTAAATTATAAAACATTTTAAAAAACAACATTATGCCAAGCGGTAAGAAAAGAAAAAGACATAAAATGGCTACTCACAAGCGTAAAAAACGCTTAAGAAAAAACAGACATAAGAAAAAATAGTCTGACTTTTAATCTTGTCTTTATGATCGGATTAATTGGCAGACTTAGAAAATAATTTAAACCTCCCGCTTAATTGCGCCGGAGGTTTAAATCATTTGTTTGTTTTTATTTATTCCCTAGTTTTAAACGTATACCGGTTTTCTTAACCGGTGTCTTAAATTTAGCCATTGGTAAAAGAATTAATTATCAATTCATCCCCAAGTGGGGTTACTATTGCTTTACTGCAAGACAAGCAACTCGTAGAATTAAACACAGAGCAGGTCAGCAACAATTATGCTGTTGGCGATATATATCTGGGTAAAATCAAAAAGATTATGCCAGGATTGAATGCTGCATTTGTTGATGTAGGCTATGAAAAAGATGCTTTTTTGCATTATCTGGATCTTGGACCACAGGTTCAATCGCTGCTAAAGCTTACAAAGATTGTAAAGAATGGCAGTTATAAAGATAAACTGCTCAATAGTTTCAGACTTGAAACGGATATAAGTAAATCCGGTAAAGTCTCAGAGATTTTGAACCGGAACATGTTGCTTCCCGTTCAGATCGCCAAAGAACCGATCTCAACCAAAGGTCCGAGATTAAGTTCAGATCTTTCAATTGCAGGACGCTTTGCCGTGCTTGTCCCTTTTTCGGATGTTATTTCAATCTCTAAAAAGATTAAAAGTAATACGGAGCGCAACCGTCTAAAGAAAATTGTTGAGAGTATTAAGCCGAAGAATTTCGGGGTAATTATTCGTACAGTCTCTGAAGGGAAGGGTGTTGCTGAATTACAGAAAGATCTTCTTGATCTGATAGACAAGTGGGAAAAGTTTACAACCCGCCTGCCTAGTACTGAGCCTTCCAAGAAAATTCTTGGAGAGATGGGACGTACTTCAACTATCCTGCGTGATATTTTGAATACCGATTTTACGAATATTCATATCGGCGATCCTGCCTTATTTGAAGAGATTAGATCTTATGTTCATGAGATTTCTCCTGAAATGGAAAAGATTGTTAAACAATATCGCGGTAAGGAGCCTATATTCGAGCATTTTGGTATTGAAAAACAAATCAAATCTGCATTTGGGCGCACAGTCAACCTTCCGGGAGGAGCTTATCTTGTTGTTGAACATACTGAAGCATTACACGTAATTGATGTAAATAGTGGTAATCGTACAGCAAATACTGAAAATCAGGAACAAAATGCCCTGATGATCAATATGGAAGCCGCAAAAGAAATTGCCAGACAATTACGTCTTCGTGATATGGGTGGTATTGTGGTTATTGATTTTATCGATATGCACAAACCTCAGAACCGTAAGGAGCTTTTTGATCACCTAAAGGATCTGATGTTATTAGACCGCGCCAAGCATACCATTTTGCCTCCAAGCAAATTCGGTTTGGTACAGTTGACTCGCCAGCGTGTTAGGCCTGAAATGAATATCGTAACCAATGAGAAATGTCCTGCCTGTGATGGTACCGGAGAGATCAAAGCGAGTATCATTTTAATGGACGATATTGAAAATAACCTGAACTATATTCTCAATGAGCAGAATGAACGCAGTGTTACCTTGTGTGTTCATCCTTATATTGAAGCTTATATTAAAAAGGGATTCATCTCCATCCAGTGTAAATGGTTCTTTAAATTTAGTAAGTGGATAAAAGTAAAGGCTGTGCCTTCGTATTACCTCACCGAATTCCATTTTCTGAATAGTAAGGAAGAAGAGATAAAACTTTAATTAGTAAATTCGTTAACTAGTAAATGTGTAGATGTTGGATTTCGTCTGCACATTTTTTATGTCTTATCTTTTATCATTTACCTATTTCACGTTCGACATTTATCATAAAGGCATTTTCACATTTTCATATTTTCACATCATCGTTGTCCGGAAAAAATAAGAATGCGGATAAAATCATCAATTTTTAATAAAGTTGCCTGTTTTTAATATTTTTGAAATAAGTAAGCCCCCTCTACAAAGACACATAAGCTTGACCCCTGAGCCGCAATACTTGATTTAAGCTTTTTTTAAACCTGATGATTAAAATCCATATTAGAATTTATATACTGACCCCAAAGGGGTCAAATGTTTATAGAAAACGGAATGCGAAAATCCCGACCCCGAAGGCGGTCGCATGTATTTGAAATTATCATATACGACCGCCTTCGGGCAATGTCATTAAGTTAAGGGATATGAAATTTTTATTTATTTGGAGAAGTATACCGGATCAAGCCCGGCATGACATGGATCGAGCCCGGCATGACATGGGTCAGACCCGCCATAATAGGGTATTTGTGAGAGCAATAGTAGGTTGCGGGTCAGGCCCGCAATGACAGGGTAATGGTGAGAGTATAAGGAGATTCCGGCTCGGAGGCCGGAATCGACCTGCGACGATGGATTGTTTTCACAAATCATTTTTCTGCCAAATTATTCCATTTCGGGTTGCCAATTTTAATTAAAATATTCATTCACATTTTAAAGATAGCCGAATTTACTTTTTTGCCAATGAGTATAGATGTATAGTAATTCATTATTACTATAAGGAAAATTTTCAATTATTGGGAGGTCTTCTTTCACTTCCGATTCCGGCCTCCGAGCCGGAATCTACTCAACTTATAAATACTAATTTGTCATCTCGGCGGATGCCGCGACCCTATTTTTATTGGCATTTTGACGGATTTTTTCTTTTAACTTAATGACATTGCGCCTTCGGGGTCGGAAAAAGAACTTTATGGTATTTCTATAAACATACGACCGCCTTCGGGGTCGAAGAACAAAAAATATAATTAGTAAATGATAAAATTAGCAAATTAGTAAATGTGCAGACGAAATTCAAAATCTGCATATTTACTAATTTACATTTGCTAATTTACAAATTCTCACATTTGCTAATTTAATACATGGCTAAAACACGTTCCGCTTATTTCTGTCAGAGTTGCGGATATGAATCTGCTAAATGGTTAGGAAAATGCCCTTCCTGCAATCAGTGGAATACTTTTGTAGAAGAAATCATAGAGAAAGCCGGTGCATCAATGCCCGACTGGAAGAGTGGATCAACCAGCACTCAGCGTTCTAATAAACCTGCATCCATTCATGAAATAGTTTATTCTGAGGAGAATCGTTTGATAACTCCCGACAAGGAGTTGAATCGCGTGTTAGGTGGCGGGATCGTTAGCGGTTCGATTGTTTTGATCGGGGGTGAGCCTGGTATTGGTAAATCTACGCTTATGCTCCAGGTTGCACTCAACCTCCCTGGATTAAAAGTGCTTTATGTTTCAGGAGAAGAAAGTGAACAGCAGATTAAGATGCGAGCCGAAAGATTGGGGCCTGCGGCAGGTATCAAAAATGTAGCAGCTTCTGATACCTATATTCTGACCGAGACTTCCACACAAAATATTTTTAAACAGATCGAAATTCTGCAGCCCGACCTGTTGGTTATTGATTCTATACAAACCTTATATTCAGCCCATATTGATTCTACCCCGGGTAGTGTTTCACAGGTAAGGGAATGTACTGCGGAGCTGCTTCGTTTTGCTAAGGAAAGTGGAACACCGGTATTTCTTATCGGGCATATAACCAAGGATGGAATGATTGCAGGGCC
>Ga0209491_10009856_pt1 | contig 11604 bp, 8 predicted proteins | sample BON02_FD_187213 | JGI IMG/M metagenome (GOLD analysis project Ga0209491, IMG submission 187213) | Freshwater microbial communities from Lake Bonney liftoff mats and glacier meltwater in Antarctica - BON-02 (SPAdes) (version 2) | ecosystem: Environmental > Aquatic > Freshwater > Ice > Glacier...
AAACTCGGTCTATGGCGGGAGCGCCCACACTCTGCAGCGGTGATGATGTATCTACGAGAGACCCTCACTGTAAAGTTATGCTGTCTGGAAGGACTAGCCATACTCGTGTCGAAAGTATTAGTTTTTTTGTCCCGAATTGGATCTGTCGGGTGGGTATGGTGATTTAGCATATGTGATGCTTTGTAATACGTTGGTGTTGTGGGGTTAGAGTGTCATCAATCCTGGCGTTTCGTCAGGAGGCACTTCCAACTCTACGATACTTCCCCAATGATACCGAACTGGCCCTGGGCATGACCTTGCTGGAATTACACTACATCCTACAAGTTTTCTGTGTCTGTCAAGAAGATGGGGAAGGGGTGAACCGGGGGAGCTAGCGACATAGTAAAAGCGAAGAGTTCTGGAGAAGATCCCAGGGCAACTGGAGGCCACGTTTCTAATCTTCCTCACCCTCGGGTCAATAAAACAAAGCAACACGCACACCAAAATCTCGATCTCTGAAAGAGCAATTTTCTTATTTTTCATGTGAGCTTTCATCTCTCACTGTTTGCGCAACATGTCAGCGATGGCCAGATGGAAAGGTGTCTCTTTTTGTGTGTTACCAAATCTCAAAGTTGATACATCATCCAGATTTAAATAAACTCGACAACAGAATCTTTGTGAAATCATGACGAATTCAGGCATATCAGGCCAATCACTACCCTCAAAACCCTCTGAGGTTCAATTTGCCGTATAAGTTATCGGTTCTGCGATTCAATTGTCCTAGGTTATCGACTCTGAGATTTGTGTGCATGCCAAACTTTCATCCCGCCCAGAGACACCCCACCCGCGCCCAGGAAATACAGACTGCCTCAAAATTGGGGCACAGCCAGGACATACTGATTCAACGAAGCTCGGCCCGCCAGAGTCGATAGGCATACGGATATAGTTGTCAATTATTTTACAAGAAGACAAGAAGATATAGTTGTCGACTATCCCATGCTCCCCTCTGAATCCCCCTTGCCCAAGAAATCTGTATTTTCCAGGAAAAATACAGATTTCTTGGGCGCGCTCGAATCCTTGGCCAACAGGAGTTGTGGCTCTGCTGTAAATCTTGGCGCGCCCAAATCTTGGCCGTGGTGAAACCTGTGCTGCTCTGGCTCCTGCCTGCCGCCCAAACTTGCCGCTCGGGCGACCAACCCTACAAACTCTAAACCACTGGCCAAGACTGCTGAACAGTGCGACAGTTTTGATGGGCGTTTCAAAAAATTATTGGGACATTAGAAGTACCTACGTTTTGGGAGATGGTACAATCCCTCATCTGTCTTGCTATCTATCTGCTTGTATGTCTATTTTTGGGTACATGTGCTTTTCTGTGTGTGTGTGCGTGCAAGTGTGTGCGTGTAAAGGTGTGCTTCTGTGACAGCGTGTGTTCGGGTGACGATTGTGTTGCGTTGGTGTCACTCTGAAGCCCCGCTAATACCTGTTTTTTGGGGATTAGGAAGGATGGGCACAGTGACGTGCAGCCGAGATGTGATGAGAACAGTTGTTGAGATGAGATCAGGTGCTGAGATGAGATTAATTGTTCCAATAATCTTTGATTGCCGCAACGTCAGGTGGAGACTTTTCGACTGGCTTTTGCGCTGAGCCCTTGTTCCAGTACCTTTTCATGGCGTTGACTTTGTTTTTTTTGGATGCTGGCATGGTTCGTTTGGTTGTGGTCCGTCGCGGCTCGGGAGTCCAGACTGCTGTCTGCTCAGGGGAGAGGGCAACTCCTCAAAGCCTGTGTTCCAGTACTTTTTGATGGCCGCGGGCGTCGGCTTCGACACGAGGGGGCAGGTGGGCTCAGCAGGCCCAACGTCAGCGTTCCAGTAGTCTCTGGTGGTTTCGACCGACGCAGTTTGTGTGGGGCGACGAGAATGAATCTTGGAATCCTTCGTGTGATCAAACATAGGCGCAGACTCCCCAGAGCTGTCTTCCAAGGCCCCGACAAGGGCGCCAGTGGTTCTCACAGTAGAGAGTTTTCTCACAAGGAGTGACATTGCGCTTTAACCTGCCGAAAAAGAATCCAATATGCGCTGACCGTGTCAGCCCCCTCCGTCATTTTTTGTGAAAATGACGGAGTCCAAAATTGCGGGTGTGAAATGCGGCCCGATTCTACATGAGATTCGGTGCTAAAGCGATTCAGAGAGCTGAGATTAGCCGTGTTGAACAATGCAGAGGAGTGTGGCATTGTTAGGTGTAGTGCTGCTGGTGGTAGTGGGTGCAGCCTTCTGTGCTGATGGCCAACAGCGTGCATCGGACTTTGTAATCTCTAATTCCTCTGATTCTGAAAGTCCATCGGAAGCCGGAGTACCCTACTTCACACAAGACGATGTACCCGACACACCACCGCAGCAGGCACGTGTCTGCATCCCCTGGGCGGGTGTATCCCGTGTGTATTGTGGTGGTGTATCTGTCTTGGCGCCTGCTAATCAATCCCGTGTTGACACAGGAGATGGAGCAATGGCGTGGAATTGCGGACGACGTCCTGCAGCACGTATTGTATGGAATGATTACGGGTGATGCGCCAGCAGATCAAGGCGCTGCTGCCGGAAGCCCAGGGTATGCAAACCACACTGGAGAAGGGAGGCGTATCTTGGACAATCTGGCCTCCAGGTTCGGAGAGGCTTTGGGCTTCATCAACGACACTTCGAGCTGGATGTCAGAGGCAGAAGGTGACACACTTGTGGAGGAAGGGGGGGGCGACACATCGAGTTGGTTGTCGGAGACAGAACTCAACACACTTGTGGAGGAAGGGGGGATTTCGTCGACGGACGCAGACACTGCAAACAGCACGCTGGACAGTGCGATGTGGGATCTTGCGGCATCGGCCAGGGCCCAGCATGCAGGCAGCTACACTACTGTGCCGGGAGGGAACAACTTCGACGGGGATCTGTTTGATTCACGTGCCGCCATCACTGTCTCGGACGCCATCACCGCGACTTTCCTGGCGCAGTTTCGTACGGCCAGGGCGACATTCGCCGAAACGCCAGAAGGGTTGGTGCGTGCCATGCGCATTCACACGGAGTGGATCGACGCGCGTGATGCTCGCACCCAAGGTCTCTTTATTGTGCACTTCGACATCAGTAGGGGCATCAATCGAGACCCAGCGTCGATGGGCGAGGACACACAGAATCTGATGATACGATTATGGGCGTCTTCTCCGGCGTATTACTGGTATGTGAGGTTCATCATGATAGTCGGATGTGGGGTCGATGGGAGAGTGCCCTCCTTCGACATGCGCCTGTTGACAGCGTCAACATCCCTGTGGTTTATGGTCTCGTCGTATGCCCCTTGGTTGCAACAGCGCCTAGGGTTTCGCGATCGACCTCTTCTGGGTGGAGTTTTCGCGCTCTCCATTCTAGGTCGTCTCATGGCCTCCATCCTGGCGAAGAGTGGAGTGGAGTTCGGCGTCTGTCTGGTGGATATTCTGTGCAATTTTCCAGGTGTGCCACATTTGTATGTATGTATATGTGTGCATTTATACATACATATATTTATACATTTGTATATTTGTACTTTTACACATTGATATATTTATACATGTATGTATTTTGAATTAACATTTGTACGTTGTGTGTTGAATGACTGTTCCAGGACGCGGTCAGTTGCTGTCTGGGGGTCAACGTTCCAGTATCGAAGTCTTTGGTTCATTTTCTACCAGCACCCAGGCCCTGTTGGCCGAGACAGCGTTCGGACTCATGGCGGTGATTGTCTCGGTGCGCCAGGCGTGGCTTCGACAACAACATCCCACCGACAGCGTCCCCTCAACCGTCACACACACTATGGGAGGTTTTGCCCGTGATGTCGCGGAACGCTTTTCCCCTGGTGGTCTAACTTACAGTCACATTGCACACATGGAGGCGCTACTGCGGGCCGACCGATTTTTCGGGGTGTCCTTGCTGCTGCTTCAGCAAACCGAGGTCTCATTTGTGGCCGCATTCATCCTGGCTGGTGGTGTTGCGACGACCTTCCAGCTCTTCACCCACGAGTGGTTGCGTAACCCGGTACGGGTGGCCGCAGCGCAGGAGGCTCGACGCCTCGCAGGGCGTGCAAGTGCCGCAGCCAGTGATGCCCGGGCCAGCGCCTTGGACGTGCGCTCCAACAGGACAGATCGGCCTGACGGGATGGGAATGAACATCGCAGGAGGTTATCAGCAAGTGCAGAAAGACGCTGCCGCCTTGGACATCAGCGCTGACGACCTGGTGAGGGCCAAGCGCGGTGACGCAGGGTTTTTTGGAGGCCGCGCAAGTGTCACAGCCAGTGATACCCGGGCCAGCGCATTGGACGTGCGCTCCAGCCGGACGGATCGGCCTGACGGGATGGGAATGAACGTTGCAGGAGGTTATGAGCAATTGCAGCAAGACGCTGCCGCCTTGGACATCAGCGCTGACGGGCGAGGGCTAAGCGCGGTGACGCAGGGTTTTTGGGGGCCAGGGCCCAGCATGCAGCCAGCGAAGCCAGGGCCAGCGCCTTGGACGTGCGCTCCAGCCGGACGGATCAGCCTGACGGGATGGGAATGAACGTCGCAGGAGGTTATGAGCAAGTGCAGAAAGACGCTGCCGCCTTGAACATCAGCGCTGCCGACAAAATAGAGCCCGAACGCTTCCTCGCAGCGATGAGAGGCAGCGACGCAGTTGCACTGGCTTCCCGTGGAAAGTCGAATCCCAACAAGGGTCATACAGTCCGCAATGACGCTGTTATGAAATTAGGAGAGGAAATTGGGTCAGCGGTGATGGGGCAGGAGGCTTGGGCGCAATACATTACTACATCCAGCAAACACATGCTGCCGCAAGACAAGCCCTTCTCAGGCACCCCAACTACCCAGTTGGCGAAATCGCGCAGCCCAGGCGAGCGCGACGGATGGGTATTCCATCATGCGGATGTGACTGTACCGAGGTGGTGCATGACTGACATGATCACTTACCGTCTGTCCGATAACACCGAGGAAAATCCTCAGTTGCATATGGAAACATTTCGAGCTGCTATTTCCCAAGCATACCACCGCAATTGGGAGCGACACTCGAGAATGGGAACAGGAACCAGAAGGACAAGGATGCTGGCAAGCAGTTGTACCGGCGCTGACGCAAATCTTAGCGACTAGCAATGCAAGGTATATATATATAGGCTTTCTGAAAGCCCATAGGCAGCCGCGCCAATGGCTGCAGATTTCTGCCATTGGCGCGGCTGCCTATGGGCTGGTGCTATTTTCGGCAAATATTATGTGTCCCACATTTGCGCCGCATCTCGTTGGCCTCGTCGATGTCTCGCAGCTGCTGCACGCATCGCGCGCAGGCGCTGTCATGCTGAACGGCGTCACCTTTTACGCCTACCTGCAACTGTCGTGGGTCGTGCTCGCGCGCATTCCGGCTGTGACTCACTTTATTATCATCGAGGGTGGGTGGCAAACCAGCAGCGCCGTGAGATTTTCTACAAGTGGGCTTGAGGTATTTACTAGTACTATTACCGTATTTTTTTTCTTTCTGGTGGGACTTTTTTTTGGCGGGATTTTCTTGTATTACCTTCACTGAAATTAATTAAAAAAAAGAAAGAAGATACAAAAAAAAGTCTAATTTCAAGACAAAAATTGCGCTCACTAAGTCTGAGAGACAACGGGAGAGAAAGAAGATACAAAAAATTAAATAAATAAATTCATTTTGTGATTTCAAGAAACAAATTGCGCTCACCAACAAAACAAAGCAACACACACCCACGACAACCACTAGTTACTACAGGTGACTGGACTCAACCAGCCTTACACCCGGAACATCCTATAATCACAATCCAATACACATGTGTACGTTGCCTCTTTGTTTTTTATAGCTTTCATCAAAGTGGGACACACAGTTTTAATACCCTTGGTATATGCTACCACCAATCGATTGACATATGTGCGCTTGTGAGGCTTCAACAACATCTGATGCTTGACGTCTTCAGACATTTCGCATACCCCTCGCCTGGCTGTGAAGAAATCCGGGAAGGAATGAAAAAAATCAAGTGAAAAATGTGAAGAGAATTACACCCAAAAAAACGGAAAATTTGATTGACAAAATGTGAATTCGAGAAATAGCTGCATTGTTAAAGTTGGGGGTGCAGGCGTCGAGGGCATGATGACGTTGCCAAAAGTTAGAGCACTTGTGTGAGACTGGAGCATAAGATAGCATGTATAGCTTTATCGGTGCCACCACCAGATTTGGAGGTGCCACCGCCTGCTACCGCTTGATGCAGTCCCATTTGAATTATTGATGGGGGGTCATTTGAAGGATCTCGCAATCCAGTCTGATTTTTATTAGTGTTGATTGTTATGTTGTGGCATATCAGCAAAAAATAAAAATGACACACGACTGTCAAAAAAAAAAAACTTTCAACGTGACTGTCAACTGTGACGTGGCTCAGTTGGTCAGAGCGAGGGACTGTCAGTCCCTAGGTCGTCGGTTCGATTCCGTCTAAAACCCGATAACTCAAAGTCGCATGAATTTGAACTTCATAGACCCTCAAACAAGGGTACTAAACTACTTTTGAAAGTAATAAAAGCAATCATCATCATCATGCGTTTGCCATCAATTTGATGGTCCATTGCGGGAGTGCCGTCGAGCCGGGCGCTTCCAGGCTACCCTATTACTGCACACCACCTGTGTGTGTTCCTGATTTAATTGGAGGGCTAGCTGTGTGGCGGCATAACAACAAAAAAAAAAAATTGGTCCTACGCACTTGTTTTCACAAAGAGAGATCCAGGATTGTGACAAGAACACTCCGGATCCTGTGACTGTTCCTGATGTAATTGGAGGGCTAGCTGTGTGGCGGCATAACAACAACAAAAAAAAAGGAGTAGAAACTCCTTAAAAATAACATCGGGACAGCTGTAGGGGCAGTACGGAGCGACACATTACACAGCCCGGGCCGCCCGCGCATCCTCCAGTCTGAACTCGCAGTTATGGATAAGTGATGCTATCCGCGAGGTGCTGCAGACGCAACTTTTATAGCTGCTCTACAGGGTTTGCTCTATTAGTTTGCCTCCTGGTACGGGTGGTGCGTCAGTGGTGCGTGAAAACTCTGAGCTTTCATTGGCATAGGACAAGTTCTATTTGTACCAAGCATAATTAATTGTTTTTTTTAGGGGTTTCTACTTTGGTTTGGAGTGCAGAAGGTGTCAGTTGTCATCCCCGTTGGTGTGACAACAGATGCAGGGGGGGTTCTCTAGCTGCTGGTTGTGAGGCATACCGTCAATGTCATGCTCACAGTGGCGGCACCCAGAGAGGTGCCCTGTCTATACAAGTTCCACTGTCAAGTCTGCTGAAGAGAGAGTTCTCTCTGTCTTTGAGAGGACAGGAGAAGAGAGAAAGTTCACTCTGTCTTTGGGAGGGAAGTCGGGTCTGCGGTGGCACAGATGAAGTCAACACCAATCATGGCAACTGAGGCTTTTTTTCACTTGAATATGCTCAGTATTACACGCATTTCAAAAGAACACACGTTGATCACATGCTATCGTGTGTTCGACCTCCGACTGTCTACTTCGATTGACAGTTTTTTTTCCAGACATCGACAGACAATATCAACCAATTTTTTTCTAGTCCGTATCAGTGTAGACCGTCAATATCGACCAATTTTGGGCTGATAGGTATCATGTCAACTGTCAATATAACTGTATTCTCTGTAGGTGGTTGGTGACGACCGTCGATATCGAACGTGACATACGGACCAGTCGATCAAAATGTGTTCACAGTGCCAACGACACTTGTGGAAATTTCGAAACGAAGCAAATATCCTCTAATCTTGAATACAGTTTACTTTGAATTACTTTTTACTGTGAAGTATATTTATAACCCCCCCACTGCAATCTTTAATCAACCACATTTTCTCACAAAATTTAAAGGGCTCTTTTCGAAATTGAAATGTGCAAAGCAAAGCCCTTCCTTCATTCTTGGGATTTTTCCTTCAATATTGTTTGACAACTATTGTAAAATTCCATATGTACAAACAGTCCTCTACGAAATTGGTAGCCAATTTCGTCAAAGACTTGCTACAGACTACAGATTCTTGCTCGAAAAACGTCAAAGTTGTCAAGCATGGCTTGCGTTTCGACGGTTTCACACGGCAATTGGCTGGCTGCACCCCATTCACCGCGGGAGAAGAGGGCGCTCGGTCTCGGGCACTGTGTAAAGACCATGCCCATGGCAGCTGTGTAGTGACTCGTCCCCAGTACACCGTCGACGGTGCCTTCCGCGGTGAGGTTGGTCATGGCGCTGGCAAACGCTAGAAAGTTCGTGTCTAGACTGGTCTGAGCCTGTTTGGCAGTCGGTGCCAATGTGCGCTTGCCCTTGCTGGCGCCGCGCCTGCCGTGCGTCATGGTCGTGGGCAGGGGATTGTCCTTGGCCGCAAGCCTGAGGAAAGGCATGCGCACGGCGCCGCTGCCGTGCTGCACTGTCACAGGTGTGGTGGTTGTCGTGAGTGTGCCACGCGTGCTGGGTGTTCTAGCTGCGCAACCAGCTGCTGCGGCCGTGGGCGTTCGGCCCGGGTGAGGACATCGTTCGAAGTTGATGACTGAGATCAAGGGTTGCTCTTCGTGGGTTGAGCAATTTGATTTCGCGAGTCCAAATTTTTGGGCGCCCCTGAAATTCTCTTCTTAAATTACGGCAGAGGGTCGAAAAAGCACGGATTTATCACAGTGTACCAACCGCGCCCGCTTCTGGGACAAAATTTCAATATGGCGAGAGGGATCTTTACAAGACTGCTTTCCCTATGAATATATGTGGCCACTCTTTATTAATATGGCAATAACAGGCACATAAAGCTTCCAGCAAAGCTACTAGACTATTTCTTACGGAGTAATAAAAGCAACATCAATTAAAAGACAACTCTTGTGTGTTGGCCAATGATAATGTTCAGTATGTAAATATTAAATATTGAATATGCTTTTGACAAGAAAATGGATAAGTCAAACAAAATGAAATGATGATGATGATGATTTCTTTTGCTACTTTTCAAAATTAGTTTAGCTCCCTTGATTGAGGCCCGGGGACTATGTAGCTTAAATCCTTTTAGATTCGAGTTCTCGGTGTCACGTTGACATCTTTTAACGACACTGGCAAATAAACAATAATTCATGTATATGGGTATATAGAACGGATATTCGCTAGCAACCTTAATCATCGAGACAGAAAGCCGAAATACACAAGTAAAAAATATTCAAATTGCGGTGATGGCAAGCGACGGCCTCTCACCCCTTCCACCTTCCCTGTACCTTGGCCTTACCGCCCACCAGGCATCGAAACGCCACCACGCCCAGTCCCTACTGGGCCCCTCATTTCATGACCCAAGAACGCCTCATGTTCTCGAATCCCACCCCGAGTGAGTCCCACCTCTCTCCCACCACGATGGTGAGTGACGACATGCTATCGGCTCACACTCCACCCTTGCACTGCCCCTCTATCTTGCAGCATTCAACCCCACCTCATGTTGTTGATTTTGAGTCTTGGACCATCTCTGCTACAATTACTCCAATCTTAGTATAGTTTCTTGGCAGTATCAGAAATATTCAACCATTCTGATACTTGTGCTGTGCCTTTCGTGTGTGACGCCGTTGGTTTGCTCATTTTATTCAAGCTTTGCCCCGCCTTCACCTGTCTGCAGCAGCTGGTGACAAAGGGAGTGAAACTTATTCACACATACAATTATTCTCCCAGATTCTCCATCGACGTCATCGCGACAGCCCCAGACAACTACCCATATATTTGCTTGTTTCAGGGGGAAGTACCCATATTTGGCGGTTGTTTTAGGGGGATTACCCAAAAGTGCGTTGCCAGAAGGGCATCTCAACACACAATCTTGACAGGCTCTGCTTGGAGGACACTCACTATAGGCAGGACCTATAGTGCCTTACCTACCCTAGTGGGGGGGCATCGTTATGAGGGGTCGCTACACCGCTGCGTGGGTACTGATTGTCCGAATGCACGCTGTTTTCGTCCCAGGACAATTAGATATGATGTGTTAGATGCACTCATGACACCGGGGGGGCAGGAAGGGGAAAAATAGTGGGGGGGGAAGATGGGTGGGGAACACCACAAAGAGAGACAAGAAATCAATATAAACCCTTAACATATTTGTTATTTTCATAGGATTTGTTTGATTGCGGATCTTGCTTCTATTGCTTTTGCATGACAGCACGAAGCGTTCCCATTTCGAGACAGACGCCCTGTGCGGCAAGGGATTCCAGACTTATGCCAAACGGTCCGCCGTCACGGTGTGTGCCTGACGGGGTCATGTGTCTGATGTCGTATAACTTCTCCAACCTCCCTAGCATGATTGCCCAAATCTGCAGCGGTCTAGGGGTGCCGCCATCGCCCCGCTGTGCCGCTCTCGATTTCGCCCGATGATCCTCTTGTACTTCTTGTTGTAACCCTGCTGGCCACGTGATCTCGTCGTGCGAAATGTTCATCGCGTGTGCGTATTCCAATGAACATACCACTTCAAAGATAAAGAGACCTACTATCTGGTTGGCGCCCGCCTTTTCGTTGACACTGTAAACGAGCACAATTTAAATGGGTTGGATGTCAAAGTAGCTTGGACCCCCCCCTCCCCACACCGACTTGTATTCATTTCTTCCCATTGCTTTAATTCAGGGTTCGTTCCCATTTTTATGTGGCTTGCCCACATGGTATATGGGGGAGACTTGTCATGAAAGCACAGGAATCATCTCCGTTAAGCACAAAAAGGTGCGCGGCAGCGACCAAATCCTTCTCATAATGCCCAAGTCTTATCCCACTGATCATGGCGCGTGGCGGCGAGAGTTGTGAATTCATGAAACTGATCTAACCATTGAGCTGAGTGCAAATATTGCAAACACCTGGAGACCTCCCTCTGTCTACATATTTTATATAAATCTGTGTAGATGAATATACACAATTACCCTTGACATGGTTAAATAATCTCAAACATTTTGGTCGATTGCCAAGGCCCCCTCCTAACACCCCCTCTTATCACGAAAGTACACATGCACCGCGAAACGGTGCGTTCGAATAGAACTGTCCCTCCCACCTGCATTGTCGATAGTAAACGAAAATAAAGAGCGAAACATTCCAAAAACAACTACAAGAATCTATAAGTCACAAACACGCGCACGCATATGCACAAATGCACGCACACACGCACACACACACGCACATAAAATACGCCAGAAATACAAGAACAAAACACAATATAGACGGCCACGGCAATTCAAAATGAAGGACCTGAAAATACTGGGTGACGAAGACTCTGAGGATCCCCTAAGATGCAGATCATTTTCCACAAAAGAGCCAATATATATAGGTCACTTTTGCGGAAAATGACCTATAAAGATAAGGGATCCTATGAGTGTTCGCCACCCTGTAGGATTACTCGTCCATTACTTTCGCACACATCACTATATATCCACACGTGTATACATATATATATGTATATGTATATATAGTATATATATATATATATATTCATGTATATTATACATGTATATGTATATACGTATATATATGTTATATACATATACATATGTATATATATAAAATTTTACATATATGTATATATACGTATTCATTACCAGTCTATATT
>Ga0209491_10009858_pt1 | contig 11602 bp, 5 predicted proteins | sample BON02_FD_187213 | JGI IMG/M metagenome (GOLD analysis project Ga0209491, IMG submission 187213) | Freshwater microbial communities from Lake Bonney liftoff mats and glacier meltwater in Antarctica - BON-02 (SPAdes) (version 2) | ecosystem: Environmental > Aquatic > Freshwater > Ice > Glacier...
ATATATGTACATATATATGTATATATATATATATATATATATATGTGTGTATATATATATGTACATATATATATATGTGTGTGTGTGTGTGTGTGTGCGTGTGTGTGTGTGTGTATATATATATATGTATGTATGTATGTATATATGTCTGTGTGTATATATATATATAAATTTATTTATTTATTTATATATATATATATGTGTGTGTGTGTGTGTATACCTACATACATACATAGGGCCTGAAGAGCCCGCACCAAGCGCCAATCCTGGCCTGGCGCGGGGTGCGCCGCCGCTCGGACCAGTCGGCGGGCGGAGCGCATGATACCGAGGGGGGAAGAGGGTCGTGGGGCCGCGCGTCGCCGTGGCTGGCGTGCATGCGCGACAATTGTATGAGCATGAGCGCGATGCATATATATATATATATATATATATATGCATGCATGTATATATATATATATATATATATATATATATATATATATATATATATATTATATATATATATATATATATATACCCCTCCGGCCACGCCAAGGCCCGCTGCAATCGAACGCGGCCGCATGCATGGACAGGGGCGCCGGTGGGGGGCTGTGGTGTGGGTTTAGGCCCGGTTAAGCCCTGCCAAGGCCCGCACGCAAGCAACCCCGGTACTGGCAAACCCCCTCGGCGCGTGGTAGACCGAGCGAAGAGAGAGCACAGAGAGAGGGGCGCAGGACGGCGGCCGGCTGAGCGGTGCGCCGGCCTGTGCAAGGGTAGTCGCAGGGCGGTACTATAAAGGGCAGCTTCTTAGCTCCACACTCGACAGGTTCCTGACACTTGGCACAGTTGTCACAGGTGCAGACTAAAAAGGGGTCGGAACCCGTTGAGTGTGGAGCTAAGTCGTTGCCCTTTATAGTACCGCCCTGCTGACTAGCCTTGCCTCACGAGGGCCGCGTGTCCGGCCGTCGTTAGCGCGTGTGTCGCGTCCGCGGGGGGCGCGTGGAGTGGGCGCGAGTCTTCGTGGGAACCGGGAGGGGGGGGGCGGCGGATGGGCTGCGAGCTACTTGGTTGGGCCTAGGGGCCCGCCCCCTACTTGGTTGTTCTGTGTTCTGTACCCCTGTACCGCTCCCGGTAGAGACAGGAAGGGGGGGTAGGGTATGAGACCCCACAGTGCAGTGGGCTGGTAGTGGTAGCAGTAGCAGCAAGTTACACGCATCGTCCATCGTGCATCTATCTATATCTATGGCCTTAGGATGACATGCACTGTGCACTGTAGCTGTAGATGAACACTAACACTATAACAATTACAACGCACTACTACTACTGCACTGCATGCAGCTATAGCCATAGCTATAAGATTTTTTATATAATTATAATTATAATATATATATATATATATATATAAATTCCAAACAACTTGTCAAGAACAAGAACGGTACAACATAAAAAAATACAAGCATATTATAATTTATATATTATAATAATTTATTATATTATACATATATAATTATAACATAAATATATACATATACATCAAGCATCAAGATATATTATATAACGTATATTTATATATATATTAAGGATTAGTAATGGATTAGGATTAAATCGGATTCGCAATTTGGGTGTGTGTTGGAATATAATAATAAATTCGGGCCTTCGTTCGAAAACGACTCATCGTGCGCGGCCTCTGTTACCATTACCCCGCCTCTAGTAATCCTCTAGCTCCCCCGAGCGCCGAGCCGAGCACGAGTTCGAGCAGGTACAGGTACAGGTACAGGAATAGGTATATAGTGTATCGTAGTATCGTGTAGGCTATAGGTCCTTCCTAGTAGGTAATAGGTAGGAATAGGTCACCCCACCGCACCACGGGGCACGGGGCCGCGTAGACTAGGGTTCTCACGTGGCCCCACGCGCGGACCACAGTATATATACCGTATAATACACTGTATTGTGTGCATATATATATATAATATGTGTATCACATGATATCATGTATTAGTATTATCTTTATATCATAATTTTTTTAATAGAAGAGCATATAGCATTATAGATATAGATAGTTAGTAGTTCGTAGAAAGGGGGTTAAAAATACTAGAATTAGAATCTAGATCATCGGTCATCGGTTCATAATATTTATATATATCATCGAGTTATAATTATAATCGATCATTAGAGGTGGTGAGCGGCGGGCCGCCGGACACAGGCTATACGGATACGGCTACGGTCTGTGCGCGGCGAGGAGGCTGGCGGCCCCGGCCCGGCGCCTGGCTCTGGCTGGGCGGGGCGCCAGCCGCGAGAGCGAGAGCTCCCCCGTTCCAACAACATTATGACTACGACTACGACGATAATACCCCCGCCGAAGCACCCCCCCCCCCCCCCCCCCCCCCCCCCCCCCCCCTCCTACAAACACAGAGCGCGGCGCGCGCGGCACAAAGCGCGGCCCAGGGACGACATGGGTACCATATTATTACGATCAATCGTCCCCACTCCCCCTACCCCCACCCCGGCTCACACCCCGATCGCGGCTACCTGAACCGCACGCGCCTCTCTCCACATCTACCCGCAGTACAGTTCCTTCGTCCGATTCGTCAGCCTCGACTCCTTCGCCGGCCCGAGCCCTTCGCGTCGCCAGCCCGAGTCCTCCTTGGACTAACCTTAGAGTCGTCGGGTCCGTTCCTCGGACTCGTCAGTCCGACTTTGAGGAGCGCGACGACGAGGAGGAGCTCTCCTCAGAACGCGAGCGCTTCCCCCTCTTGCGCCCGCCCCCGCCACTCTTAGGCTCGGCGCGCCGATTGCCGCCGCGCCGCCCGCCGCGATCAGCGCGATCGTTTCGCCCACCGCGCTCGCGGGAGCCCTTGCGCTCGTCGTCGCGCGACCGGTGCCGATCCGGCGCTCGCTTCCGCTCACGACTGCGCTCGCGGCCCCGGTCCTTGCTCCGCTCGCGGCCCCGGTCCTTACTGCGGTCACGCGCGCGCTCCTTGCTACGGTCACGGCCCCGCTCCTTGCTACGGTCACGGCCCCGCTCCTTGCTGCGCTCGCGGCTGCGCGGCCGCTTGCGGTCGCGCGCCCGGTCCTTGGAGCGAGCCCGCGGCTCCTCCTTTTCCTCGCGAGCTGTCTTTTGCTTCTTCTTCTTCACGCTCGACCCGCCGCCCTCGTCCTCAACGCGCTTCCCCCCTCCGGTATCGTCTCCCTCCTCCTCCACCTCCTCCACCTTCTTCACCTCCTTCTCCACCCGCGCGCTGCCTTGGGCGCTGGCCTGCACCTTTGCGCAAAACTCCACCCAGAGCCGCTTGCGCTCCTCCTCCTCCTCCACCGCGGCGAAGGCCGGATCCGCCTCAAGCAACTTGCGCACCTTGCCCCACTCGCTGAAGGAAGTGCCCGACGCGGCAACCTCGCGCAGCCCCTCGCACGCGCGGCGGAAGCGGCGACGCGCCTTGGACGCCTTGCGCGCCTCCTCCTCCTCCGCCGCCACCAGCTTTTTCGACACCTTGGAGTGGACCTCCTCCAGCGCCTCTGCGCGCATCTCGGACAGCACAAATCGCGCGGCGGTCGCGCCGGGCGCAGTCTTCTTGTTGGCGTCGCCCTCACCAGCAGGCGAGGCGGACGGGACCGCCAGAGACGGAATCTCGCGCCGGAGCTCCGAATCGGGATCCGCCAGATCGAGTTCGGTCCTCGCCTCCGAAAGCTCAGCCATCGCCACCCGCAGCTCCGCCCGCTTGGCCTCCAGCGCCGCAGAGTCGGCCTCGCCCTCCACCTCCGCCGCCGCCTCCCGCTCCACCCGCAGCGCCTCAGCCGCCTCCTGCGCCGCCATGGCCGCCTCCACCTCCTCCTTATCCATCGCACTCTTGAGCCCAGTCGTCCGGTCCGCCAGTGCCACCCAGAAGGCAACCGCCGCTGCGCGCCGCTCCGTCAGAACGATTTTGAACTTGTCGAAGGCTACCTTTGGCGCATCGGCGCCCCCGAGCTCCTCGAGCAGAGAGCAGCGGCCGTCGGCATGAAACGCCTCGGCCACGTCACGCCACTTGGTACCAATGGACAGCGTCCCGTCCGCCGCCGCAGCCTCGAGCTGCGCCAGAAAGCCTTGCCGCGCCCGCGCGCGCTCCGCCTTGCGAAGCCCCTCCTGCACCTCTCCCCAAACCCGCTTCTTGGCCCCCTCGCTCAGTACGCCGAACCGCTCGTCCCTCGCCACTAAGCCGCCCTCTCGCATCTCCACCTCCTCCCACGTCGCACCGCTCTCGAGCCCCTCCAGCCCCTCGAGCACCGTCTTGAGCTCACGCGCCGCCTCCGTCGCCCGCACCTCGTTGGCCGCCTCCCTCGCCGCCGCCGCCCGCGCCACCGCCCCGCGGGCCGAATCGAAGATGCTCGCCCGCTCCACCGCAGGCAGCGCCCCCCAGCGCGGGTCGCTTTCCAGCAGCGGCTTGGCCCGCGCAAGGCTGCTCTTCGGCTCCAGCGCCTCACACTCGCAGAGCATCGCCACGAAATCCGTCCTCGCCTTCTCCTTCCGCTGCGCCACCTCCGCCCTGACCGTCTCCGTCTCGAAGGCACGGAACTCGGCGAAAAGACTCTTCTTCTGCGAAAGCGTCTTGACGGCGCCGTACCGCTTGTCGGTTATAATCAGCCGCATGGCCGCGTCCCAGGCCATGTCCAAGAGCGCCGGCTGGCGAATGCTCACCTCGCGGAGCATCGTTTGGAAGGCGGTGGCGGCTTCTTCCGCAGACATGGGCACGAGGGGCTCCGCGGCGGCGGCGGCGGCGGCGGCAACGGCGGCGGCTTCTTCGGCAGTCGGCCGCTGCTTCTTTGCCTCTTGCGCGGCCGCCGACTGTATCGGGCCAGTATTGGCCAAAGCCGCGCCCCCACCGTGCTTCAGTCTCTCCGCCTGCTCCTCACGCTCGCGCCGCCGCGCCTCGCGCCGCGCGCGCTTCGACAGGCCGGCCTTCTCTGCCGCGCCCTCGCTCGGCGAAACAGGCGCAAGGACTCCGCCCTCCTGCGACCACTCCGTCACCTCCTCCTGGACATCCTCCGGCGACTCGTCCCCCGGCGTCTCCTCCGGCGCCTCGGCGGTCTCCGCCTCCTTCGCCGCCTCACCGGCACGCGGCGCGCTGCTGCCGCCGCCGAGTGCAGAGGTGGCGGTGGGTGCGGCCGCGGCGGGTGCGGCGGCGGGCGCCGCAGCGGCCGCAGCAGCGGCCGACGCAGCTGCGTGCTGGGCCGCACGCGCAACCAACTCCGCCATCTCCTTCGCCACAACGGCCGCCGCAGCATCCGCCGCAGCGCGCTCGGCGCTCGCAAACGCGTCTGGTTTGACCCACTGCGTGACCGCCGTCTCGGCGTTGTGGTAGTAGTGGTGCGTCGCCCCCTCGCGGACGACGGCGCACTCGCGCCACCCAGCCAGCACCCGCGATTCGGGCACAACCTCAGCCACCGCCGCAGGAGTGACCACAGGAGCGACCGCAGGAGTGACCGCAGGAGCGACAGCAGGAGTGACCGCAGGAGTGACCACCGGCGTTGCGGAAGGCGTCACAGAAGGCGTTACAGAAGGCGTTAGATGAGGCGTCGCCCCAGGGAACCCCGCCTGCATCTGCGCATACTGCTGCGGGTGCATCTGTGGCACTCCTTGCGGCCGCATCAGCGGGGGCATCTGCATCTGCCCATATTGCTGCTGCTGCTGCTGTGCCGGCGGCTGCTGCGCATGCTGCTGCTGCTGTAGCGGCAAAGCTCCTGGCGGCTGACCTGCCACCATCTGCGCATACTGCTGTTGCGGCGCACCCAGCGGCTGGCCAGCCTGTGGTGGCATATGCTGCGGCTGCTTCTGCGGGTGCTGCTGTGGGGCTCCTAGCGCCAGGCCCGTCTGTTGCTGCTGCTGCGGTGGCGGCAGCTGCTGCTGCGCATACGGCTGCTGCTGAGGCGGCGGACCCGGCGGCGGACCCGCCGGCGCCGCCCCCTTTTGCGCCGCCGCGAAGCTTGCCGCCGCCTCGCCCGCCGCCATCACTGTTGGCTTGGTCCAGCTGGTGACGCCCGTTTTTTGGTTGAAGAAGAACGTCTTCCTCGTCGCTGGATCGACGCACTCGCGCCAGCCGTGGTCCACCGGAGCCGCCGGGGGAGCAGCATTGCCGCCAGACGCCGCACAGCCGCCGGGGGCAGGCCGCGGCGGCTGCTGCGGCGCTCCCGGCGGCTGACCCGCCTGCGTCTGCGCGTACTGCGGCGGCGGCGCCCCAGGCGGCTGGCCAGCCTGCGGCGGCGGAGCCTCGGCCGCGGCCACCACCACCGGCTTGGTCCAGCTGGTGACGCCCGTCTTTTTGTTGGCGTAGAACTTGCGCCCCGTCGATGGATCGACGCACTCGCGCCAGCCGTGGTCCACCGGAGCCGCGGCGGGGGCAACACTGCCGCCAGACACCGCACAGCCGCCGACGGCAGTCGGCTGCTTGTCGCCCGCCATAAGCCTTGCGGCCACAGCCGCAGCAGCAGCAGCGGCGGCAACCCGCGCCTGGTGCTGCGGCGGCACGGCTCCAGGCGGCATACCCAGCTGCGTGAGCTGCGGCGGCGGCGCTCCCGGCGGCTGACCCGCCTGCATCTGCGCAAACTGCTGCGGCGGCGCGCCTGGTGGCAGGCCAGCCTGCATCGGCGCATGCTGTGGTGGCGCGCCTGGAGGCATACCCGGCTTCATTTGCCCATACTGCTGCTGCTGCGGCGGCGCGCCCGGCTGACCGGCCTGCTGCTGCGGGTGCATCGGTGGCGCGCCTGGCGGCATACCAGCCTGCATCGGCGCATGCTGCGGCGGCGGCGCGCCCGGCGGCTGACCCGGCTTCATCTGCGCAAACGGCTGCTGCTGCGGCGGCGCGCCCGGCGGCCGGCCGGCCTGCTGCGGGTGCATCGGTGGCGCGCCCGGCGGCTGACCAGCCTGCATCGGCGCATGCTGCGGCGGCGGGGCGCCTGGCGGCAGGCCACCCTGCATCGGCGCATGCTGCGGTGGCGCGCCTGGAGGCTGGCCTGGCTTTATTTGCGCATACTGCTGTTGAACCGGCGGCGCGCCCGGCTGGCCGGCCGGCCTCGGCTGCTGCATCGGCTGCTGCTGTGGCGCTCCCGGCGGCTGACCCGCCTGCGTCTGCGCAAACTGCTGCGGCGCCCCAGGCGGCTGGCCAGCCTGCGGCGGCGGAGCCTCGCCTGCCGCCACCACCACCGGCTTGGTCCAGCTGGTGACGCCCGTCTTTCGGTTGGCGTAGAACTTGCGCCCCGTCGCTGGATCGACGCATTCGCGCCAGCCGTGGTCCACCGGAGCCGCGGCGGGGGGAGCACTGCCGCCAAACACCGCACAGCTGCCTGCGGCAGGCCGCGGCTGCTGCGGTTGCTGTGGCGCGCCCGGCGGCTGACCCGCCTGCATCTGCGCGAACTGCTGCTGTGGCGCACCAGGCGGCTGGCCGGCCTGCGGTCGGGCCTCGGCCGCCGCCACAACCGCCGGCTTGGTCCAGCTGGTGACGCGCGTCTTTTGGTTGGCGTAGAACTTGCGCCCCGTCGTTGGATCGACGCACTCGCGCCAGCCATGTTCCGCCAGAGCCGCTGCGGAGCTAGCACTGCCGCCAGACACCGCGCAGCCGCCTGCGGCAGTCCGTGGCTGCTGCAGCGCTCCTGGCGGCTGACCCGCCTGTAGCTGTGCATATTGCGACGGCGGGGCACCAGGTTGCTGGCCAGCCTGCATCGGCGCAGACGCCGGCGCTCCAGGCGGCGCGCCCGGCGGCAGACCCGCCTTCATCTGCGCATACTGCTGCGGCGTCACGCCTGGCGGTAGACCCGCCTGCATCAATGCGCCAGGCGGCAGACCCGGGCGCTGCTGCTGCTGCGAAGGCGCGCCCGGCTGGCCGGCCTGCATCTGCGGGTGCATCTGCTGCGGCGCCGCGCCCGGCGGCTGACCCGCCAGCATCTGCGCATGCTGCATCTGCTGCGGCAAGGCTCCCCCGGGCAGGCCCGCCTGCGCCTGCGCCGCCTGCCTCTGTAGCGCCAGGGCGGTTTGCTGCTGCTGCACCTGCAGCTGGAGGTTTTGTTGCACTTGGCGCAGCTGGTTCGCGTGCAAGACCTTGAGCTTGGCCAAGGACGCGTCCCTCTGCGCGCCACTCTCCTGGAAGTTGACTTGCTGCACCTGCAGCTGCTGTTGCTGGTGAAGCTGGAGCAGCTGCTGCTGCGCCGTCGGCTGGTTTGGCTTCTGCGCTGCCGCGAGCGCCGCACGCACCGCCTGCCCCTGAAGCTCGGTCGCGCGCGCCATCGCCGCCGCTGCCAGCCGCTGCTGCTCGTGCCCCGCCCACAGCGCCTGCTGCCGCTGCTGCTCCGACGGGCCCATCGCCGCCTGCTGCCGAGCCGCCTGAGCCGGCGCGCCAGGGCCCGGGAAGCCGGCTGGCGAGGGGCTCGGCGCCCCGGCCAGCGCCTGCTGCTCCTGTTGCTGCAGGGAGCGTATGATCGCCGTCTGCTGCAGCAGAGTGGCCTCCGCCTGGCGCCGCTGCGCCTCGGGCAGGGCCGGGGTCCGGAGCATTGCCTCCGTCTTTTGCTTTTGGCCCTGTAGGGCGGCAATGGCCGCTTGGTGCTGCCGCGCAATCAGCGCCGCCTGCTGCACGTGGGGGTGGGGCGCCGGTGCCGCGGCCCCCGCGAAGCCGGCGCCGTGAGGCTGAGGCGCCGGCGCCCCAGTTGGGGGCGGCCGTTGCCCGAAGGCTAGCACCGCGGCCGCCACTGCCGGCGCGGGCAGCTGAGTAGCTCCAACGGGACCGAGCGGCGGCGGCGTCGCGGCCACGGGAGGGCCCTTGCTCAGCTGGTTGAAGCGCTGCAGCTTCGTCATGAAGTCCTCAACTGGCGCCTTGTCCTTCACCGCGACCTGTGGCGCACGGGGTGAGAGAGGTGAACCCCAGCGTCCCGGGCCGTCGCCGGCGGCAGCGGGCGTAACGCACCTGCGGCTCACGGGGGGCCTCCTCGGGGGCCGAGGCCGGTGCCGGCTCAGCCGGCGGCGCCCCGTTGCCCGATTCCATGGCGTTGTTCGAGCCCGAATTTGCGGCGAAAGAGCTCGTGCCGACAGCGGAGTACCGCAGGGGGGGAAGAGCGCCGGGGTACTGGTTAGTACTGCCGAGTAGGCAGGGTGGAAAGAGAAGAGAAGAGGGAGGGCGCAATTCACACCATGCTCGAGAGAGTGAGTTGCTGCCGACCCCGGCCGTGACGGGAACCGTGCCGCAGCAGAGATCATAGATCATAAGGTTGAAGTCTTAGCCGGCCAGCCCTAACGGTATTCCGCCTTCCCTCCCTTACCTCTTTCGCGCGCCGCGCCTTACTGCTAAGGCCCGATGCTGCTCCTCAGCGCCGGCCTAAGCGCGGTGGACAGCACGGACGTGTCGGGCGCTCTGGACCACCTGGCCCGCGCGCTGCACTCGTCGCGCCAGCGCCGGGCGCTCCGCCGGCTGAGCGAGCGGCCGGAAGGCGTTGGCGTGACCAAGTACCCACCCATAGTAATCCACTCGCACGGCCGCTCGGGCTCGACGCTGCTGCTCGAGGCACTGGAGCGCGACCCAGACATGTGGACCATGTACGAGCCGCTCAAGGCCGTGCGCGAGCTGCCGTGGCAGATTATTCACCTAGAGGCCGGCCGGTGCCGCGACCCGTGGCAGCCGAGCCCCTCGCTCGAACCGCGGTGCCCGCAGCGCGACGCGATGCTGCTCTCCTCGCTGCTGGCGTGCGACACGATGCCGCTGCAGGCCGTGTGGTACCAGGAGCTCGACCTCTTCGGCATGCGCGGCCAGTGGCTCGCGACGGACCTGGGGGCCGCCTTCCACCGCGACTACACCAAACCGCACCTCGCACAGGACGCGGCGGACAAGGCGCTCGCCGACCGCCGCGCGTGCCTTGCTAAACGGCAGCGCGCGGTCAAGACGGTCCGGCTCAACGGCCAGCTCGCCGCGCTCTACAACGTGTCGGCCGCGCTCGGTCTGCAGAAGCCGCTCGTGCTGCACCTGGTGCGCGACCCGCACGCGGTCTACGCCTCGCGCAAGCACGTGGGCGGCCCGAGCCGCGGCGGCGACGCGGCGGGGATGCACAACCGCGAGGTGGGTTTCTGGGTGCCCAACGCCAGCATGGGCGTATCGGGTGCGACCGACTGGGCCGCAAACCTCTGCGTGGCCACCTCTCACGACAAGGCGGCCGGCGCGCTGCACCCGGACCACTACCAGCTCCTCAACTTTTCAGAGTTCGTCCGAGCGCCCGAGCTCGTGATCCGTGGCATCTACGCGCGGCACCTGCACCGGCCCGTGCCGCAGCCGGTGATCGACTTTTTGCGCGCGAGGCTGCCGGGAAGCGCTTCGGCGGCGCCCGCTCGGCCTGGGGACTACGACCGGTGGGGCACGGGCGCCCGCAGCGTGGACCACGTGGAGAGCCAATGGAAGGGCAAGCTCGAGCGCTGGGAGATGCAGGGCATCGAACGCGCCTGCAAGAAGAACTGGGAGGCGCGGCCCAAGATGCTCGAGCAGGCGATCACGCTCCGCCGTAAGTCGCACGCCAACTTTTGGAGGCGCGTCAAGGCAGGGCGGGTCGAGTGATATCTGGCCTCTATAAGATATTCGTTCACTCCAAAGCTTTCTTGCACTAGTCAATCATCCTTTTATTGCCCCCTCCATCTGCATCGCTCACACTGTTGCAATACCATTGCACGACTAATGCGCAATATACGACCCCCACTCGACCCCCCTCGTGTATGCCATACACCATACAATACTGGCAGTGGCAATATCGTTTAAAGGCCAAACATTGTGATATGTGTGTCGGTCTCTGCTCCAGACTCAGGACGGCGCCCGAGGCGCGCGGCGCCATGCCATCGGTCGCCCCCATCGCCCCCCCCTGCGCCTGCGGCCGGGCCATTTCGCCATTTCAGAAGGTGTAAGCCGCCCAGGCGTCCAGTGCACGTGTCAACAGTAGAGGGAGCTTCAGCGGTGCATTGACGTTCATCACTAGTGACTGCAGGGGTCGGGTGTGTTTGTCCTAGCCCTAGCGCCCTGGCCGTCACGGCAGCCGCGCACCTGCTCTCGAGCTACCGAGACGCTCTAGTTGCTGATTGTTGATTGTTGTGACATTGTGTCGATCTTGTGATATTCTTTCTTTGATCTCTGTCTTGGAGTGTCATCATCGTGTTTGATGGTGATGCGTGGTGCGTGGCGGGTGCCCGGGTGGCGGGGCGCGTGGAATGTGGAGCATTGGAGCCCTCCCCTGAAGTGTATTTTTGGCCATATCATGGATGAATCATGGCATATCGCATATCCCGTTTTCGACGAGGCGGTGGATACGGGGTACGGGGTGAGCGGTGAGATATGAGATACAGCGGGAGATACAGCTGGATACAGATACAGCTAGATACGAACGGATACAGCTGGCAGCCGGATAATACAAATACAGTGAGACACAGCGACAGCGGGCAGCGGGATACTAACGTGGGCATCTGCTGCAAAATTGCTAGATGTTAAAATGTATGACCCTCAAAAAAAAAAAAACTTGTGTTTAAATGGCGGTCGACGGCCAGGCGGCCGTCGTCCCTGGCGGCGCGGGCGCGCCGGACATCCCGACCGGCGCCCTACCTGGCGCTGCCTCGCCGGCCTCGCGGGCGCTGATTGCG
>Ga0209491_10009861_pt1 | contig 11600 bp, 10 predicted proteins | sample BON02_FD_187213 | JGI IMG/M metagenome (GOLD analysis project Ga0209491, IMG submission 187213) | Freshwater microbial communities from Lake Bonney liftoff mats and glacier meltwater in Antarctica - BON-02 (SPAdes) (version 2) | ecosystem: Environmental > Aquatic > Freshwater > Ice > Glacier...
CTATATATATCATTCCGAGTCCATACTCGGATATCCTGCCACTGAGATGGACATTTGTGTGAAGTTGCGTTTGCACTTGGTCTCATCTTCGGGTAAATGTACATCACCTTCCATGGTGCGTGGATCCATAGTATCAAATTCCATGGCGTGGATGAACTGGTCCTGAATGTTTGGAAACATGGTCAAATAAATATGGCGAGTAAAAAAGAATTGACCCGTGCGTCTGATAAAAAGAGTTCACGCGACTCGAAATCTCGTTTGTATCACACGAAATGGATTTGTTGGTCATCCAAAATATGACCCGCTGTATTTACTTGTATGTACATATAAAAAAAAAGTATATGTGTCAATGTATACATATGTGTACATACGTATATATATCTGTACACATATGTGCATATAACTACAACATAGGTATGAACATGTACACATGCGTGTACATGTATATACATATCAGACAGGATAAGTACATATACATTATGATACATACATACGTATATACATGTACGTCTGGGTTCAGTGTGTGCGTATGAGTAGGGGAAAAGATATGTGTTACGAGTCGTTACTCACACAATTTGATCTTTTATTGACCCAAAAAAATCATGGAAAAGTTGTGAAGATATGATAAGCGGATCTCAGTAATCAAAAAATCTGTTGGTGTAATAGGATTAGTTAGCCGTGACATGCATCGTTTTGTTTTGTGTATAGGAACACACGAGTGGTAAACAATAATTTGCTGACTCAATATGACTGTATCAAACAAAACAAAAAACAGAGTAAAAAGGAAGAAAAAAGAACAGATACATGATGATAAAAGACAGACAGTAATATCAAAGAGATTTTTTTGATAGGATACGAACGTGACATGTAGTAAACATGAAACGGACCTGTGACAGTAGTAAACCTGAAGCGAAGCATGATGAAACATGACAGTAGTAAAGCAGAAGCAGAACATGATAGACTGTGACAGTAATAAACAAGAAGCGGACCATCATGCCAAAATGTTACCGAGTACTGCGTGATTGATGACAATCCTCCAATCCAAAAACATAACGGTTGGCATTGTTGCGACATGCAGCCGCAGGGGCCCAGATCTAGCGCCTTCTATTACAGCAATAGCCTATTACACACATGGATCACTTATTACACAGAACTGCCAATGAAAGTACCTATTACGCCCCACCACCTCGAAAATCGCTATTACGCACCACCACCAATTGCTATTACAGGAAACCACCTGACCCGAATACAGTAGAGTACACCTAAAATAGAGTTGGGTATTGCTGCACGAGGCCAAACATGTCTGGCATTGACTAGTGTATCTTTGAAATTATAATTCCATTGCACCTGTCCCATTGCACCTGTCCCATTGCCAGTGTCCTCGACACGGCCATGTCGTTCCAGCAACACATCTGCCAAACACGATTCTGGATAATCAGGAGGCTGATCAAGTGCTTTTGGCATGATATGTAAGTACTCTGAGACACAGAAACATAAACAGACTGAGAAACACAGACAAAGACACGGACAAAGACATGGGCGTAGACACAGACACGGACACGGACACGGACACGGACACGGACACGGACGCTGACACACAGTCCAAGAGACAAAATCAGACATGTGAACATACGCCACCATAACCACACACGAACATAAACACACACAATCTCACACACGCACGCACACACACGCACACACACACAAATACACGATTGCATTAAATTATGAAACATACAAGTGCGTATATTACATGTATACATGTTGGTGCGTATCTGTTCGTGTGTGCGTGCGCGTGCGTGACAGGCATGTACATACACACCGCCGGCGGTGATTTTTTGATGCAATTTTAGTTTCTTGTTGCAATTTTATACTGCAATTCTAGTTGCTGGTTACCCCCCGGGTCTCAAAGTCGATTTTGCCCTTGCAATGGAGAAGTATTTTGGAGATCACCCATGAATGTTCACATCGATTTCAACCGGACTATACGGATTCCAACACACCACTCTAGGCGCACCCACCACCAAAACATTAATAAATTGGGCACTGCTTCGCTTAGTACTTTCCCCTCAAAGTATCTCACAAACGTGTATTTGCGAATGTTTGATATCTCGTCTTTCTATTGCAGGTCCTACCCCGGTTGTCGCGTTTGGCGTTTTCCCTGTTGTCTACAATATCGCGCAATTCCTTCGCCTTTTACCCGAACATATCAGCGTAAACGCTTTCGTGTTGAGAGTAAATTCCAATAACGACGCTTGAATTTTTTTGGTTGTCTTGCATCACTGATTTTTTTTGGTTGTTTTGCCATCACTGCCTCGCGACAACAGGGAGTGCCATGTCTCAGGTAGACCGTCAAGCTGATTATTCTCAGGTTGCATGTTCACTTGTACAGAATCTGGCCGGCTTCCCATCGTCTATCAGGTGTAGGAGATGAATTAGTTGCACAAACACGAATGCGAGTACACACACACACACACATAGAACAGACAAATCCTACACAAATACTGAGCACACAATGAGCTTACACACACACAACACACATACACACACAAACTGGCGCCCGCGCGCGCACACACACGCACACTAGCTGGCACACACACACACGCACACAAGTGAAGAGGCCAAGGGCATGCAAACACATACGCAGTACCCTCGCTGGTGGAGAGGACACAGTCTGCCACTGGGTACTCAACCATTCAGGCAATGCCGTGCGCAAAGGAGCATTTCCGTACACAAGTGCTGCAGACGATGAGTACAAGTAATATGGATATCAGGACACAGATATGACATACAAACATGAAGTCTTCCAAACCAGCCTCAGAATCTGCGCAAATGTGCTTCTCAAATGCGCTCGCTTTAGTGCGCTTTCTCTTGACTGTTGAGGATGTCTTTCTTCGAAATGTGAAGTGGAAAGATCCGTGAAAAAAGAAAGCGCATGTAAACATTTTGAGACCGAAAAGCAAACTTTACCTCCGCTTTCAGGTTCAGTACCTGCACTAGTCCTATACGTAGATGGCAGAGCGGTGTGGGCATTTGCGACGGAAAGATCCTTCTTGGTTGCCATGCGCATCGTATGAGTTGCTATTGTCGCAGAATGCGCATGCATTTGACACACCATCTCCAGCGTCTCTTTAGAACGCCGACTCATTTCAGCAATTCGCTCACTCATTTCGGCATGTTGCCGACGCATTTCCTCGAACGCCCTTGCATCTATCCCAGTCAACATCTTGCCACAGTGACCCTCGATTTCAATCTGGGGCTGGTTGTCACATGCATCTGCCAAACCTCATGTGAATTACCTTGGATTCCATTCGGGGTCTCAGCAGCGATGGTGTAGTTGTCCGTGTCTTTGACGACAAGTGTGGGCCCAATAATGCGGACAGGTCTGACTTTATTTTTTTTCTTTCTGTTGGCCGACTTGTTGATACGTGCTTCACGTTCTCGGGCGCCTATTATACCCAGCCTGTGCCCTTCCATCACTTGCTCCTATCATAAGTAGAAACCAAAACCGCGAAAGAGAGAGTGTGTGAAAGAGAGAGGGTGAGAGAGACTTAGCAAGAAATCCATCTAATTTACACCACACGCACACACACACACATACATACAAATATTACACCAGACACAGACACAGACACAGACGCATAAACAGGCTCAGATACATAGACATAGACACAGACACGGAAAAAGACACAGACGCAGACGAAGACCCAGATACAGACGCGGACACTGACACAAAGTCCCAGAGATAAAACCGAACATGCACACACACACACTCACAACCACACACCCACATATCCACACACACAATCACAGAATCACATACACACACATACACACACACAACTACCCACCTACCCACCCACCCACCCGCCCACCTACCCACCCACCCACACATACACGCACACTCACACTCTCTCTCACACACAAATACCCAATTGCATGACATTATCAGACGTATGGGTGTATATATTACATGTATAAATGTTGGTGCGTATTTGTTCGTGTGTGTGCGCGCATGCGAGCAAAGCATAATACATACACACCGCCGCTGTGGGGACAGGCACACCCAGCATGACAGCAAGGCGATGTTCGACCTCTTGCACAGTCTGCCTGATAGTTTCGTGCTGCTCAGAGGTCTCGATCTCGTGCGTAATAGCCTTGAAATCAAAGCGCTGCAACAAATTTTCGAAGTCAGCTCTGTAGAACATTGCGATTACAAATTTAAGAAGCAGTGAATGTTCAGAAGGTGTAACTGGTAGTGTTTCAAAAAACCCATCAAACTACTGCGTCCCCACTTTGGAAACAAGCGACGCATGGTGGCGTAGTTGCACACAATTTTGCGGTTTTCCTTGAGCGCTTTGATCAGTTTCATGTGGCCCGGACAACCGAGCACAAGGGACTTGACAGAGACATACATCACACTCGTCACATCGCTTAAGAATTCTTGCTCTACCTCTATGTCAGTGATTGACGCAACTACCTTCATACATGTCTCGACAATGATAGCGATAATGAAGTTGAGCATGATCCTATCATACATCATACACGCATAAATACGTATACATATACACACACAAGCATCAAAACATGGACACACATGTCAATTCTATTTTCAACAGTTCAGACATGTCGGTCTTCCTTCGAACAATCTGACTTTTTATTTTTGGAAGGTAGACCAACGTCTAACAAATCTATATATCAATACATGTATACATAGTAACAATGTATATATATTACAATCAAGTTCATCCCATGTGTTTGTGTGAGAGTGTGGGAGAGTGTGTTAAAATGTACATGAAAATGAAGAAGTTGTAGAAGATGAGATAGAGCATCATGAGCGCATTGTAGCTCCATGTCGACGATGGAATGGCACCACTCTCAATCATGGACCCCAAGAGCATTTCCCATAATGTCTCAAAACTTCTGAGAGGCGTCGAAAACTCCTCCTTGTCGCTCACAAATTGCGCCATACCAAGCGCAATGAACCCGAAATTGAGCACGAAAAATAGAATCAAAAAATGTCTGAGTGTGTGTGTGAGAGAAATTGGTCAGATTGGCTATACGTAAGATTGACAAATTGAGAAAGAAACCTTTCCAAAAAAGAAGAAAGGGAGGTGGAAAAAGACAGAAAGAAACAGAGGCTAGGAGAGAGACGAACAAAACATCAGCAAGAGAGAGCAAGAGAAAGCAAGAGAAAGCAAGAGAGACCAGATGTCGCCTGCAGCCTGAACCATAGTATTGACTAAAATGGTGGTACGCGGATGCGCTGATGTCTGAAAGATCAATCGGAAGAGTGCAGCAGTGGTGTGGACAAAGTAAAAGATGCCCATGAGCGACTTGTTGCTGAGTTTGGCACCCTGTGATTTCGGTGCGAACGCCCTTATGAGCAATTGTAAAGACCTTTTCTACAAGAATAACTGCTGCCAGAACAAAGCCCACATATGACACCCACTTATGTTCTTCGAGTTGGTCACCCTCGAGTGCTTGGAAATGTCCTACAGCATAGTCCACCGAGATCTCCGTTCCAAGTGTTGCAGTGTTAGAAATGGTTCTCGCAAGTCCGTACTCCGGAGCAAACGTCACCATAGCCACGGTCAGTGATTTGGTTGGCAGATCGATAAAATCTGCGGTATTTTGAGGCATACCATTGCGCACAAGAATAGGTGCGTCCGTGATACTTTGAAGAAATTCGTAGAACTGAACCTTGCCTCCGAGGTTCAGCGGCGTTTGTCCAAACAAATCAGAGGGTGTTTGACATCGTCGAGCACGCCATCTAGAAAGAAGCAGCTTTCATGAAATCAGAGTGTCCTATGTCAAGATACAGAGTGTCTTAAGTAAAGATACGAATGTTTCAAAGGGACTCAATAAGTGAATTTTGAAAATTTGACCAAGTTGTGGCAGGGCGATGCTATTTCAAAGCAGGAAAAACAATAGGTCTCACCAGCGCCGTGGATGTGTTCAAAAGTTCTTGGTCACACTCGTAGGGCAACTTGCAGGTTACTGCCAAAAGGAGCAAGATAAGTGAGATTAAAAAGGAAAGACAGAGGACATGTAATTGAGGTGGTGTGACTATGATAGAATATCGATGACCTCAGGTCAATTTCTAGGGGCTATCTCGCGCGGACTCACACGCTCTTTTGCCCATTCTTTCTCTCTTTATCTCCCGGTTCCTTGTTGCTCTCTCTCATCGCCTTTGGTAGTGTCAGCCCAGATTTTGTTCAGGTAGACTGCGCCGAGATGGTTGCGGCAGACTTCAGTTTTTTCCACGCGCGTCTGCAAAAAAATGGGCGGAGACACCAAGCTCATTGAATACGCAAATTGGATGCGTTTGTATGGAACAGTTTTCGTCATTCTTGTCTCGTCGTCAATCACAGGACCTCTTCGCACCCTGAAGTCTGGCGCTGTGTATGTTTGTGGGGTGTGTGTGTGTTGTGAGCACGCTTCAGAAACTCTGGACTAACATCTGTCTTTCTTAGAGCGGTCTTATCCGGTAAGCTACTGAAGCGAATATGCGCTCCGGTCCAGGTCCAAAATTACGAATTTATATGGTCCAATAGCTTACCAGGTAAGACTGTTACAACAGTCTTGAAAAGTGTTTACAAACTCTAGATTCTTCACATTTCAGAGTATTGTGCGCATGCGTGTTTGTGTGTGACCACACGATCGATCGCGCATGAGCACGCAAGCGATGGGAAATACCTGGGTTATAATGACTCTCTTGGATGTCTTTGCGACGGCGTGCTGCTGCAGTGACTTCAATAGGTGATATTAAGATTCCAACAGGGAGCTGCATACCCTGAATGAAATCCATGCCGTCATCACGGCACCATTGCCAATCTGCAAAGTCGAAACCTCCCTTGGAGCCGTGAAATACCCAAACACCGCGTTTGCCTTCAACGTTGAATCCTCCAAACGTTATTGTAGTCTTGTACCATCTACCATTTTCAAATTGGGAGATCCCGACATTCATGTTTTCATACTCATTGTCAGAACATGATCCGTAGAAACTAACAAACAGCATGTTCTCATATAAAGTAATTTCAGCGAGCAATTCAAGCGGCGCCATCTTAAAGAAAAAAATAATTCGTTTCATTGTTTCAGTGTCCTCTGTCCAACTCGAGTCCTTTGTTGCCAACTTGGTTCCTCTCAGAGCCTTCCACCAAAATTCAATCGTATATTCGCCACTAATTTGAATCTCGCTATTGATCTTTTGCGTCCAGGGTGCAGCAAACGAGCAGTAGGGATTGATATGACGCTCGAGCACGTCACAATCATCCAGAGTGATATCAGTAGCGCGAAGAAGAAGCGGTGTGGACCATGTAAGAAAATCTTGCTTCCCTGGAATGGCGGAAAAACTAGAGTTGTCCTCTCTGTAGTTGCGGCATTCTGCCACTATAATAAAACAAAGCAACACACACACACTGTATCTACACCATCCCGAACGCACACCAGCCCGCTTCCATTGCTCTCTTCTGGCAGATATATGACGCAATTCCAGATGGTATCCGTATTTGGTGCCACTGCATCTCTTCCCATCCAGCATGGTTGAGTGTATTTGCAGGCCACAGGGCAGTTTTGATTGATTTCACGGGTCGAGCAAATATTAGGCTCTGTCTTCTTCTTCTCTTGAAACCATGCGCAGTCGTGGCCATTAGAATCTTTCCAGTTGCTTTCCGCACCTTCGTTTGGCGTCGTGCACGAACGCAAATTTTGCCCAGTACCATCAACACTATCAAAAGCCAGTCCTTTGATCTGATCTGCCGCCAGAGCCTCTCTGTAGTAGCACCAAACATGCGATGCCCCACGCCAAAGTAGGAAGTTTCAGGATCATCCATACCACCATCCATTGCTCCTACCACTCCAGTGTCGTGTGCAAAGCAATCGATCAAAATTCCATCCAGGTAGCTACAGGTTGCATCAATAACATGGTTAAATGTCAATGCTGTTCATATACATATATTTTGCAACTTTTTTTTATTCCAAATTGCCCGCAACCCTCGAATCAGTCACTTCCCAGATGTCCCAGAGTGAAGCAAGCAGCCCTTCACTGGCAGGCCATTGCGGGAAATGTGGAAAGTGACACATTTGGGGGTTGTGGGCGATTTGGTGGGGTCCGAAAGCCATTTGTTGGGACAAACAAAAACCAAAAACAACGTATTGCATCAACGAGGGGAAAATAAATTAACTCGGACACTTGGAAATTCCGTATGGACGCAAATGTTCCGAGTCGCGTCCGTATGTTCCCGGATCTGCGCGTGCCGCGCGGCGATCGTCCACTGCCGTCTTTTTGTTTGATCAAGTTCTGGCATGTACGGAATCTGCTACCTCAGAGTATTGGACTAGGTTTCAGTATCTTAGTGCGTCACTGGGCCGGCCAAGGAGAGTGAACTTTATCCTAGACTGCCTCAGATGGAAAAAAAATGAACCAGCGCACCTATCACTCTGCCTAGTGACTCAGCATTCTCACGCCTCTTGAAAAAAATCCAAAACCCGAGGGAAAGAGACCTACGCCAGAGAGTTCAAGGACCCAAGTCCTTCCATGTTTGAGCAAGCTTGCGCCGCCAAAACCAAATGGGCTTCGGTCCGGTTCGAAATTATCTTGCCAAGTAATTTCGAACCGGTCTGGAGCCTATTTGGCTTCGGCGGCTAAGGCCCGCTCCAACACAATCACATTGCGAGGTCACGCAAGAGACCAAGCCGGTAATGATGGCTCTCCCTGACCAGTGCGTGGCCTTTCGTATAGATGTTTCCCCCCCAGCGTGCATCGGCCGGTACCACTTTGCAGATGCTCGATGTGCAGGGGTTCTTACTGGTGACCTCGGAAAGTGACCTTGTTGGAGCGGGCATTAGCCGCTGAAGGCAGATAGGCTCCAGACTGGTTCGAAATTACCTGGCCAGGTAATTTCGAACCAGACCGGAGCCCATTTAGCCTCCGAAGTTCGGCGGCGAAAGCTCGCTCCAACCTCCATGTTGAACCATGTACTAGACTTGATTTTCAAGCCACTTAACCCCTGACTCTGGCTGGGATATTGACCTAGTCAAGGGGGCGGGAGGTGTAGTTCAAGTGGCGATGCGTGGCTCAAGGAGAGGGAGAAGGAATTTTTTGTTTTGTTAAGTTGCTTGGGAAGGGAGTTATTAAGGAGTAGTCATTGCTCAAAAGTGATAGTGGGGTTTTTTTTTTCACGCGGTGTTAAATCAAAGTCAGGTTCAAGAATGGGAGAGGAAAGGCAGAGGTGTCGCAGGGCAACCTGGATGAGGGGGCAGGGGGGTTACATGGGGCATTTCCACATCCAAGTTGGGATGGTTTCTTTCTCTCGCTCTCCCTCTTTCTCTCTGACTCACTTGCTCTCTCTCGTTCTTTCTCTTGTTTCCTAAGTCTTTCTTTTGGGGTCTCTCGTTCACACACACAGAGATATGTAAAACCCATTTTTGAATTGGGGGATGGGAACTGAGAGGTATGTCACCAAGTGTGGGATGCACATTTCTTGATATCTCTTGATTAAAAGTACTGAATCTTTTGATGTTTGGAAAAGCATATGTTAATTCAAATACACAACCCCTCACACGGTCTCAATACTACCCAACATCAAACAAATGTCACACAAAGACTCCGTTTTTGAGGGTCAGATATCAAGTAAAAAACGCCGAAAAGTTACGCAAGCACCTAGTACGACGCGCGGGCGCGCGACAAGCGGAGGGGCTTTAGCAAGCGGAGTGGCTTTAGCCCCGTAGCCGCCGCGCGCCACTCGCAATCAGCCAGAGCTCATACGGATTTTTTTTCGATTTGTTTTTGAAGATTTTTTGTTTTAAACCGGATGTGAGATTAATTTGTCACTAGGCAAAACGCGCAGTCAATTTGTTGGAGCGTAGTGACAATATCATGACATTGTCACTCATGACATTGTCACGTAGTGACAATACCATGCCATTGTCACTACGACATTGCCATCACGCTTTAACAAATCGCCTGCAGCGCAGACCTCCGGCGGCTCTGCAAGGCTTCTGCATGGAAGTGACTGTTCAACACCTGTTCACAATCATTCCCTCAAAAGCCTGTACTGAACACGTTCACAACTTCTTAAAACGAGTTCCCTCCATTCTATGCCATTCTATGGGTACGTATGCGTCAAAAGAGGGTACCGGAGGTCTATTACATGACCACATATTCCAAGTAAATCACACTTTTGACACAAGTTTTGAGGGGCTACTTTGGACGAAAAGAAAGGGAAATCGAGAAATAGTTTGCAATGTGAGCGGTAGGGGGTGGGTGCATATGGCCCTGGTGACAAAGGGCGCAACTCGCTGCGGTCCTGGAACGAACACCAAACACTCATAGATTGCAATTTATTGTCACATGTATTTCGCTCAGCTTGGGACGTCCTAGGACCCAATCATCAGAAAAATACACTCGCTATACAGTAGTTTCTTCATGTACACTATAGTACTTTAATGGTCTTTAAAACTACTATTTTTTGATGATTCTGTCATTCAACAAAATAGTAGTTTTCAATCCAAAATCTTTGATTAGGGTAGTTTATTCAATGACTAAACTACTAATTTCACATACTACTATCAGTCTACTAACTACTAACTCTACAAACTACTATCAATTAACAAACTACTATGTGGACAAGACAAAACTACTATTTATACACCGGACAACTACTTTTTGGTAATTTACATTCAACTCAAGTACTTTACAAAGTTTTGTAAAACTACTATTATCTTGTTATGAAACTACTATTTCGGAAACAGAAAAGGACTATTGGATCATATACAAACAAAAAAGTACTTTGGAGTCGTGACAGCCCGTGTTTTTTCCCAGCGTTTTTATTCTTTGATGAAACCATTTTTCTTAAAATCACTAGAACAGCGAGACACGGATTCCCTGTTCGCAACTATTCCACTGTGCTATTCGCTTTTTGGCGTGGGTTATACTAAGGGTGTGGAATGTTTGTGTACACAATTTGTGAAATGTAACACAGGAGTCATACTCAGTCAGAGTACAAGTACTTGGCAGCCACTGTGCGCAAGGTACGTTTTGCCGGTAGGGTGATTTTGTTGGCCGCACTCCACTCGGTGAATGCATCATCGCACAGTTCCCATGGTTGATACATCATTGCAATCAGCAGGCGTTTGTCTGCGAGGGTAGTGGTTTGTTTGAACTCGTCTTTGATGACATCCCAGCCTTTACTAGGTTTTCAGCCATGAGGTACATTGTCAGAATCTCACTAGCATCGACGGGCCAGCGCTTCTTGAGCGCTGCTGAGTCTGCCAGAATAGTCAGAAGGAAAATCCGCCTCGCGAGGATATAAAATGCCTCACGTTCCTAAAACCAATCCATAACTTGATCACATTCACACCATCAGTTTACCAATCCATCAGAATGGACTCTTCAAAAATTGGATGCTGAGGCACTCGAGGCGGAACGCACTCACATATGCGGGGGCTCAGATATGGACCACATGACCAAGGCGCAAAGATTACAACTCATTCTCGAAAAATTGGAAACCAATGGGACGTTCAAGCACCAACAGGCAGAATGGGAGAGGCAGGCGCGAACCGGCTGCAATCAGTCATTGGTACACGACGTGTGTAAA
>Ga0209491_10009862_pt1 | contig 11600 bp, 6 predicted proteins | sample BON02_FD_187213 | JGI IMG/M metagenome (GOLD analysis project Ga0209491, IMG submission 187213) | Freshwater microbial communities from Lake Bonney liftoff mats and glacier meltwater in Antarctica - BON-02 (SPAdes) (version 2) | ecosystem: Environmental > Aquatic > Freshwater > Ice > Glacier...
CATTTTTTTTTTCTTTTTTTTCCATTTTTTCTGAGGCCAGACAAGGTTTTATGTCTATCCAGAGCGTTGCGAACCCGAATGTCGCTGTCCCACGCGCCAATTCCCTCCCAGTCTGCGATCGGACAATGAAGTCCGGATCTCAATGAAGTCCGATCTCAAAAAAAGTGAAAAAAAGAAGGGGAAAAAGAAGCCCACTCAAAATAACACCCCACAAAGGGACAAAATCCGTGTGACTTTGGTCCGTCTCCTGTGGCGCGCGGCGGCTCCAGGGCTAAAGCCCCTCCGCTTGCCGCGCGCCCAATGGAGCTGCAAGCAGACGACACAACCTCTACCAACAAAAGAAGCAGCCGAACTGGGTTCAAGAGAAGGATCGAGGAGGGTCTATTCCTTCCGGGCGCCTCTAAGGGAGAGAGGTTCGTGCAAGGTCTCACTTTATCTCAACCTAATCCTGTCGAAGAGGGAGATGGGTGACATCCAATCGGGTTGTGACGGGTGGATGAGCTCAACTTGGGACATGTTGAGATTTTCGTGGCCTGGAGGTGTTGGCGGAGTTTATAGGGTCTGAGATGCACCCTGGCCAGCGGCTTGGCAGGTCGGTCATCTGGCCCAGACTTGGTACGTACTCTGTCCACTTGTCGACTCCAAAGGCACCTCGAACGAGGTGGTAGACGTTGCCGCCTTCGCTCATGAGGACTGAGTCGATGAATCCGTGAACTATATGTCTCCAAGCGCTACCGTTATGTTAAGAAAAAGAAAGGAAGACGCAGCGAGAGTCCAAGAGACACACTCATCGCATCTTCTTCCTTCGATCCAAAACCACGAGGAAATAGATCTCACTTGAAACTGTTTCTCGTGAGAAGGAGGAAACGTGTGTGATACATGACTCGATTGCAGATCTTCGGATCGTTCCCGAGATTAGTTTAATCGTGACATGAATAAAACACCAACACATTTCCGAGTCCTACCGAAATTCCAAACCCCCTCCGGTGGAACTATTACCACTGAACGGTGACTAACCCAAATCCGAGACGCCACGCACAGCAAGAGAAATCGAAAATCGGGGGAAAAAATTCGACTTTTGGACAAAAACGAAAATTCAGAGATTTGTCAAAACCCCACATCGATGATTCGGCCCGGGCCATTCAATGTGCGCCCAACTGAGAGGAAGCACCGAAAATTGGGGTGTCGATTCTCAGGAAATTTGTACACTCGAAAAAGGAAAAAAACTTTGGGACAAAAACACAAATTTTGAAATTTGTCAAAAAGCAACGTTCAGCCTATTCAATCTGCTCTCGACTGAGAAAAAGAACCGAAAATCGGGTCGTCAATGGTCCCATCCGGTGGACTTGCGGCAACTTCGCGCCAAAGCGCTCCGTCGCCGCTTGCCCCCATTTGAATTTGAGTGCAGTTGCTTCTTCGAGGATTTTGTCATTTCGCACCCCGCAAGCAGTTTTCTGTGAGGGACCATCAAGAAGTTGGTTTGCCGCCTCTAGAATGTCACTGAGAATATTCTGTAATGTACTGGAGGAGTCTTTAACGTGGTGTGACATGTACTCGATAGGACTCCAAAGGCTGCCAAGACGACAAGGGGGTGCAAGAATGTGGTTGTTGAAAAGAATAAGTCCTCGCACGAGGTGGTAGACGTTGCCGCCTCCGCTCAAGAGGAATGAGTCGATGAATCCGTGAACTATAAGTTTCCAAGCGCTACTGTTATCTTAAGAAAAAGAAAGGAAAACGCAGCGAGAGTCCAAGAGACACACTCGCCACATTCAGAAAGAATGTGGTTGTCGAAAAGAATAAGTGCAAGAATCTACAGAGGAGAACTATGAGGAAGATGGGGGTGCGAGCAAGTGGTGGAAGGTACTGTATAAGAGAGAGACAGAGGGAGAACGGGAGAGAATCAGAGAGATCCAGGCAGTGCTTCAGGTTGATTCTGAATGATTGGTTGTACTGAACTAGATTTGATGCAAGTTCTTGAATACATATATTTCCTTCTTTCTTTCTTTCTTTCTTTCTTTCTTTCTTTCTTTTCTTTCTTGGGTGGCGAATGCCCAGCTTCATCACCTAACGCACAAGAGACTGTAATTGGGGACCTTTCTGGATGCCTAATTTGATGGAGGATTTTCTTTTCTGCCAGTGCTTTTCAAGAAGGACACCTTGTGTGTGTGAGAGAGAGAGAGTGCTTGTGTATGCGTACTGTATGTGTGTGTGCGTAAGAGAGTGGACTGGACTCGAATTATACTTGTCGGGTTCTCACCAAAAACCTTATACGCAGCTTTAGTGCCACGAACTGCGAAACGGTGTAATGTGCATGCCTTCAATCCTTTGCATATCTGCCGCACGCAACTCAGGTCACATCGCTCCAAAAAAATATGCATATGAGTGATGAAATCTTCAAAACAATTTCTTTCGAATTGAGACAGTACAAACTAGAATTGACTCGGAAACAGAACGTACCAAAGAATCTGGATGATAGCACTTTCAACTCCGAGTCGATGTCTTTCAAGTTCGAGTGAGACAGTACGTACTAAAAACGCTACGTTTTACAACCGTAACACCAGCAGCGTGCAGACACTCAGGCCAAACCCGTGACACTCAACAAGTTTGTTCCGTGTCGCAGCCTGAGCAAGTATGCCAGGCGTGGTCGAGGTCCTTGATAATACGTATTATGTCGCTGCGAATAACAAAACCCAGAACATTCAAAAAAATTCTGGAAATCATGAATTCAAGTGCAATTCTATTTTTTTTTTCCCACATACGATACAGGTAGGCAGCTTTCACGCAGATAAGAGGAGTGGGTGGCGAAAGGCCAAAGGATAGGAGAGCGTAGGGGAAGCGGGCAGGGAAGTAGACGCAGCTCACCGTCACAAGCGACAGGGCGACGATGGCTGCAAGCGTGAGCCTCCTTTCCCACCGCCTCATCACCGTCTCTCCCAACTGTACGCGTGGCTGTTCGGGCTGAGTTTTGTTCTATCTGCCTAAACTGGAAGGAAGTCTTTCTTTACCACACAGCAAAGAGGTTTGAATTCAGTGGTTTCGTTGCGGATCGTGTTTGTGGTGTTGGCGTCAGAGTCCACGCGGCTGTGCCCACGGTGCGCGCTGGTATGGCACGGCGTTTTCCTCGTGGGCGTGTCTTGACCATGCTTTAAGTTTTATCGCTGGATGCATCAACAACAAGTTGACATATCACCTGGTTGTATTGAGCTTCTTCCTGCCAGGCTACCCGAAAGAAAAACATATTTGTTTACATGTACAAAAGAACCACCAGTCTCTACTAAATCCAAAATGCGTTTCAGTTCGGAGCTAATGGTACAAATCAAACAAAAGAGATGCCAGGGGTCAAAAATCCACCACCGAGAAGCTTCTGGGGCGTTGGCTACACGATTACTTGTCCGAGGCTTCTGAAACGGGTTTTATTTTTGGTGAGAAGTTGCTCCTTTTCGAGTCCGAGTCGAGCTACTTTTTGAGACAAGAGTTCTTGTATATTGATGTGTATTTTTTTGGTGAGAAATTTGTTGAGAGAGAGGGCCTGCACAGCAGAAGATATTCTGTTGGGACTTTTGTTGTTTTTGGTCGTACTGGCTCATGTGGTGGTGAGCCGCGGCAGGGGGGAAAGTTTCCAAGTAACTGTGTTATTCATTCTTTTTTTCAGATGGAGAGTATCGAAAGGAGTAACCATGCTCAAATCACAGACTAGGTACTGAGTTCCCCACTACATCTTCACATCGCTGCCACGTCATCACACTCACCTCGTCATTAAAGTCGTCATTAATCTCGCAGTCATCGTGTTGAGTACTGCATTCATGAATGCACTCGCTACTAGAGTGTCTGTTTGTCTCATTTTGACTGCACTCGCTCCTGGTGTGTCTCTAAACTCGCCAGCCGAGTGCCTTAAAATTGTCAGCGAGTATATCACAACACACTCGCTACTGGTATGTCCCAAGAGTGGGCACTCTCTGGGGTGTCCCACAAATACGCAAGGAGAGTGCATTGAAGTGCATTCAAATGCATTCAAATGCCCTCGCTACTACTAGGGTGTCTGTAAAGAGAATCTCGAAAGTGCGCACGAGTGTGTCACTTTTTTCAAACGAGAGATACTCTCTAGAGACTACACAGAACCGTGCGCACTCCTTAGCACTAGTGTTGCACTAGTGTGTCACTAACGTGTAGTGTTGCACTAGTGTGTCACTAACGTGTCACTCTTTACAAACGAGAGATACTCTCAATGTCTAGAGACTAGTCTGCCACTTGTAACAAACGAGTGCGCAAACGACAGTGCGCCCTCCTTACAAACACCGCATGCACTTCCTCCCTCTCATCTGCGTGCGCCTGTCCCTCCACCATCTCCCTTCTCCTTCTCTCTCGCCTGCCTTCTCACCGGCGCCAAAATACCAAAAGAGGCTCGGCACAATCCCCAATCAAGTGCTGGTGCAGTCTTGACCCTTGCGTGACTACTAGTGCACCCACACGTGCATCTCCCGCCAATTTCAAATCATAAGCCCAGTCTTTTTTTGTTCCACCACCTTCGTTGTCCTCAGCAGGACATTCGTTACTTGCCCGGCGTGCCCCTTGATCTGCAGCTCCATGCGCCACACGTTGGTCGAGCTCGACAAACGCCTTATCCAGCCACCACTCAGCACCAGCAACAGAAGAAGAGCCTCGTCTAGAGGTGAGCACGCACACCAGCGTCTGGCCCGCAGATTTGCACTCGTGACATACCCCAGTTGCACCCTCCACAGCAGTACCAAGTCTAGTAGACGACGCGCCAAGATTCGACGCCGTAACATGCCACACACTCTGCCGAAGAAGCGCGTTTTCAACCAGGAGCATCAGTTCCATGTCATCACCTGTTGCGTGCAGTGCGTGCACATCCGCTTTATATACCTCTGTGACCCCATGCTCTTTCCCAGCACTCCCATCCGTGCCCCATACTATAGTGCCCTTCCAGAGCAACGGCAGCGACAGCGAGCGAATTTGACTTATGGGCGGGTGCGGTTCGAGTGTGATACCAGAGGGTGCCCCAAAAAGTACTGAAATGGCACAACGAGACAGAGATGTTGGAGGCGTCGGCGGGTTTGACGGCGCATCGGGTGTTGCACTCGAGCGGCGTAGGTCGGGTGGAGGTTGTGTGGACGGTGTAAGGATTTGCAATGAGGCATCAGGTGCGAGGGTTCGCGCTGCTGTCCCAGGCAGTACTGCATGGTCTCGTGACGAGGCATCAGACATGGTGATGCTTTCCTTCATACCGCCCTGGTGAGGCAATATACAATTAGATGTACAATTAGATGTCCCAGGCGCGCCGCCACCATCATCAAATTTCCCGCACACGCTGACGTTGACACCAGTAGGGCGTCTTGACGAGGCCACCTCTCGCACACCTTTTTCCACAGAAATCTTTGAGCCCTCTGCAGTAGGCAAGCGCCCGTGGATTCCGGCTGCTCCCGCGCTTGCTTGCTCACTGATTCTGGAGTAATGTGCTGCAGGCGATGGCTGAATGGCTGCTGCATTCAACGTCGCTTCGCAGGGCGCTGCCGGGCATGCCTGCGCCCGGCGCTCCATGACGGAGTCGTTAGTGACCCGTGCGGGCTTGGTCGCACACAGTGTGGTGTGGAGCTTGTAACAGTATGAATGTGCTTGCTCATTCTTGGGGTCCTTATATTCCGCTATTTGAACTTGATCACTCAGTTCTTGTTCAATGAATCGTTTGACTGATATCTCACGCTTCATGAACGCCGTCCGCCCACCCGGATACCCACGATATATTCGACTGGCAAGATCAAGCCCAATCACAAACCCCCCTGCGTGCTCCAGAATTCTGAGCACAGCGTGGCGCGTCGCATCTCGTGTGGTAGATTTCTGTGTATGTGCGTCTGCGGCTGCTGGTGCCATGTCATGGAGGAGGGTGCGGGCGCTTGCGGTGCTGCAAGAGTCTGCAGGTGACATACTTTGCTCAAGTGACACAGGGCATGATGCCTTCGCGCCATGCCTCGCGCCATGCCCTGAAAGACCTGCCAGTGCACCCTGAATGGAAGCATCGGCAACACATTGCACCCTTAACGGCTCGAGCAAGGTGACATAACTCCCCTCTGGCCCTTGATGATCCGCAATAAAACGCAGCGCGCACGAATTTTTGCAAAAATCTTCGATTTTTGTAATCATTGAAAATTGGACCATGCCCATGTCCTTCGCCTTGTCGATAATCCACCGTGCTGGCAGTCTCACGCATGCGCCCTCGCCCCTACCGCTACGACTACTGCAGGCAGTGTTCTGGAACTTTGCAAGCACCAAGGCCAACAAATCCACGTGATCCCTCGACAAGACACTGTCTGCAGCACTTTTGGCGGCTGCTCTCTGCCTTTTCCCCCCAATGGCTGTGTCATCATGTGTGTTCAAGACAGCCGCATTATGCGTGTCCATAACATCCAGCGTTTCACTTGACACTGTCTGCGCCCTCGTGCCGTCGTCCGTATTTCCTGCAGTCCTCGCACTCCTCTGCTCCCCCTGCATTCCACCCATTTTCGAGTCATCGTTTCCCAATACAACCAAATTCGCCCCCGACCCAAGTCCCCTGCCTATATATGAGGACTTCACCTGCTCGTGTTCTCTGCTATCTCTGCGACCTGCACCATGTGCAGCAGCAGCATCCATGGGCGAGCGCGCTCGCTTGCGCTCCAAATCTTCCTTCCTCACAGTCATAGCGTGCGTATGGTGCGACTCGCCTCGTGTGCTCCTCTTCACGCTGCGCATGGGGCTCTTTTGCGGAGACAAACCTCTCATGCGCGGAGACATAGGAGTCTTTTGCAGAGGCGTCAGGCTCTTCCGCGGGGGTATAGGCTCCGGTATGTCTCTTCCTCCGCGGTGCTCTTTCATGTGCGTCTTCTCCTGGCCATGCTGCTGTGCAGCATTGCCCCGCTGCCCACTGCGACTTGCGCTGCGACTGAGTGAGGTGGAGCCGCGCCGTCTTTTGGCACTGTCTCTGCTGTCGCCAGTTTTGCTTTCTGTATCTTTGCTATCTGTATCTTTGCTGACTCTATCTTTACTATCTCTATTTTTGCTGTCTGTATCTTTGCTGTCTCTATCTTTGCTGTCTGTATCTTTGCTGTCTATATCTTTCTTGTCTTTATCTCTTTCCCTGTGACTGACACTGTCGCTGCTGTCTCTGTCTTTGTTGCCTCTATCTTCGCCCTCTCTCTCTTTGACACTCTCTCTGCTATCTTTATCTTTGCTATCTTTATCTTTCTTGTCTTTATCTTTGCTGTCTCTATCCCTGTCTCTGTCGCTGACACTGTCTCTGCTATCTCTATTTCTGCTGCCTCTGTCTCTGCTGCCTCTACAACTGCCTCTGTCGCTACATTTTCTCTGTTCATTCATGTCGCTGGGTCTCTCTCTGGCTCTGAATTTGCTTCGTCGTCTTTCAGGCTGATTATCTCGCTGAATGTCACGTACTCTGACGCTATCCTCGGCTCGCCCTCGCGAGGACGAGCGACCTCTCTTTTGCGGAGACACAGGGCTCCCATGCAGAAATGTAGGGTCTCTGACTCTATCGCATTGTTCGTCTCTGTCCGTATATCTGTCATTGGCTCGGGCCCTGTCTGAGACCTTGTCCTTGGCGCTGGCTCCGTCGTTGTCCCTGTCTCTGCCGGCATCACGGTTGCCGTCTTTATCTCTCTTCCCGAATCTATCTCCCTCAATCTGCCGATCCCTGGCTCCACCTCGCTCTCCATCATCGTCTGGTACTTGCTGAGTTTCCCTGCTTCCACCTCCAGCACCACCAGACGCACAACACTCTTCCCCCGCACGCCTCACCGTGTCAGCGCTCTCCATTCGTCGTACATCTGCCTTCTGATATACAGGCCCCTCCTTTTGCAAACTGCCCTGGTGAAAACCCCCCTCAGCCTGTTGACGGCAATGACACGCTATTGCTTGCTCTTCTAGAATGTTTTTTGGTTGCGTCATCTCCACAGTGCTTTTGTTTTGGTCGATGATGCGCTCTTCCTTTTTTTGTGCATCCGGTTGCACACGACCGCGCGGAGACCGCGTGGAGACGATACGGGGCTCATTTTCCCTCGAAATGCTATGTGGCGCCATGGAAGTGATTGCTGCCGATGCTGCAAACAGGGGCTCGACTGGCGCCTTGGCGTCAGCAAACTTATCTCGCTTGTGGAAGAGACTGCCATGATGGTATTTGTTGGTCACGTTGAAGTCTACTGCAAGCTCTTCGTCTGTCAGGCCTTGCAGCATCTCGCCGTCAATCTTACTGGCACAGAATTTGTCTTCGCACTCCCCGAAGTTTAAGCGAACCAGCCCTTCATCTACACTTGCTCCCACGGCTACTGCGTCTTTTTTTTTGTTGCTGTCAGCAAACTTCTTCAGGAGAGAGCGACGATGATATTTGTTGGCCAAGCCGAAGTCTGATGCAAGATCTTCGTCTGTCAGGTCTTTCAGCATCTCGCCGTCGATCGTATTTTCCCGGAATTTGTCCTCGTAATCTTTGTAGTTGTGCAGAACTAGCCACGCGCACACTTGATCTACGCTTGCCCCCACGTCTATTCTTGCCTCCACGTCAGTGTCCTTTCCGCTGCCGTTGCGGTCAACCACCTCGAGAATGGCGCCCTGGTGGTGAACCGAGTCTCCAGAATGCCCCGCCCCTGCGGACGTAGCGGAGGGACCGTCTTTGTTGAGTGAACATCTTTGCGGAGGGATCGTCTTTGTTGAGGGAACATCTTTGGGCAGGGAGCGCTGTTCGTATCGGCCACATGTGTCGGCACCATGCGAGGGGATAGGCAATTGGGCATTATCATTCTCCGCGCTACTGGGGGCTTCGGTGTGTGATGCATTCAAATGGCCAATTTCTGTGGCGACTGCATCTCCCCGAATACCGTCCAAGTGCGGTGAAGCGTGTCTGAGGGGCGCAAGTATCAGTTCTGCGTTGTCTATCGGTTGTGGAAGTCGTTCTGCTTTGGGGAGAACGGGCAGCCCACCTCCCGCTGTCCCATTACGTCGACGGCGAGAGACGAGAGAGACGGGCGGTACTGGAGCGCTCGAAGCGTTGGCTGTGGATCCTTGGATCAGCGTGTCTGGTTGCTCGCCACCTGCTGCTCGCGGCTTCATCCCTACTCGCAAGTCTGTCCTCCTCAACCTTGCTTTCTTGATTGCATGGCCGGACGAGTCGTCCACGTTAACGGAAACCTGCATGCCCTGGCCAAGCACATTGGCCGATGCTGCTGGCGCACTGGCACCATCATCGTATTCCTCGGGCACTCGCACCACCAACTCACCAGTCACGAGGTCATAAGTGCTCCTTGTGGGCTTGGGCTTGATCACGAAAGTGGACGATAAACCGTCTTGAGTAGAGCAAACGGTAACATCATCGCTGAGTTCTTCCTGCACGAAAATTTTCAAGGTTCTCCACCGTCTTTTCACGAGGGCTAGTGCACCACTACGACTATTTCTAACTTCTATGCCAAGCTCAGAGCTTGACAGAGCTCCACGACCCAGAATCTCGAGGATCAAGTTCACCAGTGTATCCCGTTCAACGTCAACACTTTGCCCGCTTTGCGGCATTGGGTCCCGCCCTTACCGGCAAACCTTGACCCGTTCCTCCAGCACGATGGTTCTTGATTCGATCTCCTCCCCCGAAGAATGACAGAAAGATACTTCCCCCAACACACCTTCTACTAATACCACATTCCGAAGCGCCTCTATAGATTTTCCACGAACAGTTTCCCGCCAAGTGGACGTGACTCAGAGCACTGCTACTGATCTCCATGGCGTCTGTCAATTGCCAACAATGGCTGCGGCCATTCGCCAGGCTGCATATGCTTCTGTTGCCACGGTGTCGAGGTGCCACGCGCTGTCTGAGCAGCGGAGGGGGTCCCCCAAGGCAGCTTGGCAACCAAGGATTGTGGGGCTTCAAGAACAAAGAGGAGATCCAGGAGATTCTTGCGGCTGACCGCCGCATCAGCCAGCAATTGTCGTTCAGGTGGCTGTGTTGATCCCACGAAATTTCAAAGTGTGTGTGTCCCTAGATCGTAAGAGCAAGGTGCAGGTGCATGCGTACATGCAAGCATCTACACCACGATACATGCGTGTATCTATTATGCTTCAACTCATTGGATCTACCTTTCTCTCATCTTTATCCTGCTCGCAGTCTCTCTCTTGCTTGCACTGTCTCTCCGTTTCTTCATCTCTCTCTCCCCATCGAACTGTTCTCTCTCGCTCTCTCTCTCTCTCGTCCTCTCTCTCTTTCCCTCTTTCTCTGTCTCTATCTCTGTCTCTGGCTCTCTTTCTCTCTCTCCCTCTTTTCCTCTCTCACTCACCCTGAAGCTGTCTCTCCCTCCTTCTCCCTCACTCTCGCACTCTTTTTCTCTCCGCTCTCTCTTTCTCTCTCTCCCTTTTTCTCTCTCTCTCTCCCCCCCCTCCCCACTATCTCTCTTTTTATCTGTTTCTTTCTCTGACACACACACACACACACGCTGTCTCTTTCTGTCTATCTCTCTCCCCCTCTCTCTCGCTCTCATTCGCTCTATCAATTTCTTGCACACTCACTCTCACTCGCGCTTCCTCTCTCTCCTTCTCTGTCTCTCCCTCCTTCTCCCTGTTTCTCTCTCCCTGTCTTTCTTTCTCTCTCCCTCTCCCTCTTTCGCTTTAGCTCTGTCTCGTTCTCTCACTCTCTCATTCTCGCTCTCTCTCTCTCTCTCTTTCTCTCTCTTTCGCTGTCTCTCTCTCGCTCTTTCCCTTTCTCTCTCTCTCTATCCCTCTTTTTTCCTCTCTCGCTCTCTCGCTCTCTCGTTCTTTGTTTCTCTCTTTCTCTCACTCTCACTCTCTCACACACGAACGCTCTCTCTCTCTGTCTGTTCCTCTCTCTCTGCATCTGTCTCTCTCTCTCAGTCGCACTCGCTCGCTCTCTCTCGCTCTTCAAATCACTCTCCTTCTTTCCCTCACATACCCTGCCTTGCTCACTCTATCCTCTCTCACTCTCACTCTCTCTTTCTCTCTCCCCTGTCCCTCTTTCTCTCTCTCTCTTGCTCTCTCTCTCTCTTTCTCTCTTTCTCGCTCTGTCTCGCTCTCTGTCTCTCCCCCCCTCGTGCCCTTGCTGTCTTTCTCTCTCTCTGTTTCTCTCTCTCTGTTTCGCGCCGACTCTCTCTCTGTCTTTCTCTCTTTCTGTTTCTCTCTTGCTCTCTTTTTCCTTCTCTTTCTCTCCCTATCTCTATCTCTCTCTCTTTCTCTATCTCTTTCGCTGTCTCTCTCTCTTTTTCTCTCTTTCTCTCTGTCTCTCGCTCTCCTTCTTTCTCGCACGCGCTCTCTCTGTCCCACCTTCTCTCTCTCTCACACACACACACATCTTCTGTCTCTTTCTCTCTCTCTCTTTCTCTTTCTCTCTCGCATTCTCTCTCTCTTTCTCTCTCGCTCGCCCTCGCTTGCTCTCTCTCTCTCTCTCTCTCTCTCTCTCGCCCAATCTTTCTCTCCCTCTTTTTCGTCTGCGCTTTCTTTCTAAAACACACACACACACACACACACACACACACACACACACACCACTTTTTCTCTAACACACACACACGCACACAAACACACACACACACACACACACACACACA
>Ga0209491_10009866_pt1:0-7500 | contig 11598 bp, 23 predicted proteins | sample BON02_FD_187213 | JGI IMG/M metagenome (GOLD analysis project Ga0209491, IMG submission 187213) | Freshwater microbial communities from Lake Bonney liftoff mats and glacier meltwater in Antarctica - BON-02 (SPAdes) (version 2) | ecosystem: Environmental > Aquatic > Freshwater > Ice >...
TTCCCCCCCTCCTCCCCGCCTTCCTCCCCCTTTTCTCCCCCTTCCTCGCCCTCCTCCTCCTCTAGCCTCGTTTGGGGGTTCCAGGCTCGGTCTCCGTACGTTTCCTTCTGCAGCTGCCTGATCCACACCGCGCTGGTGACGTGCCCGCGATAGATGAGATAGATGCCCTGTAGTGAAGGAGGGAGGGAGGGAGGGAGGGAGGGAGGGAGGGAGGGGAGGGGTGGTAAGGGTGAGTGGAAAGTTTTCCTTCTGCAGCTGCCTGATCCAGACCGCGCTTGTCACGTGCCACCGATAGATGAGGTAGATGCCCTGTGCTGAAGGAGGGAGGGAAGGAGGGAGGGGAGGGGTGGTAAGGGTGAGTGGAATTTTTTGTTTGTGTAGCTGCCTTATCCAGACGGCGCTTGTCACGTGCCCGCGGTAAATGAGGTAGATGCCCTGTGGTGAAGGAGGGAGGGAGGAAGGGAGTGGTGCGGTGAGTAATCAGTCTCTTCATTGCTCTTCCATTTAACCTCCCTCCCGCTCTCCCTCCCTACCTCCCTCCTTACCGTCAGCACCAAAAACGTCCCTCCAAGCAAAGGCGACGGCCCCCGAATGATCTCCGGGAAGCCAAATCTGGCCTTGACCACACTCTTCTGAAACGTATTCTGGTATCGCGCCAGCTGCGCCTCCATCACTACCCTCTCCCAATAGGGAACAGTCCAGGACCACTTTCCCGCGTGTACCCGCCAGCGGCGCCCGTACATCTGCTGGAGGGAGAAGGCGGAGGAGGAAGGGAGGGAGAGAGGGGTGGAGGGGAGGACGAAGCGAGTGGGCGTGGAAGGGATGTGACGACGGGGGTCCATGGCGTCAAGGTATTGGAGGCCGGGGAGGTTGAAAAAGAGACCGAGGAAGTTGGAAAAAGATTGGTAGATTACCCCGAGGGTGGAGAGGAGCAGTGCGAGCAGGCCTTGGGCGTAGGCGGAGAGCCCCGTGGTGAGTTGCAGGAGGAGGAGGTGCAGGGAGGAATGGAGGGAGTGAAGGAGGGAGGGGATGGCGGTGCGGGGGGAGGTGAGGAGGGAGGAGAGGAAGGGGAGTGCGGGGAGGAGGAGGTGGTGGAGGAGGAAGTGGAGGGGGGTGAGGAGGGGCCAGAGGAGGAGACGGAGGAGCCAGCTGCTCCCATCGAGAGTGACTTCGACCGCGTCTAGCACCCATAAAAGGAGGGTAGCGATAGGGGCAAGGGGGCCTTGGCCTAGGGTTTGGCTGAGCTTATCTTGGAGGGCGGAGAGAGGGGCGGCGGCGGCAGTGGTGGCCGAGAGGAGGCTGCGTCCGGCAGAGGAGGAGGAAGAGGAGGGATGGAGGAGGTGGGAAGGCAAGGCGTGAGCCACCGTGCCTGTGAGGCAGATGACGGCCAAGGCACCCATCATTATTCTGAGGGCTTTGGAGGTTTTGTTGCTGGTGGGAGTGGGGGAGGAGGAGGAGCGGCGGGAGCGGAGGAGGGAGGAGAGGAAGGCGGGGATGGTACGACGTCTTCTTGGGCTGTTGTTGTTATCTTGCTGTCCGGGAGCAGCGGCGGCGGCAGATGCAAAGAGAGGGGAGGAGGAGGGACGGGTGCTAGGGCGGAGGGCGTGTAGTGGTATTCTAGTGCTAGTGATACTGGTGCTGCTGCGGCTGCGGGTGTGGGTGCTGCTGGGAAGGAGGGGCAGCTGGAACGCCTTGACGGTGGTGGCGGCTCCTAGCAAGACCAAAGAGAGGAGGAGGAGGAGCCGTGGTGGCCGTGGGGATGGGCAGGAGGGTCGTCGCGTCGCCATGGCCGCCCCTGTGTTATGTGAGGTGTGGGATGGTGGGTAAGATGGATGAGATGTGGGGTGGGTAGACGGGGAAGATGGTGGGGAGGCTGGGAGGGATAGCCATCAGCAAAACTTGCGTGATGCCTTGGCAGCTTGCTCTTAACCACCCTTTCCGTACGTGCACGAAATGCGTTGCCTGGAGGGAGAGCTTGGGGTCCAAGGTCGCAAGGCAACAGCAACTTTGGGGCTTGGATTGGCACACGGCCTGTTCCAGCGGCGGCCTCCCTCCTCCTGCCTCGCTGAGTCTTGCTGCATTCTCCTTCTTGCTTTGAGGCGACCACGGTGTCCACGCTGCTTCTAGAGGACCTTGGTGTGGTTCGGAAGCGTGTAAGCTTGGCGGTGGGTGGCGTGGGTGGCTGGTTGACCAAGGCACAGCGCGTGAAAGACGAGACGGCGCCAGCATGCATCATCGTCGAAGCAAGCAGCAAGCAACGTGGAGATGCTTCCATGCTTCTCCTCCCGTCTTAATTCACACAACGCACACAACGCACACACGCACACACGCTCCACACACATATGTATTCATCAGAAGCGGGGCTAGAATCACCTCAGGCAGCCGCAAGTCGCTCTCTTCGTCGCTCTGTCCAGAGCAAGGCAAGCCAAGACGCGTGAACCTCGTCCTCCTCTCCTCGTCCTCCTTCTTCCCCTCCTCCTCCACGCCAGCGCAACACATCACGCACATGCACAGACGCCTCCCGACAAGCCCCTTCCCATTCTCTCTGGTGCTACATGCCTTGCGTACCCAGGCCCAAAATACGCCGCTTCATCCGCATGCGTTTCTGACCTCTGATTCCCTCCTTCCTCCCCAACCCTTTCCCTTCCACGCTCGACAGACCACACCACACCCAACTCAGCAACATGGCCATCCAGTTGCCCCCCCTGCCCTGGGAGAAGAGCGCGTTGGCGCCTCATATTTCGGAGGAGACGATTGACTACCATTACGGGAAGCATCACGCTGCCTACGTGACGAAACTTAATGGGATGATCAAGGTACGTTCCGTCTCTTTATGCCTAGACAAATAGGGGCATGTGTATGTGCTTTTGTGTTTCGAAGTGAGAAATTATGTGTCACTGTACCTGGTTGCCTCCATTTGCTGTTTGTCGTGCACGAGATCTCACCGCTCTTCTTCCCTCCTCCTTCCCCCTTCCTTCCTTCCTCCATCTCCATTGCAGGACGACCCCGCCTACGAAGGCAAGTCTGCGGAGGAGATTATGCTCGCCGCCCCCACCGGTGGCCTCTTCAACAACGCCGCGCAGGTACGCCTTTCCTCTCTCCCTCGTTTCCTCCCTCATCCATCCACCCACCCCCTTCCTCCCTCCCTCCCTCCCTCCCTCCCCCCTTACAGGTCTGGAACCACACGTTTTACTGGAACAGCATGGCGCCCAACGCCGGCGGAGCCCCCACTGGGGCTGTTGCTGATGCCATCACTTTCTCGTTTGGCTCGTTTGATGAGTTCAAGACGCAGTTTTCGACGGCGGCTGCCGGTCATTTTGGGAGTGGATGGGCGTGGTTGGTTCAGAAGGAGGGGAAGCTGGCGATTGTTTCTACGCATGACGCGAGCAACCCCTTGAAGGAGGGATTGGGGACGCCGATTTTGACTTGTGATGTGTGGGAGCATGCTTACTATGTGGATTATCGCAATGCTCGGCCGGCGTATATTGAGGCGTGGTGGTCGCTGGTGAATTGGGAGTGGGCGAATGCGCGCTTGGCCGAGGCTTAGAGGAGAGTGGAGGAGGGAGGGAAGGAGGGAGGGAGAAAGAGTCGCTCTTGCACAGTGTGGTTATCACTGCAGTGCTTGTGCTGCCCAAGTTTGAGGGGGTCAAATTGTGAAAAGCAGTGAATCGGTGAATGTCCGTTGACATGAATGAAGGAAGGGCAAAGAAGAAAACAACTAGACGCAGGCAAGGAAAAGAGAGTTGGAAGACGAGAAACGAAGGCTATGACAAGGAGTGATGTACGTGACCCACACCATCTCCACCAACCACCAAAGAGGAAAAATAGACAAGAGACGGTGAACAAAGCAACGATATGAACCCCCTCTCTTTGTAGCGACACCTTCATTTTTGCCTCTCCCATATGCTTTCGATTTCGATTGTCCCTTTGATTGAATTTACATTCCTCTACTCAAAGTCTTCCGTTCAGAACCATTTCCTCTCTTCCTTCTACACTCACTTCTTCCCTCCTTTCTCTTCCTTCTCCCACGCCTCATCCCAAACCAAGGGCAGGAACACATGCTCCCTCTCTCCCACCCTCGCCCCCACCTCCCCCCTCCAGGCCCGATAGCTCTCCTCGTCCTCGTCATCCGGCCCCCTGCCCTTCCCTTCCTCCCCCACATTCAGCAACTCCACCCCGTCCGCCACAAAGCACAGACTAAACGCCACCCGGTCCTCCTCCTCGTCGTTCGGCCCCGAGGAATGCAAGCACCAGCCATGATGCCAACACCCATCCCCCACCTCCATCCGCCCGTAGCTCTTCAGCCCATACCTCCCCTCCAGGTCCCGCCTGCCCCCGCCCTTGGCGTCCTCCCAAAACGACAAGGCGAAGTCACGGTGCGATTTCGAGGCGAACAGCAACCCCGTCCCTCCTTCTTCCTCGGGAGGGATGGGGGTGAGAGGCAGCCACAAGGTCACGGCGTCATTCGTATGGAAAGGCGCCATGTTCAGGTCGGAGTGCCAGAGGGTGGGGCCGTCCCCACTGCGCTTCAAGAAGGTCGAGTCTTGGTACAGGCGAACGCGGGGCACCTAGGGGGTGAGGCAATGTGTCGTTGATAAGTGCTGGCGTCCAATGCAGAGTTCCATGAAAAAGGAAAAACATCCTCCCTCCGCCCTTCCCTCCCTCCCTCCCACCCCTCCCTACTTACATTCAACAGCTGCGCCGCCACCTTCGCAAATCTCCTGGCCAAGGCCAACTGCCTCACATCCTGATAGTTCCTCCATCCATTAAAGATTTGTAAAAAAGGCACCATGTCCTGATCAATGTACTCATCCATCACCTCCTCGCATTCCTCGATCGTCTGACAGTCATTATAAGCCTCTTGACCTAACATGACTCTTATCTTCTGCCGTAAAGCAGAGAGCTTCTCCTTCTCAAACGCAGCACGCACAATCTTAATGTAATCCTCCATTTCGTCAGGGGAGCAAAGGGCCTTGGTAAGTGTGTGGCCATCGCGTTCCCAGGCCAGGAGTTGGGGGAGAGGGAGAGAGGGGTAGGGGGTGGAGAGGGGGGGGAGGGTGCGTTTGGAGGAGAGGGACCAGGCCCAGTCGGTGCCGAGGCGGGCTTCGGGTTTCGATGGTTTTTTTTGTGGGGAGGAGGGGCGTTTGGATTGTGGAGGGGAGGAGGTGGAAGTGGAGCTTGGTTTCTTGCTCCCGCTGCCTGTAGCTGCTTTGATGGGGGATGGTGGTGGTGGTGGTGGTGGGCTGTTGCGTTTGTTGCTGACCGACGATGAGGCTTGCGGTGACTGAGACGCTGCTGGTGGTGATCTCTTTTTGTTGTTGCTGCTGCTGCCGCCACCACTGACCGAAGCGTACAAGGGACGCAGGTGGTGGTGCTGGTGGCGGTGGGGGGGTGGGAAAGCGGACGAATGAAAGGCACCCACGCGCGTAGCCGAGACGAGGCAAAGTAGAACGGCAGCGAGAAGCTGGGGATGCCCACGCCCTGGCAAGGCTCTTCTCATCCTATTTCTTGTACTCCGTGTCGTCGTTCTGGTGTCCTCCATGGCCTTGGCTGTGTGGTGGGGCGTGCGGAAGGGCGGTCAGTTGAAGTGGGTTGGGATGCTGGGATGATGCTGGCTAATGCACAAGAGCTTGTCGACGTGGTCCCTCAGGCTAGCTTGATAAATACTTGCGGGTGTGATGTTATCGTCGTGCTGCCTGTGTTGTGTGTTTGTATGCGTGTGTTTGTTTGTTAGGATGAGCCAAAAAGCAATTTCCAAACGTCGTCGTGTCCGTCCAGGCTCGACCTCCCCACCCCCTGAGACTCACCACCCTCCCTTCCTAAACACACACCACCCGGACAGGCATGTCGTCAGGAGCAGCACGACCACCCCCTCGACGACCCCCATCGCCGGCCCTCCTCGCCCTCCTCCTCCTAGCACTACTCGCCTGCCTTTTTGCTCCCTCCGCCAAGGCCTTTTTTCTCCCAGCAGCCTCCCCAAGTCGGACCCCTCTAGTCCTCCGCGCCGCCTCCTCTTCCAACAACGAGCACTCCCGCAAGGATCTTTTGACGCAGGTGGGCAGTCTCCTGCTTGGTTCCTCGGTTTTGGGCAGCGCAGCGCATCCCGCTCAGGCTTGGTGCGGCAAGGTACGTGTACTTGTATTTTGTTGTAGGGTGTACGGGTGCGGTCGTGTAGGGGAGAGACGGCAAGTTAAAAGTAAATTCATTCCTTAAGCTGCACATTTTTCTTAGAATCGTCACAACTCACTCTCATTTCTCCCCCCCCCCTACCAAACCAACGCACAGCCCTTCCCACGCTGGGCCTACGGCCTCCGTTTTAACGACGGCCTCATCCACATTCCCCTACCCGGCCTGACCAAACCTGCCAACATCTTCCTTCTTCGTGACTCATTTCTGAATTTTTATACCTTTACACACTTTCCCATAGCCCTACCCACGCTGGGCCTACGGCCTCCGGTTCAACGACGGCCTCCTCCAAATCCCCCTGCCTGGCCTCGCCAAACCGGCCGACATCTTCATCCGCGTCGTCGGGGACGAAACGAAAGAAAAGGAGAAGAACGTCGCTCCTCTCATTATTTTCCCCGGTGGTCCTGGCTTAGCCCATGACTACACAGAAACACTCGAAGCTCTCGTTTATGCCGAACGACGCGTCATCGCCTTCGATCCAGTCGGATCGGGCCAATCCTCCCTCACCCTCCCTCCATCCCTCCTTCCCTCTTCTGACACTACTGAGGAAGGGAGGGAGCAGGCCTGGAGTGAGACGATTCAGATCCATGTGAAAGAAATCCTCAAGTTTTTGGAGATCGAAGGCGAGCACCACGTCTGGGCACATGGCGCTGGGTGCCTCCCCGCTGTTCAATACACGTCCTCCCTCCCTTCCTCGTCCTCTCCCTCGTCCTTGCGTGTCAAGACTTTGACGCTTGCTAGCCCCTTTGTCTTTTCTCCAGGGAGGAAAGGTTTGCCTTCTTTTTATTCAAGCAACGGTGCTGCGGTTCCTCTCTGTGTCACTGAGTCTGTCGCGGGAGGGGGGAAGGAGGAGGGCGGGAGGGAGGAAGGGGTGTTTTATAACAAGAGGCTAGAGGGGCTGCCGGCGTTGGCAGGGCTGGGGGGGGCGGGAGGGGGGGAGGGAGGGATGCCTGTATTTGTGAGTTACAGTGAAAAGGAGGATGGTGCCCTTGGGCTGGACGAGGCGGCGGTGGGCAGGCTGCGGAAGAGGGTGGAGGAGGGAGGGAAGGAAGGAGGGAGGACAAGGGTGGTGGTGAAGAAGTTTGAGGGGCGGGTGCCGCATATTGATCAGGCGGAGCCGTATGTGGATGTAAGTCGAGGGAGGGGGCGAGGGAGGGAGGGAGAGAAGGATGGGTAAGTGCTTGGATGGTGGACGACACATATACATAGATGACACATGGGAGGGAGGGAAGGAGGGAAGGAGGGGTTGGCTTGTAAATGCACAGATCGCGTGACTAATTTCTTCTTTCCAAATATACACACATCAATATACCT
>Ga0209491_10009867_pt1 | contig 11596 bp, 6 predicted proteins | sample BON02_FD_187213 | JGI IMG/M metagenome (GOLD analysis project Ga0209491, IMG submission 187213) | Freshwater microbial communities from Lake Bonney liftoff mats and glacier meltwater in Antarctica - BON-02 (SPAdes) (version 2) | ecosystem: Environmental > Aquatic > Freshwater > Ice > Glacier...
CAGAGTAGTGATGAGGGAGGGGGGGGGGGTAGGGGGTAAGAGGAAGGGCGGGGAGAGGGAGAGGACGTTGGAGCCCCTTAGGTCGGTGTACACTAAAATAGCCAAAGGGTCGACGTGTAAGACGCGATCATGCTGGTCGTCTTCGCATGCCTTACGGCGGCCCTTGCGCCTGGATGGCCAAGCCCGACCCTGTCGCGGACACCACGCACGGGACAATCTGGCACCATTGCAGCGTGCGTGGCCGCCATTCCGTCCGTGTTGGACGAGTTGGAGCGCCTCGAGGTGCCTGCCAACGGCACGCCGACGGCGAGCAGCTTTGCCGACATGGGTCTCGCAGAGACGGTGGCCGCGAACCTGCTAGGTCTGCTGGGTGAAGGAGCGACGCCCAACGCGTTGCAGTCTGCCTCCTACGGCGCACTCTCGACCGGCCGTGACGCCATTGTGCACGCACACACGGGATCGGGCAAGACGCTGACGTCGCTGCTGCCCATCCTTGGCCAGCTGGACCCCAAGCTTCGCGAGCCGCAGCTGCTCGTGCTCTGCCCCTCGCGCGAACTTGCCCATCAGACCGCGCGTGTGGCCTCTGCGCTGCTCTCCGGCACGCAGCTCTCGGCGATTGCGCTGGTTGGCGGCGCCAACGTGAACCGCCAGCTCGAACGGTACAAGAAGGAGAAGCCGCAAGTCATCATCGGCACGTCAGGCCGTGTGGCGGAGCTGGTCTTCGAGTCGAAGAAGGTGTCGCTTCGGCGCGTGCGGCACCTGGTGATCGACGAGGTGGACGAGGCGCTGCAGCCTCCGCACCGCGACGACACGATGCGGCTGCTGGACGAGGTTCGCGCCAAGAGCGCCGGACGTGACGGCGGCGCCCCCTCGCTCTGGAAGAAGCTCCAGCTCGTCTTCGCCTCGGCCACCGCCGACACGCCCACGGTCCGCCGCACCGCAATCCAGCTGATGCAGGCGCCGCTGCTCGTGCGGCTCGTCGGCGAGGGCGGCGAGGGCGGCGAGGCGGAGGAGGGCGTGGCGGCGGGTGGGCTCTCGGCCGGCGGGCTGCTTCCCTCCACCATCAGCCATGGCCTCTGCGTGGTTCCGCCGCAGAAGCAGGTCGAGGTGCTGGCCAAGCTCTCGCGCGTCGAGCCGCGCGTCACGGCGCTCGTCTTCGTCAACTCGCCCCACCGCGCGCGCGTCGTCTCTGAGCTGCTCTGGACGAGGCACGCCATCGACGCGCCGGCGCTGCGGGGCACGCAGGAGCGCGAGGAGCGCGTCGCCGTGATGCGCGGGCTGCTCGAGGGGCGCCTGCGGCTCGTCATTGCGACCGAGATGGGCGCGCGCGGCCTCGACTTCCCCGCGCTCACGCACGTGGTCAACCTCGAGATGCCGACCGACGAGCGACACTACGTCCACCGCGCGGGGCGGTGCGGCCGCGCGGGCGCCGCGGGCGAGGTGCTCTCGCTCGTCCCCCCCGCCGGCCGCACAGTGGCCCACAAGCTGGCGAGCCGGCTGGGGCTGCCGCTCGTGCCAATGCGCATCCACGCGGGAAAGCTCGAGCCCGACCCGGCGGACAGCGTGCGACGGGCGCGCGGCGAGCTGTGGGACCTGACTTCGGATACCGAGCAGGGGGTGAGGCCGAGGGCGGCGCGCGTCCGCAGGGCCGTGGACGCGCGGAGGGCGAGAGACGGGGACGCCGGCGCGCGCGGGGAGGGCTTGCCGCGGGGGCGGGGCGGCGGCGCAGCAGCGGGGAGAGGGAAGGGCAGAGGCGGAGGAGCTCCGACCCAGTCGTAGCCGCAGCCGGGGCGGGCGACAGCGGGGTGCTCCGGCGGATGTGAAATGTGATCGTGGATTGGTCAAGGCAAAGTTGACGGCGGCGCGGCTGAGGAGCAATGGCACTGACTTGTATGTAGTGCGCAGATGGCGCCAACTGTGCGTTTCCCGCCATGCTCTGCTTCTCTTTGTTCCTTTCGATTGTCTCTGGTTGTCTGGTTGTGTGGTCTGTGGTTGAATATGGATGGTTGTTTGTTGTTTCATGTGCTTCCTGTACGTTGTCGTTAATCTGTCCTCGTGTAACACTATAATTTTAGCTATATCCTATATATATAGATATAGCTGCAGCTGCTCTTCAGAGGCTCATCTCTTCTATGCATAGTCAATAATAGATAATAGTCAATAGTATACTATATAGTCTAGTGTCTTTGCCTTTGCGTTGGCAGACAGCGGACAGGCTCGCACAGTCGCAGTCGCGGCTCGCGGCACGTGTTACGTGTTACGTGTTCGTGTTCATTCAGAACGAACGACGACAAACCTTCACCTTCACCTTCGCGCCTTCGGCCTTCGGACTTCGGAGTTAATGAGTCAAGCTCTTCTTCTCATCGCAACCGCATCCGGATCCGCATGGCTTGTTCATTTTTTGTATTATGTATTGGTAATATTATTATATTATTATAGTATATATATATGCGTATGAGTATGAGTGGGCCTAGGACTAGGACTAGGAAGAGAAGAGGAAGAGCCCACACCCGCAGGCCTTAGCCTTAGCCTGCCTCGGCCTTAGCCTTAGATCCTAGTGCCTAGAAGAGCGAGTAGTAGTAGAGAGCCAGAGCAAGTGCAGAGGTACTACTACTGGTACTGGTTGTACTTGGTGGTGCTGCTCCCTCTCACATGCTTGCCCCCTTGCCCTTGCCCCGGCCGGTCCCGGCCGTGGCCGAAAGAAAAAAAGAAAGGCTAATAAAGCTAAAGCTAAAAACCCTTACGTGTTTATAAAATGCACAAATACCATTTTTTTTACCTTCCTATACCTACACCTATCTACTATCTATATATCCACACATCCACACCCTGCCACCTTGCCGCGAAGTGAGTGCGAAATCGAAGTCACAAGTCACGGCGTGCGATGTGCCAGTTTTTAGTTTTGTGTTTTCGGGCTACAGCTGTACTACAGCTAAAGCTAAAGCTAAGCAAGTGGAAGTGGTTTAAAAATGTGTCAATGTATAGAAAATAATGTATACTACATATTAATAGTAATAGTAATATTAATATATTAATATATATCATTAATATTATGTATTATATAAGATAACATAAGTACACACGTACACCATAATAATAATACACATGCCCTAATATGGATATAAAGGATATAATAAGTATACGATATAAGCGCTAGAAAAAGCGGAGCGCTAAATGTGCGTTATCGCTATGCTTAATAATAATACTACACAGCACATATATCGGATATATCATATCGCACATCGCACATCACTGCATAGCAGCGCATAGCATCTGATTCTGATGGAGCTGGCGGCTGGCGGCTACCCCAAATATACAAATGATAATTATAATTATAATTAGAAGAATAACATGATGAGCCATGCTGCATGCTGCATGCTACATCAAATGCTATAAAGTATCCAAGCTTGAACCCCTCTCCTCACCGAACGTAATCATTGCCAATACCATTATAACGCCTTCCCCTCCCCAGACTACTACTCCTACCTAGAGCCACGAAGTTCTGACAGTGACAGCGGGGAAACGCGGAAACACACACACCTACCCTGGCCGTGGGAGAGAGAAGGTGAAGAAGCTAGGCTTGAGCCTCAATGAGAGGAAGCTTGGCTCAGCGGGAGCTCTAGGGGCTCTGAACGAAGGGGTGTTAGACGGGGCTGGCTGGGGCGGCCTTGCAGCGAGGCTGCCACACGCGTGCGCCACCCTCGGCTGCCGGCCGCCACGAGCTCGCGCTAAAGTTACGTAGACGGGCGTTAAACGCGTGACTGTCGTATGTGTATCTAGTTGTAGCTGTGCAGTGCACGGAGCACCCTGCCCTGACCCTGCTCCCGCTCAGTTCCACGCGAGCGCGCGCCGGTCGGCCCAGTACTCGTCGCTGCCTTGGCGGAGCGCCTCGGCGAGTGTGTGCATGAGATGGGGGGCGAGGGGCAGCAGCTTGAGCGCCTCGGCGTTGTTTGAGAGCTGCGCGACCGTGGTGGCACCAGATAGGCAGACGTCGACGAACGGGTGCGACATGACCCACGCGAGGGCGAGCGCGTCCTCGGGCACGCCGAGCGCCTCGGCCTCGCGGCGCAGCACCGCCAGGCCCGGCGTGGGCGGCGCGCGGCACGTGAGCCGGCCGTTTGCAAGCGCCTCCTTGACGACGACCACCATGCCGGCGTCGTGCGCGGCGGCGAGCGCGGCGGCGGCCGACTGGTCGAGCAGGTTGAACGTGGCCTGGACCTGGCCAAACAGGGGCTTGCCGCCGTGGCAGAGGGCGGCGGCGGCCTCGATCGCGCCCACCTGCGGGTGAGAGACCGAGAGGCCCGGCACGATCGGCGAGACTCCTGGCCGGAGGGTGCCGTCGCGCAGCCTGGCAAGCGCGCCGAGAACCTCGCCGTCGCTCAGCACGCCGGAGGCCATGGTCGCCGAGTGGATCTGGTAGAGGCGGAGGCCCGGCAGGAGAGCGAGAGACTCGCTGAGCTGGCGGTTTAGTTGTGCGAGGGAGAGCTCTTTCAACTCGTGAGCTTCGCCCTCGGAAACCTGCGTGCGCCAGCCGGCCGTGTACGCGTACCCCCACTTGGAGCCGACGGTGACCTTGGCCGCCGCCTCGGGTCTACTCGCGACCCACGAAGCGGCGAACTCTTCCGCTTCCCCGTACGACCGAGCGCAGTCAAAGTAGGTGATCCCAAGCGCCGCAGCTGCGTCCAGCACCTCGTACGCACGTTCTCGCATGACGTCCACGGTCTTGGCGGGAAGGTCATCATCGTGACCGAGATTAATGTACCCAGGTCGGCCAAGCGATGCCAAGCCCAGGCCAAGCTTGTTCGCTTGCCCAATATGCTCGCGCAAAGCCGATCGTGGCGGGGTGGCCACAGCCGCGTCCACCACAACAAGCGTCATCGCGACGAGCAGGCGGCGCAGACAGAGCATGCAGTAACACCAGCTGCAAAGCACGTTGAAAGGTCGCGTTCGTGGCAAGTCGGCAGCGTTGGTCGACAGTCGTTCACAGGCTAGCAGAAATTACGTTCACACGCTGTGCACCACGGCAACGACCGCCTAGCAGGCGTTTGCCAAGCCCTATTCCACAACCAACCACGTTATGCGTGCCAGCCGACTGGCGAGCAGCGCAAGCCAGGGCGTAGACACTACTCCACGCGACATCCACCATTCCTGGCCTCTCCTTGATATCTCTAGCGACGAGAGGCCGTCGGCCACTGGGGAGGCACTCCCTCCAGCACACGCAGCTTAGGCCACGTGGAAGCAGTCGCGGCCCACCCTCCCCCTCCCTGTTCCCGCAGAAGGCGCGCAGGCGCGCACGACCAGCCCCGGCGGCCCGCGCGCGCCTGGCCCATGTCACTGGTCGTTCCGGTCGCGGCATGGCCTTCTCCGCCGCGCCACCGCATCACGCGCCTGCTGAGCACTCATCTCGAGGCGGCGGCGGTCGTCAGCGGGAGCGAGTCAGGCCAGGTGGTGCTCTGGAGCTGCGAGGCCGAGCCCATGCCGCCCACACCGGTCGACTCGGCGCGAGGCGCCTCCGCGCCGGGCGCATCCTCCGCTCCTGCCTCGGCCCCCGCGCCCCTCGCTCCGCGCGTGGTGCTTCTGGGCCACGAAGCGCCGATCATCTGGCTGGCGAGCGTCGTGTACGAGCGGGCCGAGGCGGTGGCGTCGCTGTGCCGCGGTGGCCACTGCAACGTTTGGGACCCGGCAGACGGCCGCTGCCTCTCTGCCTCGGCAGCGCCGCTGCTCGCCGGCGCCGCCCCCGCCACGGCGGCCGCCCTCCTCCCGGGGCGCACGCACGTCGTCGTCGCGGGCGAAGCGCCGTCGCTCCTCCTGCTCGAGCTGGGCGGGATGAGCACGCGCGTGCTGGCGCAGTGCCCCGACTGGCCGATGTGCGTGGCTGCGGCGCGGCTGCCCGACGGCCGCGTCCGCGTCGCGTGCGTCGACGCCTCCATCATCCTGCACAGCTGGGCCATCGAGCTCTCCGGACGCGCGGCCACGCCCTTTGCACCTGTCCAGCTCGCGGCGGCGTGCGACGGTGCGACGGAGAGGGAGGAGGCGCAGACGTCGGCGTCGCGCCTCGCCGCGCAGAGCCTCCCGCGCTCCGTCGCCCTCTCCGACGACCTCAGCCTGCTCCTCCTCCACGCCGCCGACGGCTCGCTCACGGTGCACGCGCTCGAGCCGCCCGCTGCGCCCGAGCAGCACGACGCGGGCGCGCCGCCGCTACCGATGGGGCTGGTGCGGCGGCGCGCGGCGTCGGAGCAGCGCCGCGTCTCGGCGCGACGGCCCAGCGAGCTGCTCCGCCTGCCGCCCGGCTGGCACGCGCGGCTTGTGCGCAGCCCGGCCGCGGAGGGCGGAGGAGGTGCGGGGCCGTGGCAGCTGCTCGCGTGGGGGTGCTCCGCCGACGCCCAGCCGCTGCTCCTCCGCGTCCCGTCCAAGGCGCAGGCATCCGCCGCGCTGGCGCAGGAGTGGCGCTCGCTCTCGCCGTGTGGCAGCGCCGCGGGCTGCCACGCTGACGCCGACGCCTCGCCGCCAGCCGCAGGCTGTCCCTCCCCCTTCTACACGGACGCCGCCCTCGCCCCGCCGCCCCGCCGCCCCTCGGACCCCGACGCCGCCGCCGACGCCACTCGTGCGGGTTCCTTCGTGCTGGCGACGCAAGACGGCGACCTCCACCTCTTCACACCAGCGCTTCCCAACAACGAGGCCGGCGCGCCGCTCACTCGCCCGGCCGGCGCGCCGCTGGGCCTGCGCAGCCGTTGGCCGCTGGCCGCTGGCTGGGCGACGGAGCCGGCCCTCGGAAAGCTCACGGCGAGCGCGCCCGTGCTGAGCTCGTCGGCTGCCTGCGGCTCGCTGCTGCTCGGCTACTCGAGCGGCCGTGTGGTGAAGATGGCGCTGCCCTCGGGCAAGCAGCGCCTGTGCGACGCGCGCCACGCGCACGACGCGCCCGTCACGGCCCTTATCGCCCTGCGCGGCGCGGGCCCGGCGGCGGTGTTGGCCTCTGCCGACGCGCTGGGCAGCGTGCGGCTCTGGTCGCTCGAGGGGCTGGAGCCCCTCGCTCGCCTGCGCGAGCACACGGGCGCCGTGGTCTCGCTGCTGCAGCCGCCGCCCGCGGCGGAGGAGCTTCCGCTGGGGGGGGCTCCGCCGGGCGCCGCACTCGTCTCGGTCGGCACCGACGGCGCCCTCGTGCTCTACGCCCTCGGCGGCGGCCCGTTTGCGCCCGAGGAGCACTCGGCGGTGAGCATGCGCGTGAGCCTGCTGCTGGGCGGCCACGCGCTGCCGATCCGGCAGCTCTGCTGGCGCACGGCCGAGGGGCTGCTGCTCAGCTGCGCCTCGGCCTCCGCCTCGGCCCAGCCGACGCTCTACGCGTGGCAGCTCTCGTCGGGGCGGCTCGAGCGCGCCATCACGCCGCCCGACGCGGCCGCGCACGTCTGCGCCATGGCGGGCGGTGCGCTGGCCGGCTGTCATTTGCAGCCGGTCGTCGACGCGGTCGGTCCGCTCTCGCTGCCCGGCATCCGCGGCTCGAGCGCCTGCGTCGCGCTTCGCCTCGTGGGCGCCGACGAGCCCGAGGCCTACAGCGAGGCCGCGTCGGACAACGGTGGCGGCTCGAGCTTCGCTCCGGAGCCGCCCCTCGCGGTCACCTTCTTCAATGTGCGGAGGCTGGTGGCCCACGCCAAGCGCGAGGCGGCGCGCGAGGGGAGAAGCATGGAGCCGGAGCTGGCCGACGACGAGTGGGCCGAGGAGCGCCCGGCGGAGACGCCCTCTGCGGCCGCGCCGCCCGACGCCGCGGTGGCGCGCCTCGCGCTCTCGTACCTCCCCTTGTGGGGCGTCGACGGCCGGCTCGACGCGGCAGTCTGCGGCGCGCTCGGCGTGGCGCCGCCGGCCGCGCAGCTGGTCGCCTACGGCGTGTGCGGCCACGGTGGCCGCCTCTCTTTCCTTTGCCCCAGAGCGCCGCGCTGGCAGGCGTCGCCGCACCTCTCCGCGCTCTGGTCGCTGGCCGCCATCGCCACCGCAAACACGCTCGTGTCGCGCGCCGGCGACGAGCAGCTGCGCACCGCGTGCTCCTCGCTGGTGAGCCACATCTCGGTCGGCCTCCCTTCGCTCCTGCCGCGGCTCTGCGCGCCCTCGCTCTCGCTCCTCGCGCGCCACTACTGCGACGCGTCGGAAGAGATCCAGGCCGCCGCGCACGCGCTGCTCGAGGGAGCCATGGCGCGCATGACGCCCGAGACGCGCAAGCGGGTCGTCGAGGCCTGGCTGCCAAGGGCGATCCCGAGGCTCGCAGCGGGAGCGAGCGCCGGCCTCTCTCGCTCCGCCTCGGGATGCACGCTGGCCTCCGCCGCGTCGTCGGCGTCGGCGTCGCCGCTGCCCGCCCGCCCGCCCGCCAGGCCCGCGCCGCCACCGGCCCTGCCGACCGCGCGGCCGCCGGCGCCTCCAGAACTCTCGTCGCCCCAGGGGGTGGCGGTGCTGGTGCTGGGCGTGCTGGTCTGCCGCTTCGGCGCGGCGATGGACGCCGAGGCGCAGGCCGGCCTCGCCGCGCGCCTCGTGGCGATGCTGAGCGCGCCGTCGGAGCCGCAGAGGCAGGCCGCGGCCGAGCTCCTCTCCAAGGGCTACCGCGCCTGGCGGCCGCACCTGCGCAAGCCGGCCGAACTCATCCGTCTCCTCTTCGTCTACGCGACCGCGCACGCCGCGGCCGTGGCGCCGGGGCAGCCCGCGGCCGCCAACCGGTTCCACGCGGCGCTGTTGCAAGTGGGCGTGCTCGAGCCGTCTCTCTTCTGCGAGGAGATGGGCGAGCAGGCGGTGCGGATGGCGGCGCCGCCGAGGGTTCGGCTTGCTGCGGTGGCCTCGGTGGTGGCGCTCGTCAAGAGCCGCGCCGCCTCCCTCGAGGCCGAGCTGCCGCTCGTGGTCGAGACGGCGCTCCGGTCGCTCGACCCCTCCGTGCCCTCCCTGCGCGAAGGCTCGCTCGCCGCCTCCACCTCGGCCCTCCGCGAGCTCGTCCGCCGCTACTCGATGGTCCACTTCAACCAGCCCACGCAACGCCTCGCGGTGCGCCCCAAGCCCCGGCGCCCGGCGCCCGGCGCGCACCCCCGCGCCACTCGCGCTGACGCCACCCGCACTGACGCCACTCGGACTGAGGCCACTCGCACTGACGCGCCACCGCGCGCCCTCAGGTGGGAACCGTCGAGGGCGTGGTCTTGCTGTACGACGTGCGGACTGCGACCAAGTGGCGGATCTTGCAGGGGCACGCGGCGGCCGTCACGTGCGTCGCCTTCTCGCCCGCGGGAGACCTGGTGGTGTCCTTCTGCGCGGCCGAGGCGTCGCTCCGCTGGTGGAGTGCGGGCTCCACGGGGCTCTTCGGCTTCCTCGGCCTCAGCGGCAACTGCCTCGGCGTCAGCGCCGTCGAGGTGCAGGTGCCGCCGGGGGGCGCCCTCCAGCTCGAGTGGGCCTCGCCGCACACGGTGGGCCTCACGTGCAACAACACTGCGCTCGGCTTCTTTACGCGGCCCTAAGCACGGGAGAGAGAGCCGGAGCAGAATCACGCGGCGAGGTGAGGCTCACACAACCTACTCGGATCGCGTCACGAGACTCGAGCTCGAGACTCCCGAGAGGAACGTCTAGTCGCGGTGTATCTCTATACCTCACTATAGTCTAAGTCTACCTCGATAGACTATACATGTTGCATATATATCTATGTTTACATGCGCTGCTTGGACATATCCATCTCCACGGCTCGGTTCCGGTTCCGGTTCGGTGAAAGGTTGAAAGGGATATGGATATAGGCTATAATTTATTCGAGTCCTTGCAGGGTGGCTGTGTGCTATTGGCTGTTGGCTGTTAGCGGTCTCGGGTTTTCGGATTTTTTTAAATATTATATAATATTATTTTTTTGTACACACACATACACATACACATGATGACATCATGTAGTGCATGTCTATGTCTATGTCTATGTCTCTATTTCTGAAATATGTGAGCTCTGTGAGTTGAAGGGGCCTCACGATAACTTTGTTATCTCTGCCAGAGACGGCCAGAGACAGAGACCGAGAGCATAGGGAGAGATAGGAAAGGAACGGGAACAGCAGGCGCCGCGGGAAATCGAAAATCACCACAGGTGCATCCAGGGGCTGTGGCCACAGAATGATAACTATAAAGCAGGAGGTCAACTTGGGGACAGGCAGGGCTCGACAGCGGTCCAGGGCCATCACCATCCATCACCATTACCACCACACCACGCAGCCCGCACAATCGTTCACCGTGGCACCAACGAAACTGTCGCCCGACCGCCCGGCCTACCCGTGCTTGGTTCGTCACCCGTGTGTTACCGTGTGTGCGCGCGCGTGCGTGTGCCGACGATACACGCTCCGTGGCGCCGACCACACGGGGATGAAAGCGTGGGGGAAACCGGGAATCGCCGCGCCCTCTCGTCTGCTGCGCTCGAGCGCCGCAGCGGGCGACGACTCGTCGGCTACAGCAACGACGGCGGAGAGCGAGGGGAAGAGTGGGCGGCCAGACACAAGTAAGCAGCATTCGCACGCGCGGTGGACAGCGGTGATGCGTCTTGAGCCATGCGAGAGAGAGACGGGCCTTGACGTCGAAACGCGCCGCCATGACGCGGCGTCGCTTGTACGACTAGCGCGCTCTTGTCCGGCCCGCCGACGTTTTGGCATTTTGGCTCTTGGATGGCCTAAACCCTCCCTGCAAGAGCAGCGGCTCAGCGGGCGCCGGCTTCGGCACCGCCAGCTCCTGCTCCACCGACGCAAAGACCTGCCGCTGCTCCTCCTGGGACTGGTGCAGCGCTTCGATCAGCCGCCGCTCCTCCTCCTGCATGTTTGCCATCTGCTTCGCGTACTCCTGCGTACGCTTCACCTCCTCGCCCTCGCGCGCCTCGGAGCGCTCCTGCAGGTGCGCCAGCAACAATTCCTTCTCCTTCTGCCGCCGATCGCGCGCCGCCTCCTGGTCCTGGCGAACGGTGTTGCGGCGGAAAGCGGCGGCGTTGAATTCCGCTCCACGCGATCGCGCGATCGCGATGGCATTCTCCTCGTTGGCCCGCTTCGCCTCACGCGCCTGCGAGGCCTTTACTATAGCCTGCGACTGCCTGGCCGCAATGATGGCGATACGCTGCTGCTCTTTCATCTCCAGAAGCGCCAGCCTGTGCTTCTCGACTGCGTCTTCCTGCCCCATCTTGGACGCCTCCTTCTCAAACTCGCTCTGCTGGTGGCGCGCCTTCATCTGAAGAATCTCCTGTGTCTTCTTGTGCGTCTCCTCAATGCGCTTGACGGAACGCATCTCTTCCGCCTGCAACCGAGCGATCCGGTTCGCGAGAAGCTGGCGGTCGGCCTCGACACGCATGCGTGCCCGGCGCGCATTGATCATCGCCGCTGACATGATGGCGTGCTGGGACTCCTCGCCGGCCGACATCGACGGTCCGGGCTCTCCGTGCGGCTCGGGCGCGTCTAGGATGGCCCCAAGCATCATTACCATGGCTCCTAGCGCGGCGAGTTCCAGGCCTTGCTTCGCTGGCGTGCGTGCAACGAAACGTTGTGAAACTTTTTTTTTTTTTTTTTTTGGTTAATAAAAACGGCCTTTTTTTTTTTTTTTTTTTTTTTTTTTTTTTTTTTTTTTTTTT
>Ga0209491_10009870_pt1 | contig 11595 bp, 10 predicted proteins | sample BON02_FD_187213 | JGI IMG/M metagenome (GOLD analysis project Ga0209491, IMG submission 187213) | Freshwater microbial communities from Lake Bonney liftoff mats and glacier meltwater in Antarctica - BON-02 (SPAdes) (version 2) | ecosystem: Environmental > Aquatic > Freshwater > Ice > Glacier...
GGGGGAGATCGCCCAGCTGGTCACTTTCCTAGCAGGCGATGGTGCCAGCTACCTCACCGCCACGACCGTGATGGTCGATGGCGGAATCATGCAGGGCAGCGCCGGGCTCTGAATCTCCGGCCATGGGGAAATCCCCGTCCGCAGATTTGAAGGGGGGCGGTTCCTCGAAATCCGCCTCTTCTTCTTCGGGTTCGTCGCTTTTCTACTGGACTGGCTGGAAATGCAGAAGGTTTTCGCCTCGGTTACAGCCGTGCGATACCAGTTGTGTTGTGAGTTCAAAATGGGGGGGCAAAACATTGGAAGATGCTCCAGTGAATAAATCATCGCTGTCTACTGATCAGTTCCACGACCTTTATAGGACTCGGAATGTCATTAATGACGATCTCCATATCGTCCTGACGACGAACCATTTCAGGAGGAAAAAGAGCGCGATGAGCATAACAATTCCCCCGGCTACGAATGCGCCCAGCTCAAGCCTAAAATCGAATCCCGTCATTTCTCCAAGCCCAATTCCCGCGATCCCCGAACAGTAGAATTCAACAAAATAAAGTAGTCAAAAAACGGCGGCAAAAGACCGCAGGATGAATTCCTTCGAGAATCGATTCATCATCCGCACTTTTAAAAACGGCATCTTCCTAGTCAGACTCTGGATCAGCGGCGACCTGTTTCGCTATGGGGATTTCAGTGTGAAAAGATCTGTCACACTTCGACCAATCCAACTTTTTCCCAGTGACCGAATAGTCAATCGGGATGTTCAAATAACAATGGGGCACTGATAGGTGAGGACGTCGGCAGGCATTTACGTGGTCGGATCTTTGTGAAGGTAACAAAATTGCGTGGTAGAAATCTACTCCTTTTCACCACTGTCATCGACGAGGCCTTGGTAGGGTTTAACCCCATTGCGAGAAGGGATCGAATGTTTCAATTTATGGACTGTGAAGTCAGAAAATTGACCACAAAAGTAAAGAATTAAACCTTTGATTATCACCATGAAAACTCCATTCTTCTCAGAAGTGCTCCTGGCAGTGCTCTTGATCGCCGGTCCTGCGGTTCCGACCGCTGTGGCTCAGGAACCCACCCCAGTCACACCCCAGCACGCGAACTTCGATTTTCACCGCGGTGTCGTCAGCGGATTCGAGCCAGCGAGCGCCCTTTCGATCATCGAGCCAGGCGGAAAGGTTCGGACGTTTGTCGTCCCGGAAAAAATACGAGTGGTCAGTCAGGCGGGTAAGGCCTTGATGGCCAGCGTGATCAAGGAGGGCACCGACGTCACCGTCACCGTGGAGGATCCCGAACAGGCTGATGCTACCCCGATCGTTTACAAGGTGGTGGTCGCCAATCCGCTTGTGGCCTCGGCCAAGCGCACCAGCGTCCAGGGACTAGTGATCAAAATCAGCGAAGGTCAGAACGTGATCACTCTCAAGCCAAACGGCGAAAAGACACAAAACGTTTCGGTGATCTACAACGAGGGCGACACCGAGTTCGTCGGCGGCGACGGCCAAGACGTGGGGGAAGAGGATGTCCAAGCGGGCGACCGTCTCCTGATCTACGTCGGACCGCAGGAAGACGGCGGCCTGATGGCGGAACGCGTTATTTTTCTCGGCGATAGCGCCGACCCGAACTACGTCCGTAGGTGGTTCCGGTGAGCCAGATCCGATGCCTCAATGCATTACCCGGCTTTCTCTAAACGACCTCCTGGAGGCTTTACTTCGTTCCTAAGTCCACGGCACTGACAATCACCGCGAGCCGCAGATCGGTTACCTGTCCATGAACCCGAGCGATGATGCTCCCGGAGGTATCCAAAATCAGGACAGCCGCCGGTTTGCTCTCGGTGGGAATATCGAGTGCCTTTTCCATAATCTGCGAATCAAGAATCCGAAGCTGATCATAAACACCCGATTCGGCCAAACACAAATTTTTTCTGTAAAGGTTGTCGGTATCTTATTCTAAAAGTAGTAGCTTCTATATTTCTATTTTCTTCTAGTTTTTTTATTGGTTGAGTGTCATGGCAAAGGGACAGGCCTTGGTCGGGTTTCACCCCATTGCGGGAGGGAATCGAATGCTCCAATGTATGGCCCGTGGAGGCAGAAAGCTCACCACAAAATCAAACAATTAAAAAAATAGGAAGAAAAAATATTATGATGAGATGGGCAATTATTCTTTTAGTAGTAGCAATCATAGCCGGAATTCTCGGTGCTACAGGTGTGATGAGCATGGCGTTGAACATTGCATACATTCTCGCAATCGTTACAATAATCCTCTTTATTGTGAGCTTCGTAATGAAGAAAAACTAGGGCGAAGACTTCCTCCCCAAAGCTACACGGGGACGGCCGATAACCAGGTATCTGCCACAGTTCCTTTTAAAATACTTTTACCCGCCCTCCGGCCTCGGCCACCGGTTTTCTCAACGGCCCTCATCCCAAAATAAAATCCCTAGAAATCATGTCACACAAAGTCAAAATTCTCGCAGTCACCCAGGATTCCCACGAGACCTACAAGTTCTCCGTCGAGCGGCCCGAAGGCTACGACTTCACTCCCGGACAAGCGACAGAGGTTGCTCTCGATCAGGAGGGTGAACGTGAGAATGCCTCGCCATTTACGTTTACCTCGCTTCCCTGCGACCCGTGCATCGAGTTCACCATCAAGACCTATCCGGAACGTGATGGGGAGACTGCGAAAATGCGGTCACTTCAAGTTGGCGATCACCTGCTGATCGGCGATCCCTGGGGTGCGATCGAATACCTAGGGCCCGGATTGTTTATCGCTGGCGGAGCAGGCATCACCCCATTCCTCTCGATCTTCCGCGACCTCCACAAAAAAGGTGAACTTCAAAAAAACCATCTACTCTACTCGAATACCCACCAGCGCGACATCATCGCCGCCGCTGAACTCAAGACGCGCTTCGGTGACAATGCCCACTTCTACCTCACCGCAGGGGAGAAGGTCGAAGGCTATCAGCAAGGACGCATCGATAGCAGCGTCCTCCGTAGCTTCGTGGATCGGATCAAACCCGAATACTTCTACATCTGTGGAACTCCCGACATGGTCGAGGATGCCATTTCGGCACTCAAGGAACTCGGAATCGACGATTCGAAGATCGTTTATGAAAACTCATGAGGCATGCACCTTGCCAGCGTCTTTGCGGTGATCGCGGGGTCTCGTGGCGAAGCGGGTGTTTCGAACCGTAATCCCGACATACCCCATCTGATCATGGGTAACCTTGCTTCATGGGATAATTAAAGGGGATTATGAAGAAGCGTGATAAAGACGATAAATCAGCTGATCGGCGTGTGGCGGCGATCGAGGATCTGAAGGAGCGATTAGAGAACGTTGAGGTGATCAATCACTACGAGACGACCCTTGCCGAGCGTGCCCTGGAGGCGGAGTCAGAGGTAGGGACGTCGGATCTGCCGGGGAGAGAATCTTCTATGGAGGAAAAGTAGCATTGGCCAAATCGAAGCGCTTAAATAGGAATGATAAAACCCAAATTTTTCCGCGCAATTTCTTCTGTAAAAGTAGCTGGTGACTTCTTCTAAAAGTTGTGGTTTCCGGTTTTTTTTGTCATCCGAGTGCTATGGCTAAGGGTCGACTATTTGTAGGGTTTCACCCCGTTGCGGGCGTAGATCGAATGCTTCAATGTATGGCTTCTGGAAGCAAAAAACTTTCTCCTAAATTAAATAAAATAGAAAAAATGAAAATAAAAAACAAGATTATAAGTTCAATGTGCGCTCTTACCATGATCGCGCCGATAACCATGCTCGCTGCGGATTACGAGTTTGGCAGCAATACCCCTTACTACGAGGATGACGGATGGCTGGACGTCACCGAGTGGTTCGACGGCAACGACTACAACCCAACCGACGAGAAGTTTGGCCGATTGGATGATGAAGCCTATCAGGCCGACAAAGACACCGGCACCGACGTGGACAGCGACTTGTACGGCTACAGCACTGTCGATGACAACGACTGGTTCTACGACTACTATGACACTCCTTACTCCTACTCCTACTCCTCCGGCTACTACCCGTATGGCTCAAGCTATTACGACTACAACTACGATGGGTACTACGATGCCCAAGCGTCGTACTACGACTCGGACGGTGACGGCAGCTATGACAGCTACGACTACTACACCTTCACCGATACCAGCGAGCCGGATCAGCAGAAGAAGATGAAGGACGAGGCGCCGAAATCGTCCAAGGAGCAGACGCTGTCCGGCAAGATTCTCAACATCAAAGAGGTGCAGACCAAAGGCGGCAAGCACACGGTCGTGCAGGTCCAGCAAGCGGACAAGAAGACCGTGGCCGACCTAGGGAAGGTCAAGGATCTCCAGTCGCTTAATCTCAAGGAAGGCGATCAGATTTCCGTCAAGGGCCTGATGAGCATGGTCGGCGAGAAGATGGTAGTGATGGGTCGATCGATCGACGCTGCGGGCAAGCAGATGGAGATCAGTCGGGAGCGCAACAAAATCACCGGCACGATCTTGGATAGCCGCAAGGTGACGATCCGCGGGATCGAACGCCAGTTGGCAATGGTCGATGTCCCAAAACGCGGCAAGGTGGCCGTCGATTTGGGAGCGGCGGACAAGCTCAAGATGGACATCAGCAAAGGAAAAGAATTGGTCTTCAGCGGCCTGCCCGTGAAGTTCAAGGGCAAGGCGCTGATGATGGCCCAGAGTGTCCATCGCGACGAGAAGACCGTGCAGATCACGCGCTCGGAAATGAAAGACGCCCAGAAGGCGGGGTCGGAGCAATAGCCGACCAAGAAGTAGCCGGCAACGAGTAGTCGGCAATGGACACCTCCTTTATAGGCGCGCGGTATGGGGATCGCTCCCGTGCGGCGCGTCGAGGGGTCCAACCCTCTGCCCGCCGGTGTCGACTCCTTTTCTGTCTCAGAGGAGTTGCTGTTTTGCGTCACGGAGTCGCCGGTCCGGTAGGGACGGCGACTCCGTGACGCTTTTTAAACAGTGACAAACAAAATTATGAAAATCCAAATTAACACAGACAATCACATCGAAGGCCGCGAAGAACTGGCCGAGGAAGCCGAAGCGACGGCGGAAAGCACGCTCGGCCAACTGGCGGATCATATCACCCGCATCGATGAGTCAGACAAGAACTGGAAATTCAGTCTCGTGAACAAGCGAGCGATCAGAAATCCGACCGTCGATGAGGCGGACCTTAGAGAATTGCAGGTTACATCATGCTGCTGAGAAGTGCGTGGTGTTCTCGCATGTCTTGTGCGGTAAGTTTCCTATGTAGCATTCTCCCACCGTAGATAGTCATTCTCGTGTCGGAAAGGTAGGGTTTACCCCCATTGACAGAAGTTTGATGTATACGCGCAATCCCTGCTTGCCTAATATGGTTTGTGCAGCGAACGGCGTCGTGCAGTATTCCCCCACTCTTATGACCCCAAAAAACATTCCCATCCGCGGCACTGGCGATCAGGCGGAACGAAAAAATCATGACCAAAGACTCCATGGACGATAAACCCCCGCTGACGAGCCCGCCTGACCTTCGCTTCGAAGAAGATCGCCCAGCCGCCGCGCCGGGTAGCCGCTGGGGCTCGTCGTTGCCACGAAAGACCCTGCTCGGCTTTATGGTCGCCCTGATCGCCGTCCTGATCATATCGGTGGTCTCCTATCGCGCCCTTCAAACCCGATCAACAGGCGCACAACAGATGATGCAAGCGCTCGAAATGACGAAAGCTCTCGAGGCCTCGGTCTCCACGCTCACGGACGCGGAATCGGGTCACCGCGGCTATCTGCTGATCGGTGACAAGTCGTATCTCGAGCCATACACTGCCTCGCTCGACGAACTGCCGAGCAACCTCGCGAATATTCGACGCTTTGCGGCAGACAACCCAGCACAACTGCAGCGATTTGAGGCCGTCGAACGCCTGGCCGCCGAGCGGATGGCAATTCACAAGGAGGGCATCGAACTGAAAAACTCCGGTCAGTCTGAAGCCGCAGTCGAGCTGATGCGTTCGGGCCGGGGGCAGGTGATGATGGACCGTCTGCGTGCGTTGATCGGCGAGATGCAGGCCGCCGAGCGCACGACACTCGATGCCAACACGCGGGAATGGGAGCGGGCCGCCGCCTTCTCGACGTTCGTCACCTGGGGGGGATCAGCGCTCTTGTTGTTCCTGATTGTCTCCGCCGTGGTCATGTCCTCGCGGGATTTCCGCGAGATGCAAACGCAGGCCTGGCTGAGGGCGGGACAGAACGAACTCAGTGCCCGGCTGCAGGGTGAGCAGGAGGTCGAGCAGCTCGGCGAAAAGATCGTCGGCTTTGTCGCCCGCTATCTCAACGCCCAGGTCGGGGCCATGTATTTTGCCGGGGAAGAGGGCCAACTCTCCCTCGTGGGTGCCTTTGCGATTCCCGCGCAAGCTTCAGACGGGTCCGACCAGGCTCCGGCGGTGGGCGGTCTGACGAGCCAAGCCATGCGGGAGAAGTCGGTCCTGACGGTCAGCGATGTGCCGCCGGATTATTTTCCTGTCACCTCCGGCCTCGGTGGCAGCCGGCCTCGGCACCTCGTGATCGCTCCGACCAGTGCCGACGGGGTGGCCAATGCGGTGCTGGAATTGGGCTTCTTTCGCTCCGTCTCTGCGCAGGACTTGGAGCTGCTGCGCCGGGTCGCTGAGCCGATTGGCATTGCCCTGCGGACGGCCCAATACCGCAAAAAGCTCGCGCTGCTGCTTGAGGAAACACAGCAACAGGCTGAGGAGCTCCAGGCCCAGCAGGAGGAGTTGCGGGTCTCTAACGAAGAACTGGAGGAGCAAAGCCGCGCGCTCAAGGAGAGTGCGGTGAATCTCGAAGCGCAGCAGGCGGAGCTCGAGCAAACGAACTCCCAGCTCGAAACACAGGCCGAAGAGTTGCAGGCGCAGAAGGACAATCTCGAACGCGCACAGCACGATCTCACAATCCACTCGGACGAGCTTGTGCGGGCGAATCAGGTGAAGTCGGAGTTCCTCGCCAACATGAGCCACGAGCTGCGCACACCGCTCAACAGCGCGCTTATCCTCGCGAAGCTGCTCGCGGACAACACCGGCGGCAACCTCACCGCGGAACAGGTGCAGTTTTCCGAGACGATCTATGGCGCGAGCACCGATCTGCTCACGCTCATCAACGATATCCTCGACCTCTCGAAGATTGAGGCCGGCAAGATCGACCTACACTTGGACAAGCTCTCGCTGCTCGCGATGATCGAGCAGTTGCGGCGCACCTTCGATCCGCTCGCTGCGCAAAAGGGCTTGCTCCTCGAAACCTCGCTCGAGGACGAAAACGACGACGTCATCGTGAGCGACGGCCAGCGCTTGCAGCAGGTGTTGAAAAACCTTGTGTCGAACGCTGTGAAATTCACAGAAAGCGGTACGGTGCGTCTCGCGGTGGACACCCTGAAGTCAGCCGAGGGGGAGGCGCTCGTGCGCTTCCGCGTCACCGACAGCGGCGTCGGCATCACGCCCGATCACCACGAGGTCATCTTTGAGGCCTTCCGCCAGGCCGACGGCAGCACGCATCGAAAATACGGCGGCACCGGGCTGGGCTTGTCTATCTCGCGGGAACTCGCGCGCCTGCTCGGCGGCGACGTCACGCTGCAGAGCGAGCCAGGCCAGGGCAGCACCTTCACGCTGACCGTGCCCCGCTCGCTCGGGGTGCCCGGCACCACCGCGACGACCCGCCCGGCGCTCGCCGCGCCCGCCGCTCCAGCGCCGGTCGCGCCCGCACCTTCACCGTCTTTTGCGCCAGCACCCGCGCCCATGATGGCCGGGCCAGGCCCGACGGCGAAACTGGTTGACGACGATCGCGACCTCATTGTTCAAGGCGACCGCGTGATCCTCGTCGTTGAGGACGATGCCGCCTTCGCCCGCATCCTCGTCGGACTCGGGCGCGAGCGCGGTTTTAAAGTCGTCGCCACGCCCACCGCCGAGGACGGCATCGCCGCGGCGCACGTGCACCACCCGGTGGGCATTCTGCTCGACGTAAACCTGCCCGATCATTCGGGCCTCTCGGTGCTCGACCGCTTGAAGCGGAACCCGGCCACGCGCCACGTGCCGGTGCATATGATTTCGGTGGAGGATCACATCCAGCAGGCGCTCGAGCTCGGCGCGGTGGGTTATTCGCTCAAGCCGGTCAAGCGCGAGGAGCTGCTGCGCGCGCTCGAGCGTATGGAGCGGAAGCTCTCGCAGAAGATCGGACGCGTTCTGGTGGTCGAGGACGACGAACGCCAGCGGCAGGCCATTGAGGCCCTGCTCGGCGGCGGCGGAGTGAGCATCACGGCCGTCGAGACGGCGACCGCCGCGCTCGAGGCCCTGCATTCCTCGACGTTCGACTGCATGGTCGTGGATCTCACCCTGCCCGATTTCTGCGGCCACCAACTCCTCGAGCGCATGGCCGCCGACGAGCGCTACTCGCACCCGCCCGTTATCGTTTACACGGGGCGTTCGCTTGATCCCGACGAGGAGCAGTGCTTGAGCCAATACTCGCGCTCGATCATCATCAAGGGAGCGCGTTCGCCCGAGCGGCTGCTCGACGAGGTCACGCTGTTCTTGCACCACGTGGAGGCGGAGCTGCCAGCAGACCGGCAGCGAATGTTGCGTGAAGCCCGCAACCGCGACGCCGCGTTCGAGGGTCGGTGTATTTTGTTGGCCGAGGACGACGTGCGCAACGTGTTCGCGCTCTCCCATGTGCTCGAGCTGCGCGGTGCCAAAATGGAGATTGCGCGCAACGGTAAGGAGGCGCTCGCCGCCCTCGAACGGCTGGGCACTGCGGAGGATCGCGCGGGCGGAATCGACATCGTCCTCATGGACATCATGATGCCCGAGATGGACGGCATCGCCGCGATGCGAGCCATCCGCGCGCGGCCGGAATGGCAAAAACTGCCCATCATCGCACTCACCGCCAAGGCGATGAAGGACGATCAACAAAAGTGCCTTGAGGCCGGTGCGTCCGACTACATGGCCAAACCCATTGACTTGGAGAAGCTGCTGTCGCTGCTGCGCGTCTGGATGTTCAAACAATGAGCGCTCAAACCATCAACGAGAGCGACGGACAAAGCGGCGAGAGTGCGTTCGAAATCGAGCTCACCCTGCTGCTCGAGGCCATCTTCCAGCGCTACCACTGCGACTTTCGCGGCTACGCGAAGTCGTCGCTGCGGCGGCGGATGCGGCAGGCGATGGATCGTTTCGGCGCCGCCTCGCTCTCCGAGCTGCAAAGCCGGGTGCTGCACGATGCGCAGGCGCTACCCATCCTCCTCGATTACCTCACCGTGCAGGTAAGCGAGATGTTTCGCGACCCCACGCACTTTTTGGCGTTGCGCCGAGACGTATTGCCGCTGCTCGCGACCTATCCTTCGCTCAAGATCTGGATCGCCGGCTGCAGCACCGGCGAGGAACTCTACTCAATGGCCATCACTCTGGCGGAAGCGGGGCTCCTCGATCGCACGATCATCTACGCCACCGACGTGAACGAGGAGGCGCTGAGCAAGGCCGAAGCCGGCTTTTACGCGCTTGATCGTGTGGCGGGCTTCTCGGCGAACTACGCGAAGGCCGGCGGCACGGGCTCGCTGTCGGACTGGTTTACGGCCGCCTACGACGGCGTCGTCTTTGATCGCCGTTTGCGGCGCAACGTCGTCTTCTCCGATCACTCGCTCGCCACCGACGGCGACTTCGCGGCGACGCACCTGGTGATGTGCCGCAATGTCCTCATCTACTTCGACCGCGAGCTGCAAGACCGCGCGATCTCCCTGTTCGAGCAATCGCTCGTGCCGCGCGGTTTCCTCGCGCTCGGCTCCAAGGAAAACCTGCGCGTCTCCTCGCGCGCCGCCGCTTTCGAGACCTTCGACGGGCGCGAACGTATTTACCGGAAACAACCATGAACGAGCGATGAACCACGCCCCACCTATCTCCGATCTGACACCGCTCGCACCCGTTGACGCGATTGTGCTCGGCGTGTCCGCCGGCGGGGTGGAGGCGCTCCTCGCGATCCTCGCGGTGCTGCCTGCCTCGTTCGTGCTGCCCATCGTCGCCGTCGTGCACCTCCCACGCGACCGGCCGAGCCTGCTCGTCGAGGTGCTCGGCGCGCGCGCGTGCATCGCCGTGCGCGAAGCCGAGGACAAGGAACTGCTCCTGCCGGGTCTCACGATCGCGCCGCCGGACTACCACGTGCTGCTCGACGTCGATTGCGCCCGCCACGTCGCGGGCGCGCCGGACGTGCGGCTCGCGTTGTCGAATGCCGCGCTGGTCAGCTACTGCCGCCCCGCCATCGACGTGCTGTTTCAGTCCGCCGCCGAAGTGCTCGGGCCCCGCGTCGCCGGCGTCGTCCTCACCGGCGCGAACGAGGATGGTGCCCTTGGCCTGCGGGCAATAAAGGCGGCGGGCGGGCTGTGTGCCGTGCAGTCGCCCGATGAAGCCCCGGCGCGCACGATGCCGGAGGCCGCCATCGCCAGCGCCCAGCCGCAGTTCGTGGCACCGCTCAATGACATCATTCAATGGATCTTAGCGCTCGACGCCCATCGCGCGGGCAACACCGAAAGCACCGTATCTCATGACCGATAACGTCACCCTCCTCCTCGTCGATGATCTCGAAGAAAATCTCCTCGCCATGGAGGCGCTGTTGCGCGGCCCCGCAGTGCGCGTGCTGAAGGCGCGATCTGGCGAAGAGGCGCTTGAGCTCCTCCTCGCGCACGAAGTCGCGCTCGCGCTCGTGGACGTGCAGATGCCCGGCATGGACGGCTTCGAACTCGCGGAGCTGATGCGCGGAAGCGGGCGCACCAAGCATGTGCCGATCGTGTTCGTGACCGCCGGAGCACACGATAGGAAGCGGATGTTCCGAGGCTACGACTCCGGTGCCGTCGATTTCCTCTACAAGCCAGTCGAACCGCATATCCTGACGAACAAGGTCGACGTGTTCGTGGAGTTGTTCCGGCAAAAGCAGGCGCTCGCGCGCGTCTCCACGCTCCAGAGTGCGATCTTCAACAGCGCGAATTTTTCGAGCATCGCCACCGACGCGGAGGGCGTCATCCAAATCTTCAACGTGGGCGCAGAGCGGATGCTGGGCTATGCGGCCGCCGACGTGATGAACAAGATCACGCCGGCCGATATTTCCGATCCGCAAGAATTGATCGCACGCGCCACGGCGCTGAGCGTCGAACTTGCCACCCCGATTACGCCCGGCTTCGAGGCCTTGGTGTTCAAAGCCTCGCGCGGGATCGAGGACATCTACGAGCTCACCTACATCCGCAAGGACAGGAGCCGCTTTCCGGCGGTCGTCTCGGTCACCGCGCTGCGCGACGCGCAGGAGGCCATCATCGGCTATCTGTTGATCGGCTCCGACAATACCGCGCGCAAGCATGCGGAAGCTAAGCTACGTGCCTCCGAGACTCGTTACCGGAGACTCTTTGAAACCGCCAAGGACGGCGTGCTCATTCTCGATGGGCAGACCGGCCAGATCACCGATGCGAATCCCTATATCTTGGAATTACTCGACAGCACGCACGCAGAAGTGCTCGGCCGGGAACTGTGGAAAATCGGCGTGTTTGCAGACGCATCTGCAAGCCGCGCGGCCATGGCTGAGCTGCAGGACCGAGGCTACATCCGATA
>Ga0209491_10009874_pt1 | contig 11592 bp, 9 predicted proteins | sample BON02_FD_187213 | JGI IMG/M metagenome (GOLD analysis project Ga0209491, IMG submission 187213) | Freshwater microbial communities from Lake Bonney liftoff mats and glacier meltwater in Antarctica - BON-02 (SPAdes) (version 2) | ecosystem: Environmental > Aquatic > Freshwater > Ice > Glacier...
TTGATTGATGAGGCTCTTTCTACTGGCGATGCGTCATTTAAGGAAAAGAGTGCGGCTCGCATTTCTGAATTAGCCAATCAAGCGAAAACATTACTCATTGTTTCTCATGCACTTGCCACAATCCAAGATTTATGTAACGAAGTTTTGTGGTTAGACCACGGAAAAATTGCAATGCAAGGAGATCCTAAAATTGTTACAGCTGCTTATACAGAGCACTTACACGTTGGCGACATTAATGCGATCAGAGAAGATTTCTAACTCCAAGAAAAAAGATGTTTTACTAAGTTCCAGGGATTTTTTCCTGCCGCGATACATGCGGGAATCAAGCTAGCGGCATGCAACCGAGATGTGGTGTGGAGTCTTGCCGCATGTGCCGCCTTATTCCAGCCAATTGATTTTAAATCATCAGTCATTACTTGAAAGAATCTCCTTTCATCAATAAAACGCTCACCCGTAATCGCTTTAACAGATGAATCACTTGCAAGGTGCCTGCGATAATTAAATATTTCTTCATTAATTAAGACCATTTGTCCACCTTGCATAATGACATCCATTGCGAGTCCCAAATCTTGACAGACATTAAATTCTGATCGAAATCCAATTTCCTGAATTGATTTTGTCTGCCAAGTTATGGCTGGAAAATACATCCAATTGCCTTTCATGAGCGATGCAGCAAGGGGCTCACCAAATAAAACTTGTTTGTCTTCAAGCGAGTTTCTAATCTTTGACTTGACTTCATCTGATCTCGTGGAGATTTCATTGTTCTCCTCGTCGACAATCTTGATACCTGGATGAATCATGGATGCGTTCGGATATTTTGTAATCGTATTAATAACTACCTCTATAAAATTTGGTTCTAAGATGTCATCAGCACCCATAACCAGGCAATATTCAGCTGAAAGCAAACTCAAGCATCTTTGAAAGTTTCCATTGGCCCCTAAGTTTTTTTCATTGCGTAGGTAGGAAATCCGTGAATCATTCAAGCCTTCGAACCACGCCGGTAATGTACCGTCTGGATAGCCATCATCGACAACTAATAGGTGCCAATTTGGCTCAGTTTGGACTAAAACACTGGCAACTGCTTCTTTCAAAAATTCGACGTCACCATAGAAAGGCAAGGCAATGTCGAATCTCACTGGAGTACTCCTTCTGTTCTTAAAGTAGCCTAGTTGATGAGATACAAATTGAGATCAACTTACCCTTCAGAAAAGGATCTACTGTGACTGACTTAGTGGTTGTTGGTTCTGGATTTTACGGTTTAACAATTGCGCGAGAGGCGGCTGAAAAGCTCGGCTTAAAGGTGCTCGTCTTAGAGAAACGCCCCCACATAGGTGGTAATGCTTACTCGCGATTTGATCCAACAACTGGCATCGAAGTTCATGTTTATGGCTCACATTTGTTCCATACATCAAATGAGCGGGTTTGGGATTATGTAAACAAATTCACAGCCTTCACCGATTACAAACATAGTGTTTGGACAAAACACAACGACGAGATATTCTCAATGCCAATCAATCTGGCTACAATTAACCAATTTTTTGAAAAAGAATTTACCCCGCATCAAGCAGAAGAATTTATAGGCACGCAAACAAATCCTTCGGCCGCAGCTGAGGCAACTAATCTTGAAGATCGTGCTATTGCTCTAATTGGACAGCCACTATATGAAGCTTTCATAAAGGGGTACACCAAAAAGCAATGGCAGACTGACCCAAAGCAATTACCAGCAGACATAATTAGTCGTCTACCGGTGCGATTTACTGATGACAACCGATACTTTTCCGATAAGTATGAGGGTTTACCCAAGGGTGGATACTTGAACTGGATTGAGAATCTTGCAGATCATCCAAACATTCAAGTTGAGTTGGGCACTGACTACTTTGAATACAAATCACAAAATGAAATTTCAGTTCCTGTTGTATATACCGGTCCCATTGATAAATACTTTAATTATGAATTTGGCGAATTAGGTTGGCGAACTTTAGATTTTGAGTCAGAAATAATTAACATCAGCGATTTTCAAGGCATTTCTGTTATGAACTACGCCGATGCCAGTGTCCCGTTTACACGAATTCATGAGTACCGCCATCTACACCCTGAAAGAAATTATCCAGACGACATGACATACATTTCGCGCGAATACTCACGATTTGCAGAAATTAATGATGAACCTTATTACCCAATAAATACCGAGGATGACCGTCAAACTCTTTCAAAATATCGTGACTTGATCAGCGGGGAAGCGAATGTCTGGTTTGGTGGTCGCCTTGGAAGCTACCAATACCTAGACATGCACATGGCTATTGCATCTGCATTAACCGCATTTGATAATCAAATCTCAAGCGCTTTCAAAAGTGTTTAATCGCTGACCTCTATCCCAAGGCCCCGTACCTCAGGGGATAGAGAAGTGGTTTCCTAAACAACATGCTGCCTGTTCGAATCATTCCGAGGCCACTGACCAGTTAGCACAAAAGTAAATGATTCGAGTAACACAACACCTGCATCAAGCTCATCTTCGCAACAGCCAGATTTAAAATGGATTACGCCACTAAAAAGTTAAAGCTCTGAATATCATCGCAATTGATTAGCCTGATGCGCGCATTTATAGATTTACAAATTATTAATTAAGCCTTTAGAGCCCCTAAATTGAAATTCTTCTCTACCCACATGCGCTACAGCAATTGGCAATAGTAAAGGAAGTAGCTTAAAAGGAAGGAGATACCGGATTTCAATGTGTCCAATCAAAAGTGGAACCAATACTGTTACATAAATTGCGCTTATGGATAATAGTAAAGGCCAACTTCGGGCGAAGCGTTTTATGAGAATCACAAAAAATCCAATTAAACCGACAAGATCCACGGCACTGAAAGGATGATTAAGCACGTCCTTTAAGTACCCGTACCCTAACGAAATCCACGCTTTCCCAATGAACTTTCCCCTATCCAAAATATATTCTCCTGGATTCTTAAGTGCAACTAAAATCGCTTCAGTCAATTGCTTATGGGTGATGTCAAGGGTAGGCTGCGTGGCCTTAAGTTTGTTCAATTCCACGCATTTTTCTGGATCTATTTCGCACGCCCAGCCAATTCCGCCCTCGCTCAGAAATCCTACCTGTTCATTTCGGTCAACCCACATTCCACTTATAAAACCGTCTCCTACAACGCTCCATTGGCGCGCGCCCATTACTTCTTCTTTAAAAGTCATCCAAGGATTAACACAAATAAACATTGCGGCTGTGGCAATGCCGAAAATAGCGGCGGCTTCAATCGCCTGCTTGATTTTAGTTAAATACCATCTACCGTTTCTGCGAATCTTCAATGTGACAAAAACTACCAAGCACGCTAGGCATGTTGCCAAAAGCATATAGAGAACATTAATGAAAACTGCACGAAAATATGCGGATAGGGCAAAGCTTATTCCAGCTAAAATTCCATACGATAATTTCCGCGACTGCACGTAGTTTTCTCTTTGTGACAGAATCAAGAGCGTTATACCAATTAGAAAAAATAATGCGCCAAAGCCATCTGCATAGAAGAGGCCGTCACTTAGAATCCAATTAGGAATTGGCCCGACTGAAACCACAAAAACGAGCAATAGAATTGCGAGAAGCTTTCCGTATAGCTTGTGAACGACGCATGCAACATAGCCAAGAAAACCTCCCCAAGCAAATGCTGTGAGAGCACCTAGAGCTACACCAAAATAAAAATCATTTTGAAGCAAACGTAAAATCAGAGCCTCAAGAACGACCATCCCTGGTGGCCACAAAGAAAAGACACCAATAGTGGGGCTTGCCTCTAGTGAGCTAGTGGAGTCAAGTTCTATGGCCGCAGTCAGATAACTTCCAGCATCAGATGGGCCAAATATCTCTCGCATCTTTATCGGATTAGCAAACAATTCAGTGTTAAAATGCACAGTATTTATGCCAAGATTAAAGACAACTGATAGACATAGAAATACTCCTAGCGCTATGTATCCGAACTTTATCCATGGCGACATGACTTGACTTTCCTAACTGTAATCAGGATTTGTTTGAACTAAAAGGATATCCACTTAATCATTCTACTAACTACGAGCCAAGAAATAAGAAGCAAAAATATAGAACCTATTAGGTGTTTGTTATCATTTATGACTTTCATAGCTAATTGCAGGTTCTCACGCATCAAATTATCCTCTCTTTCTTAGGTCGTAGATTTCTTTATATTCTGCATTTGGCAAGCTTCTTTAAAATCTGCGAACAATTCCATGTATCCATTCACCGATGGTGGGAAATCTGTGTCTTTATCCAAGATATTCTGGAAGATTTCTTCACCAACGGCTTCATCGACTCCGAATCGCCCTAGCTGATATTTATTCATTCCTGCGATACTACAGGGATTCCCAAAGGCTTTCGCCAATGGTGGGACGTGCTTTGTAACAACACTCCCCATTCCAACCATTGATCCAGCGCCAATTACCAGTCGTTGATGCACTATCGCCCCCATACCAATGTAGGCCGCTTTGCCAACGTGCACATATCCCCCTAAAAGAACTGTTGTTGCTAGCTTCACCTCATCTTCGATTACTGCATCGTGCGGGATATAGCACTTTGACATTATGTAACAATCATCACCAATTGATGTAGTTGTATCCGCCGAGACGTGAATCGTGACCATTTCACGTATAACATTTCGCGACCCAATCCTTATAAATCCACCGCTTCCGTGTTCCCATGAAACTGGGTGTTCTCTCCCTTGATACTCCCCAGGCGTTCCAATAATTGAACCTGGTCCTATCCAGTTATCGTTTCCCATTTCAGCTGGTCCACATATAACAACATTGGGACCAATCACATTTCCAGTTCCCAACACCACGTTAGGACTAACTAAGGCAGTTGGGTGAATATTGTTCATAGTTAAATATAGGCCGAAAGACCATTGGTTTTCATGAAATAGAACTTTCATTTAATGACTCAAGAACAGATTCAAGCATTTTCGGTTTTATTACATACGATTCATGAATCTGATCTATTCGTAAGTGTCTGATCTTTTTAACTTTCTTGGGTTTTCCTAAAATTGATATAAATTTTGAACCTGCGATTGAACTTAACAATGGTGGAATTACAAAATCTTTATTTGCTACATTGTTCAATTGAATAACATGACTTTCTTGAGGCATAAATAGGTAATTTGCCATTATGGCACCACCAGCCGTAATGATGGCTTTTGCATTGGAAAACAAATCAAGTTGCTCTAAAAAATTCAAATTCTCCAGACTTATTGGACGAAATCCGTAACCAAGTGCGATGTTGACGAGCGTATCTTGATTCACGACATTGCGATGTGTGGATTCACGCACAATAAAAACTTTTTCAGGAAAGCGGCTGTTTGAGGAGACACTTCTCATGGCACTTCTTAATTCCTGCAAATTGTGCGTATTGAATCTAGAGATGCGTTCCCAAGGGGCCAAGATCGTATCAACAACTGAAGCATTAGGGCTCATAACAATCAACTTTTTGAAGTGTTGTAGTTTTTCTGAATCACAAACAAGTATGTCTCTGGTAGAAATCATCTGCAAGGCTTCTACACCTGTTTTTGGAACACGATTGGAAATCACCCAAGGAATTCTTAAGTCGATCTCTTTTTCTATCTCGATAACTCTAGGTAAATACTCAACCATCCAGTGATACCAGTTATAGTCATTGCGGCCCGAAAGAAGAATCCCCTCATCGATTGACTTTGCCGCATCTTCGCAAACTTTTACCATCACAGTTTGCCCAAGCAACGATGATCCAAACACATGTTCCCATTGACCGGAAACGTGCTCTAATCGGGGATCTGCGGCTCTATCGACCACGACCAACTCGTTATTGCAGAGTATGGTTCCACCTTTTTGAAGCTTTACATCCCTTAATTCAGTTAATTCTATGAGATCACTTTCGACTGGCATATTTCCTGGCCTAGCATGACCAATGCGATTTCTGAAATCTATAGTGGGAAATCTAACTTGTCCGTTAACAAAGGATTCTGGGTCAGAATGTTTATAGAGACGTTTGACATTCAGAATTACGGATGACTCCGTATTTCCACTTGGATAAACTTCAGCTAGGAAGCGAAATCTATCTTGATATTCATTTGGCACATTTGAAGCCAAGATTTCCGCAAGGTTCGGAAGCCGAAAACCACGAAAAAAGGATATCAGCATATCCATGTTTTGATACATCAAGGAGTGCACCGCTTGATTTTCTGGTGGTAGCAAAAATGCTCTCCGAACTTTGTTTGTTAAATTCTTCTCTATTTTTTGAGTGATAATACTGTCGATAAGTACATCCACAACAGACTTGGAATTTGAATTTTCAATTGCATTTAAATGATTCAAGTTTTGGAGTGAAGCCTTTGCTTGCTCAGATAATGCGAATGCCCTGTATCCATAACCCCTAAAAGTTCTAAAAACCCGAAAACGTGGAGACAAATCAGAAGCAAATTCGATCTTGAACCCAGATTTCAAGTATGAATTACCTAGGGCTTGGGCAACGTCTCTGCGCTCCCATCCAAAACTGAAATTTAAATCAGCACCCAAGAGTTTAATAAGTAAGAGGTATCCCCTTAGTAAAGTCACGTGCCTCGGATTAATCCATCCGATCAAAATAACTCTCGTTTGCAGTCCACTATTATCTTGATGTTTCCGGATGTATTTTTCGCTCTCAAACCAAAGTTGAGAATAGGCATCGTACAAAGTTTTGATGTCTGCGCCATTTTGGTACTTATTATATTTTTTAACTATCTTTCGTGCACTTCGTGGAAGCCGCGTCTCGATACTCCAGTGGGGAGGCGTTGAATCTCCTAAGTTCTTAGGCAACTCCACTCTCCCATGTTTATTGCATTTCAGGATCGCGAGAAGACCTTGAAAAGATGTTTTCGATAGCATCATTTGGGAGGCATCTCTCATGTATCACGGACAAGATAATTATACGAGAGTAAAATTTTCGGGAGAAGCACTCAAATTTACGAATCTTTTTCTATTCATAGCGCTATCTTCATTCATTTATAACCTTTAAAAGAAAACCTTTAACGGATTTAGTTCTTACCTGCACTATCTGGTTTAAAGCTCCCCAGGCAATGAATAAATGGTATCAATTTTAAATTCAATCAATGTAAGACTCGGTAGTCAGTAAAATATGATTGATCAACCTCGAAACAGCAAAATGATCACTTTCGTAACTTTCTTGATCATTAAACATTTCAAGCAACTCTTGGATTGCTTGCAATCGGACTCCAGCGTTAGGGTGTTTGCTCTTTAGAAGAGTTGTTCTTATTTGGGGCCGCAAGGACGCGGAATCTATTCCAGATTGAAGAAATAATTCATTGAGCGCCGACTCAGAAATGGATTCAAGAAATCTGTTAATAACAAATATGCGTTCTACTCGCTCGCGTCTAATTGATTTTACAAGGGTTGGATCGTGTCTAGATAAATTATTTGCATGTTTTCGGTATTTAACTATGCGTTCACCTAGGAGCACCATGTTTCCATTTTCAGCACACTTTAGCCAAAGAAAATAATCCTGGAGTGCATCAACGTTCACTGGAAATCCTCCATGATTTAAGAAGTCGTCCCTGCGCATAGAAACCGACGGTGCACACAAAAAGTTTCCGTTAAAAAAAAGTTCAGATAAGTCCGATTGGTATTCCCTTTTTCGAAAAAATTCAGCGCCTAACTCATCTGACATAACAGCTGAGTGCGAATTAATAATTACTGGTAACGAGTAGGTAAGGGATGTACTAGAGGTTCGTAGGGCCTCAACTTGAAGTCTGACTCTGTTGGGCATCGAGACATCATCTCCGCCTTGGATCACAATAATATCACCACTAGATATTTCAACTGCGTGGTTATACGCTTGAGATACACCGAGCCTCAGTTCTTTTTTTATAAGTACAAGGTTTTGCAGTTTCTTCTTGAGTTTCTGTAACTTCTCGTAAGTTCCGTCAGTTGATTGATCATCAATCACGACTATTTCATCAACCTGGCCAGCCAAACTTACAACCGCCTCTTCAATAAAGTTCGCTTGATTGAAGGATGCAATAACAGCGCTAACCGAAATGTGATTTTTCAATTTAACATCATGGTTTCAAGTGGAACAATCATTTCGCTACTCATGTAGCCGCTGTATAAATCAATCGCAGACTTGGTAGCAATGATTAAGCCCGTTTGACGACTTACCAGTTCAGCAATCTGATCCTTGAATCCGTCAAAAACTATCATGCTTGGCTCTGATTGAAAATTGTCTACAAAGTTAATTGCTCTGTCATCTAACTCATAGCTGCTAATTAGAACGCAGGCGTTTCCACTATCTGACTTTTGCGCGCTGGGATGAGAGTCATCAATACGCACGATTGAATCGTTCACGATTACGACTTTAGAGTCACGCATTCGTTTTGGTGAGAAATGCACTTCACCAACTCCATCAACTTTTCCTAAAATTTCGCTTATGGCCTTAGCTTGATATTTAGAGGATGGAAAATAAGTAGTAGAGGGTGAATCGTACTCATTTACTAGTCGTAAAATCTCATCCCTAAAGGTAATTCCTTTAAAGACTAAACCAATCCGCAAATCCATCTGTTGCATATTTTGTGAATCAACATATGCAACTTTTAGTCCTGCGCGCAGAATAGATTTCGTATAATCGCTTGACTTATTGGCAAAGCATGTTGCCAATAAGTCATGAACAATTCCAAACCCAGGAAAAACTATTGCCTCATTGACTTCTAGCTCTTTTAAAGTCAAGGCTTCACTCACATCAACGATTCGCAAAGGGTTGCCAAAATTACCTCTGGACCAGTCCGCTGCAAAGAACAAATAAGCGAGATTGCCAAAGTCCTTAAGCATTGAACCGCTCGCATCGATTTCGATTAGGTTCGACTCCAGATAAGATTTCAAATTTGAAGAGCGCATGATTTGTGCAAGCGAATTAAATTTTTGTTCATTTTGTGCTCTAGTTACTTCAAATTTATGTATGTTAACCCAGCTGCTAGGAACGGCATCCCAGTAAATCGAATTAAGAAAATACTGCAAAAGTGTTGGAGCGCCTTCTTCTAAAGAAATTTGCATTGATAGCACGTCGAGGTCCAGGAAAGGGTGGGGTGATCGACCTTCAAGTATTCCAAACTCGATGAAGTGGGCCCAGCAGTCGAGACCAACTGGAAGATCCTGGTACTTAGACAAGTAGTAGTCTGGCCAAAACAACTCGCTAAGACTTTCTCTTCTAATATCTAAATCTGAGGCAAAGTCCTCTATAGATCCTTTGTATTCCGACGATATAAACAGTGCATCCCGAACGGCTGGGTGCAACTCATGGGAATATGTCTGATTTCGTCCATACCTAAAGATTTTTAAAAAGACTCTAAAGGCAGCATCAAGGATAAAAAGGGATCTTCTTGAATTTGAGGAGTTCTCTGCATTGAGTGCTGACCGAATTTTTTTTCTTGCATCTTCATATTCAAGGAATAGCTCATCGAATGTATTCAACGCATTTTTCCCTTCGAAATACTTAGTCGCCATTTGATGGGCAATTGGGAAGATGAACAATATCGTTTCTTCAGCGCCCCATTTAAGTTTTATGCAAAAAACCCTTATAAGTCCAGTAACGTTAGAATATGATAGAAATGCCAGAAATTCCTACACTCGTGGGTTGTCCCTATATTACTAGTGAGTTGGGCGTCCTAGGTGTTATCGAGGGTACTGACATTCTTCCTTTTCCAGTTTCCCGGATGTACTTTATCCATAATGTCCCGCCTGGGGCAGAGCGTGGGTCACACGCACACAAAGAGTTGAAGCAGTTAATGATGTGTCTATCGGGATCTGTGGAAGTAGTCCTTGATGATGGTGATAACACTTTTACTTTTGTCCTGAAAAATTCTTATCAGGCAATCCAAGTTCCGTCAGGATACTGGCGGACGTTAAAGAATTTTTCGGTCGATGCCGTCTTAGTGGTACTGGCTTCGAATGAGTACGAAGAGAGCGACTACATCCGCGACCGCAGCGAATTTTTAGATTGGCGAGCAAACAAATGAATGTGCCATTTTTTGATCTGAGAAAGCAAGTTCTTGAATACAAAAAGTCTATTCATGAACAAATAGACAGAGTGATTGACTCTGGGCAGTTTATTGGTGGCACTCAAGTTAAAGACTTTGAAGAATCTTTTGCAAACTACACCGGATCGAATTACTGCATTGGTGTTGGTAATGGATTAGATGCATTACGACTATGCCTAGAAGTAAACAATATTGGACCTGGCGATGAAGTTATTGTTCCTGCATTCACTTTTTACGCTTCATGGCTAGCGGTTATGCAAACGGGTGCAACTCCTATTCCGGTGGATGTTGAGTTGTTCTCCGCAAACATAGATTCAGATAAAGTTTCAGCTGCCATTACAGATAAAACTCGCGCCATTATCGCAGTTCACTTATACGGCTGGTCTGCAAATATGTCAGCTCTGCGACAGATTTCAGCCCAGTACGGGTTACTACTTTTTGAGGATGCTGCTCAAAGTCATGGTGCAAAACACGAAAACGTAATGACGGGTAACCATGGTGACATGGCCGCATTTTCTTTTTATCCAACAAAGAATCTTGGTGCCCTTGGAGATTCAGGATGTGTAACAACAAACTCGAAAGAACTTGCTGACAAAGTTATAAGTCGCAGATCATACGGACAAGGCAACAGCAAGTATGACCATGTTTCTCTTGGCTGGAACTCAAGACTTGATCCACTGCAAGCTGTAATTCTTAGTTACCATCTAACTCGCCTTGAAGAATTCACTGAAACAAGACGCGGGATTGCTCGAGAATATAAAGAAGCAGCAAATTCATCTGGTGTTATAAATGTCGGTCCGGAGGATGTCTCTGAATCTGTTTGGCATCACTTTGTTATTCGAGTTAACGAGCGAGCTGAGGCGCAAAATTGGTTCACAACTATGGGTGTTAGCACTGATATTCACTACCCGTACTCAGCTTACAAATTATCACCAGTCCGAGATTTTCTACCGAGCACTTATTTAGAAAGCAGTTTTGATAACTCGGATGCCTTATCGGACACAGTTCTGAGTCTTCCGATTGGGCCTTGGATGGATTCGTCACAGATATCGCATGTTGCGGATGTTTTATCGAAAATTCCTGAAACTTATATTGCCCTTTAATCTACTTGGCCGTTGATGCCGGGGAATTATCCAGTACTTAGATGAAAGTTCTTGTTGCTAACATAAAGGTTCTGGCCTCGTAGCTCAGGGGATAGAGCAGTGGTTTCCTAAACCATGTGCCGCATGTTCGAATCATGCCGAGGCCACAACCTCTTTGTATTACTTCGGGTGATGGTTGACATTTTGTATTCGCCTGATCCTTTACTTGTATTCGCCTGATCCTTGACAGTGGATCCGGGTGATGCTTGACACTTAATTCATGATTGTGGAGTTGAGTGTTGTGGAACAGCGTTACCAAGCTGTGTTGTTTGTAATTCGCGATGGCGAATCTGTTGTTGATGTAGCGGCTCGTTTTGGAGTCTCTCGTCAAAGCGTTCATACCTGGCTTTTGAGGTATGAGAAATCTGGTTTAAGTGGTTTGGCAAACA